>Ga0307509_10001128_pt1 | contig 45822 bp, 29 predicted proteins | sample 10_EM_MG_FD_202245 | JGI IMG/M metagenome (GOLD analysis project Ga0307509, IMG submission 202245) | Populus trichocarpa ectomycorrhiza microbial communities from riparian zone in the Pacific Northwest, United States - 10_EM | ecosystem: Host-associated > Plants > Roots > Unclassified | place... | reverse complement strand
AGACTACTTAAAGGAAATCCCATGCCAAGCCCACTCCCGCACAACCAATGATAGACCTAACCCATAGACATGACCTAAGTGGGTAGCCGTACCTCAACATATCGTAGAGCTAATAGAGCTAACAAGCCAGCTATCATAAAAAGCCCCGATACAATAGCTATTGGATGGTGAAAGGACGGGCAATATGCTCACATTACCGACCTCACAAAGCCGGACACCTCACCGCTAAAAAAAAAATTGGACGCCAACTCCTCCTCCTCATTCCCTCGGGTGGGACTGCCCAAAACAAACCCCGACCCAAGATATGGAGATATTGAGTGCATGTGGGCGCAAGTCTAAGTCATGAATGCATCCGTCAGGGATCCCCAACTCCTACCCGCCAACAATGAGCCCTGTCCTGTTTCCCTTCACCGAAAGTACACAATACATCCCCCGAGACATAGCTAGAGAAGCAATGTATTTTAAGAGGCGATAGTACGATGATCCCAGTGTCAAAAGGGTCTCGACGTGAGGAGGGGAGGGTCGCACGGAAGTAAGCCACTAGGCAAAGAGATATGACCTGGAACTTAGGCACTCGGAGGAAGGAATATGGAACGTAAGTTTACCACCTATAATGCTTCGTTCATTCACTCTCGCTCGCTCTGCTCTAACTGCTCGTCCGTACTAAAATCAAACTAAGGTAAAGACAGGTGTATAAGTAAAACATAATACGACTACTGATCCCCCAATGGATCACCCACACCTATCTCTGTGTTTGCCTCATGTCCCTATTCCTCCGTACACTCCCGTGATAACAAAGAAAAGAACATGCGGATAAACTCTTTATAGAACATTCTCCCGTGTCCGTTCTATCTGCATATCTCCTAAACTATCCTTCCCACTCCCGTAACAAAGCCAAGCACATCCGTCTTCCAACACCCAGTAGCAGAGAGTTGTAGTGTTAGAAGCGTCCAGGGAGCGCACATATCGGGGAGCGCGCATATGGGGGAGCGCAGAAGTGAGGACTTGTGTGGCGCACTAGGCCACAAACGGATGAATAGGGTTGTATATATGGAAGTTTTATTTATTCCAGTATTATAGATGTTAGCTAGCAGCTTCCAATAGGCAACGCACACCTCGACATCTCCAACCGTCCGCATATCTAAGCGATTCTTTCACCTCTACCAGATGGAAGGGGATATTTGGGCTGGTTTGCTACCCAGCGCAGAGATAACGCTAATTACACTTCGGGAAATTTTTCAGTTTCTCCAGGTGAATAAGTAGCGGCAACGATCCGCCGTTAGTATTTCCAAACTTGCAGCGCTGGGGGGTAGATGAAGAGGCCAAGGCTGAACGGCTAGAGCGAAAGGTGTGAGGGGAAAGGGGATAATCTACTCTAGATTATCTTATAGCTTTAATGTTAGTAGGGGATTAGAGTCACCCTCAACCGTGGGATCGATATCTGACTCAGGTGGCCAGAGGCCAGGACTGCATGGGCAGAGGGTCCGCTATCAGTGGTGGAATCTGGATACCGTGTATTAGTTATTGGTTAATCGCTATTCCTGGTCACGATATATAATGCAGAGTGGGAAAATGCTTGCACTGACCATCCCCCCATCTCAAGTACGATATTCCACTAAGCATTCAGGAGCGCGCAACCACACCAAGGGCAGCACAAACAAACAAGACCCTTCTCAAGACTCCTGCCCCCGAGACTGCCGAGCATCAACCCATCACACGGACGTATCCATTGGGATACCCGACTTCGACCCGGTCATCGATGGGAGCCGTTTTCTCGTGAAGGACTAAAAACATAGACTGCTCTACAGTGATAAATTGACGCGGAATAGATGCCCCTTGGGTGGCGATTGGGGCGTTTCAATTGCCTAGCGGATGGGAAGGCAAGACATACCTCGGGAATCGCCCGGGTTTCCACAATTGAGTGGGCTCTCCAGAGAATCCGCCATCGGCAATGGCTTTGGCTTTGGTGATGGCAGAGAACTGGTAAGGCTATAGAATGGGGCCACAGTTGTAAGCCTCGAAGGATGGGGGGAGGCGGAGGTGGAGGTGGGTGAAGGTGAAAGGAATAATTTGCTCGGGATGCCCCGCAGCTCCAACTTTGGCTGGGGGATAGAGTCGTCACCAATGAAAGAATAACATCCCACGCCCAGGGACAAGTAGCTAGGGGCCAAGAGCACCAGAAGGCATAACGAAAACTTTGGGGGGGGCAGTCACCTGTGAATTATTAGTTAGTTATCTCTCCTGTTCATGATACATAACAGATAATAGGAATACTTATACTAAACATCCTGTAGAAGAAAGCAAGGGGAGAACCACTGGAGAACCCTAGCCACTCTTATGTGCAGGAGATTATGAAGGGAATTCAGTAGGTCTTAAGCTGAAGCACATAGTGAAAACGATAAAATTACTCCTAGGGGGTCGCAGATGTTGAGCCGCGATCGTGCCAACATCGATGTCGCTACGCGGCCCGTTTAAGAGACACACTTTGTGGGGTAGCTCTCAAGATGGGGTATGGTTTCACACATGCGCAAGCGTGGGAGCTGACAAATTGGTATCCTGAATGCGAGCCAAGAGCAGGGAATCAGCCCTGTCTACCCAGCACTCCTTCCGGGTATAAATATGATATCTTATTCGCCCATCGCATCTTGGTTTCATGATTTAAGAGTTCGCGAGCAATCCAATGCCCGAAGGCACCAACGAGCAAGAAATCGTTACCGGAAGATGTCACTGCCAGGCAGTCACGTATAACTTCACTTTTGCCCGTCCGTTGGCAGCACTATACACTCATGAAGCCTTTATCAGACGACAGACTGGGTTCCCTATCAATCTCTACATTCCCATGAGCCCAGACTGCAACTTCCAGTTTCTACCTGATTCGCCAAATCTACAATCCTTCAAATCTAGTGATAAAACAGCGTTCTTCTGCAAGACCTGCGGCACTACACTTTTTTTCACGAAAGGAAGCGACAAGTTGCCTTGCATATTGGCGCCGACGATTGAAGTGCTCCCAGGAAAAAAACTAGGCGATTATATACATCCTCAAGCACACACATATCTAAGCGAGGTCGGAAAGAAAATTGGTGGGCTTGCAGATATCATTGAAGATGACTTACCGCATTATGCGGGAGACGTGGGGGATGGCCTCGTCAGTGAGTCGCTGACTGTGGTGGAGTCGCCGGTAGCAAGCAAGAATCACCAAGGGGAAGGGGGGCCGGATGTTCTAGACGGCTACTGCTGTTGTAGGGCAATTCGCTTCTCTATCGAAAGGCCTCCAGAGGACTACGAGAGTGATCCCATCCTACAGCGCTGGATAAAACCGTAAGCGACACTGCCTAACACAAATATGCACAGCTGACATCTACCTCCCTCCGTTAGTGGCCGGAAGTTCGCCGCCTCCTTTTGCTTCTGCAATTCCTGCAGAACAGTTTCCGGAGCTCCACTCTTCGGTTGGTGCTTTATCCCAACAAAGCAGCTCCGCATTCACCCAACCAGTATACCGAGTTTGGTGGTTTACAAATCTAGTAATAAGTGCACACGCCGGTTTTGCGCTTCGTGCGGCGCTACTGCATTCTTTGCTTTGGACTCCCTGAGCAATGAGATGTGGGATACTGCCATTGGGTTGTTGCCCCTGGGGAAGCTAGAGAGTGGGGGCTGGTGTGTTTGGAAATGGGATAGAGGGGAGCAGTTTGTTGATAGCTATATTCATGGATGGAAGGACGGCGCACTGAGCTATGAGCGTGATGGAGAGGGCTATTTCAAGGACCTAGTCGAGCAGGTTAGATCTGGTCGGAGCTACTCTGGGCTTGTAAACTATGGTCAAGCAGGGGTTTTAGGGGGATTGTAATGCTCAACTTAAAAAGTCCCTCCCCAAGGATTCTCGGTTGATTTCAATCAACTATCAAATTTGGTGCAAGATCCATTGTTCGAGGAGCCCATGAGCGAAAAGAAGCGGTAAGGGGCGCTTTGCGGTGTCCTCAAGGCACCGGATGATGCGATACCGAATCAACACGCCCAATCACAAATCGCAAGATCGGGCGTTAGCAAATCAGATCTAATGTCTTTGCTTTGGTAAGGGTAATGCAAATGCTTAGGATGTAACAAATATATGGCGCTTAGCGCGCTTACTACTATTGCTTGTGCTGAACACGTTAGTATCGCGTCAGCATTCTGGGTGGGGGTCCATACTTTAACAATCACTCGCTCTACCCTACAGTAATGAACAACCTAATATCAGGTGTTTTTCATCAGCAGCTACCACAAAAATGTCTCACTACACACCTGTACCATACGCGACCTTGAAGAAAGCTAATTCCTACCAGCCAAGCACAAGTCGTCCCCAGCATGTCAATGACCCTGAACACATAATCTTGTTCAAATTTGTCGGCATTCATTAAACTATGCCCAAGAATTAGTTCATTCGCTCTTTGCTATAGTTAGTTCCTCAGAAAAAAGTTCTACTGCATTCTTTGCCATTAAACCACACCTCCGATTCCCTATTTGTGCTGGTAGAAATTGGATGGTGATATCATAAACCATCCCGCAGGTACCAATCAGAACAGTTTTGCGCGGAAGTCCTACCACTGATCCCGTCGCAGAAAAACCCCACCATTAGAATTCCCACGGAAACTCAATGTGTAATAAGCTGATGGGAAAAGGGAGTAGTTTCTTTTGTTTTCATGCCCAGTCACTCGGCAAGTCTTGACTTCTGGGCGAATATTTCCCCTATCATACAATAAAGGAAAAACAGCACAAGCAGCACAAAAAAATACAGCAAATACTCAGATAGCCTAAAAAATTGCAGCACAACCCACCTTACCTCCCACCCACCCCCAAATTCTCCTCGCAGCCCCCAATACCCGAACAAATGTCTCCAATCACCCCTTACCTCCCCGCCACCATCGCCACTACTACCGTAACTTCAAAAAAGAAAAAAAAAACAAGAAGATAAGAAAACTTCAACCTGTCAGTAAACAGTGCAAGCATCTCCATCAAACCCTTTCCGCCCTCTCCGACAGCAATGTTCAGACTTCGCTTCATTTTACTCTTTTCAATTCCCTTTCTATGTTTTATCTCACTCTCATCAACAGCACCAACACCACTCGCCCAAAGGGGAAACACTGATAGCTTCTCTAGTGGATGGTGCGATAGGCCCGTGCCACGGAAAGAATGGTCTTCTCTCTTTATAGTCAAGCAAGCTCAAAGCATCAACTAATAAATTACAGGAGGACTCTTCAACCAGAGGAAAAGAAAGCCTATATCGACGCGATTCTGTGTCTGCAAGCGCTACCGGCAGCCTCAAACTCGACAATTCCGGGGGCGGTATCGAGGTTTGATGATTTCGTGGGGTTGCATATATCCCAGATGGAGAAAGTTCATTTAAATGTGTGTTTACTCGCCTCAAGGGTTTGAAAATATGTTGTTGATGGTTTGGCAGGGCCAGTTTTTGCCTTGGCATAGGTACTTCACGGCGGTGTTCGAAGACTCGCTACGAATCCATTGTGGGTATATGGGAGGTCAACCGTAAGTTTATTGAATGGTGGGATGATACTGGAGGAATGGCTTTAACGGGCTGGCGAAGTAGATACTGGGACTGGACGTTAGATATAAAGCCCGACAAGGTGTTCGCTAACTCGCCAGTATTTTCCCCGACTGATGGATTTGGTGGAAATGGTTTGTTATCCTTTCCTCTCCCCCCCCCTTTCCCCCTCTCTCCATACCCTTTGTCGGCTTGTTAATCGAATTGTTTTTCCTTTGCTTTCCCCTAGGGCCTTATATTCCCTGTGCCGAACAACCCTACAATCTATTCTGCATCGCAAACGGAACCGGTGGTGGCTGTGTACCGGATGGCCCTTTCAAAAGTGTAGTTCTACATCTTGGTCCTGGACCGAACATCGAACTTAATAACCACTGTTTAACAAGAAACTTCCATCCGCAGTTCCCTGCACGGTGGCTCAGTGAGGCCGAGGTTAACCGCACAATGGCTGAGGGAAGCTACGGCCGTTTCTGGCGACACTTGGAAGGCGTGTTTGAAGTTGAGAAGATGGGGCCGCATGGCGCAGGGCATTTGGGCGTTGGGGGTACGCAGTCCACCCCTCCCCCTAACATGCATTCGGCGCCCCGGGAGCTAAATTAAGGTAAAAATAGGCACGTTATCAGATGTCTACTCTTCTCCCGGAGTTAAGTTGCCCTACCCACCTCTCCTGGATCTCCTTCTAATATAACGCACAGATCCATTATTCTACCTTCACCATGCCAACCTCGATCGCCTCTGGTGGAAATGGCAAGAAGAAAACCCACAGCCTCGCCTAAAGGAGGTCTCTGGTCCAGTATCACAGCAGCAGGGCGCAGGAAATGTCACTTTGGCATACGAGATAGACTTTGGCAAGATCGCACGGAAAGTCAACATCGCAGACGTCATGCATATTCAGCAGAAAGCGCTATGCTATGATTATCCCTAACACAGCGAGTGCTAGTCTGTGAGGTGGTTTCTCGGATGATTTATTTTCTCAATGCTCATATTTATGGTGCAAAATTGTTACAGTAGAGGTTCAATCTCCAAGAAATCCAAGGACCTTAAATAACCCTTGGACAGAAGTCATTGTTGGTGGGTCTTTGTACCAACTAAAACAGACCAATGTGACCAATATTCGGAGCCAGAAAAATCGAGACTAGTGCGCCTATCTCTTCATCACTTAAGACAGAAAATATATCAATAGGTAGTCGAAGAGCTAGCCTTTCCAAAGCTCTTATTTTATAATGAATCCTTTCTTCATGGGCAGTGCTGGCCAATCCGCACAACTAATTGATTTAAATACGGAGATTTTGCAAGGGCTCATGGGAAAAAATATAAGATTTGGATATGGAGAATTTCACATCACTATCGTTCACCAGGATTGCTGTATACATCTCGAGATTTCAGCATAATAATTAGAATACTTGAGCTTACCAGTTCGCGGAGAACTGAGTTATAGGTATAGTAGGTGGTCGAGTTCTTGTTTCGCAAAAAAGATAATATCATTTTTGGTGAGAAAATGCTCACCAACGACGACATTTATCACCAAACTGTATGTCTGTGGGCTGCACTAGCTCTGCCCTTCCAACCGCACCCCAAGGTTGAGCCAGCTATAAGCAAAGCATGTGTGTACTCCTGTAAACTTCATGAACTCTAATACTAGGCTGGCAATTTTTTAAAAGCCTTTGGAACGTGAATTGCATGTTTAAGCCCAGGTCCGGTAACTCCCACAAAATCTAGTACTCCACCAGTTATTCCATGGCGGAACGACTTATTTGCATCCCATTCTGAAGACTTTAAAAATCCCTAGTCCTCTACCATACCCAGCTCAGACTACTAGTACACCTATCACCCCTGCCCTTGCCCGATTTTGCTTGGGGGTCTAAGGGAAAGCCCAAGGTCAAAGCGAATTTAATGTATGGGGCCTTAAGAGGAAGAATTTGTATTGCACTACGAGTGCTGTACTTGTACCTTGCAATTATTTCTTTATTAATATGATACCTCGCATAAATGTCAGCTGTGAGAGGATCCAAAGAGTGAGTTCAAGCGGAAAAATGCAAGATCATTATCTACCATCAGCCAAGACGTGTGGCACCTATGTATTATTCTCACGTTCGTACTCGTGCCCGCTCACTGTCTACGCCCGTCGTTGCACCATGATCCCACCATATACTCGGTATATAAAAAATCCCCGAATTGAAAGGTATGGATTGTGATATGTTAATCAGCCGACAAACTCCGTGGAACGAAAGATGGGTTTGTGGAGCCTGGGAACCCGAATCACTGGCACTAGAGCCCGCTTCATCCGAAGGCCCGAATTAGGGACTCAGACAAGCTCCATTAAGACTACAACCCCACCGAAATTGACCTGCTTCAAGCTCAATTTCACAACCCTCACTTGTGCAATGCGACGCCCGGGAGTGTATTGCTATCGGTGAGATTATGTGTTCATGGGTGATATCCACTCTAAGTTCTTATTTTCTAGGCCCTGTTCTCCCATCCCATTGATCGCTTTCTCACTACCCCCAAGACTACTCTGATATTATACTTTCTTTAGTGGAACTTCACAAGCCACTCATACACCCACTCGGAAAAATGCTAATTGGTTAATTTTCTATGAGGAAACAGCGGTTGGTCACTTCAGTTACAACACTTTACCCAGTTTATGACAAAAGCCCTTCCCATTCGGGTTTAGTCTTTTAAGTGAGGGGGTTGTCTGAGTTGCTTGTGAAGTTGTCCATCAACTTTCCTATCATACCCAAACAAGCCAGGCTATCTTAAAAAGGCTCAGCAAATAGGAGAGTGCTGTTCTCGAGCGCAGCGGGCGTACAGTACAATACAGTACAAAAAGTCTTGGTGAATGCTAACTTTGCCTACCTTTTTTCTTTGAACCTTCCTCTTTGTTGAACCCTCTCGCGCTCTAACACCTTTACAGCGATCAGATCTCATCTAACAAGCACTCACGCTAAATCAATCGTGGTACAGTATCATATTGTACTCGAGCATGCATTTCAGCCCCAATTCACTAGATGTCGAAAAATTCACTATTTCCCCCACACTAATCAAGACAAGAGTATCACACCTAGCATGAAAGCATACGTTATAATGAAATAGAGTTATTTAGCCTCCAGATCGAAAAATTGTCTATCGATTTTTCCCAGTTTGGACGGGATATGCCAGATTTGAATGAGAAAAAGGCGTCACATACCAAAGCCTTTCGACTCGCTTTCCAACTCGGGGCTGAACTCCTCCAGTATCGATACGAAGTCTCTTGGCTCTCAGCTCTAGATTATTATCGCAAAGAAGCGCAAGGCAGTGCACCCACCTCTCTACTAGCGATACGAGCACCAAATCACAGGAAGGCATAGGAACAAAGCCGAGGAGCACTTGTATGACACCACAGATTAAATCATGGCTTGGAAAGGATCCATTAGCTGATCGCCCAACCCTACAGGCACATAAGCACTAATGCATCAAGGTTTTCTGTGATGTCAAATTAAAGAGCCTTCGAAAGACTCACCCCCACCCCCCAAAACATCCCTTCAGCTATACTCGAGTACCGGTACAGTATAATCCCTTGAAATCTCCGGATCCTGAGGCAAAAGCTCTTGAGAAATATTAGCATCTTCGTGAGACAGTATAAGATCGGCCCATTGGATGTGTTAGATCTCATTAATGGTATTGGCAGTTCTGTTAACCAGTCAAACTAGCCCTACCCTGTGACGACGGAGATTGTGGATTTCACGATATTTCACGGTATTGGTATGATAGATGTTAAATTTGTCAAAATTTCTCTGGGGATGGAGCAAAAAAACGTTGTCTAGATGTTGTAGAGCATAGCATGCGCAGGCCAAGACACCCGAAAAAGACCCTAGCTAAGTCCACCACAAGCTCACTACCTCCAGGTTAGATGCCATCTTATCAGGGATACCCTAAACAACTGGTCGGGTCTAGGCTCTTGGTACTAATCAAGCACTTCTTAGAAATAAAAATCCTTCTCAGTTGCCTCAGGCTAAGTGATAATTCTGCTAGAAGCGGGAAGCTGATTCGCCATGGTAACGGCGCTGGTCCAGGTGTTCATGTTTTGATTCGGGATAGACGACATGTTGAACCAAGACCCTCCTCATCGATTTTCCAATCCTGCTTTTCACCTTCTTGAATAGGAAGGTAGCTGTGAAGCAAAAGGCCGACTAGCTCCCCCAACCCTATCCTACAAGACCGAACTTGGCTTCATAGGCTTGCGAGAGAGGCCTAATGGTGACATCTTAAGTTACTCCGCCAGCTCCATTAGACTATCCACCTTTCATAGTGGCATCCATGCCTATGTAAAGCAAAACCCTACCACTGGGTCTGTAGCCCCTTCTCGCTTGGTCCTTTGAGCTCCTCTCAGCCCTTCTTATTTGGTCCTTTACACTCCCTCAATAGGCATAGGCCCATACCATGAATTGTTTCAATCAACTGAAGCCTCCGACACCGTGTGCCCGGTGTTGTACTCTCTCCGGTCCCATCTGGCCACCGTTAGTTGTGGATATGATCTTCTTCCGGAGGTCAGCATTCCTATACCCTCTCAAACCCAAGAGGCTAGGTTAAGGAGAATTAGGGCTTTTAGTCCCTCCAATCCTTTCTCCTGCTGCTGTCTTCTAGAGGTGTTTTCCTTTTCTGCTTGTGTTTCCAGATTTTGGAGCAGGATTGTGTACTTGGTTAAAGACCAGATGCACGGTAGGATTGGGGGACATAATAGAACATGATTGAATGTGTTGGTTTTGGGTTTTCATGCTATAGCCTAGTTATTGCATATGGAAATTGTGCCCTTAAACAATTGAAGGATTAACAAAAAAAAAGAAAAGCATGAGAATAATAATAAGGCCACTATTACCCGGTATTGTTATACCAGTACCAGTATTTTGTTAAACAGTGGCACTTAGCACAGTGTTCCGATCCGTGTACGATATACTTATAAGCAAACAGCCCAGACAAGTCAGCGTGAGTAGATACCAAGGAATTCCCCACAGTGAAATACAAAATCCCCTACCACCACTACATATAATACCTACCGTAGGAGCATAGTTGGTTCAGCACAGGTTGGCTGGAATCCACCCGATCAACACCACATTCTCTTGGGAACTAATTCTGAACTTTAACACGAAACACTGAGAGCACAGAGCGGCCGAACCCTCTGTTCCGTAAGAGCTTTCGAGTGATCTAAGCATGATCCTGTGCTGTACGAGTACTCGGGGGCTGGCACTCATTCTGGCAAAATGAGTACGGTACAGGTAATGCGTCCTGCGGCCATGCACCGGAGTAGGGCGGATCAAGTGCTTGAGTACCGGTAGACATCGGGTGCCGTCTTTGTCTCAGCTGGGTGTCGAGGCTGCACCAAGCCCGATAGCAGCGAAGAGCATGACAAGGTAACGTCGCTGGCAGGATAGGTTAAGGTTGCATTTCTAGAAAAATTAAGGCAAATAGGATTTACTCTAGGTGGCGGCAACCGAATTTGCCGTGTGCAACACTATTGTCCTGTCGTACTCTTTATGATGGGCATACAAGTACTGTAGTTACCCCTGGCCTTGGCTTCTTCTTGAGGAGTTGCTGCCGCTCGCTTAAGTTATTCTAATGTGCGCTCAATGTCTCTTTGACCCGCCGCGCTGTGCCAGTACTGGTATTGGTGGAGTTCGAGATATAAGACCCATCGCGTGATAGGGCTTTATTTGACAACACCAAGATATTGCATCGTACCAGCACCGCACTGTTCGTGCGATGGCACAGCAATGCCTTGAGGCTATGATTATTTACGCTAGGCGACGGTACCGTATCCTCCTCCAACCTCCTTTTGTGGGTGGGAAGGTCATCTTAATAATGGTTACACCATTATGAAGGGCTAAGTTCTCGACAAATACCATTCTTACTTACCATACTTATACTATTCTGATTAATTTCAAGATGGCTCCTTCGGCGGTGACATTAGGGTGAACGCAAGTAGAGCTGGGATTGTAACTCATGCCTTGTTACTATCAAGGAGTGGCCTTACCGTGATTCCCTCCTAGGTGTAAGGGCGCTGCTCGAGTAGAAAGTTGTGCCATCTATGTGGCTCAACAGCAGCAAGTGGAAGACTACAACGACTTGGAGCACGAAGCACAACCCCCTACGAAGCGCGATGGATGGTGTACAAAGCTCATTTCCCCCTGGCTGAGGAAAATTAAACTATAATTATTTACCTATAGCACTTCTTGAAAGTGCTTCTACTCGTACTTTACTGGTATTGTCGACCTGGCAATTAATCTCGGCTGGCACAATAAAGGCTCCCCGGCACTGTACGAGTACCGGTACTCGAGTACTCGAGTAGAATGATTGGCATTTTAGTTCGTCCCACCTACCTGGTAGACTGTAACAACCTCCTGTTTAGGACTGATTTTCCGCCAGACGGATCACAACGGGGAGTGGGTGGAAAAGCAAAGCCACAAGTGCTGGGTAGGACAGTGGTGGAGTTCGACACACTTTCCTAAAAAGCTACGGTTGAAAGACACTGTCTGAGCGACACGCTCCCAAACTTTACTCGTGCCCTTAGCAGGTAGCCCGTTTAAGTTTCGACATGTTGACTCCACTCATGCCTCCAGACAAGAGCACCTTCGATACGGAAAGCACTACACAATGGAAGGTGGGTTTTTCCTGAACAAGTTTCAATCCTAATCCCCGTACATAGTTTCTTGAGCCAGCCCCACAACTTCCCCTCCTATCATACAATCGTACTGAGCTCTAAACGGGTACCCAAAATGTGCCACACCCACAAAATGACAGATCTCATCCCCCCATGGCACTTTCATTTTCTTTTTTCGTGTACCCGCATGGTATTTTTCATTTCTATTTTGTCAGTACTATAGATATATGCCCCTGATATTCCCCCTTAAATTGAACAACTTCTGAGGGGAAGGAAAATCTAATTTTCCTACCACAACACAGTGCATCGCTCAAGATGTTTTTCCCTTTATTTCTGATGGTAACCTGGATCACGGCGCAAGCGACGGCATCTCTCTTCCGACCAAATAGTGTTAGGCTGTCACATCATTCGCTCACGGAAATTATAAACCGCGATATATTAAAGCCGGCCCGGGAAAGTGACGACCTCCCAACTGCTCCCAAGCGCTATTTTGAATTACCTCTCGACCATGGCGATCCTAAGTCCCCCAAGTTTAGGAACAGGTATTGGGTGGATGATACTTATTATTCTCCTGGAGGGCCTATTTTCTGTATGTAGGAAGCTGGGCGCCAACTTAGTTAGCATCGTGAATGCTAATATTTTCTAGTTGTCGATAATGGGGAATCCGATGCGAATGGAATGGAAGCGTATCTAAGGATGGGCGCCACGGGATCATTAGCCAGAGAGTTCAAAGGGTATTTTCCCTCTACCCCGACTACTGTGGGTTTGAAGAATTTGGATAATTAAGTGTTCTGGATATTAGTCTTCTAATACTATGGGAACATCGATTCTACGGTACCTCAATGCCAGACATGACAAGCGCCATGCGGTTCACACCCGATAAAATGGCAGCCTACCTAAAATATCACACGATTGAGCAGGCTTTGGAGGATGTAGCAGTGTTCGCAAAGCAATTCACCTTTGGCAACGAGACAGTCTCTCCCGGAGAGGTCCCCTGGGTGTTCCTAGGTGCGTTCGTCGAATTATTTACCCCACCTAAGTGACGTTTTGCCAACGAGGGATGATTTATCAGGTGGATCTTACCCCGGCGCGAGGGCAGCTTGGATGCGAGCTCGTAATCCAGATATCTTCCATGTAAGCCTGGCTTCATCTGCCGTAGTGCAGCTCCAGAAGGACATGTGGCAGTATTACCGCGTAATTGAAGAGTAGCCATCTTCCCCATCCAATCCTCACAATAAACGTGCTAATCCTCCAAATCAAGAACTATGATAAAAAGTGGTTACGGCAATTGCTCAAATGACATCCGCAACGTGACAAAATGGGTTGACAATGCTTTCGATGGCCAAAATGGACCAGCTGTCGACCAGTTCCTTGGGAAAATCACCGGCCCGGAAAATTCAGCCTTGTGGAATTTTTTCCACTATGACGACTCACCAGATCCTGGGGAAATATGGGACAACAGGCGGATAAATGTAAAGGCTGCAATTGGGGTCGTGTATCGTGACTTCCAGTATGTGGGCATGAACGGGGCCCTAAGGATTTTCTGCGATGGTTTGCAGTACTATGGCGATTCAACGGGGGTCAGAGCGAACTTCCAGAACGCAAAGGGAATATTCGAGGTGCATAATACAAGCGCTGCCATCGACATCTACACGAGTGTTTTGGCAGCACTCTGGCCGAAAGTTCTCAAAGCAAATGATTACCCACCCGATGGAGTTACGATAGATCAACTTTATAACGTGGATTGCGCAAGGTATCAGGACACCTGCAAGCAAATAATTACTCAGTGGTCCTGGGTTTACCAGACTTGCATTGAATTCGGTACCCTAATACCCTCTATCATTACTGCAGTATCACTAGGCAAGCTAACATTCACCAGGCGCCTACCAAACCGCGAATATTTCCCGTCCAACCAACCTCATCCCCAAATTCGAAACCGTTGAAAACGAGCTTAAGGATTGCAAAGGCTACTTTGGCAATGCGGTAGGAGGTGGCCCCAATCTAGACCCCATCAACAAAAAGTATGGCGGTTGGAATGCGAACCCATCGAATGTCTTCTGGACTGATGGTGAAATCGATCCCTGGCGCGGCCTTACCCCCAATTCCATTGAAGCCAATGCACCAAAGCGGCCCTCTACAACCAAGATTCCCTCCTCTGGGAGCACTGCTGGAGGCGATACGTTCTTTGGATTTGTTATCAAGGGAGGATCGCATTGTGCGGATTTAGGACAATACGTTGGGCAAGGGCTCAAGGATAATCAAACCAGCACTTCCCCGGGCACGGCAGGTGTAAAGGTCCCAGCGGGGTATGTGCCGGAGGCGGATACCGCCCATGACTTGTTTAAGGGTGCGTTGCGGGCTTGGTTACCAGCGTTCAAGACACATTCGCTATCCACGGAGTCCTCATTCACTCAGGGCACAACCAGCAGCAGCGGCGCAGGAAGTGGGGGCAATCAAACCAGCACATCTAATGGCGGCGGCCACAAAAAGAATTCGGCAACATCTCTATCACCGTCTAGATGCCTCTACCTGGTGCTCATTGTCATGGGGGTTCGTGCCCTGTTGTAAGGCGATCATTCGATATATCTCTCTCAAAAAACATACCGGTAGTCATTCGCATCCTAACCATTTTTATTTTGCCTAAGTCGGCGGCATCAGCATGTATCCATATACCACGGTCTTAACTTCATTTGGGCGGCGTTTTGTTCTCTGTCAATTTCTCTCTGGATTCCAGGATATATCTTCATTTGGGTTTTTGCTAGGGGTTATTGAGTAACTGGGCAGGGTTTAGGATGGTCCTCTTTTCAATCATAATCATTAGTTAAAGAGTTATGAGTAGAAACGCATTATAAAACCCTCTACACAATATCTACTCATAATTCCATCTCGCAGCACATGTGATCCTAGACCTCCCGAAACCCGCTGGTGGGAGAATTTCGATTCGGATCCTCTACTCGCGAATTTCATAAGTATCTAGACACCTTAATGCTAACTCCCACCAAAACATAGATCCTTGGTGACTGGATATCTTTAAAATTCATGAGCATATATATACCTTACCTCCAGCCCAACAGCCAACCAACAACCAAAGATTTCTACTACCTTCATCACTTAACGAGGACGGTTTCCCATGATTAATTCTGTACAAAGCATGTGATAATCGTGCATGTGGTGTCCGTATGAATTTCAGCCTAGCGTGCAGTCTGTTCCTGAAGATTAATGATCAGACTCAGCCCAAAAGCTCTGTAGGGCAAGCCTAAATAGGAATAGGATAAAATATCAATAGTGGGTCCCTGGAACGACGTTGTGGCTATGGCGACGGTATCGGCCCTCCCAGACAGGAGGAGTATTTCACGTGGCAAGTATCCGTCCCCCGATAGGAACCAGGTAAAGCATTGGGGCAGTGAAGATACCAGACAAAGAAATTCGACCTATGATTTCAGGAGCTGGGTAGCTTCGCTTCAGGGAAAAAGTAAACCACCACGCCACATGAGTAGCCCGAAGCCCACAACTGAAACCACCAGGTTTATCTAGCTATACCAGCACAGCCCAGGACTAGAGTTTTTTTCTTTGAACCTATAAGACACGAAATTCCGACACACGGTAGAGTAGTACGAGTTAGCTACTGGTGCGCAGCACTCGAAGGCAAAATGATATTTTTTTACTCCCGTTTGATAAACAAGTTAGGTTCGTACAATGTACTCCGAGGTCAATCCCTCGGGACCAACTGTATTCCAAGAGTAACTTTTCTTGCCGGAATTAAACTTTAAGCTAAAGAAAGGGCAGCCCAGAGCTATACCGGAGGTATAAGACCTATATAGGCTAAATGAGGGTAGACTCATGAACGGTACGTCCCTACAGTCCTTCCCTTATCAAGGCTCTATTGCGTTCTACGACAGAATGGTACAGCGCTGTCTACTGTCACGATCCAAGCCCCGGAGCAGACCGAGTGATAGATAATGAACATATCGTTGCCGGTCAATCGATTAGCAATATTTAGTCCTAACTTAACCGATACAAAAAGCCCAACTTGAAATTTAAAATGAGGGAGGGTTAGATAACACCCGTATTAGAGCTTTTGCTACGACGGTAGTGAATTGAACTGCTCTATTCACTAGAGAAATGACAAGAACGGTTCCAAATGCGCACCAGCGCTCTGTGGCTCGGCTTTGCATATCCTTAAGAGCAAGGCCGCCGCGAGAGGCCTTTACTTACACTTCTGTTTACCGGATATTGCTAGCTTGCCCTAACTTTAGGAGAAAATTTTATAGCCCACACTAAGTTTTGTACCAAACTTGGGAAAACCATAATGTTCCGACCTTGCCTTAACATATAACTCGCTATAAAACTAGTTCGGATTTACGACTGTCGTGGCATAACCTCCCCAATAAGATACTCGACACCCTCTTGATGTAAGATCCTCATTGGAGGCTAATAATTTATCACACAGGCAGTGTGCCACAGAGGCCCGAAGGACCACGTGGAAATTCGTCTAGAATATATAGTATACACAGGGACCTATGTAGAATCTATGGATGTGCTGAAGACATTGCTTTGGGGGGGGTATTGCATATTTATGGTTTACATTGGCCCACCCGCGATCCACACCGTGCATTCATGGTTATGACAACGACGATCAGGAAGGCGAAAAGGGGTTTCTCCTATCAACTTATCAAGTCCAGTTTATTAAATAGTCTGCTGTTTCCCCTTTCCTTATTTTTTATTGCGAGGGGAATCCGTGATGGGGCTTGGAAAAGACGAGACATACGAGCATAGTCATTGGAAATCATCAAATCATCAGGATATAGAGCGCTTTGGGGAATGATTGATCTGGTTATTTTTTGACGCTCTTGGCAATTCTTTTTCTTTATTATGATACGCTTCTTCTCCTCTTCTACGGTACTCTTGGAGGTGTCGATCGGGAGGTAATCCTAGGCAGGGTATAAAGTTAGCACCTACACCCCCCAAGTTACAACGAACCCCTACAGCATAGAGATCTCGTTCAAGCACCCCCACCTCTACCCCCCCTTTCAGGACCCCGCTGTAACGAGGCAGTGCTACCATCTGGCGGATGAGATCCGGTGGCAGTGTTATCACTAGTAAAATGCGTTTAAGCAAAAATGGAAAAAATGGAAAAAGCATGAAGTGTCAAGAACAGGCAGACCCAAGCACCTGCAAAGGCTAAGTAAGCCAAGCGGAAACATGTGCCAGACTAGAATCTCCGAATAGAGTCCCAGACTCCAGAATCTCATAAATCAGCACTGTTCATTTCATGAGAGGAAGGAATATCCGCTTGCATCCATATGAAACATATGCAATTTCAATATTTACCTCGAGGTGTCAAAAAAAGGCGAACCCCATTGCGTCACAACCAAGTACCAAAGCGAAAGATCAGTGAAAGTATTTCCTTCGATTGCAACCGAACCAAAATGGTTCGGCAAATTACCCACCTCCACAGCAGCACCCTTTCGCTCTGGGAGCGGGCTATTTGGCTGGTCTCTAGATGCTAGAATGTTGATAAATCACATTGGAAAAGAAACTAGGGTCACTAAGGCTACAATTTCGAAGTATACATCTTCCAACCCAGAAAGGTCAATTCTGATGACTACACCGACCTCCGAGAGGAGCGGAAGGAAATGGAAGTTTGCCGGGAGTTACTAAATTCAGAATATTTTGAGAATCTAGCAAAGAGCATGCCAGAGAGGATGAAGGCACTCATTGATGCTGAAGAATGGTAACAAAATTTTAAGTGTATTTTATTTCTTGTTTCTGTTGTTGAGGTTGCTCGAATTACTATCTCTTGTATTAAGCTGGGGTACTTGGTTGTAACCTGTAGGGGTTCGCATTTTTTTGACACCGCGCGGTATTCAACTGGTCCGGTGCAAGCATTGGCCTCGGATACTTCGTATCCAATCAGAGGAGGATGGATAGCACATGTACCGGACGAGCACAGTTTCTACAGCGCTTGCTCACAGGCTTACCGAGAAATAGGGAGTATGGCGAGTCTACAGGTATTACCGCAGATGTAGTCCGAGATGAGCAGCTTAAGCTCTCCTCAGAATGCTCTGTCATCCATTCTAGCCTACAACTGACTCCCGTCAAAATGGACAACTTAAGTTTTTTTTTTTTCTTTCCAAATTCCCCATAGGGCCATGTTAATTTAGAATATAGCACCCATCCCCACACAGGAACAATCCTACAAAAGAAGGGCGTCTCTACTCGTAGCCCAAGGTCTATACCAGGGAAGTATTGCTCAACCTTCAACCCCAAAAAGATTTTTTTCAGCCATCACTCCCGATAAGAATTACAAGTATAGCTCTATCAGATTGTAGAATGGATAACTTTCCACACATCAATAGGGACAAAACAGGAACATCTCAATCTTTCTTGGAGATACCAGAATCACGGTTCAGAAGTGGTAAAACTCTTGGCGGAGGATGGGAATGTCCTACTCGCAGACATGCTCATCACTGTTAACTCCCTTGGCAAAAACACCCAAACCACTCTTAACTAATTAATACTACAGTATTGCCAAGCGAGAGTGAATGTCCGCCAGTTCCCGCCGCCCCAGTTCCTCACCGTATTACGGAGCTCAAATCACCAGCTACGATTCAAAACAACCCCGACCGCACTCATCCGCGACGTTCCACTCAGATCCCTAGAAACCCCGGCCCCGATTGCGTTCGCCGTCACGCGATGGGTCAGAAGAACCGAATTGCATGAAGGCTTGGTGTCATGGCCGAAACGCCCAGCCCGGCCGGTCATTATACACGTGCAAGTCAACTCCGAGAGTCCGTGGTATAAGTTAGCGAACAGATCAAAGGGGGATTCGGTTTGGGAAAAGCAGGACTTCTACAGAGGTCACATAATGGGTAAACCTAGATCAGGAGCAGGTTACTGATATCGTGATGATCGATAGTTCCTGACCCTTAAGTACCATTAGGAATTGACGGCGAATCTAGTGAATGGTGTACTGTACCGGTAGCGGTAGAGCGAGCGGACCCCCCCAGAGCCCCGTAGCAAGGTAGGAAAGGTCCGGTCACAGATTCAACTCCAAGACAAATAGAATGATCCACCACACCCCAGAAACTTAAGGAAGCTTCTATTACCGTCCCAGATCCCAACACACGTGCTGCCTTCCACAACTGTAATACGAATTCGGCGTCTCCATCACACTCTAATTTTCCTCGGAAGTGCTTCTCACCAAGACTCCCCTACCTCAAATATTTTATACCATTATTATATGTTTCTTTGATAAGCCCTGCAACCCCCCACTGCCTCTGAGAAAAAATTTATGCCGGTTCGCTGGCGCTAGGGTAATAAATATATTATAATTGAAGAGGAAAAAGAGGCAAGATCCCCTAGCCGAGTGAGAACCCGTGACAGGGTGTATAGCAAATCGGGAAGCGCATTTACCTAGCGATATAGAAGTACACTAGTTGATTGTCTTTGGGTCTGGTGCAACCAAGAGGATGGTCTGTATCGAGGAAGAGAAGAAAAGAAGAAAAAGTCCGAAAGAGCAAGTAACTTACCATGGATTGCATTTAAGGGGGTGCTGTATAGGAGACGCCGACTTACCTCGAAAATCTTATATGATTGTCTCTTCCTAATAACTCTAATCGTGACGTCGGGTTCTCAATAGCAGCCTGCATATTTCCCGTTCTAGATAGTCTAGGTAATGGGGTGTAGATACGGGACCAACGGGGGGGGGGGGTAGTGTTAGACTATAAGGTAGTATGATATAATTATTAGTTGCCGAATACGAAACAGTTGTCAGCTTCGCATGACGACTTAAACCTGTGCCCCGGGCGCTGGTATGTACCCCACAATCACTAACCCGGATCTTCTCACATTCCACGCGACGGCATTGAGTCTCGTTTTAGGAAAAAACGGGTCTCTGGGTCACCATTTTCTACTCGTAATCCGGGTGATCAATGATGTGGAATAAACCATAGACCGCTCAAACTATGCACCCAATCATCACTCAAGAACGAACGGGAGAGAACAAAAACTGATATCTAAAGGATTGTATTAGAAAATCTTTATGATTTAGGAACAATCAAAAGCTTCACCCAGCCTCGTGTCCGACATAAATCTAGAAATTACCCCTGTACAACAGGAAAAAAAACAAAAAAACCACCCCTGCCCGAAGCCAAAGCTTTATATACTCCGTTCGGAGCCCCACAAATAATCTACACCCAACTCTCGGTTCCAAATGAAACAGCCATTACTATTACCTAGCTTCGGAGAAAGAAGAAAGAGAGAGGTAAACAAAAGACAGAACCAAGCCCCCCCCCCCAATGCGCCCGAAACACAAATGAAAGTTATGAAAATGAAAATGAAATTTTGGGCCGTTTAAGAGCCAGCACTTAGCTCGCGACCCTCGAAGGCACTGGGCTACCCTGAGCATGCCTGTCCTTCCTTCTTCCAAAAAACACGGACAACTGCCGCCTCAGGCTTCTCAACGGTCCACTTGGATTCCCCATCGTCTTGCTACGCGTCGGCATCTGCGGCAACGGCGGTAGCGGCCTCTCAGCAAGTTCCTTCGGTAAGGGGTCCGCCTTCATACTGTGCGAGGTGTTCGGCCTCGGGAACAGCACTAATTTCTCCCTTTCGCTGCCGCTTTCGTTTCGCCGTCGCTGGAGTTCCTGTTGCACCCATTCACTTGTCCGGCATTCGGCTCCACCCGAGGTCTTTGGTCGTGGAGTTACGCGTATTAATGATGGCTTGCGTTTTAAACCTACGGGTACCTGTATTGCAGATGATTCAAAGGGCTTTGCTTGGCCGATCTCTTCGGGGTTTATTAGTTCTATTGGTGGTTCGGGTGTGCGTGCTGGTGTGCGTGGTTCCTGGGGTCTCGCTCTGAGGTTGGGTGCTGTGCTTGCTGGGGGTGAGGGTGTATGGACTCTGCGGGCGTCACTTAGGCTCATCTTTCTCGCCAGGGCGGTTTTGGAGAAGTTGTAGGGTGCCACGGTGCCGCTTGAGGATGGAGGCGTTGGGGGCTTTACAATTGTGTTTATTTTAACGGGGTCTTTTAGTGGAGGGGACTCGGGACTGATATCTAGGTTTGGCCCCGAGGAGGTCTCGAGTTTGTTGTTAGTGGTTCGGGTGAATGATTGTGCTGCGTTCGAAGGAACGTAGGGCGGTTTTCCATCTGGTTTTGGATCAGGTATCGGAGTTGCACTCCGTGATGAAAATAGTCTTGAACATGATCGACGTAGTTCCAATTCAGTTCGTGGGCTGAGAGGTGCCAGTGATGAATGCACAGGTAGTGGCTTCTTAGTAGCAGTATTAGCAGCGGTGGTAACGACAGCAGTTGCGATCTTCGGTGAGATATTCGTTTTCTGGAAACATATTAGTTGACATTTCTTTTCGGGAAGGTTTAAAGTTATGCAAACGTGGTGAATGATCTGACTTACAATAGGAGTAGGTCTCGTGAACGCCTTTTGTCTCATCTTGGCGACTTGGGTGAGATCAGATAGACTATCTTAAGATATAATATGTACTTCTCTAAAGCTTTTTTTTATTTTCTGTAAAGGAATGGAAAATACGCTCTGCGTATAAAAAAAAAGTGTGTCGAGCTAGAGGAATCCAAAGGAAGGTATAGAAGAAAAGGAAGGCAAAAAAACATACGCAAAATGAAGGAAACACTGAGAGAAAGAAAATTCCAGGGAGGCAACACAATTGGGGGGGCGCACCTAGGTTTTCATAGATTCTCTGCCAGGGAAAGGGGGGGGTGGTCATTTAGTGCCCACAACAGCGATGTCGAAGTTGACCGCTAACCAGGGATACATTGTGTGCTTTACTGAAATGCACATCTCTAGTGAGTAGCGAAACGCCCTACGCAACGCGGTTAGAACTGCGAGCTGTCATTGGTCAGGGGGGTCTTGAATTGTAAATTGAAGGTTGCCCACCAGAGTTTCAAATGAAGCGGTTAGTGTTACCGGAGCCCGTTGCTGAGTCCCAACCAGGGTTCCTTGCAGCCACAAGAATTGGTCGCGAGTTTGAGAAGCATGTTACAGGATCTATGGAAGATAAAGGATGAAGAGAATACTGCGCAAAATTGTTATGGTAATGTCGTCAAAGGAATACTCGTACTTTGGATGGCAGGATCGCCAGGGAATTTTACCAGTATGGTCTAGCCCGTGGTGACCGAGTGATGGAGTGGGAGGAGTTCTGTCCGCTGCCAGACGAAACCTGGTTCATTCATAGTGAACCGCTGACATAAGGGAAGCAGGTGGAAAAAAAGGAAAAAAAGGAAAAGAAAAAACAAGTTCCATAAAACCATCGTTTAACTTTAGAGTTTGCCCTCCTGGTGTCGTGTTGTAGCGTAGAAGCATCTACTCGAGCACTCAAGCTCCGCTATGCCCAGCCCATTCCCCTAGAGCTAACATAAGATGGAGTAGTATAACTAAATAATCTAATCCATAATTGTATATAGGCATTACAATAATACAGTAATACAGTGCTCCAGAACCGCCCCAAAATCCTCTGCAGTACTGTACAAGCACGATGCTCCGGGTATGTTTTTCCGAGTGTGAGATTGCCAATGCCGGCCCCCCACAATTCTCACATGCTGTTCTGGTGAGACACCTGCCGTAGCTCTCTGCAAGGAAGGGAAACCCTCCCATCTCGTTCGTTATATGGCCTAAAATGCCTTACCGTCTTCCAATACAGGAGACCCGATTTACCGTGCCTAACAAGAATGTCTTGTCTGCAGCACGCCAGATGTAGGCCCAGGAGGAGGAGGAGGAGGAGGAAAGGCCAACAATGGTGTTTGGTCTGGGTAAACGAGGGTTTTACTCTTAAGTCCACAAAACTTGCACCTGGATGCGAAAAAAAAGAAAAAAAAAGGAGTGAAAAGAGCCCCCTTGCGCAATCTCCTTTGTGCAACCACATCTTGTGGATCAACCGCCAAAGGTTAAATTGACACCAGTAACTGTGCATTTTTGTGCTTGCGAGACCCCAAATGGGCGGAAACTGGTATCAGTATCGCACCGGAACAACTGATCCCAAATGCTGCGGGATTGCGGGATTTGGTGTGAGGGATAGTAATTTTTTCTCTTATAGGCCGGAACGGGTAATCTGTAAGGCTATACACGGGCAGAGCGAGAGCTTGGGTACGAAGTGGGTGGTCGGCGGATTTCTGTGCAGGACGTTGTATGTCCCGCGGTACCGGTAGATTCAGCATAGAGCGGAAGGTGGTATTTGCAGAAGCTCACTGGAGTTGGGGGAAGAGGATATAATGCAGGGGTTTTCTTTTAATCCTTCCCGTGTTCCCGTAGAAGGAGCTCACGAGAATCCATTAGTCTAGTTCCTGGCAGATATCTTAGCATCCATCATATTGCTTGTCAACCAACGACAAAATTTCATCATATAGCCAAGGGAGAAGTAGTGGCGAGGAAGATTATGTATTACTAGACCACTGTTTATTTGGTATCATACTCGACGGTTTGAATAATTTATCACCTATTGAATAGCCTAGTTCCACCCCAAGAGGATCGGCTCACTGGGGGCACAGAGTACTCTATCTGATACCGGGGGATTTCACCAATAGGGACATCTCATACGTGACCTATATATGTGCCCGTAGTATCCAAATTATTTATTCCCGCCCCGGGCCGATTGTTCGGTATTACTGTCAATATAATAGTTTCAACCCGGTAGGAGGTATCTCGAGTTGAGATATTGTCTTTCATATGAGACATTCGGCCACATTGGTCTGGGGTCCAATCGTCTCGCTTTTTACGGCAACTATTAAGACAGAGCGTACTCTCTTTGTAAACTTCATGTGAGTGATTTGAAGCACCTTCGAGGCGTTTCTTCCCTCCGGCCACTGTATGGGTGACTGCGCACAAGCCCCCGATGGTAAAACCCGTGTGGTGCACGTGTTTGTTTACCATCTTCCCGCGCAGCTCGCGCTAGTGCACCCCCATTTCCTCAAGATGCTCAGGATCTGGGAATACCAGTAGAGGTGCCAAGATATTCGATTTTGGGCGTAAAAGGCCAGTGCTTGTGTCCGCATTCATTACGAATTGACGAGTAGTTCAGACGCAGACAAGCCAGTGACCAAGAATCACTTCTGGAGAATAAAATCCTCTGTACTCGAGTAATTGAGGGAACATCTCAAACCTATGTAGGTATAGTGCCCGTTTCCTCCACCGCTATCATAGCCAGGCTTGCAAAAAAGCCTCTGTGAGCGATAGGGCATATTCAGTGCCACAACTTTTGAGCACGAAACGCAACCCACCCCGCTTATCCTACCGTAGCTCTTCACCCCGACCTGTGCAGGGTTGGCCCACCGCTCAATCGAATGATACAACTAAAAATCTCTTGCACAGGCTTCCACAAGAGGGGTCTGGGTCCGAGTGAAAATCGTACTGCGAAATGTGTATTAAAAATCAAAACATCACGATATTTCGACTGGTGTTTGAGACCTAGGTCCACGCCGCAGGGATCGACGGGTAAGGGGGAAAGACGATCCGTCCAACGTGGTCCTGACTCAGGATCAGGGTTCTTCCAGGACCTCGTGCTGAGCAGTTTCGGGCTGGCTCGGATAGAGTGCCAGGGTGAAGCAGGGTATTGATGGGCTAAGATTGGGGTAGCTGGTCGGTGGTGATGCAAACCCATGGGGTACTGGAACGAGGCTTCTCTGGCGCGGCGGGTGAGATGCGTGCTGTTTGTTATTGGTTGCCAGGCCAAGATGTGGAGGATGCCGGCGCGGGTACGGTGCTGAGCTGATTCTCACTAGAAAGCCCCCCACCAAGTCCCTCCATGCACCTTCCAGATATCCCTTTTTCCTGCCTGAAGATTGGAAGTTCATTGACAGTTTGGATTTGGGCTTCGCCACCATGCTGTACTTCGGGATCTTTTATTTAATAGTTCTATCCCCCATTCTACTAACTAATAAAACAGAACGTTTTGTTTCTAAAAGGACTATCTCGTGAATAGCCGGCAGAGTGTCATTGCGCTCGCTGATTTTTTGGGGCCTCGAACTACACTTTTACCGCATGTTATCTATGACAGTCGTAATAATACCGCGCACGCCTTCTCGAGACTTATTCTTGCTCTACAAATATCATACCTATGTACTGTACCTATACGAAAATTCACCGTATCTCTAGCGAAATCCATGTGGGGTACGGTAGGGTATCGTCTCCTTTCCCTATCACTTAGGTGGCACGGTACAGCTTGAACCCACAGCCAGCGCAGCTTGCCATCCCCTATGCAGGCCTTCAACAAGGATTCCTAGTCTTTAGCTCCCCCTTGGATGTGCGTTACAATAGTAACAATACTGCGGTTTTAGGGCTGGAAATGTCTCAACAACGGAGCTGGGTACCGTACAGTACGTGAGCCAGAACACGCACAGAAGCCCACCGGTGGTGGTGTGGTGGTGGTGTGGTGGTGGTGTGATGGTGTGGTGCTGGAGTATCCAATTAGGCCCCCTTACCGAACCCCTTATTGCCGGTCGGCTCTAGATAAACCCCATCGCACGATGCGGCATTCTCCATTGACTTACCAGTGGTGCCCTTCCAACAAGCACTTTATCCAACAAAAAGCTACAGGCAAGCTTGTAAAGTGGGTTCCTAGCTGGAGTGCCTCAACTCTAGTCCCTCTTGAAAAATGGCCAGGCGGCGTTGAGGTGTGTTCGATTTGGCGATAGCATGGAAACCCACCTTTAATCTATTCTCCGGTCCCGAGAACCTTGGTGTGGTTCCTTCTTAACGGGCGTTGGTTCTAATCGCCTATTACAAATACACGCCTTTGGCACCTAATTCCGCCGCAGGTGCTGCACATGGTTCCTTAGATTCTAAGTGTTGGAATTGGACCTTCGGATACCGGTATGCACTTTTCATATCCACAGTACGACACAGCTAGTCATTCACTCTTAGTGTCGGTTTACAGTTCTCCGTATTCCACCTGTTCGACTTCACCCTTTGCTCATATCACCTCTTGGTCTGTTGACCAGATATGAAATCATATCTTTATTTGTTTCTTTCTTTTTCTTCTATATTGTTCATTTTGTTTCCTTCTCCGCTGCCAATGTATGGTGTTGCCTCACTGCATAAATAGTGGGTCTGCCTGACCATCTTAGAAAGAATGAAGTTGATGCGCATCCCTTATTCTCATATGCTTCCGGTATACTTCTCAGCCTTTGGACAGATTTTCAACACTAAGCTAGTCTGAGCTGCGAGTGATTCAGGATGATCGAATATTGAGTTCTTGCGCTTCTCAGCCCGATATTTATCATCTGAGAGGCGCCATCTGCCTGGTACCGGTTCCATTGGTATATGCAAGGGGGTAAACAACATTGCTCCCCCCCTAACACTCCTTAACATCCACCAATCAATCTTCGCACCGGCGGCTACGGCGACTACCTCAACGCTAGCACCGAGAAAGAAAAAAAAACCTCCCCCTTATACGATATCCTATCAAACACTGATGGTGCTCTCCCCTGGCGGAAATTAAAAACCTGGTTGGCACCCACGGCGGCGTAGTGTTAGCTAATGGAATAAATGTAGGGGAACGCTGTTCAAAGTCCCTATCGGCGGGGTTCGGCCACCGGTGTCGCTGTTCCTGTGGGCTGCCTGCATGGCCGGTGCCGGACGAGATGATGCCCTTTGTGGCGCTAATAGAGACTCTGTTCTCTATAAACATCCCGCATGAGGTACCTGAATATTTGAATCTAGATTTAGTGTAAGCCTGAGATGAGCATAGGAAATTCGCCATATAAAATCCGATTCCTCCGCTCAGGCCCTTCATGTTGGGCACTTGCACTCGAGTACAAGAATTTGAGTACTCGTACTAAAGCAGGTGTTGGTTGCGTCTTCCCCGTTCTTGCGCCAGCCGTTTATGACGTGACCCGCGCTCGGGTGGAAGGGGGGGACTCGCATGGGTGGTCCTTTTGGGGAGGGTGGGGATGGTGGTAGGCTGCTCCCATGCGGTCTAAGGGGATTGCGAGTAAGATTAGAAAGCGTGGGAAAAATAAAAGTAGTGTAGAATTTACCAGGATTCTCAGCCTGGCTATTGACGTTGCGACTCAGAGACGCCCCCTTCCGCTAGTTGCGGAGGCAGGTGTTTGAAGTGGTCATGTCGTCTGCAGGATGCGTGATACTTGTACCAGAATAATCCTGGACAGTCTTAGTTGGCCACACCCCCCTTACCAAGTCTTTACTTACTGACTTAGAGATAAGATGGAGCAGCTTTACTCTGTCGAGCTACTATTCGCTAATACTAATGACCTCCTAGTCTAGAAGAAGTGGAATGGCTAACTGGCATCCGGAGCCCGGTAGCGGGCTTGTTGCTCCCAGGAAGCAACACCACTCTCACAGCAGCGTTTCCCGCAATCGCTCTGGAAACACCCACGATCCTTGGGATGGCGCCTGCTACGGTTTTTTTTTAGCAGCCAGGGGAGAAACGGTAACAGCGACACTACCAGTACCTTATCTGGTTCCACACACAAAATCGTCTATATCAGTCAATTATCAATCATGTGATGGATAACTCAGTACGCACACCCGAGATTACGTGGGGATCGTCCGGACTCCTGCTCCTGATAGGGAATGAATTAATTAATTATCCTAGCCCCTCTTTAGCACGCCACCATATAAAAAGATGACATTTTCCTAAAAACTTAGTTTTGCTAAAACTCAAACCTCTTTGCCAAGTAGGTATAAAAGGGATTGACATCCAGGTAGTACCGTAGCTTCCATCCTGGCTGCTGTAGTTAAAAGACAAATCTGGTAGTAGGAGGCCTGTAAGTCGAGCTATAACCAAAGAGGTGCAATACTGCAATATTTAATCTGCAGCAAAGATACATGCTTCATAAAAGTCAGAAAAGATACCATTAAAAATTTTTTCTTGCGCGCCAAACAGGCAGGGCCTTATGATCATACAGCATTATTTACACCCTCACAATCCGCTCTAGATTCCCGAGCTTCGGCCTTCGCGACTCTCGCGACTCACGTCTTGTTCAACACCGAAGTCATCGGATGCCCGACCCATGAGATCGCCGTACTGCTACTCAATTCCAAAACAGGGTTGAGCCAGCCTTTCGGCGCATTACTCCCCCGCGAACGACGGGTGTGGGGGATTGTTATTAAGGTTAGCAGGATTTGCGGGAGGCACGAACCCGGTCGGTGGTGTTCAGATCCCGGTTAAGCACGCAGTGGATGACCTTCATTCGGGGGGGTGGGTTAGTAAGGCCCTATTCCACGGGATCTACCCCAGGGTTTTTGGATTTATCTTCCGGTGTCTGGAGATTGGGATCTGTGACCGAGCACAAGATATCATATAAGCGTTGTTCGGGGCGGCGGTTCGTGGTGACGTTCATATGGTAGGGGAAACCTTTGACCGGAGCACTCCCAACCGGAAAATGCCCAATTTCAAAATATTTCTCAACTTCATCCCTGTTTCTCTCTCTATTTTTCGATAGATAATAAGCTAGAGATTCAGAGAATAGAAAGATATCTTAGATAATAATATCATAGATATGATATATTAACCTTTGGGTAAGTTATAAGGGTCGGGAATAGGGGGTGCATACTAGTTGGGGTGAAATGGCTTTCCTTGACTGAGCCAAAGACAAGGCGGGCGTCACGAATCGTCCAACATATCTTAGCCAAACACAAAATTCAAGTTAAATAAGTTCGAGGGTTGGTTTTAAGTTTAACAGAGGCACCAAGGATAAAATATCAACGAAAGAAATAGAAGTAGTCAAGTGAGAACAATTCGACAAGATATCTTACAAAGCAGAATGTAGTAACCACTGTTCAAGCCTCTCTCTGCCCTTCCTCCCTACCCTAATCTCCAATATGATTCATCGATTGAAGGAAGGGAGAATTAACGAAACTACTGTATGATAAAATAAAAATAAAATAAAAACCTTTTCAATAACCCTAAGGGAGAGCGTAGGAATTTTATATATACAGCTCCGGAAGCCCACCGGGATATCCTAAGTTTAACGATAACCGCCATTCTGAGCCCGAGGCCGTACCACAACAAGAGAGCAGGTGGAAACGAGTAGAATATGGAATAAGGAGATGGAGGGAGGAAGAGAAAAAAAAGACATGATACATAAAAACACTTCAGCTATTCAGATAGCTTTTATTACCATCCACCGCCGCCGCCCCCACCTTGCTCACCCCTTCTGCGTCTCTTGGACTCATCCTTCCTCCCGTTGTCATTCTCACGGCCATGTTTCCGTTCCCTGTCTCTTCCATCGCGCCTTTCGCGCTCCTTATCGCGGTCTCTATCTCTATCTCTATCTCTGCCACTTCCGCCAATCGCAGCTGCCACGCCGCTTCCCCTGCGTGATTCTCTATCCCGGTCGCGCTCACGCTCAGTGAGATGGCGATCACGTTCCCTTGGATCTCGGGCATCACGATCGCGGTCTCTCTCTTGCTGCCCACGGTCACGATCTAGCCCCCTATCCCGGTCCATTCCGACCCGCTCACGGCCACGATCCCGTTCTACCTGACGTTCACGTTCACGTTCACGCTCGCGGTCTCCGTCGCGGGGAACCCGATCTCTCTCGCGCTCTCTATCCCTATCTCTATCACCTCTATCCCGTTCACGCTCCCTGTCTCCCCTGTCTCGTCCATGGCGACCACTGCGACTTCCATGATCTGAGGCCGGTCTGTCCCTATCACGTTCCCGATCCCTATCTTCCGCGGATCCTCCTGAAACTGATGTTGGCCTTCCTGGCTCAGGTCCAGCGAGACTGCCTCTGCGGGTGGAATCACCTTGAGAACCATTGCCGTTACCACCTCGTCGAGTAGGGTCGCTCGTGACTATTGGTAGAGTGTTTCTGCTATTATCCCGCCCAGGGGTGCCGCTTGTAGTCCCAACACGCCTTGATGCTCTACCTTTGATGGAGCTACCTTGTGTAGCATCAGGCCCCCCGGACACCTGGCCAATGATATTCTGCATAGTCATCATCATACGGCGCCGCTGATGATGGGCATCATCACCTCTATCACCCCTGGAAGGCCCTGTAGGTGGCGAGCCTTGCTTGACTGGCGGTGGTGGATTCGACGCGGTGGGCGATGGAGCAGCTGGAGGAACGACGCTAGAAATAGGGTTCGTACGGGGCCCTGAGGGTGGACCAGGAGCTGCAGCGGAAGTTGACGTGGTTGATGCCCCTTGGATGGCTTGTCGGCGGCTTGGATGAACAGATGAAGACTGTGACGGAGGTTGGGGTTGGGCAACTGGGGATTGTGGTTGTGGTTGTGATGGTTGTGGTGGCGGTAGTGGCGGCAGTGGCTGGGGATTTTGGACGACATTTCTTAATCTATCTGGATGTATCCCAGCAGTATCACTTCCATTAGTTGAAACTCCTGTGTTGTCTGTAGGTTTTTGAGTTTCAACGTTGTCTACCGAAGCCGCAACGGGTGGCGGCTTGCTTTCCAGACCCGGAGATGGCAAAGGAGTTGGTACGCCAGGCGGGTTACTTAGTGGGATTCGCTGTGTCCCAGTAGCAGTAGTGAGAGCCGGCGAGGACGCAACCCTATTCATATTGCTTCTAGGCCCCATTGGTGCACTACGTGGGCCTTTGGGTATGATATCAGGCGGATTAAGCCTCCCATGATTGGGGTCCTGGTGCGTAACTGGTGGGGCATGTCGAGTTTCACGAAAATCGCTGAGCGATGGGCCCGACGGCCCTCTTGGTGGAGCCCCAGTGAGCAGGTCACGTTCTTTTGGGGTTGATGGACCCTCTTGACGATTTCTTCTCTCCCTCTCACGTTCGACATCTGCACGTGGAGCGGCAGGTGGCCGTTGAGAGTGGGCATCTTCCTGGGGGGCTTGTTGCCTAGGGAGGTTTTGATCGGAAGCCCTCCGATCTAATGCTCTGCGATCGGGGTCGGGACGATCGATCTCCACTTGGTGAACTTGTAAATCAGAGCGATCGTGCCGACGGGGTCGATCGTCCATCCTGTCTGGCCTTCTCCTGTCGACATCTGGTGCTTGGCTTCTGGAGTCTGTTCTGAGAGGATTTGGCTGAGGCTGTAGGGCGGACCTATTGGGCAACGGCTCCATTCGGATATCTGGATCCTTCCTCTCGCCTGCCCTCGGAACCCGATCATCATTTCTGAGAGGGAGTGCTGGTCTTTGAAAGTTGTCTTCTCTAGCCCTTCCTCTATCGCTATCACGTCGATGCTGATCTCTGCTCTCTCTTCTGGGAGAGAGAGGTCGTCTATCCCCCAATCGATCCGATGGTCTGTCTGGCAACCTCTCGGCAATAGGCCTACCAGCTGTGCCCCGAACTTCTACGGACCGTGGGGAATCTCTCATATCCCTGGCCCTATCATGAGGCTGCTGAACCGGAGGTCTGTCCGGCAATTGATGTTGGGGCAGTGGCCTATTGGGCTGGGGCGGGGGTCCCCTATTGATCTGATTTAGATTTCGTGACATATCCTGGTTAGGTCGAGGATTTAGTGGCTCATCCCTTCTTGGTGTTCCCGCTCTTGAAGGCTCATTAGATTGCTGATTTTGTTGGAGTCTGGGTGGATCCCTAGAGGGCTGACGCCTTAGCGGAGGGGGGGGTACGGCAGGTCGTTGAGGGAGGTTTGGAAGACGTCTAATCTCTTTGCTCCCTTTGTTGTCGTCAATTTCCCCATCTTCCTTTTCTGCGTCAGGTTTGGATGGTAGAGTATTATTGCCAACAAGCGCAGGGGGCCCACTGAAAAAATAAAAAATGATTAGCTTTGGTTGGCTTTAGAGGGTCGTCTGATATACTTAGTAATAGTAGCCGAAGAAGTGGCGTTAAGTTGCGCTGAAGTATTATTGGCATCTATGGCCGGCTGTTGGGTAGGCGTCGGGGTGGACGTGGGTGCTGGGCTGGGCTGCTTGCTTCCTGAAACCACTGGCGTCAATGCTTCGGTCAAGGATCCCTATCGGTTTATTATCACGTGATTAGAACCTCATATATATTTTTCAAGAAGATAAAGCTAACGATTACCTTTTGAAATGCTGCAACGAGCACCCAATCCTTCTCTCTATGCTTGAGAAGCCCTAAAAGTGTCGCCGACGCAATTTTTAGATCCTCCCTCTTCTCATGCTTTCCAAGCTCCTCTACCTTCTCAAGTACTGTGCGACCGATCCAATCCACAGAAGGAAAAAAGTTATAAATATGCTTTAGAACAATGACAGTGTTCCGGATGTGCATGTACTCCTTCGAACAGAGACAGTTCTTGATAGCACTGTGAATGGTTTTATGCCACTTATAAAGAAGTTTTCGGAAGTCCTCCCAATCCATCGGGGCGCCCCGAAAAGCGAAACCATTCAGGTTCTTCCCGTTATTATGGGCCTCTCGTTCGTAGTGTGCTTTATCTGCGTGCCACGCATGAAGATCAGATAGCACCTCCTTCAGAAACTTACCTAGATTTTCGGCTTCTTGTTGTGTGCAGGTAAATATGGTCTTCCCCATATGTTTACCGAATATGGCATCAAAGATTCCAACCGTGTGAAATTTCGGGGGTACCAGTTTGTGTAACTCTTTGATAAGTTTTGAACAAAAGATGGCATCGTTCGGGCTTAAGACAATCCGGGGCATCAGGCAATACTGGACTATGGCGTTGGTGACCTCCCGTGTTTCAGAGAACTCGTTAAACCAGTGATCCTTCTCCAGCTGAAGCCGCTTCTTGACCAAACCATTATGGCATATGTGCGTTTTAACTTCCTCGCTCAACTTGCTAGTGGATCCCAAAAGCTCATAGCTGCGTGGCGATCTCTTGTCCGGCAAAGCCGCAATTTCATCTTGTAGACTAGCGATAGCGCTCTTATAAGTAGCCATAGGGACATAGACATCATAGAGCGACAGATGCCAGAATGTGACATAGAAAGCCAAGGAACCAGGCCACTCAGACACGGGTAAGACTGGTCGGAGTTCATCCATAATGTTCTTCAACACAGGATTCCATGGGGTCTTTTCCAAGGCGATAGCGGCACTTTCATCCTGAGTTCCTCCCATATCAACATCCTCACGGCCATCTGGTGACTGAATTCGCTGTATCTTTGTATTTATAGCGCTCCTTGCAATCCACCACGCAATATCCGGCTTCAACCCGAAGTCCCGACAAAGCCGCCCCACGCTAGGGACCATCCCTTCGTACTTTTCCGCTGGTAAGGCGATCTGCAACAGCTCGGAATACTGTCCAAACACAACGTGGATCTGATCAAACAAGTTACCAAGAACCTTCAATGGAGTCGTTTCTAGGCTTTGGTAGAGACAATTCTGCCTTGCTTGGGCTATGAGAATGAGAAGCTGTATGGCGAGTCCAGATCTCATCAACGTATCAGTAAGAGCCTTCATTGTGCGTGGAGAATCTTCGGCCTTGGGGTCACGAAACTGTCCGAGGATAAGGCTGCGGATATAGGGCCCGCCGGCAAGGCCTCGGTGCTGGCTGTCGGTCAAATTTATGTCTGGGTCGATTCCGGTCATTGACTGAATTATCTCTTGCAGGACTCCCAATCCCGACCATGTATCCCGTTTTAGCTGGCGCGCAATATATTCGAGTACCGGTGCTGGGTCCATCTGCTTGTAATAGCGGGTATAGATCTGGCCGCAAAATTGCCCAAGCGCTTCAAATTGATTAGCTTACAATGCAAAGAAGATTCCAGAAGAACAAGGAAACATACATTTAAGCCATCGGCTAGTCAACATCCCATCCGCTTGCACACTTTGCTTGCCAGCCGTACTCATACTTTGAAAGTGTTAGGACCTCTCGGAAGTGGAACGGAATAGTTACCTACCTAAAAAGTACACAAAACCCTATCGCATCAAATGCTAATGGCGTGAAGTACTTTGCTCCGCCCACAACACACTCAATCAAGTTGTCATAGGTCTCAACTTGGCTCAGAAGAACCTGCATGACGGTGACTGGCGAACTCACTGCCACCTTGGCAAGACCGAGAGAAATCGGCTTGATGGTAATTAGGGACAACCTCTTCAAGAGATCTTTAGTTTCCTTTTCCGTTTTAGAGGTTTTTAATTTAAGGTCCGGGATCCTCATTTTTTCCCTAGAAATCCATTCACCGTAGATCGAATATCTAGTCTCCGTCGGGAAATAACTAATCATTCCCCATACCTCGTTCACAATACCTTGGTTTCCCTCTGTGAAACTGACGGCGGGCACGATAATAGACCTAGAAAGGTTAATCCACCTATCCCTATCCTCCTGTGTGCAATTTGGGTTTTCCAGCACACTCCGTCCAATCCTACAAACCATAGACATTAACATGGGATCTCTCCCGATCCTGAGGCCAAAAAGCTTCCCTAAAGTTTCTATTAGAATCACCACATCTGTAGCATCTCTACAGGTTGGTACCCCATCTTTCCAGTCCTCCCAGAAGAACCGATAATCAATGTCAATGCCGCGCAAGTTGAGATTGCTAACAGTGAAGGTAACCATTTGCTTCCGCTTCAACGGGGTTTTCATCTCAACCACTCCCCCAGGTAGAGATGTTGCAACCTTCGCAATTCCCATATCTGCATACATATCTGCATACCGAGGTCTCAGGGGTGCATATACGGTCTCGATAGACCGGATCAGGACCCTTGAGAGAGCATCCGCAATGTCCTTCTCGAGCCCAGTAAGGAAAGGGTATTTTCCGAGAATAAACATAGCTTCGGGGAGCGCACCGAGAGCCAAGAGATGCTTGAGAAGGGCGACTTTCTGGTTCCAGTTTTCTCGTTTTTCTGGTTCCTTTGGCTTTGGCTCTTCCGGTTTCTTCTCTTCTGTTGGTGCGGGGGCAGAAAGTTTTGTTCGAGGCGGGTTCGGCAATGTGTCATCGTGGAGACTACCCGCCATAGCGAGTGCATTAGGCTTCACCGCCTTCAGCTCATCCGTCATCCTTTTCAACCAAGACGTTCGCAACTCCATCATTTCTCCGTCTCCCCTCGGAGACAAATGTGGGTAGAGGTCAGCCAAATCAACAAAGCCAATCTTGATAAGTAGAGCGCTGAGCACAACCAAATTTTCTGGCAAGTTGTCTAGGGCATCATCGCTCTGGTAGTACCGGAATTTGAACCCAAGCAATTGCGCAGCAACCTTATTACCACCTGCTCCACGAGACCCTTCCCTGTACTCGAAGAATTTAACTATCCCCTCCTTCTTCAGTGCTTCAAAAAATTCACCATCCATAATCAACTTTTTCCGCTCTTTTTCAGCTTTTAGTTCCTCTCGGCCCTTGCTAGTATTGCCGAACTCATCTTCGGAAGAAGAGGAAAGATGCTTTGGCCACCAAGCACTCTCCCTCAACAGCCTGACGAAGAAACGCGCGTTGGACACAACAGTGCTAGCGGCGGTGTCGAGGAGCACATCTAAAACCCTTGCAGGATCTAATTCGAAAGCACCCACCAACCCCTTTACTCTCTCGCCAGTCCGGCCAACTACCTCCAAAGGAAATTGTGAATACGAGGCTGTAAAAAATTCGGTGATGAGCTTCGAATAACCTTCGCTCTCTTCCCGGAGAAGGTTATATTTGCGCTGCTTATAAATGAGACTCGTCGTAACTTTGATGGCCTTTTTCGGGAACTGAGACGTAACTAGGCCCAGCGCAGATAAGGTCGCCGGTTCTAAATGCAGAGCGAATAACTCTGTCGGAATCGGAGAGGGAGAAAGTGCCTCCAAAAGCTTCGGTAGACTCTCTGGAATTGGAGCATTCGAATCCTCGAAACTTGCAACGGTCGAAAGGAATAAATCTTGGAGGTCGATTCCCGGGTCAGCGTCCTTGGGGAAGATGTTGATGATGTCGGTGACAAATTTGGAAGAATCCTGAACAGAAATTCTCCCCTCCAGGGTCGCCTTGACAAGCTCCTGTAATATGATACAAACCTCATCGACATCTTCACTAACAATTGACTTGCCCAAAGCATCTTGAACCCGCGCAGCGCCTTCGGATTGCCAAACACGGAGATTTACATCGGACAAGAATTCCCAGTAATAAAAGTCTCCAGGGGTACCAGGATCAGTAGGTGTACTTGTCATTGCACTTTCGTCAGTCGCTGTAGCCGTGTCTTCGGGGCGGCGACGGTTGTGAGGTGGTTGCTGTAATGTTAGCTGCTGTTGCGGTTGTTGGTGCGATGTTGAACTCTGACGGCCGCGTCTACCAGAACGGTTTCCACCAGCTCCACCTCCGGAATTTCGCGGAGTGTAACTATCGGCAGGGCGATTGGGAGTATATGGAGAAGTGCGCGGTATAGTATTGCTTGGTGAAGAAGGATGCTTTCGCTTACGATCACGGCCGTTAAGACGATTCTCGGGCATGATTAAATAGCGAGATGAATTAAGGGCTCAAAGGAGCCAAAGTGAGAGAAAAAATATTAAAAAAGGGGAAATTTAAAGAAGAAGAAGAAGGGGATAGGGAGAAGACTCCCGGGGGGAAGTGAGATGTCGTTAAATCGTAGGCCGATGTGACAAACGTTGGTTGACCAGGAAAAGCCCAATCTCCGGTGAAAGGGAAAGTGGTGGGGAAATTGGGGTGAGAGGATAAGGGAGGAAAATGACGGCCGAGGCTTGTAAGGCCAGGCTGATCGAGGAAAGAGACTGGCCAAACGCGTTGGGTTCAAAGAAAGTTAAGATGCAGCTGTCTGGGCTGTGGTGGTGGTGGTGGCGGTGGTGGTGGTGAAGGTGATGGAGGCCTTGTCTCCTGCGGCGGATACAGCAACCAAAGCACAGTCCCGTGTTTGTTCGCAGGGGAGCAATAAAGAGGGTTTGGGGGAACAGAAAAGAAGTAGGCTATTGGGGGAGGGTCCTTCCTGAATGAAGAGAAGAAGGCCAGGGCGAATTAAGGGAGAGGACAGAAAGAGCCTCCTTTCCTTCGACCTTCTCTCGTTTCGTTTCGAGGCCGAATTGTTTTTTCTGCTTAGAAAAGAATCAGGAATCGATGGTTGGAGAGATGAAACCCTGCCCTGCAGCCATGCTTATGTCATCTAGACTTGCCAAGAAATTGTGTCAAAAAGATCCGGTGCGACACCGGTTTGCACTCGCAAATGACACCGGCACCAGTGAGGTTCCTGTCACTGGGAATCAACCCCATCTAAATACAAAGGCGCTATCAAGCAGAACATCAACCTGAGTCTTGGCTCCCTAATAGGGAAAAATGACGCCAAGATATTACTTGTTACAGTTAGGTTCATGGCTGTTGATTTGGGCAGCTCTCATTCAATCTTAAAATCTCCCTATCTGCTGCTCAGGTTAATATTTTAAAATCCCTTCTATAAATATCTAAAGAAGGATAAATTGAAGCTCTTTAGTGTAGAGGCTACAGTTGTTGGGCTACACGTGTTTGGGGTCGTGATAAGCCAGGCTCGTTGGTGTGTCCATTTCCAGTGCCCATGCCTAGCTTTTAGGGAGATTGAAATACTCGACTCGAGAATAGTGGCACATTATTCTAGATATGATACCGCATCGGAATAACTTGAGCGCGTGAATTTACGTCAGCTCATTGGGCTATAACCAGTGCTTGCCATGGGCCAGGTCGGCCCACGAAAGCCCATGAGCTTTATGGTAGCCCATGGGGCCAGTAAGCTTTTACCAGATCCTAAATTCTTACCCTAAATTGGAAAAAAGAAGTAAATATTAGATGAGGAGGCAGGGTTTGTATAAAAGTGCTACTTATATATATCATAGAGGCAAAATTCTTTGTCAATTCTGTGCCACGATTATAGGCAATGTAGCTAGAGAAATTAAACTAGTCATAAAATCTAACAACATTGTTATTGTTGCGTCTACAATTTGAAGCCTGTGTCTTATGGTTTGGGTCAATAGAACCTTATTAGCCATAATAAATAATTTTGCTCTGCCCCATGGGCCTGGTTGGTCGGGCCGGGCTTTCGTGGGCCGGGCCTACAAATTAGTGGGCTGGGCCCATGGCAAGCACTGGCTATAACGCCCTTCGAATCTGGGTTGGGAAATATCCTGCAACCTGACCCTCTGGCCAAATGTGGACCTCCGACCTCCTACTCCTAAGGGTGTGTTCAAGTGTGTCCGAGCACAGCACAATACTTTGTCGAGACAACAAAACCGCAGGCCCAGAAACTGCAGATCTCCCCTAGCCGCGCCGAATAGAGAGCGAGTCATGGCAATGAGGCGAGCGAGTTCGGGTCGGTAGTGTGATATCATAGAATCATAGTATGTTCTTGAGAGCAATAGGGCTTGATCGTTAGATTGGGGTGGTTTCTTCTCTAACACTAGAACCCCAAACCCCGGGCTTGGGTCTCTTTTACAGGTTTCAAACTTCTCAGAAGCTATGCTTTAGCAGGATTCCGAACACCTCTGCGATTTCCAAGACTCCAAGATAAGTCTGAACATCATGAACGCGAAATACATCCCAACAAACCAGATCGTATGGATCTCAGTTCCTACCATAACACACCGGTTTCCTACGAATAAGGTGAACAAATACGCAAATTACCAATAAAATTGCCACAGAAAAAGCTGTGCACAGCGTCAATGTTGATGTGGAACCGCAAGGGGAAGTGAGCCTGTTTCAAGATTTGGTATATAAAATCTGCCTCAACCGAGATGGAGGTATGCGTCTCAAGAAAAACACCCCTAGGAAGCGCGCCTAGAGCCTCAGTTAAAAGCTCCAAACATCAACTTGTATTAACCTTCTAAGGCCCTGTTCGGTTGTGATGGGATCGTTCCGTTGTCCCATATAAATGACCGTTTCAAAACGGAGAGAAGGTCATTTTCACAGCAGAAACGGTCGCCTAACGGAACGGTCCCACCACAACCGAACAGAGCCTAAGTTTTAGCATAACATGGGTCCACAGTTTGGTTGTAGATAGACCTGCCAAAAAGGGGTTTTTTTTTGGGCAATGGGTTAGGGTTTGGGAGTGAGCATTTTCTCACCAACTCCCGAAAACACAGTATATCATATTACGGGCGAGATGGTTAGCCAAAAACAAACCCACAGTCGGTCAGGTAAAACTACTATGTTTCCCATCTTTATAAATTATCCTCTTCTTCAGACGCCGCACCTGACACTCGAGTAGCGAACCAGGTATAAAATGGTGTCTCTAGAGATATATACAAATGCCTAGCTATCATAGAATAGCAAAGGCTTCCACATATTCACTCTACCTCTCTATAAACACATCTCCTCTGTTAGCCACCCCGAGACCCAATTTCACCTTCAGGGGTTCGATTTCCGGGCTCATACCAAACCCTATATCATAACAAACCGCATAAAGGCTCATTTCATCATTCGCAACTGTATCAGCAAGTCACAACCTTATCTCTAAGTAATTTTTAGAGTAAGGGCAAGGAAAAGGTTTAATTATTCTTCCATACACCCCCAATAACAGATATTGTGATCTTTTGCCGATGGTAAGAGTCAAACTCGAGCTTCGCCCGGAAATCTACCCTCCTGCAGTGGGCGAAGGATCGAGCGATTCTCCCTATCACACGGCTAAAGGTTATACACTCTATAATGAGCCTCAGAATCATGGCGAAACCGATGACTCTACTCTGTGTTATTTAAGTCTGTAATCGTTTAGCTAGCCCAGAGCCTAGAGCTCTTCCCTCAGAAGATATCAGGTAACTCCTCCGCCAATATTAGTATTATCACAGATCCAGGGGGAAAGTATGAGGGGGAAGAAATACCATTGATGGTTATTATGGGAGTGGTTCCGTGATAATCGGAACAAAGTCCTTAATGAGTAGGTCTCACATGTAGCTCTCGATTTGAGTCAACTTGAGGATGAAAATAAGACTATGATAATAGAGTTAGCAGAGATCAAATCGAGAAGACCTGGCTACTTATGGTTACGGTAATCCTCACAGGGTATTTTTCGACATTCTAGATGGTAACCGGTTCAACACCCTGCATGGAGAGGAACCTCGTAGTTAGACCCCCCACCCTTCGAAAGGACAGTCGTGCCAGGCCCCGAATCCAACCCCCCGTACTGGAATGGGGGGCACGCACAATAATCCCACGACGATCAGTACCTCTGCGGCAGTTCTCTTTACGATTTAAGTTCGACCACTATAGTGTCAAAATTCCCTAGCCACCAGCCACAATACTCCGAGTGAGAAACTATGAACACTCTCAAACCCATGACCTGACAAACAAAGTTCGCGCCACAAAGACTTGAGAAATTTAATGGGAAAAACAAAAACAATCACGCCTTTCAAGTTGAAAAAAAAAGGACTCTTAAACCCTAAAGCATATTTCTTTGTTCCGAACACTTAAATATGATACCCGGCCAACCCAGCATACCTAATTCCTCATCCACGGCGTTCTATTACTACTGCTCGACCGCGCACTGAAAATATGTCAAGGAAAGGTAAAGAATGGACCTGGTACCACCGGGGTGGAAACAAGAACGTCCGATACTTTGAAGTGTGGTGCAATTACTGCCTCCTGCATGCGAAAGCCGCGATATTAAGGGAGAACTCTGGGCTGGCCCTAATGCCTGGGGATGACCATGGGGAAAAGGAATTGCTCGAACTTGGTATGTATGTGTTTTTCCCTCTTCCAGCTGACGCCCTCCCTCCCCCCTCCCCCCATCCCCATCCCCATCCCTCTCCGTTTCATAGCTAAATCCTAACATATGAGAAAACTCCATATAGCTAAAAAACGAGTGACATCCTTCGCCGGCCGCAAAGAAACAATGCTAAACCACCTCATCGACCTACAGAAATGCCCACACGCACCACCTGAGATCCGCCATCAGGCGCATCTCGAAAAGTTCGAGTGGAAGCAGCGACTTCGGGCTGGGAGTTCTAGAGATCAGTCTATGTCGCCATCGAGGTTACAGACCCAGTCCCCTTACACTGATTACTCTCCACCTCCTCCTCAACCCCCGCCACCTCCCCCGCCACCACCGCCGCCACAACTACAGCATCATATTCACCCCCCACCCCCTCTGGGGTTAGGCATTGACGATGATCTGGACGCACCATTTACCAGGGACGACGAGGAAATTTTCCATCTGCAAGTTGCAAGAGCAACGGCGTCGGCGGGTTTGCCGGACAGGTGGATCGAAGATCCAGAGGTTATCGAGCTGTTCAGGCTGTTGAGGGGGGATGTTTCGATTCCGAGTGCTGGGCATATCAGGAGGCTGAGAGACCTGCTTGGGTGGTGTTGACGATGTATAGGAAGTTTGTGGTTTTTTCAGGTCTTTTCCCTTGAATTTTTTTCGTTTCCCTTTCTTTTCCCCTCTCACAGCACTTTATAGACATGGCGGCGCCTAGTTACGACAGTTAGCTTTAAATAATCAACTTCCTTTCTTCTCTCGGGCCTCGTTTTCCCACAGCCCTGGTTCCCTCAATGTGGATTTCTAGGCTAGGTTAATGTGTACAGGACAATAAAATCCGTGATTTATCTTTGTTTCATACTTACAATGAAGGGTTTGGGGCTAAAAGACCGGGAAAAACTCTTTAGAGATAGAAAAGTGGACAGGACCACCCACTCAAACCAGAGCTACCTTTCCGGGCGTAAACCTTGGCTAGTGAGGTCCCTCATCCATACCTACGCGTTCTCAACACCAATGCGTCGAGCCTGGTCAATATAGAACACGACTGCAGCCAGATTAGGTCCTATCTAGACAATAAGACTGTTTGGAGGCTGACAAATCGAGTGATATATTATGAATCTGGCCATATTCTAAGAGCAGGAAATCAATTGATCAGTCCTCTTAAAGATTATTCCACCGGTGTTCACAAAAAGACACTATTATGACTGTTGTGGACTATGGCTTGAGGGCTAGGTAGGTCTAGGGGAAGATGAAGACAGTATCGACATATTTTCTAAAAGAAAGTAGATCAAGGAAAGAAGATATAGCCCTACCATACTCTAAAGAAAGCCAAAAATGGTTGTGAATACGCACATAGACAAGATCGGGACTACATACAAGATCCTATACGTGGTAGCAATCCACAACTGACGCATTCCTATTACGGTATACAGACCATACAGTGGAAAGGCCCTGATTGGGCAACACCCAACAGAACCTTAATCTAGATAGTCCCAATTCTACTTTCCAATAGTAACTCTTTCTAGATATGTGTCTCTAAAGCGCCATGCATTTCAAGAAGTCAAAACTTGCCACCTCGAGGCATTATCACCCATCAAAATTTATTTTTGTTTGACAGCTGGCGCATCCCCATCATGCTAACCCTTCATTCAGAGTCTAGAGATCAATTCGTAAGGGTCGGAACTCTTTCAGGTCCCTGGAAAGGAATATTATACACATCCAAGCAAGAAGACATGCCCTAATTCCTTTAGCAACATGTTTGAGAGATAAGGAGTGCCGATTCCCAGGTGCAGTGGTTTGGTCCTCATAGATCCAGTCCCCCAAAACCTGTAGCAATTGGGGGAATGGAGGGAGATTGATGATTGATGATTCACCAGTTTAACCAAAGAGAAGCCACTGTCGAGTGAGGGCATATATACCGGTCTGATTTCCCAGACAGATAGTATACCTGGCAACAAAATTTCACCAGGCGTTAAAACCCTCAGAGCAAGGAAGACAATAGGAGCTTTTAGTGTAGAAGGATATAGAACCAGAGGCCTTGATCTAGTAACTCACGTAGCTATAGATGAGCCATCTGTCTTCCTTTCACCCTTATCACCTGAATTTTTCAACAATAGCAGAGCTGGTAGCAAATTCACAAGGAACCATTGGCTCGGAAACTAGAAATCTACACCGAAAGCTCCACTAATGTTTAGTTAAAACACTAAATAGCTCACAGAATTCTCTTCTAGCTTATAACACGCACACTGTTTCAAAGAAAAAAAGCATCAAAACATCAACATCGGCGGACCGAGATCTCGGATCGTCTCACCTAATATAGTGGAAGATATTGCTAAGGCATGATTCGTACGTGAAGGAGTCTACTCATCCTAGGGCGGTCTCACGATTGTGCTTGGCGTGTTTAACAACTGTGAAAATAGCGCCCCTCCAAAACATCAAGGTTCCTAAAAAGCTTTTGCGCAGGTACAGTAGTTTCTCGCAAAGCTAGCGGGATGTTTCAAGCATCAAGTAGTGAAATATGGATTCCGGTCCGTGAACTCCACCGTGAAATCTGCTGGATAGGATTTATTATCACAATTGGTATTGTATTGTATTGTTGTACTCTCCACTCTCGGCTGCGCAAGATCCACTAACCGTAGCGGATCCAGAACAACCTGGGCTCCCCACTAGTCGCACCCAGTCTAGAATTAGTCTAGTTCCCTGGACTAAGTTATTTGCACACACCCATCTTTCAGGGTGGATAACCACTAGCGACTCCACCCATGGATTCATCAACTTGACACGATACGCGCAATGTCTCTCCTTACCCCGCAGGTTCAGATGTTTGACCACCCTTGAACTTCCAAGCTATCACATGGGAGCAATGGTACGATCCTGAAAGGTTCAATCTCAGAGCAGCTAGGCCCACACTTTTCAAGTCCTACTTCTTCCAGAATTAAGCGTCAGCCCACGGTGTCCCACTCCGACTTGCACAGCAGCGCAAATTATCGAGTGATATCTAGTGAGGATGATCATCGAATTCTCTCGGTTGGCACTCCAATCACGGTAAAAGACGAGGGGATGCTCATGGAAAGGAATTCGATGACGCATAGATACCCTCTTTGGGTCTCTGTGATTGATGTACTCCAGAATGATCAGCAGTGGATGCACAAAGTTGTGCACTGCGCATGAGTAGGAGATCGAGGTCGGGAGATGCGGTGGTTATAGCGGTATTGGGGATTGGGTGGAGCAATCATCCCGCTGTTGGGTTTGCTCATCATTGAGCTGCACTAGGAATTCTACCCATTGGATTGGAAAGCATTGATTCTACTCGAGTAGAGATACATGCAGAAAGTGCAAGTGCAAGTGCAAAACAAGATTTCCCGTCGCCCAGAGTGCGCATTAAATACATAAATTATCTCATGGCTTATCTTGATACTCAACTGGCTCGAAACCTTTCTTCTATTTATGGGTTATGCCACTCGCCAGAAGAACTATTCCGACCGGGATACCCTTCTAATAAGCCCCAAGGCCAATGCAAATATTCCATTCCCTCGACAACCCAAAGGCGTATGACGTTTGAGTCGCTTCAGGTCCTCGAGGTTGCCCTTATTTGCGCCAGGAAACCCGGGTCGCGTTAAGCATCATGAGTGAGTTGCTCTGAGGTGAGACAAATTATATTGCTGGTAATACAGCACTGTATCTGGCATGCAATAGCACGTGGTGGATCAGAAGTCGGGCTACGGTTGGTGGGTGAAGTTGAATGAGCATTGGGGCGCACTGCGGTACTAGCTCAGAGGGAACACAATGAGATCATATTCGTGCGGCCGAGTTGAAGTCGCGCTCTAATGCACAGAAACTGATCAGCAAGCCAATCAAGTAAAAGGATACCCGATATCTTTCCACTCTAGTTGGCTGGCAGATGACTAAGGCTGCCACAAGTGCCTGCTTCGGCTCTGCCGCCCGAGTACCAGTACTTTGTAGCCTTGGAAAAATGCCTGTATTCAAATCTGATACCTACAGTACGAGCAGCTTAGGTCTAAAAGAAAAGGGAAGGCTGGTAGTCAGACCAATCCAGCACCGGTATTAACACACCTGAGCTGGAGTTGGGCACTCTGGACTATGGTAGAGCTGCCGCCTTAGCCGTCCAACTTGGAGGTTTTTCCTTTTACGAGAGGGTTTAATTTGGTATCTCGAATTGTTTTTACTGTACTGTGCTTTAGGACTATGATTGGAGTTTATTTTGCTTATTGGGTTTTTCAGGCAATAGTTTGCTTTCGGTGCTTGCCATTGATTTTTACGAGCAAATCGGAGAACTTGACGAATGAATCTTAGTTGCCCGGTTTCAACTCAGCCGCGCAAGGAATACCCGCGCAAGTAGATCTAGCTCTTTTGGCCACTAGTGCTCCCGCGATCGATTGAAGTCGGAGACCCCCAGATAGCAGTGATCGCTTGCCCTATAGATTAACGTCTCCAAAACGCCAAGTGATGTAATTAGAATATTATATCACAGAAAATGGCTTGTAATATGAGGCTGTAGAGGCACTTGTGAGGACTTGACTCTCCCCCAAGCTGCGATTCATAGAAAGTGCCAAACATTTCATGAGACTCTTCCAAGGGTGATATCTCATAAGGGAAACATCGATTTCAAGGGCGAGATACCATATCGCTGCGCATGGATATCAGTCATGGACCGAAACCGATTGTGTAGGATTTCAATGGCTTTCTTTTTTGTATTGTATTCATTCACCAATTGTATTGCCTTGCATGAGCTCATGGTTGGCAAGGCGATCACTACTATATAGGGTATCCGGCTTCAATTCGCCCGCGCGAGCAGACGGGGGGCGAAGATGTTATTGTTCGACTCGTATCTCGAGGAGACGCTCCCATCTGCTCTTGGCAATATTTTGCTTTACTTTTTTTTACAACTTTGTGCGAAGTTCTGGGTTTCGCAGGGATTTCTACTCCTGCAACAGTTTACGAGTAGAAGCTCAGAAACCTCAAGTTTAATGACAAAAATGCGCGGACTATACCTAAAAAGGCATAGACCATTCTTTTGTTCTTTTTTTTTTTTTTTTTGTTAAATCCTCGGTTTATTTGTAGCTAACTAACGGGAAAATCCATGGTATCGACCCTGAGGTATGACCTGAAAACCCTAATAACAAAAGAAACTTAACAACCCCTATAACA
>Ga0307509_10001127_pt1 | contig 45835 bp, 26 predicted proteins | sample 10_EM_MG_FD_202245 | JGI IMG/M metagenome (GOLD analysis project Ga0307509, IMG submission 202245) | Populus trichocarpa ectomycorrhiza microbial communities from riparian zone in the Pacific Northwest, United States - 10_EM | ecosystem: Host-associated > Plants > Roots > Unclassified | place... | reverse complement strand
GCCCCCCCCCCCCCCCCCCCCGCCCCCCCCCCCCCCCCCCCCCCCCCCCCCCCCCCCCCCCCCCCCAGAAAAAAATATAGTATTTTTTGTTATATTAGGGAATTATTAAAAAATGCAGTTCTGGACATAGAGCTACTTTAGCCTACTCTTGGAAGTAAAATTAACGAGAGCCTTTAGGGTGATATGCACACGTCTGCAGGGCCGGTGCTATAGCCGGAGAACATCTGCAAGCAGTAACTCCCCCCTTGTTTCACTAACGACTGCTAGTGAATGTAACTGCTGTAAGCCTCTATTCCGGTGCCACTATGATTTCTTGAATCTTGCTAAGCTATAGTAATCCAACCGTTATTAAAAGGTTGGCTGGATTTGAGGGGGGGGAGATGTTTACTCAAGAAGAGCGGGGGAAATGAGAATCTATAAAGGGCCGCATAAGTTAAATCCCTGCCTTCGCCACCGAGTCTTGTCCAAAGCTAGAGCTAGAGGCAGCCGTTAACTTCAAGTGCTTAAATTTTCCGTGACCAAGTTGAATTGTGAGAGCAAGAGTTGGAAGTTCCCTCGCCTTGAATTGCCCTCTCGTCATGCCAAGATTAATCCAGGACTTAGGGCGCATGTGGCAGCCGGGGGGGAGGTCCGAGGGATTTATTCAAAATGGTCAAATATACGTGACCGAAATAGAAGCTAGGATGGATAGCGCGCAACGTCTTCTCTTCGTTCTTCCTTCATCTCCTTTTGCCGTCGTGCGTTCCTTTAACAGTCTATGCTCCTTCCCATCCATCAACGGGAGCATATTTCCCGTGCTTCCGCACTTACATATGGCAAAAGAAACTATTAGTAGCATGCCGAACGGAACTAACTGATTTCTAACAGGATTTCGGTTGGATATTGAGTGGGATTTTAGGTGAGCTGTTGATGGACGAGAGATTTGGGCGGGGTGAGCTGGAGTCGTTTTTTTGCCTTGTGTGATGGAGAAAGCTGGATGGAGAGAGAGAGGGTGATGTTTGCTTTCAGTAGAGAGGGAATGACGCCTGTACTGATGTTTTCGGGGACATGGCCCTCACTATAGGGGGTTGGGCAAGAAAACCGCCTCGTAGGTCCGGCGGGAACCTCTAGCAGACTTATGGGGCAGAATTTATCAAAGGGTTCAGGGGAGAAAAAAACCTCTCTACCCCATAGAAATCAGTCATGTGTTTATTGCTTGATTCATAATATTGAGAGACAAATGGTTTAGGAGAATAGGAGCAGGGAGGACCGTTATGCAGGATTTAAGAGTTAATTGTGTACCAGTGCATTCAAAGGAGGTCTGATATGGAGTCGGGACGGATTATATGGGCTGAGGCTCACATTGAGCCCCCGATCCGGAATATCTAGCTCCCCGGCAAGATTTTCTGAACAGCTCTCTTAGCATTCAGATGCCAGCAAGCCAAGGAAGGACATTCTTTTCTAGTACCTCCCCTGCCCACTCCCTCTCTAACTTAACAGCTCTCAAACGGGATAGCGATACCGTGCGCATGGCTTTAATGTAAAGGTAAAATAGAAGAATTGTAAAACTGATATAGGTAATGGCTAAGGGCAAACCGCGAGGTGTGCGTATGCCCCCCAAGGAGCAGGCGGCTAGAGTCTCGGGTAGCGGCTAGAGAGTCCAGGGGGCAACTATTCCTGAGAAGACTACCCTAAGTGTTAGAAATTCTCTAATTGAAAAGAAGCTTCGCTGAAAGCACGTTAGAAAAGCATAACTGTCCCAATGTGCTAAATCATTGCCCTGCTCCCTATCTATGGATTTCGGACTAAGATTTGATTCCACGCCTGATACCCCTAGGCATGGCTTATAATACAAAGCGGAGCGGACAAAAAAAAGGCCTATAACCGCATTCTCAAAAGCGATCCATTGACCTTATGATCGGTAGATCTCGTAAAGTTCTAAAGCTTCGAGTGGTTCCTACAGACAGTAGAGATATGCCTTTCTACTCTTCTATCATGTTTGATTCAAGTCTTTTAAAGGCTAACCGGGTGTGTTTACTACTGGACACTGCACCCCCCTCATGCATACTTTCCCAGTCGCGACGGGAGATAAATCATTGGTGCCCCTAGCGATTGCATAAACCCGAATCATGTATGGTGATTCCACCGCTATCCGAAAATGGCCAAACCTAAAAAAATGTTGTCAATGACACCTGTGAGGGAATATCAGAAAGTATTAAATTTACTGTAATCGTTTAATACATGGCTTTTTAGTGTTAAAGCAAGGTCCTCCTTGGGTAACCGAGGGTGCTAGGCTTGGGAGTTGACTCTTCCTTAGGTTAGCTATTGTTGTTTTGGGCTACGTTGACTATAGAGAGCGATATGAAAGCTATTTGTAGTAAATTAGGTGTTAGAAACGACCTGGGGTAGGTGAAGCTGGATAAGTAGTGGCCGGAATGGGGCGTTTGCAGGACGGTCGATTGAGTACCGGAAAAGTGCCAGATGTAGCTTTGCTGAAAAAGAAGATGAGGATCAGAGAGAGAGAGGGATTCTGAAGCAAGAGTCGCAGTAAAGCGAGGTAAATTGATTTTAGTTTAACGGAAGGTAAAAAATACTGATGCGGGTATGTGTATGATGAGTGTATATGTAAATTGAGGGAGGAGAATTTTGGAAAAACACATGGGACCAGCCACCAATGACGACTCCATGATTAAGCAACAGTCCTCCTGCGTGTAACCTATGGTATACGACCTCAGGGTCTTTGTTTTGAGGGTTTGATTTGAGATATTAATCCTATCGTAGTCAGACAACTCGTTCAGAAAATGCTCTCATCACTACTTATCACTCGAAACCATTCTAAGCTGTGCTGGCTGACTGTTCCTTGGGGGAAATTTTGTGGGCGAAAGAAGGGTGTGGGTCCGGTGTTACCCTCGTTTGCTATTTCTTTGCTCTCTGAATACTCTAGATACTTCTGCTGTGCTATGTTGGGTAGTCTTGTAGTAGGAATGCATATGTTTTGACCACTGGTGCCTTCCGCTCTATGATTTCCTGATATTGCTTCCTTAAGTATGCCTCCATTCCGCTCCTTTCTTGTCGTCTCCTCTCTTTAACCTTTCCTTCTTAGGTTGAGAACACTCGTATGATACCAAGGTTTTAGCTAGGCCCTACAGCTCCTGAGTACCTGAGAGCTCGTGACCGGAGGCATTCTCGGGAGTGGCCGACCGCTCAAGATAACTTTGCGGCTCAACTAAACTTTGTGGCTTAACATGAAGTTGTGGCTCAGTACAACCGCCGAGGTTTGGAGGCCGCTGTTCTGCGGTGCGATGAGAGGCAAGAGCAGCACGAACCTGTATCTCAACACCCTGATTGGGCTCGACCCCCTGACTGGGAAGTATAGTGCTTGTGAGATACCGGGCTACGGTATGGGTGGTATTGTATGTTGACAAGTTGAGGTAATTGAACCGCGCTTCTGTTGAGCCGCAAAGTTATGTTGAGCCGCAGGGTTGTGTTGAGCCGCAAGGCTGCGTTGGGAGTGCCTGGTATCATAGCTGTGAGCCTCCCAGCATTCAGGGGTTGTGGCGGCAAGCCACAACCTTGGCACGTGCATGCTCTTCTCTTGCTTGATCTCATAGCACAATTGGTAACAGAAAGTTCGCATTGGTGATGACGTACCGCAAAACTCTTGCGATGCGCTGTCTCCGTCGGCCTAGGGCGGGCCCATTTTAGCAAGTTAGTAGAGTTGAGGGATTGGAGGCGTGTCGGAGGTGGTGAATTACAAGAGTTTTTGAGGTACGGTAGCGCAGCATATTCAGGTTTCGCAGTCGCACTTGTGTTCATCAGATACTGAAATTTTTGAAGAGAGGAATTTTGGCGTACTGTATGGGCTGGAATTTGACACTTGGAGGGTTAGCTAGACGGGCGGTCTGTGATATCCTAGGGTTGGCTTAAGGTTACTTGGGGACAGTACCCAGTTAAGCCTCTTATGTGCCTAGGAGAGGGTTGTACTGCACGGTAGGCCTGGTATGCTTGTCATTGGTTGATCGAATGGAATCCAAAGAATTTGGTGTCAGTCCATGTTGGATGACAAACTACAGAGGATATTTTTTATATAGGGAAGATTGACCAGGAGATTGAAATGCGAGAGGCATAAACCAGTGGAATAGAGATTGTGTATGGAAAGTGGATTTATCACATAAATCAAAATAGCTGTTCCATTATTTTACCTCTTTATAATCTGGAAGCCCATCGCAGCCACGAATGAACTATGAACGGCGCAGCAAGCTGCGCATTTTGACAGCATTTCCCCCTCTAAGAGTGCTGTTTACCGGTTTAGTGAGTTTGATTTTATTCTTCTTCTTTTCTGTATTCCTAAGTGTTTTGAGCAGCAGTTGCTAAAATACAATTTTGGTACCCGTTGGCTATGATACTTGAGGTAGAGTGTATTAAACCTGATCCTAGAACAGCACCGGAAGCTTGGGGATTTTCTCGAGAGTCCCCTATACCTGGCGGATCTCTGTGCTTGCAGTTGTGGTGGTTCTAGACTTTCCTAACCGGGGGTTGTGCTCTACGAACACCTGCTGTCCTGTGGCCTAGGTTTGGAGGGCTATATCACACGGAGCTAACGTGAAATGGGAACGTTGAAAGATATATTCCCTTAGTTAGAGGAAGTGTGTCCGTTTATTTCAGACCAGATTAAGGTATTTCCCCTTCGCTCGCATGTCCAAGGAAACTGACCCCGTACCTTTGAGTTTCTTGAAGTTTGTAATCATTTAATACTTCTGGGAACCTCCGATAGTTTAGGGAAAAGCGATCTACCGCTATTTCTTCTGGGGTTCCAGATCCGGATGAGTAAGGTGTAGTGAGCCAGCCCCAGAGTTGTCCCCTATCAGCCCCTGTCATCGATCCTACGAATCCCGTGATAATTGTCGTGCCGGAAACCTATAGTGTTGGTAGCCATGGCGATGCTTGTTTCCGTCCCGCAGGGTGAGCTCTTGTCCTACAATACGGGGTCGAGTCTAGGACTTCCTGTGCGAAGTTATTCGTGTTACCAAGCGCTAGCGTCGGTCTCACTGCGATTTTGTTACTGCTGTATGATGGTCCAAGACAGTAGGGGAGAGACGGGAAGGTAGCGACTAGCTTGGCAGACGTTCGCGCTGTTGCATTAGGCATCCTGGGAAGGCGGGACCCATCCCGGCCACAAGCCACCTAGGAGCTACTCGTTCTGGGCGTTTGAAATCGACCCTCGTCACGACCAAATTCAGCAACTGCAAAGTTTTCCTCCGAAAACTCTGATAGAACTGCTTAAGATTGGCCCTCCTCTGATGCTGCAAACCCCCACTTGCCGGTAGGGTGGAGTGGGTTGAGAGCGGTGTTTTTTGAGCGCAATTCGAAAAAGTGAGCCCAACGTGCAAATATATGCCAAGGCGCCACTTTTCCTCATGAACAACCGAGCTCGAGGGGGTAACAGGGTCGGTTCCCGGTGTCTGGCACTCGAGTATTGCTCGAGTGTCCGTGTATGGGGTGCCGGAACGGACTCGTGCATGTCCCGGACAAGAAGTACGGGAAAACTAGGATTAAAGAAGTAAAAAAAGTAAAAAATCTGTGTGTGCGGTACAAGCACAAAACATACCTCCCCTGTTCTCGGGCCTGAGTTTGTACCAAAATGGTTGCTCCGATAAGCCCGGATTTTCTACCATATATTTTACGAATCCGTGCATTCGGGAACTTCTTACCCGCTGCTGTTCTGGTGCTAGCGGGATCTACTAGACTCTGTGTGGAACAGACATGCCCGAAACTCTTCCTCGGACCTCAGGTGTTGGGCTTGATGGAGGGGGCAGTGAGTTGTGGTTGATGGTGGAAGTTAGAGGAATGCTGGGGGCTGTTTCTTTTGTTCTGGAGCTGGAATGATTTGCAGAGGAGTTTCTATAAATATGCCCCCCCTCTGTTGTCATAGGAGTAAGCAAGGAAAGAGGAAAAAGGATATATGTGGTGACCTACTCGGGTGTGGAAAGGTAAAAGATGATTTTCTAGTGTTTCGTATTCTGGTATACTCCCCTCTCTGTCATTAGTTTACGGGAAGCGTGGAGCAAGAGGACGAAGTTTGTAGTTGCACCTTCCCTCCAGTCGATTCACATCGTCTGCGTCCTATTCTGTTTCGCTCACTCTGTCGCTGCGCCGTTGTTTGCTTATCCTCCAATACTCGAGCGCAGGCGAGGAGAGGGAGGAGGAAATCATTGGCCCCGGCAACAGCTCGGCACTTTGCTCCAGCTGGAATAGTGTTGAAACCGGGGTGGGTAAGGGGATTGCTGCGAGTACTCATGCAAGCGGGATCGGACCATCGCTTAAATATGGCACTACAAGTATCTGTATTTCTCCGAATCCAGCAAACCAAGACTCTCGATAGATCGCTTCTCGAACATGTCTTCCACGTTGGGCACATATTCGCGACTCCAAAACGCCCCTGGAAACCATCATGAAACGTCAAACCCTCTTCTGGGGATTTTTACCGTTGCACACGCTTCCGCAGCGTTATATTTTTATATCTTTCTTTCCCTTTTCTACCAAGTCAAGCAATACATAGCGAGCGCAGATGTCAAACTGGTTTCTACCTCCCTTCCCTCCCCCTACCCCAACCCCTCCATGGGACACTTTTGGGAGGTTCGCTTTTTCGGCTGCAAAGAATTCGGTACAAATACCTCTGTATGCTCCGCGTGTTTAGCTATTTCGGGCTTGGCGGGCGGGGCTATCATCGGATGCTGGCTATGATCGTTCATGCGATAGCACTCGTACTCGACGCCGTTCTTTTCTTATCCCTATTTACGAGTGCGCAGCGGGTGCTCGTGGTCTCTGTGGGAAGGGAAGGGGAGGAATTAGCTCTAAAATTTAGTCCTGAGGTGGTCTACGCGAATGTCGGAGATCAGGTTCAGTTCCAGTTCTACCCACTGGTAGGTATTTGTTCTCTCTCTTGGAGTTTGTTTTCGTGACTGCAACATGGTGGCAGTGAGGCTTACAGATTGGCAATATAGAATCATTCGGCTGTACAGGCGAAGTTTGAAAGACCCTGTATTCCTATAAGCAATTCTACCACGGATCAAGGATTCTTTTCAGGATTCAGACCGCTCCCGTTGGATACAAAAATAGTTGAGATGCCAGTTCATAAATGTCTCCGTTTGCGTTCGGTTATTATATGTTCTAACATGGGGGTTGGGATTAGATTACTACGTTCACCGTCAACATCACCCATGGGGATCCTATCTTTTTCTATTGTTCGCAAGGCCGGCACTGTCAACGGGGGTTTGTGGGCGTTATAAATCCGTTAGCCTACTCTATCTTTATCTATACAATCTAATCGCGGAGTCTAACATGTATCTCAGGACGCCCCAGAAATCACTAGAAGCATTCAAGGCATCAGCGTCCCTAGCTCCGGAGAACTTATCGCCCGGGGAGACGCCCTCTGCGCCGACTAGAATTCCGACACAGCGATCTTCGCCAAACAAGTTCAATTTCACCGACACCGACAACGGCAACTCAGTAAAGAACGTTGGGGCGATTGTCGGGAGTGTTTTGGGCGGAGTGATATTCTTGGTTATATTGGCCACTCTGGTCGTGTTTCTGGTGATGCAGAGGAAGGGCCGTGAGGAGGAGAGCGATGGAGGGTCTGGAACAGGGCCGGACGGCCAGATATGGTAAAAGGTAGCAACCATGGCATGGGTAATTAATCCCCTTGGAATCCACCTCCAGGGGCTAATACTGATCATGAGCAGATAAATAGAGAACCTCTCTTACCTTATGAATATCTACCTCCGTACCTAATCGCTCCACTGCGCCTTTTCCTTTCTCGCTCTTGGGGTAGGGAAACCATTGAAAACCCGGTTGGAAATCCAGAGGTCCTTGCAAAATATTTATTGAACATCTCCTTGGTGAGAGGTCAAACCGTCGTTAAATTTCTTTATTCCCGCATGCTTGCGCCTATGATAGGGACCAGCCGCGCTGGTTATGGGGAGACAGTGTCCTGTAAGAGATTGCTGCTATCACGGCCAGGAAAGCCACTAGTTGGTGTTGGTCGGAAGCAAGAGGTCGGGGGGGGGTAATGACGAAATTGTGTATGCCTGTGAGCTTGAGAGTATAGGTATATTACCTGAAGTGTACTGTACAGAAAATAAAGAAAAGGATCTAGGATAGCAAAATTGGAGCAAGCAGTGGATGGATCAATGTCCATCGATATATCTTTGCCCGGTTGAAACCCCAGGAAGGAGTCAACAAGTGGTGAATCCTTCTTAGCTGAGCAAACCCCAGAAATCGCGATACCGGTAGTCTATCACATCATACCTAGCAAAGGACTCCCTTTGCGTACATCCTTTAATAATGTAGCGCTATAATCAATCCTGGATTTTGCCTCTCTTTTGACCAGATAAAAATTGAAGAATCTCTGATCACTATTCACATGGAAGGTGGTGTATTAAGTGTCTTGGATTTGCTCCTTATATCCTAAAATCTCAAAACCGTTGAACCTATAATGCCCCCAAAAAAGCTTGCTCTTAATATTCGTACAAGATGGAAGCATTCCGCTTATAATATCGTATCTGTAAAGGCGGAAGAGGAGGATGATAGTGAGCGCCACACTGTGGTCTCTGGAATTCCCCTGGAAAGCCTCTCTTTTGCTACCTGAACCGGCTCTCGTGATATTATGGGTGTAGTTATGTCTTGTTTTAACCAACCGGTATCGGAGAGTGTAGAAAATGTGGGCAAGGGGATTCTATATTACCATTTTAGTGGGTTAATATGGGCAGGTCTGCTACATGAGATGAGAGTGGATATCTGAATGCCCAAACAAAAGATTTTTGCGAAATTTTGTATATGTTGCGACTGCCTTACCTTTTCTTGCTCTGGGTATCTTACTACATGTAGCTTATCTAACTGGCATGTGCTAGGTATTCAATGGTATGATGGCATGTATGGTGGGTGCGCGTTAAATAAGCACTGGGTCTCCATTCGAAGAGAGCAGTCATGAAATCTCACCCGGTGAAGGCTTCATTGGACAACTTCCCTAATAAGTGGAGGAGGGTTCACCTGGCCAGGTGGGCGCGGTCGGTTGGGCTTCTTAGAACCCTATTGGTATGGGTTTTTTTGTGAACATATCAGGTACAGATTAACCGCTCAACACTGCCGAATCGAAGGAATTCTTTTATGGCTGGTCCTGGTTGGTGTTGTCCCGGCAGCTAGTACGAGTATGCGAAAGGGCTTATATAGTTGTATCGGCAACTGCGACCGCGATATCAGCATTGGGGGTGTTATTCCCAAGGCTCTTCTTTTAGAACCTCCCGATCCTTTATCTGTCCCAGCATTGCACCATACGACACCCGCTGCGGGTGTTGGATAACTCAGCGCTTCCTGCGCTGGATTATCCTGTTTTTAGCTTAGCTAGTCAGCACCGCAAACCCTCGCCATTGTTGATACCACTAGACCATTTACTAGACATTTGGTGGGGTAGGGTTAGGGTTGTAATTCAATGATTTGGGGCTTCCCCCCGATGGCATGTAGCAGAACTGGGATCGGAGTATGATAGTTCGTAAAGAGGACCATTGGGGACACCTGGATGGTAGTGGGGGAAATTATATGAAGGGGATAAACCAACTGCTTGAAACCTGGGACGGATATCTTTTAGGTTGCTATTTATTTCTGCCCAATTGCTCGTAACGGGCCGTACTGTACTATACACCACCGTACACAAAACCCAAGAGAAACGCCAACATAAGGAATGAAAGGGATGAACAAGAACAACAACGCCATAGGACCGGGTATAGCCTGAATGCTAATGTAGGGAAAGGCAGAGAGAAAAACACAGAAGTTGATGAATAGCAAATGGCCGGTGGGAACTAGAAAAACAACCTTATCAAAGTGCATGTACATCAGAATCTACGGGGGTCTTGCCTACGCCAATCCTTCGCTCGGCGGGTGTTTACGGAAGGAGAATATATCTGGTGACGAGAAAGGAAAGACGTAAAGGAGAAAAGCGAAAAGGCAAATAAGAGAGGCGATGATAAAAGGCCTGTCGACGGCGAATAAGAAGATGGATTGAGTGTTAGGATGGGCATCAGTTTTCTGGGGAGGGTACAAAAACTCTGGAGGCCAGATGGAGAGGGACTGGGGCAACCGGGGTGACTGGGTTGAGGGGCCGCTATCTACGGGCCTGGGAATAGAATCCCCGAGGTCTGATAACCTCGGCTGTTGATGGTGGGTTGCTGGCAGGGGTTCAGGTTGGCCATTAAAGTCCTTCATGTCGGTATTTGAATCGTGAGATCGGAATTGCATCCCCACCACACACTTGTCCCGAGTCATAGAGGAGGGTGGGAGGGATGTTGGGCTGTCGCGATCTGCTGCGGCGCAATTGACATTGCCACGCTCCGGTGGGATGCTCACAACTGCGTTATGTTCTTCGGAGAGGGCCGGTGGCTGTGGGGTTTGGTTTGTGTTGTCCGGCATAGCGGTGAAGACATCTTTCCGTTCCATAAGCATCTTTTCTATTCCCACATGCCCGTTCTCAGCCGCCCAGGAGAGTGGCGTCCGGCCAGATTCGATGTCTGCAAGGTTCGGATCGACGTCCTCTCGTGCCAAAAGGGTCTTGACTATGCCCTCATATCCGCGCTCAGAGGCCCACGAGAGTGGCGTCCGCCCAGATCGGGTATCTGCTTGGTCAGGACTGACGTCCTCTTGTCCCAGAAGAATCTTTACTACACCCTCATGCCCCTCGGTGGCCGCCCACGAGAGTGGCGTTGCGCCCCATTCGGTGTCTGCCTGGTTGGGATTGACATCTTTTCGTTCCAAAAGCATCTTTATTATTCTCTCATGCCCTCTCTCAGCCGCCCACGACAGTGGTGTCTGGCTATATACGGTGTCTGCTTTGTCGGGATTGAGGTCGTCTCGTTGCAAAAGCATCTTTACTATTCCCTCATGCCCTTTCTCAGCCGCCCACGAGAGTGGTGTCCGGCCATATTCGTCTGCTTGGTCGGGATTGACATCTTTTCGTCCCAAAAGCATCTTTACTATTCCCTCATGCCCTTTCTCAGCCACCCACGAGAGTGGTGTCCGGCCATATTCGGTGTCTGCTTGGTCAGGATTGACATCCTCTTGTCCCAGAAGAATCTTTACTACACCCTCATGCCCCTCGGTGGCCGCCCACGAGAGTGGTGTCCGGCCATATTCGGTGTGTGCTTGGTCAGGATTGACATCTTTTCGTCCCAAAAGCATCTTTACTATTCGTCCCAAAAGCATCTTTACTATTCCCTCATGCCCTTTCTCAGCCGCCCATGAGAGTGGTGTCTGGCCATAAAAGGTGACTGTCTTGTTGGGATTGACGTCCTCTCGTTCCAAAAGCATCTTTACTATTCCCTCATGTCCGTTCTCAGCCGCCCACGAGAGTGATGTCTGGCCATAAAAGGTGACTGCCTGGTTGGGATTGACGTCCTCTCGTTCCAAAAGCATCTTTACTATTCCCTCATGTCCGTTCTCAGTCGCCCACAAGAGTGGTGTCTGGCCATATTCGGTGTCTGCATGGTCAGGATTGGCGTCCTCTCGTTCTAGAAATATCTTTATGACCTCCTCGTGCCCTCTTGCAGCTGCCCAGGTGAGAGCCGTCATCCCCATGCAATCGTATGCATTAACGTCCCATTCCTTCATCTCCAACACAGCAGGCACTATACCCGCAATCCCAAGAAATGCTACCCCATGGAGTCCTGTAAATCCCATGGGCCCTTTGGCCCCATAAAAGTATGGGGTATTGTTGTAGCATCGGTTATAGTGCAATAATTGTAGGTGAGCAGATATATGCTCATCAAACCTGCCGAGAAGCCCCAGTGAAAGTACTTTGACACCTTCCGTTACCCCCCTTCTCGTATGCCTTCCCCAGTAAATCGAAGCATATTCTAGGAGGGGCGTCGTTGCGGGGGCCGAGTCGAGAGTTGGCGAAAGATCTCTGATACATCCAAAATTGAGGTATGTCAAGCAAACCTCGGCAATTGCTGAGTGAGGACTGTGGAATAGGTTCGGATCGCGCGAGAGATGCTCTTGAAGAGTGAAGTGTACTAGTCGGACTGTGGACGAAGACACCTCGACCGTGACAAGACCCAGACAAGATGATACGAGTGTCCGTAACGCAGGAATGTTTTCCGGATCCAGATCTGCGGATCCTATCTCCACCCCCAAGGCATGACTGAGCTCATTGGCTCGTAATGGCCGTTCCGAATACATCACCCACATGAGGACCTTCAGCCCGAGTACTGATTTATGCCCTTTCTGCGTTTTGAGTCGCGTTAGGGTTGCCGTGTAGGCATCACTCAATCCACCGCCAAGTGTCATTTCCTCAACTTTCTTTCTTCTCCGGCGAATTGTCACCTCTCCTAAAATGGCGTCGATGTTGAGTGAAACAAGGAGGAATCTACACGAAACATTTGGTAAGTATACACCACTAATGGAGCGGAAATTGAGTGGAAATGCGAAATGGGCCTACGCACATAGCAGATATCTTTTCCAGGGTAACTCTCATAATATCCGCCCGCAACTCATCGGTCATCGCCTCTGGCTCGGGATCCTTGTCTAACCTCATCTCCACATAATTCCGGATATCATCCGTGTTAGGGCTGATGGGTATCACAGCCGCCCCGGTGAAATATCTTTGAACATCTTCCTTGACATGGGGCCTCCCGGTGAGGAATATTCTCGTGCTAGGACAATCCCGAACAATATCTTTCAGAGACCCGAGAAGGTCCGGCAGGCACCTCGGTAGACATTCGTCCAAGGCGTCAATACAGATGAAAACTCGAGGTAACGGAGCAATAGCAGTTCTCAACATTCCCATCAGATCCGCAAGCTGCGGCCCTCTACCACCAAACTCCTTTTTCGCTTTTTGAAACGCCTTCCGTAGATCCTCCGCGATCCCTCCTCTGCCTACTAGCTGCTTTAGAACAGCTCCCATAATGTTGTTGATTGTCTGCTCTTGTTGGGAAACGAAATCGCAGTACAAGCCAGCCACGGCGATATTTCCCTCCTCCGCCCGATCGCACAGGCTGTCGATCACTAAGGAACTAGTGTTTCTGGCTGTCAGTGGCATTAACGTCTTTCGAAAGATCCCGCCTCTCACCTCAGATATGTCTTGCCGACTCCCGGATTCCCGGAGCAAAGCAAGACAGCCTTATCAGCTCCACCTTCACTACCCCTCCATTCCCGAAACTCGCGAGTTTCCAAAAGCCAATCCCCTACACCCCCGAACCGGTCGGTGCGCACGCTTTGATGTCTAGCATTTGGCTCCAGTGGAGAGAGCCATCGCATAATTTGCGTATCCTCGTCGGAGTTGTAGAAGTTGTTGACACCTATGATGTTGCCAGAGTTGACATTACCGTCACCGACGCTGACAGAATATGAAGCTTGGGCCATGATATTTTATCCAAAATGTTGGTTGAATGTAGAAATCGTGCTGTAGTTTGTGAGGGGACTAGGGGAGCTTATAACCGTTCTGTGACTGGAGCTGAAGAAAGAGGGGCGATGTGGCTCATTGTGCTATTTATCTAATTACTTTTTTGTGGGTGTATGACTAATACTAGATACCGTATGTCTCACAAAGTCTTCTGCCTAGTCCTTGGCCTCTGTAGGAACACAGGTTAAATGTTGTTCGTCCTCCTCTCCATCCTTTTCTAAACCGTCTCCTTCAGTACCGGAACAATCTCCCATACATACAGTGTCTGATAGAAGTCATCGTTGTTGGCCACTTTCACAAAAAATATCGGTTTTCAGAGCACTAGAACTCGACCACCCTATGTGCAAGTAAATCAATCCTCGGTGAAATAGTGATTCTGAGTATTCTAGTTGTGATGCCGGTATTTCAATATTGGAGCATATAGTGCAATATCAGAGGGACTGTGGCCATATGAAATTGGAAAATTTCAAAACATGTATCTTTTTCAATGGAATTCCTGATGCTTAACTCTACTTTTAGGACGGGCCATGCCAATTGATGAGCGCTGCCTACAGAAAAAAGGAATTCACTGGAGAAATGCAAATTTCAAATTCTCTAAATCTTTAGCTATCTGTTGATATAGCTTTTGTTTTAATTGATTAAGAGGTGGGGGTGCAAATCGGGATTTCAGAGGCTCCAAATATTTGTCCGTTTGGTGTGCTTCTTGCAGTACTTCGGCTCACCAACGATAACTATATCCAAGAGCTATAGGCGTAATGCGTGTTGCAGGATTAGGGTTGGAGCGAAGTTGCACGGTGGTATTGGAGTTGTCCGAGGGAGCTATTGTACTGAGGGCAGAGAGTTTAAGCTAGTCCTCAAATGGTATGGAGGAGATACTGTGTAAGTGTTTATTGCTTTATTTTTTGTTAGTGAGGGGTGGAGTTAGTAACTGTCAAGTAGCTATTCGGTCTCACACTATTTTAAGGAGGTTCTCGACCCTAGGTTCAAGATAAAGGGGAGCTTGTCATTTGGGATGTACGTGTAATGCTTCCTCTTTTCTGATTTATGAGAGATGGTATAATAAGTGTGAAAGTAGATCGTCACCATCTCCTTCGCCGTATCCTTTACGGATTCCAAAGACTTCCTCTCTCCTTGATCCTTACCGCCAGGATGTTAGTTTCCTTCATCTGGACGATCTGCCTGGCCCGGTACGCTCCCTTCAAGTCAAAGACTGCCCGAAATTCGGTAGTTGCTCTCATCTTCCTTCATAGGACTACTGATAGCTTCCGCTCGCCTGGCGTGTTGGTCTTCTACGGGGTCGAGGTTCTTCCTAACTAACTCTGCGCTAAAAATTCCATGTTGGTGAACTAGAATATCTAAGCTGCTCTCATCTTCAACCAATATGTCCGTTCGGTCAGTCTTGAGAACCTCAGATTGAAATAGTATCTCTTCCGCTGCGTCTACTTCGCAGCCGAATTGATTGTTGCTCACCTGTGTATGAGCCACCCTTAACAAAGCAGCCAGTCTAGCTGAAATCAAGTATCGGGCTCTCGGGAAGACTGCCAACGTCCTCAACGGTGTCTGCGCAGAAGCCGCCCCCATGAACTCAATTGGGGTCGTTTGGTAAGTGTACTGTACATACAGCGGCCAAAACACACCAGAATTGCAGGTTTTCGGGCTATCATTACCCAACCACCATAGGTGGAAACGGCATAGAAAAAAAAAACTCTAAAAACAATTTGCTATAATGGCACCCACAGAAAAAAATATAGGGGTTTGTCCTCCAATTCTTCTAGAGTAGTAAGGAGTGGAGTGTCCTTTCCCACAAGGTACCTGCCAAGACCGGGGCTTTTGTATGGGAAAGATATATTGCAATACATCTTACACAGTTCATGTGCCCACTACTCTGTACAAGCTACAGACAAAAACCTGAAATAAATATATACTATACTTCAGGTATGCTATATTTTTTGAAAAGATTTCCGTATTCAAGTTTCAGGATATCTGTGGAAATATAATGGCTCAAAAACCTGCAATTTTGGTCTGTTTTGGCTTCTGTATACTTACTAAACGAGCTCAATCGACAGTATATTAAGGAAAGCAGCCAGGTCTTATACCCAGATCTCGCCCCATAAACAGCAAGCCGCAATGGCCAGAAATCAGAAAATCTTATTGAGATGACCACAGTCTGAGCTGTTATCTCATTTTGTTTTCTTAAATATTCATTTCTCATATGATGTTTGCTATTTGCATACATGGCATCATACATGAGTAGGAGGATGTCTTATATGCTTGCATTGCTGGGTTTATTTATGGCTTCCTAGAAATATAGAATTCATTAAACGTACCATTCTTAATGCTTTTAAGTGCCTTCGAGTCATGGTTAGTGATTATAGATCTTTTTAATTCCGATGCTCAGTTTGTGGATATTAAAGCTAGCTATTTTCTCCTGGTATTCACACTACTGCACTTCGTTTTTCAACAATTGTCAACTCAACCAAATAGTACCATTTTTTTGAGAGACAGTTTCTGAGGCGATCTTTTGAGAAATTGGGGAAACCAATGCCTAAGAAGATGTCTACAGTTTCAGAAGTAAAGTGAGTTATACAAGGTATTAACTACTATTATTTTCTTTGATTTGTATTTTTGTTATTTAATTTGTACTCCTTTTATTCTACTATTCTCATGTTCTTGACCCCTGACCAAATTAACCAGAATGAAAATAGCGTACTGAGTGGCAATAGGATGGATGGCCTTCATCATTTCTTATCTTGTTTGCTGGACTAGTGGCGAAGGAAGCGAAATGTATGGCCACCCCTCTCACGACACGGCCCTATGGCGCCATCACAATTAAACAGGTCTTACTCGAGTAGCTCATGAACACTTATGACAAGTGATTGTACTTGAGTACTTACCTATCCCTTCATCCGTACTGAATTTTACCCCCTTTTCACACGGTGAGAGACAAGGCCATACTGCTAATTTTTTCGAATCTGGCCTATCAGAGGAAGAGGCTCACTGGCCAAAAGCTGACCTAACCGACCAACGAACTTGGCCTTCCTCTAACTAAAGATGAACAACCGTGTGTAACCTTTAGAGCTAGGGGGTGGAACAAAACTGGTGCCCGAAAAAATGTTAAGGGACTGATCCACCAGTGGCAGTGCTGGGTTGTCAGCCGAGAGAGCAAGGATTTACGGAAGGCACCCGAGGAAATACCGTGTATTTTAATGGCGAACCTGTTTCCGAGAAATGTCCTAGTGGCTCAATGGGCATGTAATAGAGTCAACGGGACCATGTGAACAGATCCCTCAATTCAGAACTCGGATATTTTCCTTCACTTCCTCAATGTTTCCCATTTTTCTAGGTATCTGCCGGGGCTTCCGGGGTGTCTCAGTTCTATCCCGTCGGTTGTCAACAATGTGACGGCAATCTTAGAATTTATAACTTATTTTTGAGTCACTCTAACTCACTATTGAACGTCTACAGTGTGTCCTACAAAAAACTGGATGGCTATTGCTAGTTAGCCCTTGGAATGAGTAAAGCTTCTGGATACTGTAGCGAGTTGTAGAATTAAACCTGAAAACAAAGATGAGATAGTATGTTACTGGTCGGGTAAGGGCTGATAACCGCCCCCATTGAAATAGCCTGGAGATTGGTTACTAAGTACAAGATTTAACGCCACATGCTCAGGAGCCTACGGAATGCACCCAACTCCTCTGGTAGGGCGAGAATGCCGTAGCTACAAGTATTATCGTCTCACAGCAAAGAGTTTGGTAGGGGTGGGAATGGGTGTTATGATATATCTCGTTGTATTGATACATATTGGTTAGGATGCGGTCCCTAGTAGGCGGTTTGGATGAGGCGATTGTTTTTCCTCCTGCAACAAGGCCATGACACCCTCGTTCTCTCCAAGACTCCGTATCAGTGGTCTATAATGGAGGACTGTGGAGAGAGGAGTGTACCTTTTCACAACACGCTTTACCGGCGAGGAATGCACGAATGATTATCTACTACCAAACTCCGCCCTTGCTCTCCTTGTAGCATTTCATCCGGGTCTCCGCCACTGGCTTGGTACTTTCTGCAAATGTTTTTCCGGAGGTGATGCTCTCCCTGGAATTTCCTGGATGGCACACCGCAAAACTGGTATGGAGTAGGATAACCACTGGGGACCGCTTAGTAGTAGTGAGAGGAATATGCTAGGGAGGTATACCAGCTACTTATGAGCCTAGGGCGGGTGTATTCCAGCTCACTATCTATTCCTACCAAATTGCCTGTAACGAGCCGGACTATATGATACACTACATACTGTCCACAGAACCCAAGACAAATACCAACATAACGAATAATCGGAATGAAAGACAAGAACAGCGCTAGTCGAACCGGGACTCTAATAGAGAAGGCAGAAGAAGGAAAAGGACACGGGGGTTGGTAAAAAAGCAAATCGCTAGCGGCAACCGGGAAACCACCCTTATCAAAGTATATTTACATATAAATCCACAGAGGCCTTGCCTACACCAATCCTTTACTCGGCAAGCATTTACGGAAGGAGAATATATCCAGTGACGAAGAAGGAAGGATGTAAAGGAGAAAAGCGAAAAGGCGGATAAAGGAGGGGATGATAAAGGGCCGGTCGACGGCAGGTGAGAGTGTTGATTGAATGTTAAGATGGGCGTCAGTTTTCCGCGGAGGGTACCAGAGCGCTAGGGGCCAGACGGAAAGAGACTGAGGCCACCGGGACGATTGAGTTGAGGGGGCGTTATCTGCGGGCTTGGAAACGAGATCCCGAGGTCCGATAACTTTGGCTGTTCATGGTGGGTTGTCGGCAGGGGCACAAGTTCGCCATTAGGGTCTATCATGTTGAGGTTTGGATTGTGAGGTGGGAATCGCGTGTCCACCGTGCGCTCATCCGGAGTCACAGTGGAGGGTGGGGGGTGTTAGGCTGCCGGGTCCACGGTAGCGTAATCAACAATGCAACGCCCCCGCAGGATGTTCACGACTGCATCGTGCCATTCGGGGGGGCCAACGACTGTGGGGTTTGGCTCCTGCTATCCGGGACAGCGGCACAGATATCTTCCGTTCCATAATAATCTTTACTATCCTCCCATGCTGTCCCTTGGCCACTCGCCGGAATAGTGTTCGGCCAGATTCGGTGTCTGCCCAGCCGAGATGGCGTCCTCCCGTTCTGAAAGCATCTTTACAATTCCCTCATACCCTCCTTTAGCCGCCCGTCAGAGTGGTGTTTGGCCATATATGGTGTCTCCCTGACAGGGGTTGACGTCCTCTCGTTCCGGGGGCACCCTTGCTATTTCCTTACGTCCATTCTCAGCCGCCCATGAGAGTGGCGTCGGGCCACCTTTGTTGTTTGCGGAGTCAGGATTTGTTCGAAATCGTGGGATGTTGCTCGGCATGCTCACGTGATAATCCCTTTATTGTTTAGATGGCTTCTGGGAGCGCCCTTGTCTGCGGCTTCGGAAGCGACTTTTGGTTTTTGGGGAGTTATTTTGGCTGCGGGAATGCGCTCGAGTTTTGGATAGGTGCATCTGCCGGAAAGCGAGCGAGAAGGTTGTAAAGAAGTGAAAGAGCCGGATGCTCGGATGTTGGATGATGCCCGGAGGTTATGAACAGTAGGAGTTTGTCTTTTTTTTGTTAGACCGGGAGTTTGCAAAGTGAAGGGGAGACATACGTGTAAGAGCATGGATATGGGCGGTGGTCCGTGGAAGGATAGGAGGACTTTGTTTGGTTGATACTGTATATGCTCCTATCTTTACCGTTGCTTAGCCGTGAGCGTGAGGGCGAGCAGTTGAATGAGAAGTTCCCCACTCTAAGTTGTGCGTTGGCGATCAAAGTCTTTTGTGGCCTTAGCCCTTGGAGTTTCGTTTTAGTTATCGCCGTTTCGTTTCGCAGTTTCGCCGTTCAGCCGTCGCCGTTTGGAAGGATTGACGTCCTCTTGTTCCGGAAGCATCTTTACTGTTGCCTCATACCGTCCCTCAGCCGCCCGCATAGGTGGTGTCTGGCCATAGTCGGTGTCTTCCTGTTCGGGATTGAAGTCCTCTAGTTCCAAGGGCCTTTTTACTACCCCCTCGCGCCCTTTCTCAGGCGCCCACGAGGGCGGTGTCCGGCCGCATTTGGTATCTGCCCGGTCAGGATTGACGTCCCCCCGCTCCAAAAGCATTTTTACTGCCGGCTCATGCCCGTTCTCGGTCGCCCACGAGAGCGGTGTCCGGCGAGATTCGGTGTCCGGCTGGTCGGGATTGACGTCCCCTCGCTCCAAAAGCATCCTTATTACCGTGACATTCCCCTCCCCAGCCGCCCACGAGAGCGGTGTTCGGCCAGATTCGGTGTCCGGTTGGTCGGGATTGACGTCCTCTCGTTCCAAAAGCATCTTTACTACCCCGTCATGCCCCTTTCCGGCCGCCCACGAGAGTGGTGTCCGGCCAGATTCGGCGTCCGGTTGGTCGGGATTGACATCTTTTCGTTCCAAAAGCATCTTTACTATCCCCTCATGGCCTTCCTCAGCCGCCCACGAGAGTGGCGTTTGGCCACATTCGTCGTCCACCTGGTCGGGATCGACGTCCTCTCGTTGCAAAAGCATCATTACTATTTCCTCATGTCCTTCCTCAGCCGCATACGAAAGTGGTGTCCTGCCAGATTCGGTGTCTGCCAGGTCGGGGTTGACATCCTTTCGTTCCAGAAGCATCTTGACTATTCCCTCATGTCCGTTTTGAACTGCCCAGAAGAGTGGTGTGTGACCACATCCGGTGTCTGCCCGGTCGGGATTAATGCCCTCTAGTTCCAAAAGCATCTTCAATACCCCCTCATGCCCGCCCCCAGCCGCATACGAGACTGGCGTCCTGCCAGATTCGGTGTCTGCCAGGTCGGGATTGACGTCCTTTCGTTCCAAAAGCATCTTCACTACCTCTTCATGCCCGTTCCCAGCCGCCCACGAGAGTGGCGTTAAGCCATACTCCGTGTCTATCTGGTTGGGATCAATGCCCTCTTGTCCCAAAAGAATTTTTACTACTCCCTCATGACCATTCTCTGCCGCCCATGAGAGGGGCGTCCGGCCGGATTCGGTGTCTGCCTGGTGAGGATTGACATCCTCTCGTTCCAAAAGCATCTTTACGGCCTCCTCATTCCCTTTTATAGATGCCCAAGCCAGAGCTGTCACCCCCACGCAATCGCATGCATCAACGTCCCATTCCTTCATCTCCAATACGGCGGAAACCATCCCCACGATCCCGAGAAATGCTACTCCGTGGAGTCCCGTAAATCCTCTGGGCCCCCCCGCGCCGTCAAAATACGGCCCACCGCCGGGCTGTCGACTATGATGTAATAGCAGTAGTCGAGCAGATATATGCTCATCAAACGTATCGAAGAGCCTCAGTGCGAGCATTTTAGTATTTTCCGTCATCTCCATTCTTGTATGCCTCCCCCAGTAAACAGAAGCATATTCAAGAAGGGGAGTTGTTTCAGGGGCCGGGTCGAGAGTTGGCGAAAGATGTCTGATACATTCAAAATTGAGGTATGTCAAGCAAACCTCGGCAATTTCTGAGTGAGGACTTTGGAAGAGGGTCGGGTCACCAGAGAGATGCTCCTGAAGAGTAAAGTGCACCATTCGGACTGTAGACGAAGACGCCTCGACCGTGACAAGACCCAGGCAAGATGATACGAGTGCTCGTAATGCAGGAACGTTTTCCGGATCTTGATCCCCAGATCCTATCTCCACTGCTAAGGCATCGCGGAGCTCCTGGACACTTAATGGCCGCTCCGAATACATCACCCACATTAGGACCTTCAGTCCGAGTATTGATTTATATCCTTTCTGGGCTTTCAGTCGCGCCAGAGTCGCCACGTAGGCATCACTTAACCCATTGCCAAGTGCCATCTCTTCAAGTTTCTTTCTTCTCTGGCGAATTGTCACTTCTCCCAGAATGGCGTCGATGTTGAGCGAAACGAGGAGGAATCTACACACAAGCGTTGGTAAGTGCACATCGTTGACAAGGTGTAAATGCGAAATGGCCCGACGCACATATCAGATATCTTCTCCAGGATAACTCTCACAATATCCGCCCGTAAACTATTGCTCATCGCCTCCGGGTCGGGATCCCTGCCTAGCCTTATCTCCACATAATTCCTGATATCGTCCGGGTTAGGGGTGATGGGTACCTCGACCATCTCGGTGAAACATTTTTGAATATCTCCCCTGACATGGGGTCTCCCGGTGAGGAATATTCTCGTGCTAGGGGACTCCCGAACAATATCCCCCAGAGATTTGAGGAGCTCTGGTAGAAATTTGGGTAAACATTCGTCTAAGGCATCCACACAGATGAAAACATGGGGTAGCGAGGCAATAACAGTCTTCAACATCCCCATCAAATCCGCCAGCCGTAGCCCTCTACCACCGAACTCTCTTTTCCCTTCTTCAAATGCCTCGCGTAGGTAACTCGGGATGCCGCCTCTGCCTACCAGCTGCTTGAGGATAGCACCCATGATGTTGGTGATGGTCTGCTCTTGTTGGGAAGCGAAATCGCAGTACAAGCCTGCAACGGCGATATTTTCCTCCTTTGCCTGATCGCACAGGCTGTCGATCACCAAGGAACTAATTTTCTAGCCGTTAGTGGTATTCGCTTCTGTGAAGGAATCCCGCCTCTTACCTTAGATATGTCTTGCCGACCCCCGGATTCCCGGAGCAAAACAAGACAGCCTTATCGGCTCCACCCTCACTCCCCCTCCACTCCCGAAACTCTCCCGTTTCCAAAAACCAATCCCCTATACCGTCGAACCGTTCGGTTCGCACGCCTTGGTGTCTATTTCTTGGCACCAGCGGAGAGAGCCATCGCATGATTTGCTCATCCTCGTCGGACTTATAGAAGGTGTTGAAACTATTTATTATGTTGCCGCAGTCGACGCTACCGTCGCCGACGCGGACTGAATATGACGTTTGGGCCATGATGTTCTATCCAAAGTGTTGGTTGGACGTAAATATGGTGCAGCGTTTTATAGGGGGTCGAAGACTGGTTATAAACATTCTATCTTCATAGCTGACTGGGGGATTGGGGATGATGAGGCTTGTTGTGGCGCAATTCCTACCCAATCACATCCCTCTGGTGATGGTGCATAACTAATACTAAATGGGTCTCACAAAAGCAACCACCCAAAATCTACTCACGTGAGTATGATTTCTTAGATAATCCGCTGATCTTCAACTTAGTTTTCGAATAAGCGGCGCGGCTTATTTATGGGATTTTACGGTACGGTACTGTAAGAACAGTGCTCCTCTTGGCCATCTCCACCTTCATAATAACCACCTCCCTTAGTCCTAGAAGAGTCTCCTATCATACATGTTCTAGCGCATATTGTGGCCCTATGAACCCGGAGGGACGTTGATAATACGGTAACATTGGAGTTCTAGGGATCTATTATATACAAGGCCAGAGAGCCACGGTGAAGTGATGCCGATTGGGAACGTGCAACCTGACCTCAAAATGGAGCCGAAATACTATGTAAGTATCCATCGCTTCGTTTTTTGACCTGTGTGATAGTGAATGTAAAGTCAGTAGCTGTCAAGTATTCATTTGGCCGCGTGCCATCCTAAGGCGGTTCCTGAGACCTTGGGCATTACTAATCTCGACACTCAGTTGAAGATTAACGGGGACTGTGGATTTGGAATGTAAGTTATGTGCTCCCCTTTCCCGAGTATGAGCGATAGTCTAATAAGGGAAGAAAGTGGATTATTACCATCTACTCCGCCACATCCACAAACCTATCTAGTGGGCTTCTTGATTATTACTGCTGGAATGTTCGCTTCCTTCGTGATTTAGACAACTTGCTTGGCCTGCTGCGCCCTCTACAAGTCTACCCTTTCCGGAAAAGGAGTTATTGACCTCATCTCCCTTTCCAATGCCACCTACCACTTTCACTCGCCTAGTGTGTTAGTCACTTATTGAGTCGAGTAACATCCTAACTACAGTAGAGTAACTTACCTCCACATCAAGAGTACCATTTCAATATATCGGGCTGTCCAAGCGGCTCTCGTCTTCGATGAAGATCCACTACCGCACCTTCTCAAGTTTTCACATCCCAATGAACAAAGTATCTGCCCATGTCCACACACATTCCCCTGACTTTTTAATCCCCGGACGATGCAAAAATATTCTAAATATCCCATAAAAAATGAAGAATCACTTGAGGCCTGCTGGTTCCTTTCCAAATTTCCTCTAGAATAATTTTAACATAAACTGGGTGATAGGTTATTTATACTAGGTTGAAGACAGTGTAGTTCTTTGCACAGGTTTCACTTTTTTGATGGCTTGTGCGTGGACAAAATTAACCGATCAACGAACGCTCGTAATTTTCACTGTGATGTTGTCAACCTCCTCGATACAACCACCCCAACCTAACCAACAAAAATAAATAAAAATAAATTGGATACCTGGCAGTAATTAGCACTTAGTATACCATCCATCAGCCTCAATAAAAAGAGAGAAGGTATTATGAGGTGCTTGTTGAGTGGTAATGATTTTTGTGGGGACCGGAAGCGATGGGTTGCCAAGCTCACCCGGGTGATGGGCTAATTTTGTCCACTCACAAGCATATTTCTCAGTCAATAGTTATCCGGAAAGGTTTCTCACCAGGAACATAGCATTAAAAGGTTCACCTGTGTTTGGTGTTGCTTTAGTCTTAGGCCCTGTTCGGTTGTGCTGGGCCCATTCCGCTACCCATACAAACGACCGTTCCCCTTCCATTCCAAAATGGGAGAACGAAATGGGCGTTTGGCAACGGTAAAAGGCATCCACCATCCCATTTCCAAACAGCCCCAACAAAACAGTTGCCATCTAGAAAGATCATAAGCAAATAATTATACCAATAAAATAGTTATTGTCTTGTAGGATAACTCCTTTGTAGTATAATATTAATAATACATCTTCGATTCTTATTTTTATTTCTAATAATTCGATGAGTACTCCAGTAGATAATAGCAGCGGGGGGGGAGCGGGAGAAGGAACTGGATCCACGAGTCAGAGCCGGAAACCGCAGGTGGGGAGTCGGAACCAGGAGCAGAAGTTGTGAATTCAGGAAGGTTGTAGATAGAGCGTCGAAGGTTTAAATTTGAGAAGGATTAGAAGCACTAGTAAAATTTCTTCATGAGGCTCTAAGGTGAAGGTGTTTGTCAGAAGCAAATGGTGCCGAATTGGCAACAACCGTTCCTACAGGTCCGACCGTTTCCCACTGGAACGGTCCTGGACGGGCCCGGCACAGCCAAACAGGGTCTTAGTCTTTCGTTTTACCGTCGCTATTTCACTGTTTCGCCACTATTTGAAACCTGCTAGTGGTCCCCGTGCTAGGACTATGAGGAGTGGACCCGTTCTTACGACACGGTTCACTGAGGAATGAGCGAATGCCTATCTGATGGAGGTGTTATCAATCGTGTGCTCGTGTGTTGACGGGTGGATTCAATATCTCTTTACTATGTAACGATTGACGGGTGGAGGGGTTCTAGTGTGTATTCTCTATGGAGGTTGCTAGCTACGGTTCACCTTAAGCAGTGAAAACTCTGCTCGTACATGTGATAGCCCTATGTCTCCGCATATGCCCCATACATCGGTTCATGCCCTAGAGCGTTCCCGATGTCCACACTTCGGTGTTCCTTCATACATGTGAGCGCTTCCTTTTTGCCTCTGCTATCTCTGCTCCCATAAAGTGCTCCACTACTGGGATTATTATGCCATCACAAAAAACATGACAACAACTATTACGGTGCCATATCAAAGGGTTTGGTCGAGCTGGAAATGGATATCGTAATTTACCTACCTTCTCCGGAATTTAGCTGTCCTGCAAATCCTCCTGCAGTAGCAGGCAGGATCACAATACCCTCATGGTTGCCAAGACTCCGTATCAGTGGTCTCCTATGTGAGAACTCTGCGGAGAGGACCCGCTCTACAACTCGGTTAACCGGGGGGAATCAGCGAATGCGTATCCGCTCGTGGATTCCGCCTTACTCTTCGTGTGGCCTTTCAACACTGGAAGCTCCTACGTAGCGGAGGACGTCTCCTTAACTTTAACATCGCCCTCATGGGGAAACCGGAATCCTTGTGTACATAAATCTGAAAACCCCCGGTCATCTTCCTTTCTCATCCTCTTTCCTCTAGATCACACCCACCATTCCCCTTCACTCCCCGCCCAACCTCAACTAATCTCTTCTCTTCCATTATCTTCCTTTCAATCTCTTCCTTTGTCTTCGCTTCGCTTCTCTTCTTTTCACCCAGAGTTGTTTCCTTTTTTCTCGGCCCCCACTTCTCCCACTTCAAGCTTATTCTTGTTTGTCTTTTATGCGAGAGAGAATTAATTCCAGATATGTAGCCGTTTTTACCGATGTGGAAAAGTCAGACTGTCGATTACATCACTACGCGCCAGCGATTCAGAATCTCACCAGGGCCCCATTACTGGCTTCATAGTTACCGCAATGTTTCCAAGAGTGTTTCTTCCCAAGGAATTTTCAGGATCCGAGATTGCATGGGGGGACTCAAAAGCCTAGCCCCGTAGACCTCGGGTATGCGGAATCCACAAAGGGGAGTATTATCCAGGTGGTTTGATTGGGGCTTCCTTGGACGCCTTCTCAACTAATTGAACACATACTGACTAGTGAAGCTCGTCAACTCACAGGATCTCACTCGACAAGTTAAATTAATTGCTGGAGTCAATAGAGGTAACAGCACAATCTAATTCAGTTAGATCGAGAAACGCGTACCCACAAAAAGCAAACTGATATAAAGCCGAAAAGCAGAGCCAAGACCGAGTGTGTCAAATAAACCACTTAACTTGACCTTCGCAATCCACACCCCGTTACCCCCGTCACTGATTCCCAGTAGAGCACAGCACCAGCAACCCTTGCACTGGCCTGATTCAGCACCTCCAACGCCACAGCCCTAGTCACCTCCCCTCTGCCCGACGGGTGTTATTCCCTGTTGCTCGGCCTGCATAGGATCTGTGGAGGCTCCTGTCTGTCCGGAAAACTGCAGCAAGCGGCTCGGTCGTTTTGGACCCGTCTTAAATCAAAGGGAGTTTGTTTACCTGTTACCACTTAATATTATCCCAGATGGTGCGCACCGGATGAGGAAAAGAAGGAAAGAAGGGGCGGTTACCTTAGTGCTGTCTGTTGCTAGTGTGTTCCTTCTGCCTGCGCTAAGTGAACCGCTCTATAGTCTGCCGATGACTCTATTATCCGCTGTGCGTTTAGCCAAACTCTCGTACGAGCCCTGGACCCGGAAAGGAGCTTGAGCTAGGACAACCACCGGGGGTGTAGGTTTGACTACAGACTGGCGGGGGAGGGGCTCGACGGGGGGGGTGGCAGTCCATTCGGGGGGGGGGGCTCGTCGCGTTTGTGTTGGTCTAAGAAGCTCTTGGAAGACGAGGAATTGTCGGCAGCCCAGATGTTCTGTTTGCCACGTTTACCGCGATATGCTAGTCGATCCTTGAGTCAGCCACTGAGGTGGTAGGTGCTTTCGAGTGGCCCGAACAAGCCCTAGGTGGGGTTTAGGGAGTTCACCAGGGGGCCCACTAGGGCCTCTAGTTGACAGAGAAAACTTAGTCCCTGCAAGAAAGAGAAGAAGGCCAAATAATCAAGTCCTCTGAGAATGGGGCCAAAGCAGTCCATTTCCACCCATACTTCTATCCTTTAGCCGGTCGCGACACTTGTCCAATTCTCTTCCACGCATGTCCCACTTTCCCTTCCGCGGACTCTTAACAAGGGAAAGACAAAAATCACAAAACAAAACTTCCTCACGCTCCATAGCCTTCGCGCACCTGACTACTTCCCATATCCTTCCGGCGCTGCGTCGATCCTAGGTGTATATCCGCCGTGTTTCTCTGATCAATAACGGGACAGGCTACACATATGCGGAGCATAGCGAATAGCATCAAAAACACACTGCCGTATTCCTTTTAGGTTTCCGCTCTCTTCCCGACAGAAGTACCAACCCAGAGCACAGATCCAGAACCTTTGTTCGACCGATAAAAGGATAAGCTGCACGCGCAAAGGGCCGAGCATGCAGAGCAGCATCAAGAAATTCGAACAAAATATAACCACAACGTCCTCTTATACTTCCATAGACCACCACACATATCCATCCTTCCGTATGTTTCCCCTTCCCCTTTGTAAACTCTCGTGCTAACAAAGGAAAGACAAACTCCCTATTCATAGCCTTCGGGTATTATCCATCCGCGCATCCTGCTCTTTCAGTCCCTTACAGCTTTCCCACTACCGTATTAACTTGAATAAGAGAACGGTGTGCTATGTAGTCAAGAATTCCCTACCTTGGAGAAGGGGCGGAAAACACAGCAAGAAAAGGGGGTGAAAAAAACAAAAAAAATACCAGACCTTCCCAGAAGGGGCCACTCCAACGACATAGCACACCTTTCGCTTATTCAAGTTAATACGGTATTCTTATAGTCTTCCTGGCTGAGGGATCAATCCAAAACTCTAGCGTATTCCTGCAGCCAAAATGCTCTCCCGAAAACCAAAGCGTGTTTCCAGAAGCCACAGACAAGGGTGGTTCTAGAAAGTATCCAAACAACAAAGAGACTATCGTGAGAACATGCTGAGCAGAATCTGGCGATTTCCAACTGTCAATACCTGGGATTTTCCAGAGGGTTTACCGCAAAACTTAATCTACCACCTCCGATCCGGATATCTCAGCCCAATTTCTGAACCCTCTGGCTGCAGTAGTGCCAGGGCTAGTAAACTTCCCGTGCACCAAGGAAGCGGCTTACGCCGACACTTGAGGCACTCCGTAATATGAAAAATATAATATGGGAAACTGGTTCCCGATGAGCACCTTCTCTGTACGAGAGAAAAAGAAATATCAGAAAGTCAGGGGCGATTTGTTTATGATTGATATCCACTCTTATCTTCACTAGTTATATAATTAGAAAATAAAGACAAAGCTTCCCACTCCGTCCCAAAGTTATTCCGTGCGTTGTGATCATTGGAATCGTATCCCCCCCACTTTAACCCTCGCTGTTTAAGAATGATACAGTGAGGGATATGAAATATTGAACATGAAGTGTCGAACTTAAAAAGCCTGAGCACACCCATCCGAAATACTAAAGCTTAAATGACTCCTAGGGCCTCATTGGGCAGGCATGACGTTCTGTCCTATTTACATCTGCCCTTGGCCGTCGTCAGTGGAGTGGAAAAAGGACAGACTGAGCAGTGTGGAATGCTACCTAACACATCCCTGTCCTTTATCTACTCCTACATCGCGGAAATTTCTTCAATCCAAACAATGACTTTGGGCTTTTGTTCACCCGCACATGCACCGTCTTCTGCGATATGATAAGATAGATAGTTAAAGAAACCATCAGAAATCCAGAACTAGCTGTTAGGAGGGAACCTATATAATAATATATCCAAGTTTTTTTTTCCATGTTGTGTCCGGGGCACACCTATTATCGCACCCCACAAATACCAGTGCCAGCTAGCTCACGATCTCATATTGAGGAAATCTAGCTTAGCTAGCCCACACCACAAAAAAGTCCCTCACTGTCTACTTGATATCACCAGACTATTCAGTCGCAGTGTTCCCAACCGCACGGGGATAATGGGGGATGTTCGTATATGATTTCTTGGTCCTCTCAAATATGGTTTCTTTCTCTTCTCGAATGCTTCTTTCAGCTCTCTATGTTTTTTGTATTTGTTACTGGTTGGAGTCTAATCTGTGTTCTTTCATTGTTCCTATTGTTCCTCTTAGGTTACTTCTTTGTTTTTCTTTGTTTTTCTTTGTAGAGATTGCGGTGGTAATAGCTGAACTCAACCACTGTACTATATAGCTGAGCTATGTCTTTCTTATTATTCAATTGGCAAGTGTTGTCGCAATAAGATATCTCGAGTACTTTTTACTATTACTTCTTCGTCCGAGTTCCGATCACATATTGCAACAGGGGACCGCAGGGGAAGGCACGAGTGATGTCTCATGATTCCAGGTCGGTTCGTTCGGAGGTGTATGATGTCGAATTGGGCTAGTACCGAAGGCCCAAGCGCTAGGACTATAGTTTCCTCCTACAGTCACCTTCCTGGGCGTAGCCCGTCCTAGCGGCCCAAAAATGACGGACTATGAGCCATAATCAGCCCCGTCCTACCACGAAGAATTGGACGTCTGGGAACACCGTTCATCCGCATTAAAGGGGTATCTACCGTGGTAGGTTAGGGCTAGGGTTGGACTCGACGATTTGGGACCTCCCCGATGGTATATACATAGCGGAACCTGTATCGGAGTATGATAGCTTGAGAAGGGAACCACTGGGGATAGCTCGATAGCTGTGTGGGGGGGGGGGGGTTGCACGGGGGAATATACTGCCTGCTGACGAACCTAAGGCGGATTTTTCTCCCTTTCCACCTATTCCCATCCAATTGCTTGTGGTGGGCGGCGCTGTAGTGTACTATCCTATTATTAATAAGACACGATGCAAACATTAACCTGACGAATAAGAATTGAGAACAACGTCAATGGGGGGTCTGGGTGTCACATGCAGGGAGACGATGAAGTAGGAGAATTCACGTGGAACTTGGGCACTTTGTAGGAGGGATATGAAATGTAATTTCCACTACTCGTACTTCGTGTATTCGCTCGTTCGCACTCTCTCTAAAACTAAACTAACGGTAAAGGCAAGCGTATAAGTAAAACACAAACACCACGTCCAGATCCTTCCGGGGGTCACCGCACCTCTCTGTATTTCACCACATGCCGTTATTCCTGGTGCACTCCTGTGATAACAGAGGAGGGATATGTCGGTATAATCCATTGTTAAACGATCTCCCGTATCCGAACCATCTGAATATCTCATGAACGATCTATCACACTCCGGTAATAAAGCTAATCGCATTCGTCTAAGAAACAGGAAATTGAAAAACAGTATCCAGTCTAACCAGAACTCCAAGGGAAGAAAAAGGCGAAAGAAAAATTAAAAAGTAGATAAATCGGAAATATCTCGAAGAAGCTAGAAGAAGAAAACCCACTTATCAAAGCCTCCTTGCATCTAAATTGACGGAGGTCTTGGCTACACCGACCCCCTATGGCCATTGCTTATGGAATAAGAATAATCTAATAAAGAGGAAGGAAGGATGTGAAGGACCAGAGAGAAAAGACGAATAAGAGAAGGGATGATGAAGCAGCGGTCAACCGTTAATAAGAGGATTGGTTAGGTATTACTAGGGTGGGTCTTAATTTTCCTTCGACGGCAGCAGAGCCCCAGGGGCCAGATAGGGAGCGGCTGAGACCGCCTGGGTGATTGGGGTAAGGGGCTTCTGTTCGCGGCCCCGGTAACAGAATCCCGGGAGTCCAAGAGCGTCGGCCGTTGATCGGGGGTTGTGAGTAAAGGGGCGGACTGGTGATTGGGGTCTACTGTGTCGGGATTAGGATCATCCCGTGACACGGCGGGCGGCAGGCGGGATGTCGAGCCACCGCGATCTGCTGTGGCGCACCCGGCAGTGCCCAACTCCCGTGGGAGTCCCACAACTCCATCATGCCCTTCAGAGAGAGCTAACGACTGTGGGATTTCGTTCATGCTGCTTGGCATAGCGGTAGAGACATCATTCCTTTCCATAAGCATGTTCACTACCCCCTCATGGCCATTCTCTACCGCCCACGCAAGCGGCGCCCGGTCATATTGGGTGTCAGCACGGTTCGGATCGACATCCTCTCTTTCTAAAAGCATCATTACTATTCCCTCATGCCCGTTCCGAGCTGCCCACGAGAGTGGTGTCCGGCCAGATATGGTGTCTGCTTGGTCAGGATTGACGTCCTCTCGTTCCAAAAGAATCTTTACTACCCCCTCATGCCCGCGCGTAGCCGCCCACGAGAGTGGCGTTGAGCCCCATTCGGCGTCTGCCTGGTTGGGGTTGACATCTTTTCGTTCTAAAAGCATTTTTACTATTCCCTCATGCCCGTTCTCAGCCGCCCACGAGAGTGGTGTCCGGCCATATATAGCGTCCGCCGGGTCGGGACTGACGTCCTCTCGTTGCAAAAGCATCTTTACTATTCCCTCATGCCCGTTCTTAGCCGCCCACCACAGTGGTGTCCGGCCATATTCGGTGTCTGCCTGGTCGGGATTGACGCCCTGTCGTTCTAAAAGCATCTTTACTATTCCCTCATGCCCGTTCTCGGCGGCCAACGAGAGTGGTGTCCAGCCATATTCGGCGTCTGCCTGGCCGGGGTTGACGCCCTCTCGTTGCAAAAGCATTTTTACTATTCCCTCATACCCGTTCTCAGCCGCCAACGAGAGTGGTGTCCGGCCATATTTGGTGTCTGCCTGGTCGGGGTTGACGCCCTCTCGTTGCAAAAGCATCCTTACTATTACCTCATGCCCGTGCTCAGCCGCCCACCAGAGTAGTGTCCGGCCATATTCGGTGTCTGCCTGGTCGGGATTGACACCCTCTCGTTCTAAAAGCATCTTTACTATTCCCTCATGCCGGTTCCTAGCCGCCCACCAGATTGGTGTCAGGCCATATTCGGTGTCTGCCCTGTCGGGGTTGACGCCCTCTCGTTGCAAAAGCATCTTTACTATTCCCTCATGCCCGTGCTCAGCCGCCAACATGAGTGGTGTCCAGCCATATTCGGTGTCTGCTTGGTCGGGGTTGACGCCCTCTTGTTCCAAAATCATTTTTACTATTCCCTCATGCCCGTTCTTAGCCGCCCACCAGAGTGGTGTCAGGCCATATCTGGAGTCTGCCTGGTCGGGATTGACGTCCTCTCGTCCTAGAAACATCTTCACGACCTCCTTGTGCCCTCTTACAACTGCCCAGGTGAGAGGCGTCATCCCCATGCAATCGTATGCATTAACGTCCCATCCCCTCATCTCCAATACACTAGGCACTATCCCCGCAATCCCGAGAAATGCTACTCCGTGGAGTCCTGTAAATCTTGTAGGTCCTCCCACCCCATGAAAGTACGGGCCCCCGCGATCTCTATTATAGTGCAATAACAGCAGTTGGGTAGATATATGCTCATCAAATCTATCGAGAAGATTTAGTGCAAGTATTTTGGTGTTATCCGTCATCTCCCTTCTCATATGCCTCCCCCAGTATACAGAGGCATACTCTAGAAGGGGAGTTGTTGCGGGGGTTGAGCCAAGAGTTGGAGAAAGATCCCTGATACATCCAAAGTTGAGGTATGTCAAGCAAACCTCGGCAATTGTTGAGTGAGGATTACGAAATAGGGTCGGATCGCGCGACAGATGCTCCTGAAGAGTAAAGTGTACTAGTCGGACTGTTGACGAAGACACCTCGACAGTGACAAGACCCAGGCAAGATGATACGAGTGTCCGTAACGCGGGAACACTTTCTCGATCCAGATCCGTGGATCCTATCTCCACCCCCAAGGCATGACAGATCTCCTGGGCTCGTAAGAGCCGTTCCGAGTACAACACCCACATCAGGACCTTCAGCCCGAGTACTGATTTATATCCTTTCTGGGCTTTCAGTCGCGCTAGGGTTGCCGTGTATGCATCACTCAATCCATTGCCAAGTGTGATCTCCTCAAGTTTCTTTCTTCTCCGGCGAATTGTCACCTCTCCTAGAATAGCGTCGATGTTGAGCGAAACAAGGAGGAATCTACACGAGACCTTTGGTAAGTATACACCACTAACGGAGTGGAAATGCGAAATGGCCCCACGCACATATCAGATATTCTTTCTAGGATAACTCTCACAATATCCGCCCGCAAGTCGTTGGTCATCGCCTCTGGCTCGGCATCCCTGTCTAGCCTCATCTTCACATAATTCCGGATGTCATCCGGATTAGGGCTGATGGGTGCCACGACCATCTTGGTGAAACATCTTTTAATATCTTCTCGAACATGGGGCCTCCCGGTGAGGAATATTCTCGTGCTAGGGGACCCCCGAATAATATCCCTCAGAGACTCGAGAAGCTCTGGCAGGCACTTCGGTAAACATTCGTCTAAGGCATCCACACAGATGAAAACCTGGGGTAGCGACGCGATAAGAGTCCTTAACATTCCCAAAAGATCCGCAGGCCGCGGCCCTCTACCACCAACCATCTTTTTCGCTTTTTGAAACGCCTCCCGTAGATCCTCCGCGACCCCTCCTCTACCCACCAGCTGCTTCAGAATTGCGCCCATGATGTTCGTGATTGTATGTTCTTTCTGGGAAACGAAGTCGCAGTAGAAGGCTGCGACCGCAACATTTTCCTCCCCCGGCTGATCGCACAAGCTGTCGATCACCAACGAACTGGTATTTCTGACCGTCAGTGGTAATGTTATTCACTTCTTCAAAAGGATCCCGCCTCGCACCTCAGATATGTTTTGCCGACTCCCGGATTCCCGGAGCAAAACAAAACCGCCTTATCGGCTCCACCCTCATTACTCCTCCACTCCCGAAACTCGCTCGTTTCCAAAAACCAATCTCCTACGCCGTCGAGCCGATCGGTGCGCACGCTCTGGTGTCTGTCTTTCGGCTCCAGTGGAGAGAGCCAGCGCATAATCTGCGCGTCCTCGTCGGGGTTATAGAAAGCGTTGTTGAAACTTCCTATTACGTTGCCGCAGTGGGCATTACTGTTGCCGAGGCTGACTGAATATGAAGTTTGGGCCATGACGCCTTATCCAAAATGTTGGTTGAACGTAGAAATAGTGGGGCGATAGGGGGGCTAGGGAGTTTATGAGCATTCTTTAATTAGAGTTGAAGAAAGGCGGGGCGATGTGGCTTGCTGTGGCACAATCCCATCCAATCATTTCCCCTCTGTGAAGGTGCATTACTAAGATGGGATATGTCCCACAAAGACTTCTGCTGAGAGGCTGCGGGAGCACAAGCTAAATTTTCCTTGTGGTCCCCCCCCCCCGATCTCCCTCCCTACCGTACTGGAACAGCCCCCATACACACGGGTACAGGTTCCGATACATGTTGGGTGCTTGGGTGGTTGAATCAGGGTTATTCGGGGAATCCGCCGTGCTTCAGGGCGGGGAGTGATGCCAATGCCGATTAGGAGCATGTAAATAGACCCCAAACGGTAAGACTGAAATACTATGTAAGTATTCATTGCTTCTTTTTTTGGCTCTTGTGATAGCGAAATACAGTCACTGTATAAAGCGAGTAATAGTCTAGCGGCTCTCTGGTCTGGTGCTATTTTCAGGACGCTCTTGACCCCATGCGTATCACCAATCCCAACACTTAGTTCAGGATTAAAGGGAGCTTATAACTCGATCTCGAACAGTAGAATGATAGACTATGTAAGTATTCCTTGCTTCGTTTTTTGACTTATGCAATAGTGAAATGTAAAGTTACCAACTATCATGGAGCGATTTGGCCTCGTGGGATTTGAAGGAGGTCTTTGACATTAAAGGAAGCTTGCCGATTTGGGATGTATAGTATGTGATTCCCCTTTCCTGAGATATGAGCAGGAGCCTAATCAGGGAAGAAAGTGAATTTTTACCCTCTCCTTCGCAGTGCCTAGCGTTTGCAAGCGGCCAGGCCGGTTAGGCTTGGGGTTTAGGGCGGCCGGGCCGGACTGTGGGCTACAGTCCGGCTTTCAGGGTCTATCTGACCTGGCCTGGCCGGACTGCAGATATCTGCAGGCTTTCGAGTGATAAGATGTGATTGAGATAAGATAGGTAGATGAAACGCCAAGAGTTACTGCCACAAAAGACCGGATCAACGCGCAACCGAGGAGGAAACTTTCTTTCCATTCAATTTCACCCTTGCTCTCATGATCGCGCTCATAACTAACATGACAACAGCGCTCCCCCACCAACCCCACTAGTGTGAAAACCAAAAAAATAAATTAAAAACGCAAATGCATAGTAGAATACCTAGTAGAAATTAATATTGGATCTAGAGAAATTTCTTTATGTGGTGTTAAAAGGGCGTGGTGATAAGGAGGGTTCCGTTGCTGTCGATCGTGGGTGAATCGTTAAGGGCCTGTTTGGCGCCCGTTTCTACTATGAAAATGGCCTTCTCTCTGTTTTGAAACGGAAGGAAAAGGCCGATTAGTATGGGGGAACGGAACGGAACCGTCCCATCCAAACGGGCCCTAATTTTGTCAAAGTGCAGTAGCAATAAATCGAGTGATAAGAGAAAACAAGAAACTACCTCTTTTCTGTTTACCCCGATATCTAAAACCTATCAGAATATATTTTTTTTTAAATGGTGTGGCTCAAGCCTGAAAAACAAACAGATATCTGCGGGCATTTTCAGATATCTGCGGGTATCTGAAGATGTCAGCCACCGATTAACTAAATATTGACTCGTCATATGGAATTTACCCAAAGCCTACCGGTACCGCCAGGCAGCCATGAAACCTGCAGGCTTCTCCAAAGCCAGGCCTGCAAAGCCCAGGCCTGGCCGGACTCAAAGCTGGCAGGCTATCTGTAGGCCGACCTGGTCGCCTGCGAACGCTGCTTGATACTACCAGACCATTCACTCGCAGTGTTCCCAACCGTCCGAGGGTAGTGAGGGACGGTGGGGGGGTGGGGGACTGTTGAAACATACTTCTGGCACTACTGTGGTGTCACTCACACTATTGGTTTTTTCTCCTTGCATCAGACCTTATCATACAGTACCTCTACACCTCCGGCACTATTGAAGATACCTCCTTGCATTTCCCTCATTCTTCTTTTATTGTTATTGTTATTGTTCGCTCGACCTATTTGTCTCGCTCCCAAATGGTAGATAGTCAGGGCTGCTCGCCCTTCTCTTTGAGATAGTTAGTGTGCTTAGTTTTTCCCTCAAGCAATCAATCACTTCTTCATTATCTCGTACTATCATTCCATTCAATATTTCCACAACGGCCGTGAACTGCACGAGTGATGTCTCATGACGCCATATTGATTCGTTCGGAGGCGCATGATTTCCACTTGTGCCAGTACCTGAGGCCTAAGCGATAGGACTATAGCCTCCAACAGTCCGTCCGGTCGTCACCTGTATTGAAAAGATATCTAGTAAGTTGGGGTTAGGGTTGTGACTCGACGATTTGAGGCCTCCCCGATGGTGTATACATAGCAGAACTAGTACCGGAGCGTGACAGTCTGTGGAGGGCCCCACTGGGGGCGGCTTGAAAGCTTTGGGGGGGATTACAAGGGGAAATATACTAGCTGCTTACGAACCCAGGGCGGATTCTTCTCGCTTGCCACCTATTCCCATCCAATCGCATGTGGCGGGTGGCGCTGTAATGTATTATACCATCCTATTATCAACAAGACACGATGCAAACATTAACCTGACGAATAAGAATTGAGAACAGCGTCAATGGAGGTCTGGGGGTCACATGCAGGTAGACGATAGAGTAAGAGAATTCACATAGAACTTAGGCACTTTGTAGGAGGGATATGAAATGTAATTTCCACTACTCGTACTTCGTGCATTCGCTCCTTTGCACTCTCTCTAAAACTAAAGTAATGGTAAAGACAAGTGTAAAAGAGAAACAGAAATACCAAATCCTAGCCATTCCGTAGATCACCACTCCTATCTCTGTATTTCCCCACATGCCCTTATTCCTCAGTACACTCTCGTGATGACAAAGGAAAGATATGTCGGTATAATCTATTGTTAAACGAGCTCCCGTACCCGAACCATCTGAATATCTCATGAACGATCCATCACACTCCCGCAATAAAGCTAAGTGCATTCATCTAACGAACAGGAAATGCAAAGACAGGATCAAGTCTGACCAGGGCTCCAAGGGAAGAAAATGGCGAAAGAAAAATTAAAAAGTAGATAAATCGGGAATATCTCGAAGAAGCTAGAAGAAGAAAACCCACTTATCAAAGCCTCCTTGTATCTGAATCGACGGAGGTCTTGGCTACATCGGCCCCCCTATGGCCATTGCTTATAGAATAAGAATTATTTAATAAAGAGGAAGGAAGGATGTGGGGGACGAGAGGGAGAAGACGAATAAGAGAAGGGATGATAAATCAGCGATCAACCGTTAATAAGGGGATTGGTTAGGTATTACTAGGGCGGGTCTTAATTTTCCTCCGACGGCAGCAGAGCCCCAGGGGCCAGATAGGAAGTGGCTGAGACCGCCTGGGTGGTTGGGGTAGGAAGCCGCTATCAGCGGCTCCGGTGACATAATCCCGGGGGTCCGGGGGCGTCGGCCGTTGATGGGTGGTTGTCGGTAGAGGGGCGGGTTGGTCATTGGGGCCTATCGTGCAGGGACTAGGATCATGAGATCGGAATTGCGTCTCCCGAATACACTCATCCTGGGGCTCGGCGGAAGGTGGAGGGGATATCGGGCCACCTTTATCCGCTACGGTGCAATCGACATTATCCCACTCCCGTGCGGACTCTGAAACAGAATCCTGGAGGTCCAACAACCTCGGCTGTTCACGGTGGGCTGCCAGTAGGCGCGCGGGTTCGTCATTGGGGTCTACTGTGTCGGGATTAGGATCATGAGATCTGAATTGCATCTCCACCACACACTCGTCCCGAGGCAAAGCGGACGGAGGGAGGGCTGTCGAGCCACCGCGATCTGCTGTGGCGCACCCGGCAGTGCCCAACTCCTGTCGGAGTCCCATAGCTCCATCATGTCCTTCAGAGGGAGTCAACAACTGTGCGATTTGGTTCATATTTCCTGGCATAGCCGTGGAGACATCTTTCCGTTTCATAAGCATATTTACTATCCCCTCATGCCCCTTCTCAATCGCCCACGAGAGTGGCGCCCGGCCATATTTGGAGTCCGCACGGTTCGGATCGACGTCCTCTCGTTCTAAAAGCATCTTTGTTATTCCCTCATATCCGCCCTCAGCCGCCCACGAGAGTGGTGTCCGGCCATCTTCAGTGTCTGCTTGGTCAGGATTGATGTCCTCTCGTTCCAAAAGAATCTTAACTACCCCCTCACGCCCGTGCGTAGCCGCCAACGAGAGTGGCGTTGAGCCCCATTCGGCATCTGCCCGGTTGGGATTGACATCATTTCGTTCCAAAAGCATCTTTACTATTCCCTCATGCCCTTTCTCAGCCGCCCACGAGAGTGGTGTCCGGTCATATTGGGCGTCTGTCTTGTCGGGATTCACGCCTTCTCGTTGTAAAAGCACCTTTACAATTCCCTCATGCCCGTTCTCAGCCGCCCACGAGAGTGGCCTCTGACCAGATTCGGTGACTGTCTGGTCGGGATTCACGTCATCTCGTTGTAAGAGCATCTTTACTATTCCCTCATGCCCGTTGTTAACTGCCCACGAGAGTGATGTCTGGCCATATTTGGTGACTATCTGGTCGGGATTGACGTCATCTCGCTGCAAAAGCATCTTTATTATTCCCTCATGCCGATTTCCGGCCGCCCACGAGAGTGGTGTCCGGCCATCTTTGGCGCCTGCCCGGTCGGGATCGACGTCCTCTCGTTGCAAAAGCATCTTTACTATTCCCTCATACCCGCTCCCAGCTGCCCACGAGAGTGGTGTCAGGCCATATTCGGTGTCTGCCTGGTCGGGATCGACGTCCTCTCGTTCTAAAAGCATCTTTAGTATTCCCTCATACCCGTTCCGAGCCGCCCACGAGAGTGGCGTTGAGCCCCATTCGGTGTCTGCCTGGTTGGGGTCGACGTCCTCCCGTTCTAAAAGCATCTTTACTATTCCCTCATGCCCGCCCTTAGCCGCCCACGAGAGTGGTGTCTGGCCATATCTGGAATCTGCCTGATCGGGGTTGACGCCCCCTCGTTCTAAAAGCATCTTTACTATTCCCTCATGCCCATTCTTAGCCGCCCACGAGAGTGGTGTCTGGCCATATTCTGTGTCTGCCTGGTCGGGATTGACGTCCTCTCGTCCTAGAAACATCTTTACCACCTCCTCATGCCCTCTTGCAGCTGCCCAGGTGAGAACCGTCATCCCCATGCAATCGTATGCATTAACGTTCCATTCCTGCATCTCCAATACAGCAGGCGCTATCCCCGCAATCCCGAGAAATGCTACTCCGTGAAGTCCTGTAAATCCCGCAGGTCCTTGCACCCCATCAAAGTACGGGCCCCCGCCGCGATCTCGATTATAGTGCAATAACACTTGTTGACTAGATATATGCTCATCAAATCTATCGAGAAGCTTTAGTGCAAGTATTCTAGTATTTTCCGTCATCTCCCTTCTCGTATGCATCCCCCAGTATACAGAGGCATATTCTAGAAGGGGAGTTGTTGCGGGGGCTGAGCCAAGGGTTGGAGAAAGATCCCTGACACATCCAAAGTTGAGGTATGTCAAGCAAACCTCGGCAATTTCTGAGTGAGGACTATGGAGTAGGGTCGGATCACGCGACAGATGCTCCTGAAGAGTAAAGTGTACTAGTCGGACTGTGGACGAAGACACCTCGACAGTGACAAGACCCAGACAGGATGATATGAGTGTCCGTAACGCCGGAGCGCTTTCCGGGTCCAGATCTGTAGATCCTATTTCCACCCCCAAGGCATGACTGAGCTCATGAGCTCGTAATGGCCGTTCCGAATACAACACCCACATCAGAACCTTCAGCCCGAGTACTGATTTATATCCCTTCTGCGCTTTCAGTCGCATTAGGGTTGCCGTGTAGGCATCACTCAATCCACCGCCAAGTGTCATCTCCTCAAGTTTCTTTCTTCTCCGGCGAATTGTCACCTCTCCAAGAATAGCGTCGATGTTGAGCGAAACAAGGAGGAATCTACACGAAACATTTGGTAAGTATACACCACTAATGGCATGGAAATGGAGTGGAAATGCGAAATGGCCCTACGCACATATCAGATATCTTTTCCAGGATAACTTTCACAATATCAGCCCGTAAATCGTCGGTCATCGCTTCTGGCTCGGAATCCCTGTCTAGCCTCCTCTCCACATAATTCCGGATATCATCCGAGTTAGGGCAAATGGGTATCACAACCGCCTTGGGGATATATCTCTGAATATCATCCCCAACATGGGGCCTCCCGGTGAGGAATATTCTCGTGCAAGGGGACTCCCGAACAATATCTCTCAGAGACTCGAGAAGCTCCGGCAGGTACTTCGGTAGACATTCGTCCAAGGCGTCAATACAGATGAACACTTTGGGCAGTGAAGCAATAGCGGTCTTCAACATCCCCATCAAATCCACAAGTCGCGGCCCTCTACCACCAACCTCTCCTTTCGCTTTTTGAAACGCCTCACGTAAACCCTTCGTCATCCCCCCCCTCCCTACCAGTTGTTTCAAAATACCCCCCACAATGTTGCCGATAGTCTGCTCTTGCTGGGAAACAAAGTCGCAGTAGAAGGCTGCAACAACGATATTTTCCTCACTCCCTTGATCGCACAGGCTGTCGATCACCAACGAACTAGTATTTCTGGCTGTCAGTGGCATTCGCTTCTTTCAAAGGATCCCGCCTCTCACCTCAGATATGTCTTTCCGACTCCCGGATTCCCGGAGCAAAACAAGACATTATCCGCCCCGCCCTCGCTACCCTTCCACTCCCGAAACTCGCTCGTTTCCAAAAGCCACTCTCCTACGCCGTCGAACCGATCGGTGCGCACGCTCTGGTGCCTGTTATTCGGCTCCAGTGGAGAGAGCCAGCGCATAATCTGCGCATCCTCGTCGGAATTATAGAACGTGTTGTTGAAACTTCCTATTACGTTGCCGCTGTGGGCATTACTGTCACCGAAGCTGACTGAATATGAAGTTTGGGCCATGACGCCTTATCCGAGCTGCCGGTTGAGCGTAGAAATGTCGCAGTGATTTGTAGGGGGGCTAGGGAGTTTATGGACATCTGTAACCAGAGCTGAAGAAAGCGGGGGGAATGTGGCTTGTTGTGGCACAATCCCATCCAATCACTTCCCCACTATGGGGGTAGATCACTAATATGGGATGAGTCCCACAAAGACTTCTGCCGTGAGGCTGTGGTGACACAGGTGAAACTTCCCTTGTGTTCCCCCCAATCTCCCCCAGTGCTGGATGAGCCCCCATACAGACAGGTTCCGACAGATGTTGGATCTTGGGTGGTGATATTATACGGTATTAGGGTTATTCGGGGACGTGTTTCAGGGCGGGGAGTTATGCCGATACCGATTGGGATCATTAAATGGACCTCAAACGATAAGGCGGAAATCCTATGTAAGTACCGGTATTCGTTGCTTCTTTTTTTTGGCTCGTGTGATAGCGAAATTTAAAGTGAGCAATAGTCTACCGGTAGTAGCTCTTTGGTCTGGTGTATTTTCAGGAGACTCTTTACCCATACGTATCTCCGCCCCAACACTTAATTCAAGATTAAATGGAGCTTATCTCGTCCCTGAACGGTAGGATGACAGACTATGTCAGTGTTCCTTGTTTCGCTTATTGCCTTGCCGTGAAGACTGGGATAGTCGAGTCGTGCGGTGTGTAGTTAGAGTTGCCCCCTCTACTGTAGTAAGGTCAGATGTTTTTTTTTTTTTTTTTTGTTTTTTTTTGCCTCACTCAGAGGGGCTGAGCCGCTCCTCTTTTGCTGTGTTTTCCGCCCGTTTTCTAAAGTAGGGAATTCTCAACGACATAGCACACGACTCGATTATTCTAGTTTTTACGGTTTATACTAGTGAAATGTAAGTTAGTAATCATCTAGTAGTTATTTGGTCTCGTGATATTTTAAGGAGGTTCTCGACATCGCTAATCCCAACACTCAGTTTAAGATTAAAGGAAGCTTGTGGATTTGGAATATATGTACTTCCCCCTTCCTGAGCTATGAGCGAAAGCCTGATAAGGGATGAAAGTGGATTGGTGCTATCACCCGCCATATCCGTTGACAGATTCGGGAGACTTCCTCTTTTCTTGGTATTTATCCTTGGAATGTCGGTTTCCTTTGTCATCCGGATGATCCGTTTAGCTCGATGGGTCCTCTATAAGTCCGAGGCTGCCGAGAAAGCAGTGTTTGCCCTCATATCTCTCCACAACACCGCCTACAGCTTTCGCTCACCTAGCGTGCCGCTCTCCTACAGGCTCTAGGTTCTTCTTGGTTGCCTTCACGCTAAGAGTCTCACCCAAGTTGTTCCCTCCTTCAGCTAATACGATCGGTCTCAAGGGCAACGGGTAAAAATTGTATCTCTTCTGCTGCGTCTGGTCCACAGTTGAATTGATCAAAGCCTACTTCTGTATGAACCGGCGTCAATGAATCGCTAGTCTAGTCAAAATCAAATTTCAGACTCCCGAGCAGGTCGCCAAGGCCCTCGCTAGAAACCACACAGAGGCTAACCTTGTATACCGTACCTGAAGGATAGCCCCGAAGTTGTATATCTGTATCCCATCCCAGCCAACAACAGTGGCCGGAAGTCAGATTTGCATCGCATCGAGACGCCCCCCAGCTAACATGTTATTTCGTTTCTTTTGCTTTCTTTAATATTAACTTCTCATATGTTTGCCATTTACTAGTACATGTATGGCTAGAGAATTTCTTATATGCCAGTGGTTCCTTTTGCTTGTATTGTTGCCGGCTTCCTCGAAGGTTTTATGTACCGGTAGAATGAATTGAACTCACCATTCTTAATACTTTAGGGGCCCTAAAGCTAGAGCCATGCCCTGATTCCCGATCTTTTGAATCTCGTTGCGCGGTTTGTGGAGACCAGAGTTAGCTCTCTCCCACTCCTATTCAAACCATCGATATACACGCAGCGGGTTTGCGGTTTGAGCCGGCAAGAATTTGTGGGACGCAACCGGAGAACCCCCCCTCCCCACACCCGAACTGTGAGCCCTGTTACTACGAAATACCCTAGGTCCAATGGGCTCGATATTGTCAACCAGGCAATGAGAACCGATCCCTTAAATTCAGAACTTTGATATATTCTCTTACTTCGATTGTGTTTTGCATTTACTAGTATCTACCTGCGCTTCCATGGTAACTTACCTCATAATTTAATCCCGCCATTAGCGAATGTAATAACTTAATAACATCCTTGTCATTCATAGCCGATTTTGAAATTACTTAGTATTTGGGTCTACGATAACCTCTCGAGAGCGTCGTAGTCGGTGAAACACCGCCTGTTAACCAAGCAATAGTAGTAAGGCCATTGAATACCGCAGCCGGTTGCGAAAGTAAACCTGAAAACAAGGTTGAGATAATAACACCCGTAGTCAAGCACGCCGGATAACCTCCCTGTGGAAATAATTAGAAGATTAGTTCCTGAGAAGTGCCAGAGTTAAAGTCGGCACCTACTGGATACTCATAACTCAGAGTGAGATAGCCAAGATTATTACCGTACTGTGGTGGAGAAATCTGGCTTTACTTCTTTTGCATATCCGAGCTAGCCTGTAGATGACTTAGAAAGCAGGGATAGTACTCGAGTACTCTCCCCATCGCCAAGATTCCCTACCAGTGGTCTCCTATGCGAGGACTATGCGGAGAGGAGTCCCGCAACACGATTTGCCGAGAAGGAATGCGGGAATGCCTATCCACTCCTGAATGTGACTTCGCTCTTCACGCCACTTTTTCACTGTTGTCTATCGAAACGGTCTCCTGAGTTTACTCGAGTATGTGCGCTCTTATGTCGGAGGAGGATGTCTTGATCCCAGTTCTCACATCGCACTGTTTGAAAAATGGGAATTCTTGTGTACATAAATCAGTAAAACTTCCGCCTTGCTTCTTTTTTTCTCAGCCTCACCTTCCTCACGATAACACCCACCGAGCTCCTTCGCACATCGACTCTCTGCTAATCTGTTCCCTCTCTGTCTCTCCCTTTCTCTCCGCTTCTCGCCTCTCCGCCCCGACTTCTTTCCTTTTCTCGCTACTCCCACTTCTCCGACTTCCAGCTTATGCTTGTTTGTCCGTCTGCGAGAGATAATCAATGCCAGATATAGGGCGGTTGTTCTCGATGCGCCAAGGTCATGCTGTGGATTACACCACTAAGCGCCGGCGATTCGCAATGTCACTGGAGCCCCATTACTGGGGTTTCTTCCCACGGAATTTTCTGGGTCCGAGATCGTATGGGGGGACTCGAAAGCTTAGCTCCATTGACCTAGGGTATGTGAAATTCACAAAGGGGAGTCTTGTCCGGGTGGTTGGATTAGGGCTCCCTTGGACGCCATCGCGACTAATTTACCATCTCATGTCTGGTGCAGCACCTCAACTCACAAGATCTCACTCGACAAATAAACTAATTGCTTCAACAACAGAAATGGCAGTCGAGTCGAATTTAGTCGGATTCGGGAACGGGCGTCCAGGGGGAGTCCAACTGATATGAAGCGGAAAAGCGGACCCAAGACCGAGCGTAAACAAACCACCCAAACCGACCCGTGGGACCCACACCCCCCCCCCCTCCCCTGGCAACCCCCACTAGGGCATAGCCCCAGTTACCCCCGCAGCGGCCGGATTCAGCACCCCCAACGCCGCAGCCCTAGCCGCCTCTCATCTAACCGGCCCCGCGAGTGTTATTCCCTATTGCTCGACCTGCCTGGGATTTGTGAAGGCTCCTGTCGCCCCGGCAGGCGGCGGTAGGTTGTTCGGTTGCTTTGGTCCCGGTCTTAAATCGAAGGGAATTTGTTTAATTGCCCTCACCACTTAGTATTATATTAGGCGGTGCGCACCGGGTTGGGGGAAGAAGGAATGAAGGCGCGGGTACCTTTAGCTATCTGTTGCCAATATGTTCCTTCTGGCTGCGCCATGTGAACCGCTCCATCTGTGGCGATGGCTGCTTCATCCGCAGCGCGTTTGGACAAACTCTGGTACAAGCGTTGACCCGGACAGGAGCTCGAGCCAGAACGGCCACCGGGGGTGCATATACAACTACAGCCTAAGCAGAATTGAGGCCCAACGGCCCAACGGGGGAGGTGGCAGTCCTAGACGAGGCTTAGGGAGTTCACCAAGGGGTCCACCAGGGCCTCCTAACGGGCTACGAATTCAAGGCTGCCAGAAATGTGATCGTTGCCCCCTATCTATTTTTTTTTTGCAACGCCGCCCACAACCCTGACCCGCCTCAAATGTTGGTCGCCTATCAGGCTATCCTTCCTAACAACTTCCCCGCCAAGGGCCTGGTGTTGATGAATTGGGGTATCCAACCAACTCTAGTCCTCAACCAATGAATTAACTGGAACAGTCTTAGAATATTTGATAGAAATAGCACCCTTCTTCTGCGCCTGGTTCACTTTTCAGGACCGTCCGGGGGTCCTACAGGGACGGCAGGGGTAACACCAACGAGATAGGTCAGCACTGGGTAGGTAGACATAGTCCCGTGTTGGGAAATTACCTGGCAGACTGCCGACCTTTTCCATGACCGCCGGGCCCAACACGTTATACCTTTGTCAGTACCGTCACATACTTTATCTAACCAGCGCTTTGGCAGAGGGCAGCGATTATAGAGGAGGCCATAGGGGCATTAAAAAACTATGGGATGTAGGAAAGGACTATGGGGGCAGCCACAGATGGCAGGCATTGGGGAGCACCGAGGTGGATATGAGGGAAAAGATGAGGGGGACAGCCGGGGATGGCTGGTGACGTGGCGGCGGCGGGGGGGGGGGGGGGGGGGGGCCCCCCCAAAAAATGTGGTTGTT
>Ga0307509_10001126_pt1 | contig 45850 bp, 60 predicted proteins | sample 10_EM_MG_FD_202245 | JGI IMG/M metagenome (GOLD analysis project Ga0307509, IMG submission 202245) | Populus trichocarpa ectomycorrhiza microbial communities from riparian zone in the Pacific Northwest, United States - 10_EM | ecosystem: Host-associated > Plants > Roots > Unclassified | place... | reverse complement strand
CCCCCCAATACGCCCCCTATACACTTCCTGATCCAAAAGGTCACCCCTTTTCACGGCAGCCTGGTCCAGCCGCCCGTCACACACCGCGCAAAACCAGTTTACGACCCCCCGCGTCCGTTGCGGTCCACCAAGTTACCGTTTTGGACCTGTTCGTCTCTCTGGTTTGGTTGTTCGTCGCGCCTTCCACGGCCATATCCGTTCGTCCTGCAAAAGCTTACAGTGGACCTCACGCTTAGCACAGCCAATGAATAACAACTCGCACACCCCGTCTGCGTGGGAAATTTGTAGGGATGCATTCCGGAATCCCCAGAGTCCAGAACGTACGATATGTACGGACCGGCTGTCTCAGTGGCGAGTAAGCGCGGGAGTCCCTCTTGTGTATTTCCGGGCTTTCTGCTAATGAGAACTCAGATATTACTGTGGTTGTGTGCTCGGGTAGGTTTGAAGCGGCAACTATGTTGCTTTTGCGTTGGTTTGACATCATTGTTCAGTAATCCTTGCGCTTTTACCATCCACGAAAAGCATGGAATCGGCAGCCAAAGCGGCGCTCACCCATTTTTGGGCCAATTTGATGGCGGCGGCGGTCGCTCTCGCTCTCCGACAATTGTATTTCTTCGACGTGGCATACGTCAGCGCTATGGCGACCTCTCCGGTCATGGTATCCCTGGTGTTCACCTCATTTACGGAGATCTTTCGTCGGCAGGCCGGTTTTTATGCGTGGACCGCACCATTTGTCATGCTCTCCGTCCTTCCCTGGACAATAATGGGTATCTATCTTTTGCGCGCCCCAACCTTGCTCATCGACAACGAGGACTGTCTCGATGTCCCTCGAATAAACCTCTTCACCAACCTCCCTATATTTTCGATATACCTCGATTGGAGGTACCTTGTCTGGGCTCCGGTCGCCGCCGTGGTCCTTTTGCTGTCTGGCCTTGGCAGTATCAGGCAGGACTTCCAGGTTCGGGAGATTAAGAAATCTGGGCCCCTGTTAGGACGCAACAGAGTACGGGTTTGGATGTCATGCGGATTGTATGTCGCCGATTATCTGATGCATTCCGAACCCTGATGATAGTTCTTCAAGCGCCCATCTTCGTCACAGGTCGGCGTTGTTCAAAACGATTGTGATGGTGCCCGCGACGGTCCGGTGGGTGAAATCTGTTGTCGTTCACACGTGGCCAACGGGGCCTGATTACGTCCCGAATTACGGGCAGGTATTGTATTCTCCTTCGGTGAAATGGAAGGTTTACTAAAGCCAACTCAACCTAGTTTTTGAGTGTTTTTTCCGTATTCCCACTCCTTGCGTCAACTTTCATGCATATCCTCTCGAGATGGTGGGATATCCTCGCCAGTTGGTGGGATATGCTGCACCGGATTGAGGAGAGATTTACGCCCAGCCGTAATTCCAAGAACAATTATCCCAATCTTGAAACAGGGGAAGGCCTTGAAACAGAGGAACCCACCCTGCCGCTTCACTTGGACGACAGATACGAACTAGTACCCATGGCCGGCCCCAGTCGTTTGACTTGAAGCTGTAGGGTGCCGAGGCGAAACATGGGCAAGCTACTACTTGCCCTAGAGCGCACATAAACACTGATCACATGAAGTGTCCGGGCTTCGGTCCGATAGCCGGCGGTTTTTCTCTTTTCTCTCACTTTCACGGATAACTCATGTATTCCCTTTCGCTATGTACAATATATACCAGCTCACAGTGCTATAGCAACAACCTTTACCTCACCGAAAGGTAATCGGTCCGTCCCATAGGTATATCATGGTGTGGAATCCTGCGCAACCTCCCCAGGTCTATGGCGGAACATCCTGGATCTTGGGAATAATCTACTCAACAGAGCGATTGACGCAGGCGGGATCATTCACCCGCACTCCCCAGGCCGTGGGCCAGTCCGACCACAGGACGCATAGTTCAGGATTGTGACCCTCTGGCTAGAACATTGCTAACAGAGTGATCCAACCACGGGGCGTATAACCGTCGTGCCCGTGGCCGCGAATGATAATAGAACAATCCTGGAAGGCCGACATGTGAGGGTAGGCGAGCAGGTGGTATCACTCCCGTGTAACGGCCTTGGAGTTTGTCGGAGTAGGGAGATCGCCCTTGAGTTCACGGTGGGAGAGCATCCGGCAACATCCCCCGTTCATCTGAAGCCAGACTTTTGTCTGCCTGAACCTCTCTGATAAAGAGGGACCAAATTCATGGCCGGCATCGATCACCAGCGATGGATCATGTGTACACGTTCGTTCTCGGCCATGACTATATGTTTGGGGTATGCTACAGATGCAACTAACCTTAGATTCGTGTGCTCCAAACTTCTGGCACCTCCCCTCCCCTTCTCTCAACATCAAACCCCACAGGGAAAAAACCAAAGAAGACCAGCGGTACCACAGCAAAGCAAGAAAGGAGGGTGTATAGCACGGAGGGTCAAGGGAATCGGAGTGAGGATCAGTGTTGTGGGGTATCCGAACATCACGAGAACGTCCAAGCCCCCGAAGTGAGGGCTAATATGACAGAGACTCGACCAAAGCGTCCATGATCCTGACAGGGTCCGGGATGTGGAACTTCTCGTACGAGAGACCGTTCGGGACGCTACAAAAGTGCCGAGTGTGTCAGAGCGCTGGCCATTGAAACGCAGCGAACGGGACTTGGGGTACTCACTCCCATCCGGTGATCCTCTGAATCGGTGCCTTGAGTTTCAAGAAACACCTCTTCTGGATCTCGGCTCCAATCTCCGCCCCGACACCCGCGGTCTTGCCCGCCTCGTGAACGATGACCAGCCTCCCCGTCCTATTTACACTCTCCTCGATGGCCTTGACGTCCCAAGGAAGGATAGTTCTTAGGTCAATAAGTTCAACCCTGGCTTTTTTCACCAATTCTGGAATATGTTTGGCTAGTCCCTCGGGAGGGGCATTCAAGAAATTGATGGCGGTCTCGCAATGGTAGACTGGCGTGCCCCACGTGAGGAGGGTGACGTCGGATCCGGGTATCATTGTCTCCGCTTGTCCTAGCGGAATTGAGTAGTCGTCGATTGGCACTTGCTCAACTGCAGAGCGATAGAGAATCTTTGGTTCCATGAATATTACGGGGTTCGGATCTCGAATTGAAGAGATCAATAGTCCTTTCGCTTGTATTGGCGAGCGTGGAATCACAACCTACCACGGAGAGCGCGTCAGGCACAACCACGCAACCAAAAGTAGGGAGACTTACCTTTAGCCCTGAAGCGCCCATGAAGAACCCTTCCGGACTTTGAGAATGATATAGGCCCCCGTGGCCGACAGCCATGGTCGGCGTACGGACGGTGAGCGCCCCAATGTTGAATTGGCCTCCCGAACGGTAGCGGAATTTGGCAGCTTCGCTAACGAGTTGATCGAATGCGGGAAAGATGTAGTCAGCGAATTGAATCTCAGCTATTGCCGTTTGACCCATCGCTGCAAACCCGATACCAAAGCCCACTATGCCTTGTCTGCGGGGGAGGGGGAATGAACGAGAAAATCAGACTCCGAATAATGGGAAGGCGCATACAACGTACTCTGTGAGTGGGGTATTGAAGACCCGTTCGCGGCCAAACTCTTCGGCAAGCCCAAGAGTGCACCTGAACACCCCACCGAAACCTACATCTTCCCCAAACACGATGGCGGAGTCGTCTTTCGTGAGGACTATACTCATTGCATCCCGGATCGCTTGGTATGTGTTCATCTTCCGAGTCTCTCGACCCCCACCGATATCTGAAGTAGACGAGGGAGCATCGTCTGTCCACTTGATACCTGGGGTCCTGAGGGACGATTCACGAGTTGTGCGGAGGAGGTTTGTCCTGTTGAGATCGAGCCGACCGTCCGCGGGTGGAGGTCCGGCCGAGGTCGATTCCCACCGGGAGTTTCCCGTCCTGGCCTAGGTTAAGCAAAGTTAACGTGGATTTACGGCGCAAAGAGGACGAGGGTGACAGACCGGTAGCCTCGGAATAGTTTTCACCCAGGACCTGGCGGAGGGACGGAGCATAATGTTTGTCGGGTGATGGAGGAGGAGAGAAAAAGAATGGGATTAGATCCGGCTTCGAGTTGATCTCCTCTGGCCGTTCAAATACCTGACCGGCTTCTCACATCCCTCGACATCTCTGGCTAGACTACGGAGAAGGATCGCGACGGATGGAGAACGACTCGACCTTCGTCGCTCCCGAGGGCGTTTACTCCGTCATTGAGGAACACCGACCATCCGCCATAAACCCCCACGTAACCAACACCAACCTCCCACCGATATCCCATCCCACGAAGCTATCGACCATTCTCATCAGATACCCCGCACACAATAAGGCGAGTGGGTCACAGGCGTTCGCTCAGCTGCTCGGAGGAGGGAAGGAGAAGGACGCGAAGAAGGACAAAGGCAAGGCAGACGACGCCGGCAAGGACAAGGACAACCACCTAAAACCTCCAGCCAGAGATCGTGAAGACGTCGTCAGCCTCTCCAGCAGTGACACCCAGGACGATGTCGGGAACGCATCCCCAGACCTCTCCGCTGGAAGTCCTCCCGTGCCCGAGGCCCCAAACACCCCTGCCCATGAACACCACCTGAACACAATATTCTCCACCCATTCGCCCCCAAACGTCACTGGTGGCAAGAAGAAAGCCAGTACCCGCCCAAAACACAGCATCCGTACTACCTCATCCACTTTTGTCTCCAGAGTCCAGAACGCAGAGGGGCTCGCGAAACACCTGCAGTCTCGACAGGGCGAGGTTACCTACGTGTTTTACAATCATCTCAAGAGCTTTATCTGGACAGAGGTTGGGAGCAAGGTCAAGGTTTGCCTACCCTCTGACTCTTCATATACGTTCGGGGCCACTAAACAATAGTAGGAACCTCTTGTTCGGCTGTTCTTCTCTGCCTACCCAACGTGCCACGATGTCAACCCCGCCACGACCTCTCCGGACCGAATGGACGTTATCATTGGTTTCAACACTGGCGACATCATCTGGTTCGGTACGCCAATTGACCCGTGTAGATTCCCGTGTGACCCTTACAGTTCTTCGTGATAAATAGATCCGATCTCGAACAGATACTGCAGGTTGAACAAACAGGTCAGTTGTCCACTCCCTTCCGTTTGATCGGATCGTTCGTTGATACCCTTTCATTCTTTGATTGGGGTATCTTAGGGTCGTATATCTAGTTCACGCTGTACAGCTGTACGTTGGGTACCCTCTTCCCAAACGCTCTTCCTCGTGGCACACGCGGACGGGACTGTCATCGTGTACGACAGAGACCGGGAGGACGGGGCGTTCGTCCCTCAGGAGCCCTCCCTTTCTTCCACCTCTACCTCAACCCCCGCAAACGGGAGCGGATCTCTGTCAAATTCGTCACAGGGAGAGTGGAACCCTCTTGACAGTATATTCGTCACGCTGCCTCCATGGCATCCTGTGTCCGTCGCGAACGGTGCGGGAAAGTCAGACCGTGACAAGTCGGCTAAGAACCCTGTGAGCCATTGGAGGGTGTCCAAGCGGAGCGTCGTAGGTTAGATGTTCATGGTGGGCTTCTTGAAGCGGCGCTGACATCTACTAGATTTCGTGTTCTCTCCGGATGTGAAGTACGTTGCGGCGATTTCTGAGGATGGTTGTTTGCGGGTGATTGACGCTATGGCGGAGCAGTAAGTTTTCCCAGAACCTCCTGGGAATGACCGTTAATCCAACCCTGCCAGGCTTGTCGACTGCTACGCTGCGTATTTTGGTGCACTGACAGCTGTCGCGTGGTCACCTGATGGCAGGTTCATATTGGTAGGGGTTGGATCCGAACACGGACGCGGTTTTGCTGACACCTTCGAATAGACTGGCGGTCAAGATGACCTGATAACGATTTACTCACCCTGGGAACAACGAGTGGTCGCCAGGTGTCAGGGACATTCTTCGTTCGTCTCTGGGCTAGCCTTCGACGAGATACGGTGTGACGGAAGGACATACCGGTTCGGAAGCGTTGGGGAGGATAATAAGCTTATCCTGGTACGCAACCCTCTCACTTCTACCCCCCATAACTTATCGTACACGTCAGTGGGACTTCTCGAGCGGGTCCCTCCACCGACCAAAAGTTTGTCTTTGTTCGCGTGCGTTTTTACTTCCTGTAGCTAATCGTACAGTTCCAGGCAACGCACCACCAGAGGTTATCTATGGCCTCTAGTCTTTCCTTGGCCATCCGTCGTCGGGGTGACTCAATTGTGAACCTCCCTCCTGATGGACTTGTCGATGGCAAACCCCCACCGCTTCCGCACTACCACCCATCGCCATCACGAAACGAGGTGGCAGTTGTCCAGCCCGTTCTTGTCAAGTCATTTGACGCAGACCTTCTGACCGACGTGAAGTTCATTTCGAACGCGGTGGTGACTGCAAACAGGGGAGGGCTGATTAAATATTGGGTGAGGCCGCTGCCTGCCGCCAGGAGGCCATCACACCATCATACTTCGACCTCTCATACGGGGCCCGGTATGGGTGTGTCCAAGGGCGTGGACTTGCCACCCCCACCTAGACAAGCCTTGGGAGTGATTTCACTGGGGGGTTGAAACTTCTTGCGCGCCCACAGATATCTGGCCACCTCACTTACGGCTTGCTTTTCGTTCGCGCTGACTTAGACGGGTGAAGAAGTAACTTATTTGCCGTCCATCGCTGTTGTCACATCTACGTATGTAGTTATTTTATTCCCATTCTGTAGACCTGTTCAGCTGCTTCAGTATAGAGCCGCGTGTTACCATCATCATTCATCCCAGTTTCTGCCATGTTTACCGGGAAAATGGAACAAGGATTCCTTCTGTTTCTGTCTGGTTCTACATAACCTACGTGCACTCCCCCTCTCATCTCACCTTCGCTAGCGCCAGTCATCCGCTGATGAACATTCGTATGCTAGAGTTGGTCTACTCAGGCGTGAAGTTCGAGACGAGAGACTGGGCGACGATTGAATGGATTGTTGCGCACCGCTCCTGACAAGCCGTCATACACTGTTGGCTCTGCAAAATTAGGGAACAACACTCATGATTTCGTGAAACCAACCTCAAGTCCCTGCGTGGGCGACATGGTCCCATTTTGCCAGACATTCGTCACTACGTTCAGAGCGGGCATACAAGCTAATACCAGCGTGCTCGCACCGGCATTGGCCTCTTCGTGATTGGGGTCGAGCCAGATTTCTTCACCCATCAGTGTCTGTGTGTCCAGCGTATCTTTGAGCCCCGGGAGAGAGTAGAGCCAGAGTCGACTTACAGCTGCGCAGGATACGACAAGACCCAGCATCTCAATACCCGCGTCCGCAAGAGCTGTACTGGCTGCAACAGTTCCTGTGGCCACACAGGAATCAATCCCATCGTTCTCAATGATGGTCAGGAAGACGTCGATGGTGGATTTGGGGAAAAGCTCGAGGCGGATACTTGGGACAAGAGATTGGTGGATGAGGACTGCTATTGAACGGTCTTCTGCGTCCTGGATCATGAGGGTTCATGGTAAGTTACGCGAGAATGAGTGGAGACGCACTCGTATCGGCGCACGACGCTTGTGACAGGAGAATGGGGCAAATTTCACTTGGACGTTCAGGCGGCCGCGTTCACTGTAACCTATGTTTTTCGATTGGCGGGGGCCATACCTGCAGTACGCTCTTTAGTCTGTCACCCTCCGCCGAAGGGTAATCATGCCATGCACGCACACCGCACACGCAATTTTCGTCCGCTCGGTTTCGATGTAAGCCGAGCCATTCGCTTGGCTGATCAGACCAGGTTGAAGAACTACGAACAGACAGGTCGGTTAGACCAGTAAGGCCGCCTGAAGACTGGAATAACCCACAGATCGGTCGTATATCGTGAGGCAGCCTTGATTGCCTGGGCTTCCCAGGACACCATTTCGCGTCATCCTCGTCGTCATCGACAAACATCGGCGAGAAGCTATCCTCAGGACCATTTATCCGTCGTCGGTCAAAGTTCATCGACATTCCGAGGGACTGGGCGGCAAGATTTTGGCCGCTAACAGCTTGGGTCACGTGCAACCGCGATGTGCAGTCGTTGAGATCATCTGTTTTCAAACTCCGACCTATCTCGGTGTCGACTTCGCATTCCTTCATCTCTTTTCTCCCCAAAACCCCCATCTTCTCAGTGGTCGTTTTTTTTGCAGATGCAGGCCCAAGCTGTAAGATCTTCTACCACGCGTCTACAGGTAGTAACGGATTCGTCGATGAGATTTGATCGATACTAAAGCTCCCGACAAGGCGACGCTCACGGCAGAGCAGAGTCTGCAGACCGTGCAGACTCTGTTGCAGGCCGGCCTTGGATGTATCATGTACTTGAGGTGATTCTGTTTGTTCATCCGAATCTCTCTTTGTCTCACGTACAGTGTAGAGAATTGCTTCCCGAAGACAACTTTAGTGAAAGTGCGTCCCACTCCCCCCCACACAATGGCTTGTGGAACTCAACGACGCGCTCAAGGTTACTTGACGTCCTTGAGTGCGCCGGGCCTCTCGAATGAGCCCTCACAAAGCGGCTCCTTTTCTTCCCCAATCACCCCCAAGCAGACCGTCAGCAGTTTTAGGATCATGACCATTAAGCGGGGCTTTACAAACGAGGCAGATCAGTTGCTAAACTGCTTGGTACCGATCCGCGATCCATTCTCTCGCTCTCCTCATATTCTCTCAGGAACGCGGTATATTCGACGCCTTGGAACGCCAGTACCTCAAAAGCTTCGTGTTCGCAATTTATCTTGTGTGTTATCCTTCCAAATTAGTCGTGAAAACGCGGTTGACCAACCTGGTTAGGATAATAACGATCCGAACAAGTGAGGTTTTGGCGCATATATTCAGGCTCCCGCTCACATATGCGCTTCCAGCGTCGTGGAATCATACACATTCAACTTCAATGTGAGTCGTGTGGCACGACGCGAAGCCTTGATAACGGTTGTTCTAGTACTTCGAGGTCCCTGGCACCGGCGTCAAGGTCCCGGTGATGAGCCTTGGGGAAGACCTCATGAAGATGTCACTCAACGACCCCGCTCATGTTCCAACTCAGCCCACCAGGCCTCCAACGCTCGGGGAAGTCAAGAAAAGCCTTAGGGTGCGCGGAAATTTATATCTCGGGCTTCAGCTAATTATCATCCCCTAGTCGCTTGCTAGACGGTTGATTCACGCGGCAAGTCACATGGATGAGCTTCCGAGTTCGGAGTTTTCCTCTGTCGCTGGTCGGCAACTACTGATTTTGACCGTAGAGCGTCGTTTCGCGGCTTTCAAACTGTTCTACTACGATCACACTCCAGATGATTACGAGCCCCCTCATTTCAGAAAGGGCGACGCGGAAAAAGATAAGTGGTATTTTACGACCCACGATAAAATGGAGGTTCCCGAACGGACGGACGTCGGGAGGCTCGAAACGGGTTGGCATTCGTGAGTTTCCACCACCACCATTAAATCGATCGGGCTGGAACTCTTTCCATGATAGGGTCGAAGTCCAAGTCGCATCAATTACCAGCTTCCTGCCGAGTTCCGATAACAACAAAGCGGAGTATTCGGGGACGACTCGTGGACCCGGAATCCCCACCGCCCTTACGCCCCTCCAAGAATCTGAGCTTCGCAGGAAGCAAGCTGAGGCGCAGATCATGGATGCTGAAGAAAGGAAGGTAGTATTCGACGCTGATCCCTCCCCGGACGCGGAGATCACTAGCGAAGTGATCGACCCCGATGTACCCCTGGGTGTTATGGACGATGAGGGAAATATTATTGCCCACTCAACGGGCGTGGGCATGGCTGTCGGCGCATCCGGCCAGACGGTGACCCCCAAGGAGAGAATCATTGATGCCGGTCAAGTCGAGAAGTGCGTAACGGACGTCCGTGAACTGGTGGGTATTTTGTTCAATAGCAGGTGATCGTTGTGACCTTTATTCAGGCCGGCCCGTCGCACGAGGTTGGCATGGAAAAGACGCAGGTCCTGCCCCCGACTCAACCAATGAGTGACGAGGGAAACAGGGAGGGTTCAGATCCACTCCACCTCATGACCCAGAGTTCTACCCTCGCAGGTATCAGTCACGGAGTTGAAACTCAGGTTCTCAAAAACGCGTTTGGCAGTCTACCCCCGAGCAGCCAAATCAATGACTCGGAGATGTTGGGTTCGGTTATCTGCATGAGAACCGAGATTGATCTCATCCGATTCCACAGACCTTGAAACTCAGGGACAGGCCTTACCTCGCGAAGATTCGATTGAATCGTTCACTGCGGGTCAGCCGGCGAAAGTGGATTCAATCGTTGCCGATCGTGGGTTGGATTGTTGTTGTGAAGTTGATGTACGTTCCCTCCTGTGCTTTCGACACGAGACCAACTTGGCCCCCCAGCGTGAAGATACAGACTGCTGCTGGTGCGACCGCTGCGGACGCTGGTACCACGCCTGGTAAGAAACTCTGGTGCGCCGTGGAAGTGTCAACTCACTGTATTCTTCCAGGTGTATGGGGTCCGTGACACAAATTTCTTCTTCAAAGGTCACACACGAATTACGCCCACAGATATCATGGGGTGCGAGACAAGCGCATCCCCGATACCTACCAGTGCTTTGATTGCAGGATCCGGTCTGACAAGAACTGGGACCTGATCGTGATGCGCGATCAGCACCTAGTCCTCTTCTCGGACTTCAAAGACTTTGCAATTTTTAGGTATGGGATAGACCACTAGCCGTGGGCGTGTAACCGACTTTGGTTCGTACAGGCGTGCGATAAAGATTGCTGAGGAGATGAAGTCCTTCAACGATCATTTGGAATTTTCGAAAAGGATCGGATGTCCGTCCGAAGTCGCAACTCAGCTGTTTAGGCGGCTGCAGACCGAGGGTGAGCCCGCTTTCACAGTTCCGGAGCGCGTTCACCCACCCCCAGTGGAGGATTCGTCGTACAAGTGGAGACGGCTACCGATGAGCTAGGTCTGGTAGAGACCCAAAAGCCGGTAACTGGCAAACGAAGGCGTCCACGTACCAAGGCGGGCCCCAAGTACAAATTCGTTGCTGGAATAAAGAGGACGCAAAAGTATAAGGAATATTTTGATCCCGAGCGTGATATCACAATGCGGCTGGCACGATTGGGTGACCCGGTACGTTCAACCAAACCGCTGTTGTTAGTCCACTGAACCCTGAGGATGTATTTGGCGCGTTCTCTGCAGGATGGATCGGACGAAAGACCGTCAGTTGACTCCGAAAACGGTGTTGTGTTACTCACACTTCATGACAGGGCCAGGGGTGTGGGCGCCGGCGATGGTCAGAGCCAAACTCAACTGGAAAGCCAACTGGTCCCCAACGTCGGGATGCGACCAAAGAGGAAGAGCCGAGATGAACAAAATGGACGTGCGAAAAGAGTGAAGATCTCTCTCGGAGATGCTATGGATCTGGGCGATTGACTGGACTCTGACTGACCTGTGCTATGTTGTGCTGTGCTCGCTGTTTTCTTGCTCGTTCCTGCTTGTTACTGTCTTTTTCTTGTGCCAATGGAACTCAAGCCTTCTGTTTTATCTCGTCCCGCACTGTAGTTCTGATCGAATCAACGATTTTGAAGGGAAATGGATTTGTGCCGGGAAGGTTCCCTTCTAATGTTCTTCGGAAAACCTAGAGGAAAATTCATGGAGCAAGAAATGCGCATTATAGGGATATCGAGGTATCGAATGTCCAACCAACCATATGGAATGAATGTCCTAAGCAATCTAGTTTAATACAAGGCCTTGGCGCCCTCCGTGCTTCGACGAAGGCCGTCAAGGAATTCTAGGTTCGCCTTCCTCGTCTGCTCTATTTGGCCGGTCAAAGCGTGCTCCCACCAGCGGTCGGCAGGGGGAACGTCGCGCCAACCCCCACTAAGGAAGGCCCGGGTAGCCTTGGGATCAATCGTCAGCTCCTTGACCTTGTGCCAATACGGGGGAGGGTTTTCGTGAGAGTAAGGGGCGCCGGTCGAGGGAAAGGAAACTCCGTTCATAGCGAGGGCGATGGAAGGTGGGACCGTGATGCGACCGATCTTAAAGCAGGTCTCGGAGATGGCGACACAATTGAGCGTCGCGCCGTCTGGCTCCTCTGAACGCAATCTGGCGGCGGTGATGCGCTCCATGGCGGCCGGGGAGAGCAAGGATTGACTGGAGGAGGGCGGGGTGTTCGTGCCGATGGCGGGCATGTGCAGAATAGGGGATGGAACTGAGTTGGAAGGGAGCTGTCGTGGTTGGCTCTCCGTATCCTTGGCCCTGGCCCGGCTCTTCTTCGTCGGACGACTTACGAAGCGGTGGATGATGTAAAGCTGCCAGAACGGGAGTGTCAACGAGGCCGATGTCGGGGAATCCAATGAGGGTTCGATGTACTCACCCACTTCTCATCCCAACTGGCGATGTTCGTGCGAATTTCGTAATTTGAGAATATCGGAATCTCTCGGTAGAAGGAGAAGTGGGTTCCCCCGAGCGCTGTCCAACCGCCTATTCATTTTCGGATGTCAGCATTCTTGGTGACGGACGATCATTTTCGATGGAAGATTTACCGGAGCGGTAGAACCTTGGGAAGGTGACGACAGCGCAAACCATACGGGCTTCGTCGATAACCTGGAATGTGAACATTATTCAGATGTTGGGGTCGGCGAAGAGGGACGATTGTGTTGTAGGCGTACTTTCGGGTAAGAAGAGTTGCTGAGGTGCAGGTTCCAATCCGATTCGTCAGGACCCGCGAACTTCTGAATCACCGTGCCGCAACCCCATGGCTCTAAGGTAAATGTATGAGAGGAATGCATTTGACGACGCGGGGTCGGCGTAAGCTCGTACCTGAACCAATCGGGGTCAACCTATCCAACCACTCGCTCTCGAGCCTCCTCCTGGTCTCCCTCGACTTGCCGAACAAGGTGAGCTTGTAGAGAAAAAGTCGTATCCTGATGCTCCAAACGTGTCTGAAGATCTTATCTGTATTGCAAGCAATTCAGCGACCAAAGTGAATGAGGCGAGCATAGGGCGGCTCACAATGCCAGACGAGCGGGAATGAATGGATGTTGGTGAGGACCAGGAGACCCATTAGGTATAGGAGCGCTTTGGACACTCCGGGGAATAGTCCCGCAGCAACCTTGTTGATCTTGGAAAGCAACGGAAGGATATTTGTGAGCGAAGGTACGCGACCAGTCCTGGTATTGATTCGACTCATGGCTGTCGGTGCAGTTGGATGTTGTGTGCGGGGTTGGGTTGTGGGTGGTTTGGGAACTCGTCGGCGCCGTTCTAAGCTTAAGGGCAACCGGAGCCAGTTATGGACTGCGTGGAATGGGAATGGAAGCAAAGAGAAGCAAAGACGAGGGCAGCGGGCGCCACAAAACACATGGCCGTGCTCAGTCCCAGACACGCAGAAACCACCGCCCGATTGGCGGGGCGGCCCGCATCCGCCGAACCTGCCCTAAAGCGACGCGGCGGCGACGGTCAAGAAATTCCGGAATTGTTTTTCCCTTCCTTACACCCCCGACGCGCCGGATTGTTGCTTGATCTTGACCGTGGTTTTGCGATAGCGTGTTGGGGCCCTCGCAGTAGATGAAGTAATGGCGCGTGGCATAGTTTGCACCTCCGTATCTACCCTGCTTTCCCTCGCGTTTCCAAGATTGTGGGGCTCGTTAGAGTGGTGTACATTCTCCAATGATGTAGACAGAACAATCACACATGTTCTAGTGAATTCGAGCGCAAATGTCTGGGCTGCGGTTGCCATGCGAGATATAAACCAGGCTTACGACTCCCCGCCATCTCTCGATCTCCAATGCCTTACAAACTATCGGCATCCTTGGCTTTACACTCCTCAGACGTACGTCTCACCCTTCGCATCTGTTCCTGACGTTAACCGGATCCCTTTGGGTCCCGACGAAACAGGTCCGCGCGCTCGCGTCTCCCACCGATGATCTGATACTTTCCGCATCTCGAGATTCAACCGCGATCTTGTGGCAGAAACCAAATCCATCGGCACCGTTTGAGCAGGAGAGGACTTTTAGGCCTGGGTCAGGGTATGTGAACGCTGTGACGGTCGTACCACCGACCTCGGATGCCCCAAAAGGTGCGGTTCTGGCGTTTTCCTCCGTTGAGATGTTCGCGTCGGAGATCCGAGGCGGAGCTAGGAATCCTGACGTTTTTCTGATTGATTTGGGGTGTATGCAGGGTACGCAGTCACGGCTGGCCAAGATATGGTCCTCAACGTCTACCGATTGGATTCCCCACAAGAAGAGCCGGAGTATTCTTTGATCGGTCACGTTCAAAACGTCTGCGCATTGCACACCGCCTCCGACGGGACAATCATCTCCGGGTCATGGGACAGGTACGTCATCAGGCGGGAGGGATGGTTAAGGTTACTCAATACGAGCTCCACAGCACCGCCAAGGTGTGGAAGGACTTCAAGTTGGCGTTTGACTTGAGAGGTCACGAGTCGTCGGTTTTGACGGTTGTGGCCATTGACGGGGAAGAGTTCATCACCGGTCAGAACGCGTTATGTGTTGCCTGTCTTCACCTAACTGACACTGGAAATGAAGGCTCTGCGGACAAAACCATAAAGCTTTGGAAGCGAAACAAAGTTGTAAAGACATTTACTGGACACAACGACGCGGTCCGTGGCCTCGCCCTCGTGACAGATATCGGCTTCGCGTCATGCTCCAATGATAGGTAAGTTCGTTGCAACCCATCTCTGCACTTTGTCTGCTGATCGACGCAGTGAGATACACGTCTGGACATTAGAGGGAGATCTTGTCTATTCCCTGTCTGGACACACGTCTTTCATCTACGGACTTTCCATCTTGCCCAACGGAGATATCGTCTCTTGTGGAGAAGACAGGACTGTGCGCGTTTGGCGAGGTGCGAGCGTTCTCAAAGTCCTCCCCGTGCCCGTGACGCTGATCCAAGTTTGCGCACAGACGGTGAATCCATTCAAACGATAACCCACCCTGCGATCTCCGTTTGGACGGTTTCTTCTCTTCCCAACGGAGACATCGTGAGCGGTTGCAGCGATCATGTCGTCCGAGTCTTCAGCGTTGCAGAGGAACGGTGGTTACCGGAGGCGGATCTGAAGGTTTACGACGAGCAGGTTGCCAATCAAACCTTGCCTTCTCAACAAATCGGCGATGTGAAAAAGTCTGACCTGCCTGGCCTCGATGCTCTTGACGTTCCGGGTGAGTGATCCGAGGCCCTCTGGATTTCTGCGGCGGTTTCCAACGGGGACAATAGGTCGGAAACCCGGCGAAACGAAGATGGTCAAGAACGGGGACGCTGTCGAGGCACACCAGGTAGAGTCTGCAATTCATCCGATCACGACGTGGACCTAATACGAAGTATAGTGGGACGCCGCTTCGAACCAGTGGATAAAGATCGGAGTTGTCGTCGATGCTGTTGGGTCAGGGAGGAAGCAGCTGTATCAAGGCAAGGAGTGGGATTACGTGTTTGATGTGGATATCCAGGAAGGTGCTCCACCATTGAAACTCCCGTATAATGCTTCAGGTGAGTGGCAGAAGAATCTCGACCTTATAATTTACTCTGACGCCGCTTTTAGAGAACCCGTTCACCGCCGCCCAACGATTTCTGGATGCCAACGAACTGCCGGCGTCCTATCTGGATGAAGTGGCCGGGTTCATCCAGAAGAACACTGCTGGGGTTTCCCTCGGTGGAGGCGAGGGTCAATACAGCGACCCGTACACAGGTACGGACTCTTTGGCAGCTATACTATGAGGGGTTTCCTGACGTTTCGCATGTTCGCGAAGGCGGATCACGATATCAGCCAGCCGGTGGGAGCGCAGCAAACCCGAATCCTGGTGGTGATCCATTCACTGGGGGATCGAGATACCAACCTGCCGTGAATACCTCGGTACCGTCGCAAGCTGGGGGTGTTGATCCCTTCACTGGAGGGTCTAGGTACCAACCGTCACCTTCACCGTCTGGTCCCGCTCAAGGCGGATACTCGGACCCGTTCACGGGGGCGAATCGATATCAAGCTACCCCTTCGCCCGCACCGTCCACCCCGGTTCCACCAACCCCTAGTTCGAGCAATGTCATCCCCCACGTACGTTTGGGCGCTTTTGTGTCGGGTGGAGACTTGCTAAGCTTCCCGAAATTAGAAAACGCCGATCACCTTCAAGCAGTGCAACATCCCTGCAATGCGGGCGAAGTTGACGGAGTTGAACAGCGAGGTTCAGAAAGAGATCGTACGTGTCTCCTTGTACATCGGTTACTGGCCGTAATTGACCTCGAGGAAACAGTCGACTTCGACGCTGGCCCTCCATCCGGATGAAGTGATACTTTTCACGCAGATGTTCGATTACCTTGCAGCAGTGAGCGGAGGGGGAAGGGGTTCAGGGAAGACTGTGCCGAACGAGCAACACATCGAGGCGCTGATCCACGTTCTGGATAGGTGGCCAGCTATCAACCGCTTCCCTCGTGCGTGACTAGATCCCTAAGCTACCCTCTCAGGGAATATCTGAACACTTTCGTTATCCAGTGATAGACCTCGCCAGGCTCATTGTCGCTTTTGCACCACAATCATTGCACGCGGATGCAGGACTTGGAGACCGGTTCATAGACGCACTTCTGAGGGCATCAGACTGGGACGAACATTGGACTCCGCCTATGACGAAAACGAAGGAGAGGAACATTCTGCTACTCCTTAGAGCTATCGCAAATGCACTCCAAGAAAATACAAGATTTGAGAATATCCCCTGGGCCCTAAAGGTACTCATACTTTTCTTCGACCACTGGGGACTGGCATACTCACTCGCTCCGTAAACAGCTATTCACGCTCTCGGAGCCTATCCCTGCCGAACTGTTCACATCGCCCCAGCGGATAGTCGCCACGACCCTCCTGTTGAAGTACGTCCATTTTTTCACGATTACGTCGTGCAATAGAATGACACCGACCCCAGTTTCTCCTGCTTGGCACTGAGTGCGCCACCCGAGCCGACTCTGCATTCCCTGGTTTTCCGTTTGACGCTCGGGGTATGTGTGATCAGCCCCTTCGCTCCTCCGATTGTGACTGATACCGTTGCGTAGGTGATCAAAACCGCTCAACCAAGTGATGCCGAGGCAGTATTCCGAGCGTTAGTTGCCCTTGGAAACATGGTTTACGCCACCAAACAGTTCAATACTCCGCTGTTAGCGGAAGAGGTCGCACAGACGAAATTGACGCTTGAGGGCGTTGGGAAGATGTCCTTTGCCCCCAAGCCTGGCCAATCGGCGGCGGATCTGGTCGCGGAAAAGCGAAAGATCGTCAACGTGACCAAGGAAATTTCTGCTATGTTGTAGATACGCGGTGGGTTTGTGGAGGCAGGCTGCCGGAATCATTTGGACTTTTGTGGTACTTGTAACGGCTTTGGTGTATGTAAAACTTTGTATTGTGTGGTTTGGTACTTGTGGATATTGGCAACTGACGGTCTTTCAGCATAACCGCTCGGTGAAATTTTGAAAGCTAGCGATGGTAATGCGTGGAGTCGATTGAAGGTACCCTTGAAACTCCAGTCGAAATTCCACTCGTTTACCTTGAGACGTTTGATGGCCACGGGGATCCCAGGCATTCTCCGGGGCTAGGATCATACTGTGAGGTTTAATTTACAGATTTTGGAAAGGAATCGCAAACCCCACCGCTGGTGTTTTTCCCATGACCGGTCAAGGACCTACGTTTCACGCCCCTAGTTATTGCTGCACGACCCAGATAATTTGCTCACCCGGTCAAGAAAATCTACGAACTTTTGGACTTCACCGCACACAAGGGTTAGGCGTTGGGTGGACCGAGCGTGGCAGGTCATGGTAATCCCCAGGCGACGCCATAGTGTGTCAATTGGTCCTTGGTCGCTGTTGGAATGTACAATGTAAGAGCCACGGTGGGGGAATTGATCTCGAAGCGGGTGTGGGTGGGTGGGTCGGAGAGGGCCACAAACTGACTTCTTTCTTTGTGGGCTGTGGGTGGAGGGGAGTTTTGTTGAGAGGAGGGAACATTCGACTAAGCCTAGGCTTCCTGCATGTGGTAAGTCTTACCACCCACACCTTCCCTCGACGGTCTCATCAAGGTCCCATCACCTCTCCCTCATGGTCATGACATCAGAGCAGCAAGTGCGCTCGGAGAGCGTTGGTACACCCGACCCGTCCGATTACTCCGCTTCTGGAACATGGTGCCATCTGGATCCTCACCAATTTCAGCCCCACATCCATGTTTTCCGCATCAGGCGCGACCTCGTAGGTACTTTAAAACGCTGCGGATACGGAGACGCGGTATTCGATGATTTCGCGTGGGACTCAGTGAGTCAGCCGCTGACTCACGGCTCATGGTGAGTCAACGCTAGTGATCTCGAGGAAGTGATCATACATAAGATGAGAGATGTGCCACTCGTTCCTGCTTGACCTGACCATGCATGACGGAAGTTGATACAGGCCGGAACTGAAAGCTCATTTAGATGACAACATTCACTCGGTCCGATCTCTCAAAGTTTTGTTTGGAGGTACGTGAAATAGATTTTTATTTTCGCCACCCCTACCACCGGGCTGGGGATTGGGGAAAGGTCAGTGGGTAACTATCTGTGGATAAAACCAGATAAACCCATATCCGTCGAAGGGGACTACTAGCCGAGGTATGTTCCTCAACAGCTACGGCCATCCATGTAGCGCGGCTCGACGAAATTGGAAGCTGGGGCGTGGGGGTGACACCAGCATTCGGTGGGCCTGAGGTAGGGGTGGTTGCGGTCCTTTTCGCTCCCCATAATTTAGGCAGCTGGCTGGGCTTCGAACGACATGGTCTCGGCGTTACGATTCCAGATGCGCAGTTTGGAGTCAATATCCATGACCCGGCCCAACGGTCGGGGTCCTGACAGTTCCCTTATATGGATTCAATACTCGTCTGGATTCATGTGTGCACGTCGTACGCCCTACGGACAGTCACCAGTATGCTGAACTTTTGATACTCATGACCACCACTGTGACTGGCTTTTCCCACTGAGCCTCGCAAGCTAAGCGCCCCCATACCGTCTAAGGTAGAGTAATTCCGCAATACGCTAATCTTTGGTTCCTAGGCTGTCACGACGACGACGCCTATGCCTCCAACATGACGGACCGTGGATATATAAATAAACCCCAGCCACTTGGGGGGTTTTGTTGGTTACCCCTCCGAAACGACAGCGGTCCGGTACAGCGAGTATGCCATGCGAATCAGGTCTTGCCGGTGTGCCTCCTCTCCTCCGTTCGTGGTGGATGGTCCATCAGCTCACTGAATCATCAGACGGGCAGTTCTGGACCGACATCTACTCAGTGGAGGCAACTTCGAACGAATGTCTCTCGAGGGTTCAGTCGCTCTTGAGCTGTCCATGCAAAATCCCTGTCGCCCGTAGCTTCCAGGGGAATGAGGCCCAAACGTTCATAGATTTTCTTGCTCCGGTGGGTAAATCGTGTCCACCATGCCTCCGCCGGGAGCTAACGACGCGAAACGTAGGTACTTGCGCGATCGTATCTCGATGCAAAACTCCGGCAGCGAGGTCTGCGACTTCTCTCCAAGATCTGCAAAGCCCATAGGATCATACCCACCTCGTATGTTCTCCGGCATGAGCTCATACGAGCCGGGGGGGGTTTATACTACGGTGGGTTCACAGAGGTGAGCGATGGAGAATACTTGGGATTCCCAGTGGCCATCAAGCGTCTCAAGATGAACGAGGAGGATTCTGACAGGAGTTTCAGGGTACCCCCAATCAACTCTATGTACTACCATCACTCATCTTTTACCCAGCGGTTATGTCGAGAGATCATCGGTTGGAAACATTTGTCCGATCCGAACGTCTTGCCTTTGCTCCGGGTTTCTGTGTCCACGGAGCCACGTTGTTTCCGCATTCTCACTGAGTGGATGTCCGGCGGGAATGTGATGCAGTACGCAAGATCCAATCCAGACGCAAACCGTTTGGGGCTGGTGAGCCCGCTTGCTATTTTCCCACATTCTTTTCTCCCACTCACCAACGGCCTGTAGCTCTCTGGAGCCACGTCTGGGGTGGCCTACCTCCATGGACTCAAGATCGTTCATGGGGATCTCAAAGGGGTAGGTCGAACGTCCTTGATACTTCCTTTACCTCGCCGACAAGCGGAACAGGCAAACATCCTTGTTGACGACACAGGCACCGCCCGTATTGCGGATTTTGGGCACATGGCCATGGTTGAGTTGAGCACGGTGTTCTTATCTGAGACCGTTGTTTCATGTGGGGGGACATTTTGCTGGATGGCCCCGGAACTACTGGATCCATCGCGCTTCAATTCCGACGGCCGTCCAACTCGCGAATCGGATTGTTATGCGCTTGGAATGGTCATATATGAGGTGAGTTGGTTGTGTTCTTTACGATTGTCCCTCATTCACCCATCCCAGGTTCTGACCGGCCTCCGACCATTCCACCGTCTCTACACTTACGAACCTGTGCCGGCTATACTGAGAGGTCAGCGTCCAGAGAAACCCCTTGACGCCGAATCCCTGGGCCTCTCCTGCGACCTGTGGGGGTTGGTACAGTCGTGTTGGAGCGAATTGAGTTCAACTCGACCGACCGCCCAACGGCTGTTTGACCACCTTTCGCCGGTTTCTCTTGCCTGGGCTCCTCCTCCGGTGTACCCCGCCAACGGGGTCGATGCCGAAGGCATCACCGATTCGGATTCGTCTGGTTCTTTGTTTTGAGAATCACCCTGATGAGCTTGAGGGGCGAGGTGTAGGAGCTGGCGGCTCAAAAGGAGGTCCAACTGTCTCCATGTTATGCTATTTATTCTCCTGTGTACTTCAGAAAATCGCTCCTGTTATGTCTTGTTTGTTCCTACGTATGTACTTGTATCGTTATGTTAACCTGGCATTCTTATCGATTATCCTCCGCAATCTCGCAACCCACTCGTGCCCAATCAGCAGGTTTCCTGACGTTGCGTGGTCTCGGCTCGGCCCGGCTCGCTACAGGAACACTTGTGCAAAGCGGACGCATTGGAGAGAAGTCGGCAAGGAACGAGGGTTGTGGAATACTCGACACACTCCCAGGAAACCAACAGATCGAAAACCGCGCTTCGAATTTCGCCAGGTGGTACTTGTGGGAACTCACTCTGGAGGTGTTTGGATCGTTTTATCAGGGGCGGGTAGTTAGTCACTCGCGAGATGTGAGCGATCGTGGGAACCTGGGTGATGGGGATTCCCCGGGCTCATGACGTGATTCAATCATCCGGCGCTGCGTATGGAGAGTATGTAGCAATTGACCGTACCCTCAACCTCGCCTCCGCACTTTTTGCCAAATGGCCTCTCTCCTGAACTCTGCCTATGACTCCTTGTCGTCGGCCTTTCGAAGAGGGCTGATCAAGGTCCTCACCGCTGGTCCTGTGCCCCAACACATCGGGTTCGTCATGGACGGAAACAGGCGGTACGCTCGGCAACGGAATATGGAGATAAAGCAGGGGCACACAGACGGATTTAATGCACTTCGAGAGGTTTGTTCTTCACGTGTTTCGTTTCATCCCCTTCTTGTTTTGTTTGGCTAATCATGTGCCATGTGCGACGACCCAGATGTTGGAAATATGTTTGCGACTGGGAGTAAAGTGCGTCACGGTGTTTGCTTTCTCGATTGAGAATTTCAAGAGGAGCGAGGAAGAGGTAGATGCGCTGATGGAGCTTGCGGAGACCAAGCTGTTGGAACTCACGAAGCACGGGTACGTCTCGAGTAGCCGGAGTGCCTGGTTCCTCCCCCAATATTCTAGCCACTGACACGTGTTTTATATTAGCGAAATGCTGGACGAGTATGGTGTGAGGTTGAACGTGTTAGGGCGGGTTGAGATGCTTCCGGAGAAAGTACAGGAAAGCGTTCGTATCGCCCAGGCGATGACCAAGAACAATGACAGGTGCACCACTCCAGGCCCTTCCTCGTTTTCTCGTTCTGACGATGTGTTTTTCTTGAAGGTCTATCCTGAACCTCTGTATGCCTTACACATCAAGGGACGAGATAGCTACGGCGGTACAGTTTGCTGTGCAGGAAAAGGTTGCGAGCGACCTGGACGATACACAACATCGGTCCGCGCACTTCCTGCTTGTCATTATCCTCTCATATTCACGGCCGTGCGTACTAGGATCACTGAAGAGGATATCGAGAGGTACATGATGACAAACCTCGCCGGTTCCCCTCCCCTCGATATCCTAGTACGGTCGAGTGGTGTCAAGCGACTCAGCGATTTTCTAATGTGGCAGGTACGGTTTCCTACAACACGCGCATACTGTCTCGTGTCGCTCATGGGTGTTCTCCTGCAGGCGTCGGAGAACGTGCAGCTTCATTTCACTCCTACATATTGGCCGGATATTGGATTTTGGGACCTTTTTCCCGTTATTCTGGATTATCAAGCCAAGGTGTGGAGTCGGCAACCGCAGCTGGGGGTCTGAATGATCGTGCTGTTGACAGTGGGGAGAGGTCCCGCTGACAACCGCACACCGATAGAGTACACGGTAGCAGTAGTGTTTATTGACTTCATCTCGGTTGCTGGAATGTGCCCATCGACCGTGAACGCCATGACGGCAGCAGCAAGCCGGAGATCACTCGATCATTGAACCCCGCATCCGTCGTCCGTGATCCACTCCTTCACTACCACCGTTGTCCGCCCACAACACTGGGGTTTAACCCAATCCTCCAACACACCACGCGAGATGATATCAGTACGTTTAGGTAAACAAAGTTACTTGGTGGCCTTTGCTGACTTGCGCTGAACATGTAAACAGGCGTTCTTCATCTTCAATCAGAAGGGAGAGGTTCGTGGTGAGGAGCGAAGAATCAGTCGCGACAATTCTGAGCCCTCCGTATTATGGCTAGGTCATCATCTCGCGACTTTATCGGCCCGACCTCAAGTAAACTTGCCTTCGCACATGAGCCTCAAACGAGCAGAAGCTAACTACGTTCACCAGGCGGTCCATCGCGGATGTGTTCCGGATTCAGGTCGTCTCGAATAGCGATGTTCGGTCACCTATTATCACTCTGGGGTCAACGAGTTTCTTCCACGTTAGGATGAACAATCTTTACATCGTCGCGGTCACCAAGTTAGCATCACCCACACGCTCGTGATCTCACAGTTTGATCTCTTTGTCACACAGAAATAATGTCAATGCGGCTATGGTTTTCGAGTTCTGCTATCGGTTTATATCTATTGCCAAGTCGTACTTTGGGAAAGTGGATGAGGAGTCCGTCAAGAACAACTTCGTGCTGATTTACGAACTCATCGATGGTGCGTCACTCGTTCTTTTTTCTTCTGTGTTTGACGTTGAAGGCACGTTTTTTCGACTTCCAACAGAGATCATTGACTTCGGGTACCCACAAAATAGCGAAATCGATACTCTCAAGACCTTTATCATGACGGAAAGCATCGTATCCTCACCGACGGCTGCGGTTAGTGGACCCGGCGAGCTCTGGGAGCGCTTACTAATGTTCACTGCAGGAAGAATCCTCAAAGATCACTACGCAAGCCACCGGTGCCACGAGTTGGCGCCGCACGGATGTCAAGTACAAGAAGAACGAAGCATTTGTCGATGTAGTGGAAACTGTGAACCTCAGTATGAGCGCAAAGGGTAAGCACACACGCGATCGCTCCCGGTCGGTTTTTTAACAACAACAAATTGCCTGCAGGTAATGTCCTAAGAGCTGATGTAGACGGCCACATCCTCATGAGGGCGTATCTTTCTGGTACGCCGGAGTGTAAGTTCGGTCTGAACGACAAGCTGGTCATAGACAAGAGCGAGAAGGGCACGGGAGACGCTGTGGAACTTGATGATTGTCGATTCCATCAATGCGTGCGGTTGAATGAATTCGACTCGACTCGGACAATCAGCTTCATCCCGCCAGATGGCGAATTCGAGCTCATGAGGTAAGGTCGGGGGTTCTCGTGGTCTCAGTTCCGTGTTATAATTGATGAACCCTCGTAGCTACCGTTCCACATCAAATGTGAAGCTTCCCATCAAGGTGTTGGCCACAGTGAACGAGATTGGAACCACTGGCGTCTCGTATATCATCGCGATCAAGACCAACTTTGACGCGAAGCTCTCCGCCTCCAGCCTTATCGTCAAGATACCTACCCCGTTGAACACCACCAACGTTGAGTGTAAGGTCCCCAACGGCAAGGCCAAGTATGTCCCTGCAGAAAACGTTGTTGTCTGGAAGTGAGGTCCTTGAATCCGGGCGTTGTCAATCCCGCTGACTTTGAGACCCCCGTAGGATCCCAAGAATGCAGGGCGGATCCGAAGTGACGCTTTCCGCCCACGCCACCCTGACGTCCACAACGAGTAAACAGGTGTGGGCGAGGCCGCCAATTGATGTGGACTTCCAGGTCCTGATGTTTACGGCTTCGGGGTTAATCGTGAGGTTCTTGAAGGTGTTTGAGAAGAGTAACTATCAGAGCGTGAAATGGGTGAGGTACTTGACAAAAGCCAGCGGTTCATATCAAGTCCGGGTGAGTGGTTTTGTTTGGTCTTCCGAGGACTTGGGGTTGTACTGATTGATTGATCATTTTGGTGCAGTTCTGAGCCAAATATATGTGCACGTATTTCATCCGTAATCTCATTGGATATCTATCTTTTCCTTCGCGCACCCGAAATGCTACCTTCTCCCCTGTGGGTCGGCGGACTCGAGGACATCAATCCGATCGGTTTCGGCCAGTCAATGGGGTTCGCGTTGTTTGCGGTTGCCAGGACACTCGAAACGAGGGGACGGGCTTACATTAGCCCCACGGATAACACGGGTCGTGTGGGGATCTCGGCAAGATACCTCCAACCCCATCCGCCCACAAACACTAGTATGGCTGAATACTACAAAAACATAAACAAGGTAATTAAGTTTACACAAATAATATGTGAAAAGAGGGTATATGGTATTGCGATTCGACACCTGGTCATCGGCAGAATAAAACACACTGGGCGGGCTCCAGTCGTGTAAACGGAATGGAGGTCAGGCCAAAACGCATAATGTGATCCCCTGATTACCCCGAGACCCTAGGGTTCCCACTAGGTCCCGACACCCAACCACCAGGCCGAGGTTGGGCGGATACTACATTCCGAACAGCTCCAGAGCCTACCCCATAAACCTGGCCAATCACCTACCGGGTTCCACTGACCCCTTGGTGCTCTCCATCGCGATCCCTTCGGAAACATGCGTAGGACCCTCCTCCAACTCATCCATTCCACGCGGCCTGAACCCCATACGAGCCCGGGCTACATTATACGAGAGTTCCCCGGGGTTCCTGTACCCTGTGTGCAGAGAGGTCGATTCGTCCACATGATGTACGGAAGTGATCTCGTTGAGCGACCAGCCGCCTCCCGTAGCTGCGGCTTTCTTGAGGGAGAGTAATAGTCGTGTGATCATGATTGGGAGGAAGACATCGTTCCCGACCGCAGGGAGGAGTTGGAGAACGGGCTAAACAAAACGGCGGGAAACCCGATGGGTCAGTTTGAAAAAATTATGAGACGCCGGGCACTCACCCTCGCGAAGATGAGGGTCACCACGAAAACCAGATGAGATGTGAATATTATGAAGAAGTAGACGGTGGCATCTTGGACGATCGTTTTTACAATTGTTGGTCTCGACACGGATACCGCGGTAACGTTTAAACCAGATTTCAGGCCGAACCCGATAATAACGGCGAAGGCCGCCAAGTCTTGACAATGTGTGAGGTTCTGAATACGCACTTGACGGAAAAATGTGGGTTGTCTCACCGAAGAAGAGCGAGATACAGGTATATCCGATCTCGATAGGACGATGCCTCGCGAACACACAAAGTCGGAAGGGCTCCAGTGGGATCGGGGGCATGACGATAGCTACGATTCGGCCATCACCGAATATCGGAAATGGAGGAAGGGCGGGGGGTCGTAATTCGGTTAGGGGGAGATATTGCAGATGCCATTCAAATTTGGATTATCACGCCCAAAAGTAGGACAGTGGGGAATAAAACGGGGGCAATCAGAGCCTCGCCCAGGTGTAGAACGTTCGATCAATTAGACCCACCAGGGTTAATGGCGCCAAGGGTTACGAGATACACCCCAAGTGCCAACTGCGGTATCGTTACTGCGCAGAAGAACGCCGCTATAGTTCTGTTCTTCAATGTCAGGGCGTATATCCTGAGAATGCATCCATCAGTACCGGACGACATTTTGCACACCGATCACCGAACAAACGTGAAGCGTATCGACTGACCTGGCAGTCAGAAAGATCTGAGCCATCAGCGTGAGGAAGACAAAGATAGCGAGTTCGATCCACGCGGTATGGTTACACCTGGGCGGGGGAGCAACAACGTCTGGGTCACGTTACAGTGGATGAGGAGGGATTGAGAGTGCGTACATCTATTATCACGAACAACCGTGAATCAATTGAAAGGAGAGATTTAGGGGGGAGATACCCACCTCATGAGTAAAGCCGGGCCACCACACGACAACTAAAATCCAAATTTCGTAGAGGATTGGGATGTATCTGTTCTGAGGAAGCCCGCGACTGGTGAGCACGCGATCGCGTGAGAAGTTGATGGATTCAATTCACCAGCAGAAAGAGGTAGAAAACTAAGCGGCCGTCAGTGAGTCCTTGAAGAAGAAACACGGGGAACCAAACGGACTCCATGTTTTCCTTCCTTTCCAAGCGTACTCGATCTGCGCGGGAGTTAGCATGTGGGCGTTGATACCACAGATCGGGGGGACAGACCTCGTCGGGGAGCGTCAAGAAATAGTCAAAGAACAGCAACGCCTCCGCAGCGGACGCATAGTACTAGAGTCACTAATCGTCTCAGCCACTTGCGGGAATCCCGGCAGATTCCCGGTGTTACCACGAACCTTGATGGACTGACTGCACAGGAGGAATCAGCCGAAAGCTCGCATGGAGGCCCGTGGGAACGTAGAACATACATGTCATACCCAGCGGTTATTAGACGTTGGAGAGTGGCTGAAGACATCGCAGCGACGTGCCAGGGTGACGGGGTGAGGGGGGAGGCAACCGCCGGATCTCCAGCCGGCGGGTTCTGGGTTTTGTATGCGAGCGTACCGTCCCTCACGTGGTTGGAGTAAGCTCAGCAGGCCTGGTCTGATTGATACAAGGGCTGTGTGTGGCGGCCCAGACGGTTACAGGATCCGAGGTTGTCGACGATATGGGGAGATGGTGACATAGAGGGCCCCGCCATCAGAGCGCCAGGCGCAACCCCGATTCCTTGGCGAAATAGACCTCAGGGGTTTGTAAATGACACGGAGTAGGGAAACTGTTAGGTGATTGCGGGAGGTGAACAGTTTTGCCGACATCCCCTGGTGGCGACTGCACTCATGATTCTTTTTTGGAAAAGAGATCCCAGTGATCGGCGGAGACTGAACTCGATCAGCTGGGAGTGAATGAACCGGACAATGATTACATATGGAGCAGGCCCAGCCCAGCATTCCGGTTTGAGTAGGCTTCTGCGACTCTGTCGCTGAAGGGGAAAATGTGCATCCGTGGGCTTCTGAGGGGAAGGGTCCAATTGATTTACCGATCGTGGAAGATGTTTACATACCACATAACGCCAAAGGGGGTGAGGTACGTCCCATAACAGAGTCGTCGACTTGGATCGTCTTCGAGGGGCCAGCTGTATGTGTGAGACAGCCGTGCTATGAGAGAGTGGGGCGGGACTTCAAAATGCCCTTTGGGTGCCCACCGGTACGATAGGTTCCGGGTGGCCCTGAGATTGTACCGCATGGTTCTTGAGGGGTCCTAGTCACTGACCTACAGGTTTCGAGCCGGCGTCTGGTTGACATCGGCAGTGTATATCACCAACTCGGGATAGATTATGCAAAGTGTTGAAACAGGCGGAACGTGCGGGGCGAGCCCACGAGAGGTGTTCCCATGAAAGATCACTGCGGAGGTGTGTCGGGCACCTTTGATTGCATGCGGTCGTGGGGTCAGTGTGGAGGTTCTCGATGGTTCGTAAGTCTGTAACCATACTGATACGCATATAAACGAGTACCTGAGGACTTCTATGGGAAGTTCAGAGACCCGACCGTTCTGTCGGATCGCAGAAGGCGCGGGTCTCTGCAACTGGCACCCTTTCACGATATTTGGAGATACATCGGGTGGTCTTGCGGATAGTAACCCAATGGCAAGAGTCCGCGTGCTTCGACTTCACCCGTTGCCCCGCTTCCAAGGTTTCTCCGGATCTCCGAAGTCATTAAGCTCCGATTCTTCGTTCAAGAAGAAGTTGTTGAAAGGTGAAGACACGGCATCCATGACGATGTAAAGAGATAAGACACACCCTCCGTGAATGATTACTCGTGGCGGAGCGTCCGACGATACGGCGACAAGAGGTGGGGAAAAGTGCACCTGCGGGTGCATTTCACGCTGGCGCTGGGGTCCCGGACCGACCTGATCGTGCCGCCCGGCCGGAACTGCGGGTGCGGAACGTATAGACTAAAGAGTACACGTCCGGGGATTGAAGCGGGAGGGATGATGATGACAGATAACATGAGGAACTTGTGCCCTTGTACCTGGGATTCGGTAAAGGATTGGAAACCGAATCCTGGCAACCCAGGTGCCCGCGCTCCTTCCTCTTCCATCCAGCCCGCATAAAAGGTATCTCCCACAAGAATACTGTGTGCGAAGTGCGTTCTCCTAGGTTAGGGTCATTTGTAATTGGGGTCTATCCTCCCGAACTTGAACGTACCTTCGGTGGCTTTGTGGCCACCTCATTCTGGTTTAAATTCCAGTCGGTGCCGAGTCAGCAATTTTCTGTCTACAGTTCCTCCCCCAGGGGTTGGTTCGCAGGTGTGTTCTCCCGACCCGGGATAGTACCTGAGGATCGGGAAGTTGGGGGATGTCCTCAAGCCGGCAGGCGGACAAGTCGCGTGACCTGAGGATACTCGATTAGGAACTTGCCATCAGCCGCTGCGACCTTGTCGGCGCGAGCGGGATCACTGCAAAACTCTTATCGGCATACTCGCCCGCCACGCACGAAAAGATTGGGATAAAGGAGGCTTAATGTTCTGGAGGTATTTCGCTGGGATTCCACCCCCAACCGAGTCGACGACCGCTAATGCTCTCTCCTCCATGACCGAAAAGATTTCATCTTCCAAATGGGTCTTCAATCGACAGTCTGCTGAACAAGGATGACGTATCCCTCGAAGCCATACTCGACGAGGACGACCTGCTGCAAGAGTGCAAGGCCCAGAACACTAGGCTCATCGACTACTTCCAGCGCATAGATGTCCTTCACCGCTTGATGGGTTACGTGACTGGCCAAATAGACGGAGAGGAGAACGGCAGTTTCAAGTTGCGTCCATTTCTTCTACCCTTGTCTCTCTATTCCTTGTGGTGTCTAACGGATTACCGACAGGTACCCCCATGTTGCCACCGAAGTCCTGTGTAGCGAGATCTGGTCAATCATCGAGACCTGTGTCAAGCATTCCAACCAACTCCTCGTTCCGTTCTGGGAAACCGTCCTAGACCGCTCGGCCGAAGAGATGAAGACCCAAATGGTGCTCGCCTCCCATTTCACCAAGGTGAACTCTGTGTTCTTGGGGAAGAAGCCGGCCGAGGTGCGTTTCCTCCATCCTTCCCTACCCTCTGCGTATTCTTTTTTCCGAAAGGGACCGAGTTTCATTTCGTCAGATGTTAGCTTTCATCCAAGCCCAGCCGTCAGTAATAGACAAGCTTCTGTACCACATCGAAACCCCCGCGTTCGCGGATCTGTTGATGAGGATCGTGCAATTAGATGAACAACCCGCCGGCGTTGGCGTTCTTCAGGCATGTCACACCCCAATCACACCATGCGTCCCTGACCTAACCCGCATATAGTGGCTTTCTAGGGAGGGTCTGATGCCCAAACTAATTGAGCGGCTGTCACCAAAATATCCAAGTGACATGCACGCCGTGGTCTCAGAAGTCATCAAGGGAATCATCGCTATTGTAGCCCCTTCGCCCGGTTCTGGTGTCTCGGAAGGCGCCAGTCACACCCCTCCGTCAAATATTTTTGCCCGAGAATTGGCGTTACGGGAGAGCCTGTCACAGCTTACCCAGTACATCTTGACCCAATACAGCCCAGACCCTCCAATCCCGGAAGGGACAGAAGGTCTCCAGCCTGAAAGCCTCCCAAATCATGAATCCTCCACTTCCGCCGTGATCCACTCGATTGGAATCATCATCGAACTCATTCGGCAGAACAATTCGGACTATTTTGAGCCATACCTATTCCACACCTTGCGGAACAGGCTCATTCAGTACCAGCAACAAATACATACCTACTCCAACAAGGAAGGCCGGCAGCTGTTGGAGAAGGCCATGCAGGAGATGGTGGAACGCATGGGTGTTGTCCATCTCGGTCCACTGATAGACCTCATGTGTGACCGCCTAGAGGACTTCCAACGGTACCTCGTGCAACCTCGGTCGCTTGTGAAGCACCTTTCTTATTCACCCTTCTACAGCTTCTGACCCATGTCTGTTTTAGACGGGCACGATATCCACAACGATTGGCGACATCCGCCCCCTCACTTTTGAGCGGTACAGGATCTGCGAGCTCTATGCTGAACTCCTGCACGCTTCCAACATGTCTATTTTGAACCGTTCACCAGAGTTCGATCATCTGTACGACAGCATGGGGGGATTGCAGGGCGGGCTTTCCGCACTAGAGGAGCTCGCCAAAGTCATCTCGATAAGCAACGGCGCGGATAGGGACCCGGATGCAATGGATGATCAAGAAGATTCCATCGAACCTGCAAAAGAGCTCCCCGTGTCAACGGGACGCCCAACGTTATTGCTTGACTCCGACGAAGACATGATTGTCGAAGAACCTGGAAGCTCGGATGACGAAACAATGGAGGAGATTTCAATGTCTCCCCTGCCGAGTAGCGCCTCTCTGCCTCCGGAATCGTCTTCTCCCGTTCAGAACACAATCCACACTCCTCCACCGTCGGCTTCCTCCATCTCTGCTAGCCCCACTCACACCACTGGCCAGAAGCGGAAGAGCACGGATTCCTTTGGGTCTATCCACCGGTCGATGGGCAAGAGTTCAAGACAGAGCTCAAGGAAAACACTATCATCGAGCACCAGGATGAACCTGCCGTTGGGCGAGAAGCTCAAGAAAAGGTTTCTTGAGTTGAACATCTTGTCCACTTTGCTTGTAAGTCAAGTACTTACCAATGGTTGAGAATTTACCTATTCCTTTGGTAGGATCTGTTTTTCGAGTTCCCGTGGAACAATTTCCTTCACAGTGTGGTTTACGACATCATCCACCAGATTTTAACTGGGCGGGATGAGCATGGGTGCAATCGGGAGCTGATAGTTTCACTGTTCCGGGACGCTAAGGTTATCCATCGGATAGTAGAAGGCCAGAAGCAAAACGACATAGAAAGGTGGGTCTCGATTTTGGCCATCCAGCGATAGAACCTGACGGAGAATCCCAGTGCAAAACCAAAAGGCCTGCGATTGGGGTACATGGGTCACCTAACGCTCATCTCAGAAGACGTCCTCACTGCCTTAGACCACTCCTCTCCCGACCTCCGCCTCATCATCATAAAGTTCACACCCCAACCAGAATGGAACGACTACGTCAATGGCCGTTACCAAGAGACCAAAAACAAGGACACGAGTCTCCTTGGAGGAGGGAAACCTGCCCTCTCGATGACCAGACCCGGAAGTGCGGCTTCTTGGAAGGTCGATGAACAGGACATCGCCACTACCGCTCCTGGCCCTTCGCCTAGTCCGGGTGCGGGTGGATTGAATGCCGTGGGAGCGGTAAAGGAAATCGCGAGTCGGGTAGCGGAGAGTCAGAAGGAGTTTAGGAAAAGTGCGGCGGAGAGGAGGGAGGTTAGCACTCACTTCGAACCCGGAGCGAGCGACGAGAGAGGGCCTAGTTCAGGCGGCAGCCAGGCTGGATCTTCTCGGGTTAGTGCTTGATTTACTCTCCTCCCGGTCACCGCCAACCTCCGCGTGTTCTCGTTTCTATTGTAGTCGTTCAAGTTCCCTGAGGATTTTGGGTCCTCGGACGATGAGGATTCCGATGAGGATGATGCGGGCGGTTGGTTGGCAACATCGACGTTCAGACCCTCGGCAACGGCGCATGACCCACAAGATATGGTTTCGGAAAACACACTCCCCGTACGTTGTGGGTTTTATAGCGATCGGATTACGCTCTCTGATGAATAATCTACCCCAGGACGCGTTTTCCCCAAGGAGGCGGGGGACGGACCGTAGGCCACTGTCAGAAGGGTTTGACGTGAGTACCCCAATCTTATCTTATCTTCCCTAATTGTGAGAGTGCGTATAATAGGATGTCTTCAACCCCACTGGAGCTTACGGCTCAGGTGGCAGCGACCATTTTGAAGGGGACGATGTAAGTGTGGCGGTTCGGCTTTTCACATCATTCACACATCAACCTCATGCAGGACGACGGTTTTGGTCCTTTTGCAGACCCGGGACCCACCAGTGACGCAGACCCTTTTACTTTTACCACATCTTTCTCACGAGAGTTAGATGATTCCACATTCGACACCTTCGGGGACTTTGGGGAGTTCCAAGCTGCCTCTCGTGGCGACAGTGAGCAGGGACACGGAAGTCAAGGGAGTGATTTAGGCGATTCTGGTGTTTTTGGAGACCTTGTGGATTCAAGAGGATCTGGTGGGTTCGGTGAGTTGGGGGGAGTGGGGAGTGGAGAGATGATGTCGAGTTGGATCGTATCGGATAGTTGGACGATTGCGACGGCCAGTGGATCATTTGCGGAGGACGGGGAAGTGCCGGACCGAGAACGCCAACGGCGGGACACAGGGAGTGGTTGATCATCGAAGTAATGAGTTGCGTTTTCTGTCTGTTTGGTTTCGCTTTATTTCTCCCTTTTTTTTCACGTTGGTCCACATCTTCTACGCGAATGAAGTGCTCAAGAGCGGGTACGTTTTGTGTTCCCGGCCGGGATTGTGAGCGTCCCAGAGAAGCGGGATGGTTCGTTAAGAAGACATCTGTTCTGGCTATCCTGGCTATCTCATTTCATACAACTAATCTACAGTTTGGGCGAGTGGGTGTCGAGTTGATGTGGTCTCGCGCTCCGTCGACTCGGTGTTAGAAAGCGCAGACACCGCATGGAACGGCCACGCCGCTCTCAGCACGGCCGATTACGGGCACGGTTTGGGACTCCTGCACGGCTAAACGCATTGTAAGGCCGACCACGTTTATGCTTACCTTTTGTTCTATTGTCCAGTACCGCACGGACACCTAGATGGGGGTATATAAGGCTCCGTATCTACCTCGAGTAGAGCGCCAGCTTTTCCCCTCATCTCTGCGCTGTCATTTTCTCAAGTCACGTGGGGCCAGGATAACGGTCCCCATCACCATCGGAATACCCTCCCAACCCATCTCGTTCCCCTACTCCACCGTTCTCCAGCGCAAATCTCTACCGACATCCTCAGGATGTCTCCCCCAACACTCCCGCAAGAACTGATCGACAAGATCATTGACCAGTTCGGTGGAACCGCCAGGTCGGACAATGACCATACTCCCAACAAACACGTTTTGGCCACCCTCTCCACGGTTGCGAAAGCGTGGACGGAACGTAGCCAAAAACACCTGTTTTCGGTAATCGACTTCCGGGGTTACCCCACGACGCAGATCGTCGAGTCCGATTTTGGCGAGCTGAATCTGGTATTCTCTCTGACCAAGGACCTCGAGATCGACGGAAACTGGGAGGTTTACTCTCAGTTCGACCATTCGGCGATGTTCACCCTCCGCTGTTTTCGGAACTTGGAAACTCTAACCCTCTCCGGTTGGTATTTCAAGTGGCACAGCGCCAAACAGCTCAAGATGTGTTTCGGTCACTTGGGCGAAACCTTGATTCATCTCAAGGTGGAGGGAACGGCCAATTCAGAGGCGTTGATCCACCTCACGTCGATGCTCCCGCGATTGATAGTTCTCGAGATCTCGATCACCGCGGTCGGCGGTGGGGCCGGGGCGATCTCCAAGGAAGAACTCCCCACGACGGGGAGCTTTCAAGGATACCTACACCTCTGGGGGCTCTCCGAAGCACATAACGACTTCCTTACCTTTATCTCGTCCACCTCCCCCAGGTTCAGTACGATCTGCGTCGACGACTGCGATACCGGTGGTGGAACTGGGAAGCTGGTCAAGTCATCTGCCGCTTCCCTTGAGTCGCTAGAACTATACCTTGACTCGGATGATATGGGGGGTGAGTTCTTGGGCCCTTGAAGCCAAGTCCTGTACTGATTCTCCGTCACCCAGATAACTTGACGTCGCTCTCCGAGTTCACCCAGCTGCGGGAGGTCTGTGTTTCATATCCATACCCCGAATCGACTGCATCACTCCTTCAAACTATCCGTTCTCCGCACCTAAAGAAATTCATGGTACAATTCAACTTCTGGTCCCAATGGACACCGGTTTGGGGTGGGGACGCAAACGCGTGGGCGGACACAGACAACGAACTTTGCACGGCGTACGGTCTCTGGACCAAGCACGTTGGAGGGGCGATTGACGTCACCTTTCGCCTGCCGAGGGCGGATAGATCCGGTTATTCCTTAGAAGGGTATCAGAGAGATGTCAAAATTTTCTTCCCTCGGCTTACTGAGAACGCTCCGGTCACTATTGAATGTAATTAGAGGTGGAATGTAACAGGAAAATAGTTCCCTAGACAGGGACCCGCAAGGGGAAGTTGTCCGTCAATAGACTATGGATGACACCTGAATCTAGCAACTGCCTGTGTATAACCCATCCCCACATGGTCCACGCTGAGGATGGCCTACTTCCCTCCCCCCCCTCCGGCCACCGGTTCTGGCCTGGTATTTTGGAAAAATTGTCGAGGTATCGCGGTGAAGCTTCGGGCGGCGACTCGCGTAAGCGCAGCAGCGGCCGGGGGAGGTGTGCCCAGTCGGCTTTCTCCCGTGCCGTGCTCCCCTGAGGTCGGATGGTGTGATCAACAATTGAACATTAACCTAGAACTTCACCTGTTGGTACAGGCACAAAGGAATCGGACGTGACGAAGACGCACACTTTATCAGCTATGAACAGGTCATCAACGGTGACTTGCAGGCCCAGGGTCATGCCGATTATCAGCATACAATTGGGGATGGGCAACGTATTGGGAAGTCCTACGATCGATCGACATCGCAACTCACACCAGCGACGACCGCAAAGGGGGCCAAACCCCATCATTCGGACTGATTTCTGGGCATTGTTTGGATGTATTTGTGTCTCGCCCTACCGCATCTCGAAGGGACCCAGGACGTGGAGGCCGGACAAACCAGGCTGGCAAGAAAACTTGCTCTAGGTTCTGAGTCTCAGCTCCATGCTGGACTCGACCGTCCATCAGAGGATTTATTTGTCTATCCCCAATCGGGCGCTCCCGAACATCGAAACACGGGGCGGCTTTTGAAATGAATGGCCACCTTCCTTTACGATTCTTGAGAATTCTCCCACCCACTACCAACTCACTCGCGCTCTCGCACTTTCCTTTGTCCAAAGCCCACGGAGGATGCACCAACAATAGGTCTAGCACTACTGCGTAACTTTTACGGCCCATCGACCTTTCAAACCACAATCCACGGTCAAAGAATCCCGACCGAACAAAGCCATGGACTGGGTCCATCACACGCGTCAGTTGGTACGCCCCCGAAAACACGGGGGTGCCGGTATCAGTCAAATGGGAATCGCCCATTTAATCATAGGGCCTGATAAGGCCTTGGGATGTGCTAGCGCCACAACCCGGGATTTGACGGATAATAAAGGCCCGATTCGCGACCTAAAACGGTGTATTTGACCACGCCACTCCGTGGCCACCTCCCAGGCCGAGACACATTTAAATCAGGGGGAGTTGGGGGGACCTTTTTCCTCACATATCCATCGCCATTTACCTCCGCGTCCACAACGACTTCACTCTTCACTCTCCCCAACGCTTCTGATCCGATCCAGATGGCTTACTTCAACAACACCGACAGCCCCAGCTTCTACCCCATCTCCGAAGTTCCTGGGGAGGTCAATTTCTATCCGTTCCTGGCGCAGGCGTCAGCCACTGAAGAGGTCGGCGTGGTCGGCGACTACACCGATACCACCTTCCCCGGTTGGTGGAGCACGATCGGACAACCAGGACCCGCGGTATATTCGCCAACCACCCTCTTGGCTACGACCAGCAACTGTGGTGAGTGCCATCCCAACTTCCTTGTCGAGCAATGCTTGACGCGTGAACCCCCAGAACCAGTGGCTACGGCCACCTCATACGCGACCCGGTACAACGGCTATTGTCAGCCGCCGTACCCTGGAAACTATTGGCCAGCCGTTGGCCAACAGGCCCAATATCTCCGCCCCAGCCACTCAAGCAGTGACAGTCCCCTTGTCAGCGCAAGCGTTTACCAACCAGAAGCAGTCCCGACCAACTACTGGGGAGTCAACCAGAGCGAGCCCTCTGCCAGCACTTACTACGCGGTAGGTTCTGGAGTCCGATTATCCTCGCGCAGGCTCGTTGACGCTTTCACGCAGGGGAATATCCATACGTTCCATCAGCCCAGCACCGGTCCGGCTAGGACTGCGTTGATGCCGATGGGACGGTTCCAGCCATACAGAACATCAAGTGCTTACCTGAACGAGCTCGGGAACGCAGAGGCGGGGTCATCCATCCTGGCGCCTCTGTCCATCCTGCCAATACCACAACCCTCCGGAGGGAGATCCGAGACGACGGCTGACGCCGAAAATGACTACACAACTACAGAGGAACATAGGGCCACAGTAAGTAACTTTACTGTTCTCATATTGCTCGTGTAACTGAATGGTCACTCGGCGTCAGAAGCCCAAGCAGACCAGGCTCCCCCGTGGCCAGGGGAAAGTACGCCGCAGCCGTGTGCGGACGCGGGGGGACGGCCACAAGTTGTGCGAGTGGGTGCAGCGGCGAGAGAAGCTTCAGGAAGCTCCGAGCTTCAATACGGCTCTGGCCGGTAAGTACATATCCCTTTCGAACGACGCCCGACCTGATCGATTGTAACGCAGCTGCGGTTGAAATTATTCCGAGGATCCGGCCGCGGGTATACTCAGAACCCCGCCTACAAAAGGGAAGGGGGATGCGGACTGCAACAGGGTCGAAGAGTGCCAATGATGAGTTCGAGAGGAGGAACGTGGAGCGCGCACTGTACCGTGAACTCAGCCAATACTACTCGCTGGGGCAGAACCCGAAGCTGTGGACGCGCCCACCGCTATTGTTGAGGGGTAAGCACAGGAACGATCACTCAAGATACCAACATTTGGCTTACCCAAGTTCTTAGTATTAAAGGATCTCGAGGGTCTCCCGGCTCTCCCGGAGCCATCCAACGGGTCACAACCTTGAGTTTCGGCGTCGACGGTGGCAGGTTCGGAAGAGAGAAGATGCTTGGACTTTTTATTTCATTTTAAGTTACTTTACCGCATAGAGTTGAATCATACTTTGTATTAGTTCCCATCCTTGAATCACTGGATCCCCGCGAGACGAATGTGTGGGCGCGTTGGTGTTTATACGAAGACATGGCCCCCAGACACAACCTGTCAGAACGGGTGCGACGGGGTCTGAACGGCGTTACATGAAACCTGGCAAGAAATCATCAAATCACAATCGGCCAATAAACCGCAACGGTCCGATCCATACCAGAGAGCGCACCGAGGTTGACATCCGACTACCTGAATGAGCGCGGAGGTCGATTGTTCTTATGATCGATGATCGCAAGGGCGACATTCACTAGCAAAATCCAATGACAGTTAGGGTCGGTTTGACCACCCTGGGCACAACGGAATCGATAGGAATCGGCCGGAAGACGGCGAGGTGAAGGAGATGATTATCGGCGTGGGAAACGGCCAATTTGTGTGGGTTGTAATGATGGGGAATCGGAGTTTAAAGTCTTCTAGAAGCAATCCATCGAATGTCAAAATAACATACCGGCAAAAGTGGGACAAGGAGGATGAGTTAAAGTGGGTGCGGGGGTCAGACCCAGAAGGTTAATTTGCTGGAGACTGTACTGAGTGAATCTACGTCGAACCGATCCGTCGAAGCCTCAGGTTCGCTGAATTTCCCTTTCGCCAGCCTTTCCCTTTGTCTCAATTGGGTACGCTGGCGGCGGCTGTTACCACCACGATCAATCCCCCCTTCGCCCACCAAGTAATCGCATTCGAGGGGCACCAAAAGAATTGTGTCCCCCGGGAGGACAAGGGGGTGGTTGGTGGTCGGTGTAATGAGCTGCGTCTTCCGTCCGTTTGTTTTCGCCTTATTTCTCCCTTTTTTTCCTCGTTGGTCCACGTCCTCCATGCGGAAAGGAGCGCTCAAGAGCGGGTACGCCCTGTGTTCCCGGTCGAGATTGTGAACGTCCCAGAGGAGTGGATTGGTTCGCTGAGAAGGTTTGTGCTCCGCCCTTCTCTTACATAGATATTCTCGCTAACCTACGGCTTGGGTGGATGGGTGCCATGGACGGGTGTCGAATTGGCGTGGTCTTGCGCCCCGGCATGGAATGGCCACGCCGATCTCAGCACGGCTGCCGACCACGCCAGGCACGGTGGGGTTGTGCACGGGCCCGTTAGCAACTCGTGCGTTTTCAGCAGGACCCTAAGGCACGGCCACGAACTCCCGCACGGCTAACCGCATTGTAAGGCCGACCACGTTTATGCTTACCTTTTGTGCTATTGTCCAGTACCGCACGCACGGGCACCTAGATGGGGGTATAATAAAGCTCCGTATCTATCTCGAACAGAGCATCAGCTTCCCCCCCATCTCTGCGCTCACAGTTCGTGGGGCCAGGATAACCCCATCACCATCGGAATACCCTCCCAGCCCATCTCGTTCCCCTACTCCACCATTCTCCGGGGCAAATTCCTACCAGCACCCTCAGGATGGCACCCCCAACACTCCCACAAGAACTGATCGACGAGATCATCGACCAGTTCGGTGGAACAGCCAGGTTGGACGATGACCATATTCCCAACAAACGCGTGTTGGCAACCCTCTCAACGGTTGCGAAAGCGTGGAAGGAACGTAGCCAAAAACATCTGTTCTCGGTAATCAGCTTCACCCGGGGGTCCCCCAAGGTGTGGATCCGACCCGTCGAGTCCGATTTTGACGAGTTACACGAGTTGAATGTGGTATACGCCCTGACCAAGGACCTCGAGATCGACGGATGCTGGGAGGTTTTTTCTCTGCAGTTCGCCCCCATGCCGATGTTAACTCTCCGCTGTTTTCGGAACTTGGAAACTTTAACCCTCACCTATTGGCGTTTCAAGTGGCACAGCGCCGAACAGCTCAAGAACTGTTTCGGTCACTTGGGCGAAACCTTGACTCGCCTCAAGGTGAAGGGAGAGGCCAGTTCAGAGGCGTTGATCCACCTCACGTCGATGCTCCCGCGATTGATAGTTCTCGAGATCTGGATCACCGGCGTTCCAGGTTGTTCTCGGATCTCCAAGGAAGAACTCCCCACGACGACGGGGAGCTTTCAAGGACACATACACCTCTTGGGGCTCTCCAAAGCGCATAACGACTTCCTTACCTTCATCTCGTCCACCTCCCCCAGGTTCAGTACGATCTGCATCCACGACTGCGATACCGGTGGTGGAACTGGGAAGTTGGTCAAGTCATCTGCCGCTTCCCTTGAGTCGCTAGAACTATACCTTGACTTGGATGATATGGGGGGTGAGTTCCCGGGCCCTCGAAGCCAAGTTCGGTGCTGATTCTGCGCCGCCCAGAAAACTTGACGTCGCTCTCCGAGTTCACCCAGCTGCGGGAGGTCCGTATTTCTTATCCATACCCCGAATCGACTGCATCGCTTCTTCGAACCATCCGCTCTCCGCACCTCAAGAATTTCATGGTAGATTTCTGGTCCCCCAAGACACCGGTTTTGGGTGGGGACGTAAACGCGTGGGCGAACACAGACAATGAACTCTGCACGGCGTAGCGTACGGTCTCTGGGCCAAGCATGTTGGAGGGGCGATTGATGTTACTTTTCACCTGCCGATGGCGGATAGACCAGGTGATTCGTTGGAAGGGTATCAAAGAGAGCTCAAAGAGAGCTTCCCTCGGCTCACTAAAAACGCTCCGGTCACTATCATACGTTAATTAGAGGTGGAATGTAAGTAATAGGAAAATCGTTTTCTAAACAGGGACCGGCAAGGGGAAGCCACCCGCCAATGCGCCACAGACCGACACCCGGACCTAGCAACCGCCTGTGTATAACCCATCCCCACACCGCCCACGCTGAGGATGGCCTACTTTTCCCCTCCTCGGCCCTGGTTCTGGCCGGTATCCTGGAATGATCATCAAGGGATCGTGGTAAAACTTCAGGCGGCGGCGGCACGGGTAAATGCAGCGGTGGGCGGGGGAAGTGTGCCTGATTGTGACCGGCCGTAACCCAGCCGGCTTCGATCAATAATTGAACATCAAGCTAGAAGGTATCGTCCATCACCATGTCCAAAGGACGTCGATTCCTGAACGGAGCGGATGAAATTTTGAGAGCGCTAAAGGGGAACATTCAGTTTCACATCACCAAGAGTCGAATCCAATGTACCTGGTCCCCCGGCTACCTCCATTGCATTGGGTGTCTTCGGGATCGAGCAACCGTTCCAAACCCTCCAGCCGATCTACAATACTTTCGAGCCTCGCGGATGCGCCAAATTTGTTCCCCAGGTATGCGGTCCGGGTGATGGAAATCCATTCCCTTAAGTCCGTCGACGACGCCGGCCGGCGACGTACGCTGTTCAACGTGACCTCCTTCATCCAGTCCCACTGCTCCGGTAAGAGCTCCGGAGAGGTTAACCACACGATTTTTAACCAGCACTCCAACTTGTCCCACTGTGCCCAACGCTCGAGGTCATGAGTAATATGGCAGATCAAGGGGGTAGCGGGTTGGGGGAGCTGAATGGTAGCCATCCCACCCTGCAGCGGGGTTTTACATGTGAGGACGAACAAGACCTCCATGTAGTTGTCCGGAACGAACGCTCGTGACGATGAAGCGGCCCAATCGCAGATGAAGGTAGTCCAATATAGGGTGAAGTGTGGCGTAGCCAAGATTTGGTCGGGGATCGAACCGAGTCTGGCTGTCAGATAGACCAAACGGTGGACCCCGTGTCGCTCGAACGCGCTGAAACCCGCGACACCCATTGCGTAGAAGATAGCCGTTGCGAGGCGGGGAGTAACGTTCAGGTCCGTTGCGAGTAGGATCGCATTGGCGATAATGTCTTGAGTATTTCCTGGATCTTGTATGAACGTAACGTACGCGAGAAGCGCGTCGGCCGTGGAGTCTTCGTCCCAACCGCCCTGTGTGAGGAATTGGAGGATGTAACCGAGGGTTTGGGACGGATATTTGCGTATCACCCCTTGCGGCTTGCTGTGCTGGCGAAAACCGATCCTCAACGCGAGCTGGACCATCTCCTTCGCTTCCCGATCGCTACGGCCAGACTCACGAACCGCGCCGCACCAATGGATGACGAAGGTCACGAGGCTGTACCTCTCATGCTTCCACTGTGTTAGGCACTCCAGCGTCGGCAGCACGTCGGCACAACCGGATCGTATGGCCACTAATATCCTTTCGCAAGTAACCTTGATCGCTAGATCCACGAGCTTCCTGAATAAATAGTGTCATCTGTTGGTGTAGGCGTAGCTAAATCGGACGTGACAAAGACGCACACTTTATCAGCTATAAACAAGTCATCAACGGTGACTTGCAAACCCAGGGCCATGCCGATTATCAGCATGCAATTGAAGAGTGCTTCTTTTGGTGCCCCCTCGAATGCGATTACTTGGTGGGCGAAGGAGAGGGGATCGATCGTGGATGGTAACGGCCGCCGCCAGCGCACCCAATTGAGGCAAAGCGAAAGGTCGGATATCCAACAGAGATGCTTCGTTGACATGCCTTCAAGCAAATAGAATCCCTGGAAAGGATTGCCCCTTGCAATACCGGTGAGGATTGATGAAAGGGAAACTGCGTCCGCGTCGCCGGTGAAAAAGGTGGGTAGGTCGATGGGAAGGTCGGATTCAGACAGCATGTCTCTGGATGCGCAAAGGCTCTGGACATAAAACTGCACCAGTGCCCGACCGGAGGCGTACGCCCTGTCACGACTTCCGGGAAGGAGGGTGTTCCGATAGTCGAAGCAGTCTCGGTAAAGGGCAGTGAGCTGGTGGGGCGAAGCGGCAAGAGGAACTCCCGCGTGCCATTGGATGCTCATGAACTGCCGTAATGCCACATCCATCACTTCGGGGTCTGTGATCGTGTCCAGCGTCCAGCCAACACACAAGGCATCTAACTGGTTCCTCCTCCGGTCGAACCGCATGCGGTCTGGTTTCAACAAGCCCTCTTCCGAAAAGAAGAGATACTCCATGGGGGGTGGGTCCAGCGAGCGGGGCAAAACGTTCGTGTCGGTGCGAACCGCCGTTCGGGACCGCAACAGAATGAGGAAGGAGGAAATAGAGTTGATACGAGCGTACAAAAAAGCGCGCAGATATGAGAAAGCACGATGTGCACCAAATGCACGGAGGACGAGGGAGAGGGGGGTTTGGAATGGGCATTCGTAGGATATGGTCCCTGCGACGACGATCGCGATGTAGAGTAAGATACCGAACCCGGTTACGCCAATGATGGTCCCTGCGATGGTTTGGTTTAGAGTCCACATATATTGCGATAGACCGCAGCCAAGGAGCAGTAGTGCGAGCTGCAGTGCTACGGGTAGGCTCTCCATCAGGATGTGGAAGTGCCAGCGGTATAGACCATTGAGTTTCCGTTGACGGTCACCACATCGTTCTGCGATCGAGCCTCCTTTGTTTCGCGTGTAACGATTGACCCATTGCTTCCCTAACATCGCGACGAACGCGGCAAGAAGGGACGTCGTCAGACTCGCGTAGAGGAGATTCGCAGCCACGACGAGCTCCTTGGGGGGTCCGTCCCACGTTGGAAGGTCTGGGGGTGTTGGAAATGCGGAGCCATTGATGGAGTGGATGAGGTAACGCATGTACGCAGCGTTCATTTCGTCGTATGGCGGCTCTAATTTTGATTGTACTTCAATGACGAACGCGGAGCTCACGGCAGAGAACAGACCGGCCTTCCTCCAAGTTAACAACAACGGAGAGAAACTCTGTGCAAGAGGGACTCACGAAAACCAGGGTCGTGTTCAAGTCTTCGTCGTACTTCTTCACGTAGTCGTGGTCATATTGGGTAGACTCCCTTTGATAGGCGATGTAGAAGTCGGCTCGCGCATCCTTGGTCTTGATTGGGGGAAAGAAGTCACGCAGTGCATCCTGGACGCTGGCTGTCTAATCAACACGCAACACATTCCAGTTCACGACGGCATCCGCACCTGTTGGGGTCTATTTTCATATACTCGCTCGGAGTCGTACCCTCCGATGGCTCGGTCATTGTCCGAGTCACGGGTAGGAGGGGCGATAGGTAAGGGGGAGATTGTTGCCGTTCGATGACGACCCAGAGTCAAGTGGGTTCCGTTCGGAGCGGCCGCGCCGATCAATTGATCGGTGGGCGGGGGCGGTCCGGGTTTCTCAAACCACCACAACGTCTTTCCTCCAGGTCCGAGCGAACGAAGCTCGGTAGTAAAAGTCAACCGTTAAAATATGGTACTGGACAGTAGTGCAAGGCGCGAGGGGTGTGGCAAGTCACTCCTGATCCGGAGGCTCGCCTCCAGTCGCGTCGTGGAAAAGGCCACCATCGTCGTCATCTGACAGACTCCGATCCTCTGAGTCGGAACCTCCCACCAATTCTATATCTGCGAGTTCGAATGTATTCCCTCCGCGTCTGGCCTTTCGTGGAAGGTGGTCTCGTGGCGTGGCCATCGGGAGGCCACCCTCGTCTTCCGAGTCGTCTTGTATGGGTCGCTGCCTTCCCCGAGTCTGCCGGCGGCGGTTCTTTTTGTGCGTGACAGAACGTTTCGTCCTTCCAGACTGTTCGGGAGCAGGGTGGTTCAGTGCTTTCCACCTTGTTGCGAGATCGGTTTCGAACTCGTAGTCATACGAAACGCATTTCATCCCCCAAACGACTATCCGCTGCATGGCGGACCCAACGATTCATCAGCATCTCCAGTGGGGGAATAGTAGAACCAATGATCATACCTCTTCTCCGCGATCGAAAGCTCCACGTATCTCGTTTTGTAGTCGCTCAGCCAAACCTTTCCTGGCATCCGGAGGCTGGATCGCCTCACACTTCGCCACTAACTGTGCTTCGGTCGGCTCCTCCCCCAAGGAGGCACGAAGAGCGATCCGAGCGAGAGAACGATTCGCAAGAAGCTTTTTCCCAAAGTAATTCAGCCAGATCGTTTTCGTCTGGGTGGCAAATATGTTAATAGTCATGGGCTTTGAAGCGGAGATGGGGCGGTACCTTTTCAGGCAGCTCGCGCCACTCTTGTTTAGAGATATCTTGGAGCTTGGTGAACGTGTATTGGCCAAGGTAAACACACCGCCTGTCTGCATGGCGGGCGAATGTGCGATACACAATTGGATCCCCTCCTGCATCCCGATGATCCTTCTTCTCATCTAACCGGAAGAACAACCCTGGCCACCCAGGCTCTGGTGGCAAGAAGGGGTTCTGGTCAAAGTTCCCATGCAGGAAGTTTCGGTAGGGATGTTTTCGTGCTGATTCCCCGATGGTTGGGAATGACGCGACAAATCCACCACCATAAATAGCGCTGATATTCTTTCTTGTGACGGCCCAGTTGATATGGGTAAGTCTGCCCCGATCGACATCGAAGGGTGGGCCAAGTTGGTCCAGACGGCTATGAAGTAACTCCCTCTTCTCCCCATACTTTTCCATTTTAGCGTCTCTGTGCGGTTTCCACTTGTAGTCCCCGGATGAAACCTAAGCGGCGGAAAGGATGGGTTATACCGGCCTCAAAAGAACAAGCTAAACCCCGTACCGGTTTCTTAGGTGAATCTGCGGTGTTAGCGGGAACCGCCTGTGCCTGTGACGCTGTTGTTCGGGGAGTATCGCTGGACCCGGTTGGATGGTTGTTCTCCAGTCTCGAGCGTTTTCCAGGAGCCTGTCTACCGGGAGGAGGCACTAGAATCGCCAACTGAGCGACGAATGGAGGGTTATCTACGGCATGCATACCTTTCTTTTTCCTCTTTGGGCTTGCGGCTGAACATTGAACGATCATTTCGTCATCCGAGTCGTCGATCCCCATCGGGTTGTCAACGGAGCCCGAAGGTGGGATGTGGTGGGGTTGTTCCGCTTCCTCCTTCACCGTTACCAGCGTCGGTGCCACTGAGGCGGGGGCAGGTGGTGCGGGTATTTGGCTCGCGGGGTCAGGTGCCGGATCAGATACTGGGTCGGGTACGGGGTCAGGTATGGGGTCAGGAGCGCTCTGGTGGGGAATGTCAACGATAAAAACACTGAACCGACTAAATAAATTTCAGACCTCGATCTGCGTCACTGGTGCAGGCTCCTCTGTTGCCTGAACCGTGATCGCCGGCAACGCGACGGGCGCAGGTTCAACGGCCTCGACCACCACCAGCTGAGACTGGATAGGGCTCGATTCGGCGTCTTGAATAGCGGACACGAACTTCTTCCAGTTCTCGCGAAACCGTTCTTCTTGCGGTGCAATAAACTTCCACGTCATTTGGGAATGCGGGGTGAGCAGCTGCCTCGAATCCATCCCCAATCCGAGTAAATCCTGAAGCCTGTCGAAATCCGTGTTCGCTTGTAACAGCGATTCGAATGCGTGGTGGATGAGCTCCCCGACCCTTTCGGAGGCCCGCTGGTCGGTCGACATTGTTGCTGGCGTTGGCGAAAGCACCAGGAACGTGTGGTACGTGGGAAAATGCGGCAGGGGTCCGGTCCCTCTCCGTTTCCCCGGACACAGCCACCGCTCGTATGGATCGTCAACAGGATGTTGAATGCTGATCAATGATTGAGTGCAATGTAATACTTTTTCGAGGCACAGGAACCGAGAGGGATACCTGGGTACATTCAGTACTCAG
>Ga0307509_10001125_pt1 | contig 45873 bp, 39 predicted proteins | sample 10_EM_MG_FD_202245 | JGI IMG/M metagenome (GOLD analysis project Ga0307509, IMG submission 202245) | Populus trichocarpa ectomycorrhiza microbial communities from riparian zone in the Pacific Northwest, United States - 10_EM | ecosystem: Host-associated > Plants > Roots > Unclassified | place... | reverse complement strand
CTTACAAACATAGGTCTTCATTTGAATGGTGGGTGCGAGATCGTCGGAGTCGTGCAAACCCTACGAGGTCATCACATCGTAGGGTTTAATGTTTACACAACTCAGACGTCTGGGGGGTTTTTTTTGCAACGCACCACGAGCGGTCCCGACGTCTATAAAGGTGGTCATCTGCCCTCCTTCACTTCCTTCACACCTCCTTCACATCGTTCACCCCCCACCCCCCTTCATCACTTCTCATAGTTGAAATGCCCCGCCAGAGCGCCCGAAGAGCCCCGGGCAAAAGGGCAGCGTAAGTACACTTCGTCCAATCGTTTAATCGTGGGCAATACTAATATCGCATTACTTCAGGCAGCCTGGCGTACCAGAGACAAAGAATAAACAAGCAAGCTCCGTGAGCCTAGGAAAGTAAGTTCGCGCCGTGACACCATTGACCTGCACTCGATATTAATATTACCATTGGTTGTAGACGTCTGGCAGTCCCGCACGACGAAGGTGAAGTCAGGGGCGGTAAACGCAGGGCTCCCCCGCGTGCTGCCGCCCACAGACGGAGTGCGGAGAGAAGGTAACCAATGATCTATTGACACCGTTATTCTTCAAACATGCTCCGATATGTGGCTGACAGTTGTCATTCAGGTCACAGTGGGCCGTCGGGATCCCGTGAAAATCCCTATTTCGTTCCGGCCGTTGAGGATTCTGGGTCCAGCAACAACAACCTACCCATATTTCCAAGAACTCTTTAAACTAACACATGAATCAGTGGGCGCTATGGCGACATAGCATATGCACAAAGCTGGTGTGGATTCAAGAATGCTCAAACCAAAACTCGAGCCTACGAGGTATGGCGTCGCAATGTTAAGAGCTATATCAAGTCCCGCTCGTTCGATTCAGGACGGCTAACCGACGATCAATTGATGGTGATCCTCGACTTTACCAGTTCTCTTCCACCTGTCAAATCACACATCGAATTTGTAAAAAAAAACCACCGCGCTGACGACGTCAGGGAAGTCAGTCGTCAACTGAGGATTTTGGTCAAGAACACGGCTAAGAAACTACAGACGGCAATGGAGTATGACTACGCAGAGCGGGCTGGTCATGAGGTTGCGGGACCTCCGAGTCAGTGATCAATCCACGCTAAGTTCTGCGGTCCCCCGTAGTAATAGATATCTTCACTGGCATTGCCGAATTCGACTTCCGCATATGCCCCACGGGCAATGAGGATCCACATTGTTCGCCGAACGGGTGCCCCTCAAGGTGAGCATGCGTTCCTTGGCCATCCCTGATGGCAGAATGGCTCTGATCGGCGAATAGCCTGGGGAGTCCTCGAGTCGCCAAGCATAAAACATCTGCTCGGCATGATAAAGGCGCAACGCGCTGCGGAGGCGATTCTGTGTCCTCGATATTTCATCGGCACAACTGGTGAGGGTAGCAACGCACTAAGTCTGGATCCTACAGCCCCACTCCCCCTCCGAGACCTCATCTTCCTCCACCAAGGTGATGACCTTCGGGCGTGGCTCCTTGCAAACGATAGCAAACATCCTCTGGATCTCATGGTTCTGGAGTCACGCCTCGAGGAAGCAGGGGATGACAGATCAACGCCGGAGCCCGTCGGGGGCATACACCCATTTTTCAACCGCAACGTCTGGGATCATTCCGGGCAGGCAGAAGATATAGTGGGGGGCATCCAATGGGACGACGAGGACGACGAGAACGACGAGAACGACGAGAACGACCACATCGTGGTGCGAAATAGGCGTATGAGGCAGCAATTGGGAGAGCGCTGGGATGAAATGGAAGATATGGACGACGACGAGGACGACGAGGGGGCGGACGGCGACGAGGACGACAGCGAGGAGGATGTGGCAGAGGGCGAACGGGAATCTCAGATGCCCCAGGAGCGGCAGACAATTGTTATCGACGTAAGTTTATTGTGTTTCAGCTATCTAGAAGAATACCAGACTCAATAACTAAACCGTATGAATAGGGTAACAATTTAGGCGCCCCTGGCCCCTCGGGGCAATCCGGCGCCACCAGGCTTCTCCCATTGGACGTGGAGGAGAAGGCTTCGGGCTCTAATCCCACCGTGCCAGCGTCCCGCTCAAAGCGGTCGGCGCCGCCACAGTCCGACCAGCAGAGAACCGTTCTACAGCTGATCCAGGGGACGCCATGGATGGCTGGTTGGCTGAGAAATCCCAACCGGAGAGGAAGCAACCGTGATGCATACGATGGCGCCCACGATAGTCCTCCTGCTAGACTCTCCGGGACGCTTGATCAGCGTCCTGTCAGCGCTCCCACCCCCGTCCGCCTCACGGTTGCGCCACATCCCACGATCCCCAATGCTGAGACAATTGAGCCGGCTCCCATCACACCATATGCTGAGTTTATCCCATTGGCTCACAGTACGCCAAATGCAGAGACTGTTCCGCCGGCACCGCAAACCCTGGCCCCTGCGCTGGATCAGGATATCACGACCTCCCCTGGGCCTCCTCCATCCCCGGCTCCTAACACTCATGATGCCCCTACAGCCGCGGGCCAAAACACCCAAACGCCGCCAAACGGCGGTTGACGAAGCACCTGGGTTGCCGGCAACTGATTCTTTGTTCTGTGGATTTTCTTTTACTTTTTCATTACCTCTCTGATTGTGCAAGCTTCGTAGTTTAGATGTTGAATTTTCACCCCAGGATTTTCTTGGCTAGCATAGGATATTAATCATACCATTGAGCGCCCTTGCGTTAGCATCTTGTATGACTAGCTATTTCAATCTCCTGTGCCTGATCCCCTTTTTCCTTTGCATCTTAGACTCCCAGCCTCGCCTTAGCGGAAGTTTAACTTTTACTAGATTCGGCCCACATCGCTTTATCAAACCAGAACTGTCCAGGCGCTGGGAGCGGTCATTGAGCGACTACAGTGCGTTCTACATTCATCTGTGATGATTGGTCGGCTGGAGATGAGGTTCCCTATTTATCATCGGCTTTAGGTGTGGCCGATGCCTCGCTAGAATTATTGTCGCTAACCGATACCTTTTGTGGCTAGTACCCCGCCTTAGTAACGCCTCCATTTCGTCCAAATCTTTAAGCCTGGAGTCTTGAAGTCTAGGAGTGCTGAGAGTAGTAGGACCACGGATACAATGTTGAATATTCAGAAAACCATTTTTCGCAAGAGCATATCTGCGTTCAATACCGAGTGATAGTGTATGATGCACCCCCCCCCTAAGTCCTCGCATATAAGATCTAATACGTCCTATAGAAAACAAGAGAACCACGCAAACTCCTCCTTTTCACAAGACTCAATATAGGTTGAACTATTTTCTTCTCTCACAAAAATCAGAGTTATATTTTGGCTAACATCTGATTATCCAGTATTCTACGATGCATCGGCAACGACAGACAAATTCACGCAGTCAGCCGACCAATGGAGCAGGCAATCGGATCGAGGGTAGTCGCGACGTTGTACCAGAAAGCATGGGATCCAGTCAGCCAACACCTCGACTTGGTAATCTGAATGGGCATAGACGCGACGTCGTACCGGATACCATGGCATCCAGTCAGCCAACACCTCGAGTTGGCAACTTGAATATGAATAGACGTAGGCGCGACGTTGTACCCGACCCTATTGGATCCGGATCGGGAATGCAGGCGGACCAATCTGGCAGCTCCCAGACGCTCTTAACCCACCAGCCGTCGCGTCAAAGCCAATCACCAGGTCCGGGTGAGACCGGGGTTCTAGCAAGACCGCCCAAGCGTCCGCGAAGAACGACAATACAAACCAGGGCGAATATTGAACCTGAGGCGGAGCCCGACAGGCAAGGGCATTTGGAAACTGTTCCTTTAAGCGACGATAGTAGTGATGAGTACCACAACCCATGCAAGGCAGATGAAACTGGATCGGAGACTGAGATCGATGTTGACGCCTCCGACATTTCCTTTCCGAGGGAACAACATCCGGATGGCGTCATAGGTCGCAGGCGTCTCACAGACAGGGCAAGGGTCAACGACCCATGGTGCGAATCTCAACCACCTCCGGATCATAGAAGGTACCTCTCGTTAGACAGACACCAGCAAATCGTGGACGCATAATCCGTGGTAGAGCCTACAGTCCGCCGACCTTTCTGTCATCAAGCGTGGGATATTCGTCTCCACTAGCCACCCATAGTGGTACTACATCTGGTGTCAGATCCTCGAGTCCGGTAGGTGAACCGGGTATCCCACGACTGGGGCGGCCCCGGCCGGCAACAAATTCACAGCGAAATACCGTTACAGGGGCTGAGGGGACCATATTAGAGCAGGCGATGGCGCTGATGCTCCGGTACACACCTTTTGATAACCCACTGCCGAACCCGGTTGCTTTGACATCTCAGATATACACAGTATGGGGAAAGGCGCTGGAGACGATATCGGATGCTGGGAATATTGAGCCATCGGAGGAGAGTGTGAAGCAGGTAAGTTGACTCAGCCGGAGGTGATACGACGTAGAGACGGTCACTGACTGTGACAGCTCCGTCAAAAACATACTGCAGTGAGAGCACAATTCTTGTATCATGTGAAGCATAATATCAGACAGCTATACGATCTGCCGCCAGATAATCCTACCGCCATAGCACGCAGGGTTGATTATCTGCTAGAACGGGACAGGTTCACGTGCCCACCCCACGAATATGAGGTTGGTTCCAGCCATTGGACATGGGCGGACATGACTAATCGCGGAACGCATGTAGGACTTAACCTTCAGGTTCCTTGCCCCCCAGATTGCGGACGCTATATACGACAAGTATTTGGATGGAATCAAAATGCAAGGCATGCTGGACCCTAAGTTTCTGAAGCGCATAAACGGTACGATAGTCTGTCAGACATGTGCAATACTGTGCCATTCACTACGGGCATTGCAAACCGGGGTATATAAGAAACCCCCCAACTTCAATCCGGAAGTAGTTGGAGGTGGGAGAGTCCGAATCATTGCCTGTTTTTTGATAACCAAGTGCACTAATCGTGAAAAACGCAAGATCTTTTCATATGGCAGAAGAACACATGGCGGGGGTTCACCCGGGCGACGCAGGACATGTTTATATTACACCTTCGCAAGCAGCTCGCACAGAGGCTCGAGAAACAGCATAGCATCCGGCAGGAGAGGAGAGAGGGCTTCTCAGACGATAACGACGCCGTTTATGCAGAACTGAAGCGTCAGCTAGGCAACCAGACTCCGGGAGGTCCTCCCCTACCGAGACAGATGCCGATTGACACGCGCGTGGGCGGCCTGGGGGGGCTCGAGGATAGTCAAAGGCAGTGGCAGGAGACGGAAACATCACTGGATCTCAGTCAAACGTCGATTGACTGGGAGCTAACATTTCTGGATTCGGATGGGTCGAATCATGGGAGTCTTGACAACCCAGGGGGGGCCGTCGACTCTCAAATGAGCAATCGCTTATCGCTCAGCCTGGAGGACTCCCAGAGGGGAGAAGCTGGGTCGGGGGCGTCGGGGGCGCTGGAGGAAACCAGTGGCCGGCAGGATGGTGCGAATACCAAGGTGTGTGCTTAAGGGGAGGTGGTACGTGTAGGTAGATTTAATTTTTTTTCTAGTGATGGGACGCGCAGAAGTGGGGGTAATAAAGGTCATATGCAATAGTCACATAGTATCATAGTAGATACTGTAGTATAGGGAGTCGGGATGACTGCAATAAATTATGAGCACTATCATGATAATTTTGGGAAAACGAACTTGAATCTAGAACATGGGAGAGTGTGAGGAAGAGGTCCAGAATAGTGGCTATGTCATCAGCGGGTGCGGATGGAGGGCGGGAGTATCGTGAGTCTGGAAGGCGCGACAAGAAGTAACCGGCGTCTGGAAGGATCAGGTAAATAGTGCGGAGGGTATATGTATCCCGACGGGGAAGGCGCATACAACAGATGCTAGGATGGCGTCAGGACACGATAGCCTAGCGTCGGAAGGCGTCAGGACACACAGGACGTAGGGTGCGTTTCAGGACGTTGTCAGGACGCAACGGGACGTTGAGGGAATCTTCTGGACGTGGCGTCGGATCGACGTCGCATCCAGAATGGAAGTTTACGTCCTGTGCGTCCTGTGCGTCCTGTGCGTCCTGTGCGTCCTGTGCGTCCTGTGCGTCCTGTGCGTCCTGTGCGTCCTGTGCGTCTGACGCACAGGAAGAGGAATAAACCTTTTGCTGATGTTTATGATATTATAATGCATACCTCTAGCAAATCACTTATTTAACCACCCTTACCTTGTGTATCTAGTTTTATTTATTTACTCGGATCAGATTCTAATACTAGTTGCTTAGGTACATTCCTTGGATTGATGTCGAAATATCTACCCGTACAGGGGTATCCTGCCTCAGGCAATACCTGGAAGTAGTAGCCAGTACAGGAATTTTACCAAATTCAATCCGCTCGGATCGCGGAACCGAGACCATGATGATGGCCAGCCCACACTGGCGATTACATCAGGCCATTCAGCCTGCGATCCCATTTCAAAATGTCTCGTGGTATGCCACCTCAACACTCAACCAGTGCATTGAGGCCTGGTGGCGGCAGATGAGCCGGAGTCAAACCCTGGCCTGGAAGGTATAATCAAATTTCATATTCATAAGACAAGTAGACCGATACCAGGGTTAGTCGGCGAATACTCCAAAAGATTAGTCTTGAATAATATTGCGAGTAGAATCTATTCTCAGGTAGGCATTTTGAAAATAGGTAAAATTGCTAAAACAATTTGTGCCCCATGATTGGTTGGGCTATATACTAATAGATTGTACAGGATATTTGCTACTTAAGCTTCTCCGGGGGATAAATCTCATGCGCTCGCCGACTAACCCTCCAACAGGTGTATGGTATTTGATTCTGAACTAATCCTTGATTTCGTCCGTAGCAATACTTCGATCAACTTGCAGGTCTTGGTCTATTTACAGACACTGAAGCTGACAAAATCACTTTACTTTTGGTCTACTTTCCCCTTATCCGCGAGGAAATACATAACTTTGTTTATTTGTGGAAGGATCATAGAATGCGTTCACAGAAAAAACAGCGACCAAATCTTCCTACCGGCAAGCCAACCGTACTGTACTTTACCCCACCTGATGGAACAACCAATTACGCATCAGTTCCAGACCTTAATACCTTCCGTATTCTTCAAGAAGAAGTAAGCTCCTGGGGTAAGATACCATTTAAATAAGATATCTACTTCAAGTTTTTCATTATTTTGGCCCTTAAATGCACTTTTGTTCTGGTTTCTTGCTCACTACTAGTATACTGAAAGAGACTGCATATTGAAATTGCTAACAATTTCTCAATCCAGATCCCAATGAGTACCTGCCTCGCATAACTCATGCCTGGTGCACTAGGAGGCTTAAAATACTCGGAATCGAATTAGAACAGAACTCATTAGAGGAGATTACCATCAACGGTATGCCAAAGCATCTTTTCGCCTACCGTCAGCTTCGCCAATTACTACATGATGAGGTCTTTCATCCGGGTTTTCAACTACCTCGCTGCCACCCACCAGATGGTGCCTATAATTGGACGCCTGCTATTACAGATCATTGTGGAATGGTGGCTACTTTATCTCTTGTCGGAGAGGAGGAAATTGAGTACGTAAATTCCTAAATTTCACATTCATAGTTGGATGTAATTTATTACTTTTACCTTGTTTCTTTTCTATAATGCGTATCCGATCACTTTTCCTTGCCTGTCTTTTACCCTTGTTGATTTTCCTATTTACAACATCTCTTTTATGTCTTTTTCACTTGGTCTTTGCATATTTTCCATCGTTCATTGACCAATACCCAATGATACCAATGATGATAATTACCAATAAGTTTATTGCTTATGGAATTCTGACGGTTGAGGGACTTTTCATTTTTGATTTTGAAGATTTAAGATTTGTGCGTTGTGGCGGTTTTGTCGCTATAGGCCGCCGTAGGAAGATCTAGTTCTGCATTTCTTTTGTTAGTTGTTTCTTTTTTCTTTTGTTCACTATTAGGAGCTATACCATAAAATTCCTGAGATCTTATGGTATCTGATTCCAGGTATTTGACCGTTAGCGAGGTTCAAGTTGTGACCATTCAACGAGAGTGAAATTGTTGGTATGATGCAACAGGATGCCCTCAGATCATGAAAATCCTATTGTGTTGTGTTGACCACTAGTCCTAAGCGACCTTTCCCGATTCAGTGCCATAATCCCTACTAGCGGTATACTCCCTGCTAGTGGAATATTCAAAACTTAGGCGCTGTACCTTCGTAGAAGCTAATACTCAAGTATGATACTCGAGTTAAAATCCCGACCTCCCGAATCTCCAGCTTGCTATCTATTGAAAATATACTAAAAGCTAGAATAAAAGTTGTTGAGGAGCCTTAGCGGCTTAAAAATGGGTATTCGGGCTGGTGCTCCGGTTAGAGGTTTGCCCATACTACACGCTACTATTTAAATACAAGGGAGGCGTTATCATACAAGACAGGAATAATTAACAAAATAATCGCTGTCTTGTACGAAGCAGTCTCCACTGGTACTGCACTCAGCGGCCGCCTACCATTACTTTCCTATTCTAAAAGTATCCAGACGACTGGGCGCCGGGATTCGCGCATTCAGGCGCAAACATAGATGTCTCAAAGCCAATGCATCCAGATACTTTTAGGACGGCAAGTACACCCAGGTCCCCTTTTTCTTCAGGTCCTTAATAATACCGGTATGGCAGTAGAAATCCTAGAGTTCCATTGACTGCACAGGGTGAACTGCCTTTTCACCGCCGACCCAGTATGATATCAATACATAACCCTAGAAGCATAGCTTCGGGAACCGGTGTGTACTGCTTTCGAATTCGGGCCAACCATCATAAAAACGGAAGTTGGCGGCTGACTCGTCTGCAGTTATCTATTATAATACCCGGGGCAGACTAGGGAAGAGAAGATACCCGCGATATCTACCTACCGCCTAACAGTTAACCTAAGACCCGCTCCCGGGGAACGGGAGTGAACATAGATCGCCACGTTTCCAACGACCAGTGATATAATAGCACACTAGCCAAACCCATCAGCTCAAGAAGTCAGGATCTGTGCTGTATACAACTCTCTTGACTTTTCACATCCCCTCAACCCCCATACCAATACTGGTACCCACATCAGCACCAAGCCGCGGAACTCTTTGGCAGCTGGTAGCACCGTGAAAAGCCGAATAATTACCTTGGCCTAGGGAATTGGGGCCTCCTTTACTGGTAAGGTCCGGCATATCTTTTTTTTGTCTTAAGTTGGGGCTAGGGTGGTCAGCTTTCGCATTGCCACTACTTTCACCCCCCATATCCCAGAGAGGGAATTTTGGACGCCTTAGCATGAGGTTCAATTGTTCGAATTCTTATCATACGGAAAATACTGTCTCGGGGGGGTAGACCTCCATGCATGCCCCAATTCCTCCACCAAGTGGACGCCGGATTGGCATGGCTAGGGAAAAACTTCATGATATTGAACATTCCTTTACACATTCCCATTGTGACAAGGGAAAAACCTATCTAGAGCGCCTTTCCGGTAAATCGCAAGTAGAAGCAATTCGGGAGTACGGTGATGGTATAGTAATCCCAGTAGTAGCACGATGTATTAGGAGCAGAGAGGAGTGGAGGCAACAGGAAGCGCGCATGTGATGGAGGAACACCGAAGTGTGGACAGGTGAACGTTCTAGGGCATGAACGGATGTATAGGGTTGCGCATGTAGAGCTTTCACTACTTACGGTGAATCGTAGCTAGCAACCTCCATAGAGAATACACACCACAATATCCTTCACCTATCAACTTCGCCTACACGATCATGCCATCACCTCCATCATACAGTGCATAAACCAAGCACCCGGTCCCATCTCACAATCAATCCAGAACCCTGCCCCAACTTGTAATAATAACAAAACTATCCTCCTGCTCTGGCTACCAAAGCCGTCACACATGGGGAAAAACACCAAGCTATTTCCACATCAGATAGACATAATCAGCATCCGCAGAACCGACAATACAACTCGTGGCACCTGTAGCCATGCACAGCTTTCGTATTTTATCCAACTGCCCGCCCTTGGTCACCCGTACCAACTGGACATGTGAAACCTTGCTTTGGACATCCTTATCACAGATAGATATCAGACATGGACGATATTCGGATTCAGACTCTGTAGGGATTTTGAACCGGTGGTCATATCCCTCCTTCGAATACCCGACGGCCTTAAAGGAGGTGCAAGCTTTATTGATGTCCTCTGTATAATAGGGTACTAGCCATGCTGGCCTAGCAATTTTTTCGAATGTTAGCAATTAGACCAGCACCATTCTAAGGCAATCCTAGTGTGTCCTCACTCAGCTCCCGTCCTGGAATTAAGGTTCGGACTTGCCCATTGATACGCTTGTACGCAGTTCGGCGGCTCTGTGTTCCCTGTGTGGACCTTTTATTCGTCGGCATTAGCTCCAATATTAAAGGTTTTGACAAAATGCGAAGCCGTTGTGTCTTCTCTATTAACACTAGATCGACTAACCTCAAGGCCAGCCAAGTACCTATGCTGTACCACAGACCCAACTTCAGCGAGCTTTATTCTCCTAGTTAGGTCAGACGATAGGTCACGAGCGAAGTCCCCACAAGTGCCCATCAGTTCAGAGATTTCTCCCTCAGAGTTCAACTTTGTAAACCCCATTGCTATGAACCTCGTCACCATCCGGCGCATTGGCTCCTGTTCCTTGTTTCCGAACCGCGAACACGTGTTTTCATAGATGTATGATACCAGTTCCACGATATATCCAGTTTGCTCAGGAACACATGCAGCAAATTGAAGTGCCTGCAAAGTGCGCAGCAGACGATCAAGGGCCATGTCCGATAATCCCTCAATTGCCCAGTAATTCGCCAATGCATAAACTTTTGCATGCATCAGAAGTAATTCGCCAAATCCCTCCTCTTTACCGAAGTGGTCCAACACCCAGCTATTATAAGATAAATACGAAGTGCCCCCGTATTCCATGAGCCCAGCGAGGGGGGTCAAAGGACGCTCTGCACGAAAGGAGTCCTCCACACTAGGCGATTTCTCTGAAACTACCACAGGAGCGGGCTTAAGTTTTCCATTCTTCTGCCAAGTATAATCCTTAGAATAGAGATAATCGATCATACGACCAACCGTGTCTGCATCCCACTCATCCAAGTTGATTTCGCGTTTTACTGACTCTTCCCAATTGCCATCTACTATGACTCGGAAAGGCTGAGAATTTTGGGAGAGGACATCTCCGTGGACGTAAAAGGTTCTCGTGCCCTTCTCTGCATTTATCTGAAATACCGCGGATGAGAAGGCAGCTCTTGTCACGCCAGTCTCGAGAGGTAACACCTTGCTAGATCATCATGAGTATCATATTAGAAGGAGCGCCTCATCAATGGTGGGGAACAAACACTTCATTATCTGCCATTAGACCGACTTAATCGTCGCTTTTTTGTGCTTTCTTAGCACTCGAGTGGCAAGTGTTAATCGGGTCAAAAGGGGCGTCAATGGGTTTCTTGGGCGGTCTAAATAAAGAATGATACAGGTGCCTTCCACCATCTCCCCACATTATAATACAATGTGCAACCGTCCACCTAAAAACTTAAGGCCACGTATGGTGGGAAGCCTTAAACATGAGCACGGGCAGCATTCGCTTTGCTCCATAGTGCATATTAATTCATATCTTGATGTAGTTAATCACCAATTAATTTACCTTCCCTCACGCAATCCCAGCCACGAATTTGGCTGCCAACCTTTACGGATGTACTTATACGGTACTAAAGCGCAAATTATATACTCGATCATAAGGGCGCGACCATCATCGTTCCTAATCAACCATCATACTACCATACCACTTGGTCAACCACACCGCTGCCTACTACCACAACAACTACAATCCCATATTTTTTCAGTATTTTCCCCCCACATTGCTTTTGCCCTAAGGTTAACTTGCAGAACAAATATTTTTCTTATCTTTTTCTAGTACTGAGTTGTGCTACTTTTCACTTGTTGATGATTGATGCTGAGGACGATTGTTGAGGAGGGGCTGCCGTTGTCACTAGCATACAGCTCCTAAGTTTTGTAGATTTTGCTAGCGAAAGTGTTTGGCAAGCAGATAGTGCAAGTAAAGAATTAGGTATGATGACTACCCCTTACAAGTACTCGCAAAATCTACAAAACTTAGACGCTGCACCTCAGTGAGATATAGCCTGTCCAGAAGTTAATATATTAAAAATCCTGACCCCTCGAATCGCCAACTTGCTATCTATCGAAAGTAAACAGAAAGCAAAAGGTTGTTGAGGAGCCTTTAGCGGCTTGAAATTGGGTATTCTTTGGGTTGGAGGATGCTCTTTTCAGAGGTCTCAAGTTCCCCCACCCCCCACCACACTGTTCAAATACCGGGGAGATGTTACTCGAGTACTGTACTCGAGTATCATGCAAGACAGGGATACGGTATTGAACAAAATAACCTTGTCTTGTACGAAAAAACCTCCAAAGGTACTGCAACTCAGCGGCTGCTCACTATTACTGTACCACCATGCCCTTTTTCCTTCAGGTCCTTAATCATATCGGAAATCCTAGAGTTTCATTGACGGCACAGGGTCAGCTGCCTCTTCACCACCCATCGAGCGCAATATCGATACATAACCCTTGGTGCACAAATTCGGGGGCCGGCGGGTAGCGCTTTCGAATTCGAGCCAACGATCATAAAACGGAAGTTGGCGGCTGACTCGCCTGCAGTTATCTCTTATAATAGCAAGCGGGGTAGACTAAAGAAGGGGAGATAGGCGCGATATCTACCCATTGCCGAACGGTTAACTTAAGACACGTTCCCGGGAACGGGAGTGAACATGGATCGCCATGCCGCCGACGACCCACACATAGCACACTAGCCAACCCCCCCGCTCCACGTAAATAAGAAGTCAGGATCGGACCTATCTAGTGGACAGCTCTTGTAACTTTTCACATCTTCTTAATTTCCATACCAACACTGGCCCCCACATTAGCACCAAGCCACGAAACTCTTTGGCGTATCTGTAGCACCGTGGGAACTCGGATAACTACCTTTCCCCAGGGAGTCGAAGTTCCCTTTACGAGTACTGGCAGGGGCCGGGGGGTCTTCTTTCTTTTTCTGTTAGGTTGGGGCAAGGGTGGTCAGTTTTCGCATTTCTTTCACCCTATCCTAGGGAGGGAATTTTGGACGTCTTAGTGTGAGGTTCAACTACCGGTATTCGAGTTCTTACAGTAAATGCTGTAGTGGGAGCAGACCTTCACGCCTGTCCTGATTTCCCCACCTAGCGGGCGCCGGCTGGGTACAGCTGGGGTAAAACTTTATGATAACATTATTGAACATTCCTTCAGGCATTCCTATTATGACAAGAGAAAGAAATATCTAGAGCGCCTTTCCAGTAAACCGCAGGTACCATACTCCAGAACAGATAAAACAATCCATAACACTCCTGAAACTCCCATGATAAGCCACAACCCACCAGCTATCATACCCCCATTGCCCACCCAGGCAAGAAGTATCCGGTAACAGGAATTCGCAAAACAGTGGGTATCTGAGCGCCCATTCAAATCCTCAACCCCTACTTTCGGATACCTCTTGCATGGGACAAGTAGCTCGAACAGGGGTGAGTATTACAGCAAAACAGCTGGCAACCAAAAACTCAAAGGGCAACTGACATGAAATCGCCTCACCCCCCTCGGAAGTCCCATAAGATAAGTGAAGGTAAGGAGATAGAGCCAGGAAAGGAGGAAAGAGGGTATAGTACGGCCTTCGTGAACAGACATGGGCTTAGCAGAGAAAACTAAAGCAATCAAACTGTGTGGGTATTGGTATGTGTAGGATACATAGTTCCTACACTCGACTTGTAATCTCTCCGGGTCCCCCCTATTGTGCAGTACGTTATAGTTTACTAAATCCGGAAAGTTATGCTTTGTGCAGGTCACGCTGGTTTTATAAGAGGAAATTCAGCGATGGGATATTGATTGGTATAGGGCTCATGGAAACGGTTAATGGATGGAACCGTGAGAACACAACAAATAAAACGCAACTGAAGGTGAGAGATCGATGAACTAGTGAATCGATAGAGGCGCTAGCTAAGGACAAAGTAGGAGATATACGAGTTGCCATCTGTCTGAAAAGCCGAGATCTCTAGAAACAAAACGGAACTCCATGAACGCTCAACAGCGAGCCAAATACAGGGGGATACTTCGGCAACGACAGGAACTTAGTAGGACTACTAAGGGTAGCAATTCCTATGAATCGAATAATCTAGTTTAGTATTATGATATTTGAAATCCCTCTTGTAGGATAATCGGGGGGAATGGGAGAAAAGGTTTATCTTACAAAACGAGAAATTAGTATTTCCATATGAGATGGAGGAATGTATTTGGTGCCGCCGAAGTACTAGGTAATGAGTATTGGTTAATACGCTCCAAGACCCCAGTCCTGCCCAGCTGTGGTTTCATGGTAGGGGCTGCGACAGGGGTCGAGGTACGAAGTATCTGAACATGCCGGATTCTCAAAGCATCCCCACCCCCATCTTTGCATGCAAGAAAAACTCCCTCTGTCCTCGGAAGCGGAGCCACGTCGTCCCGGCCAAAGATATGCACAAAAGAGGGCACAGTACCCCTTTTAAAAGAGGTACAAGCATGCTCTTCAATTTCTGTGAACTTCGGCACGAGCCAAACCGGGATGCTTTTCTCGAGGTTAGTGCTCACAAACTATCTTAGATCCTGTATACTAGAGAAACCAGCCAGAGCTACAGTAGGCAGGAGACTTACCTAAACAGAAGTCCAGAGTTAAGGTTAGGGTCTCCCCAATTGTGCTCTTGAACACAGTTCCATGGTTCTTCCCCCCCGACGCGTACCTTTTTATCGCATTAGTAACCACAAAGAAATGTCGTATGAGAGCTAGGTTATATAGCCGATTTCAGGCCATATGTGGACGGAGCGCAAACCTCTAAATCCGATATGAACCGCTTGACCTTGATAGCAGCTCCAATCTCGAATTCTTGTACTCTTCTAGTTACATCAGACATGAGGTCTTCGGCAAGCTGGGCGCTTGAACCCATCAAACCCGATATCCCGTTGTTGGAGTTTAGAGTTGTAAGGTTCAATGCAGTAAACCTTACAACAAGCTTGCGCATCGGCTCCCGGCCGAGAGATATTGAGATGGTGTTTTCGTAGACATATTTGAGAAGTTCCGTGATATAAGTAACCTCTGGAGATTTGCTTTCAATAGGGCCGAGTGCTGTAAGTGTTCTGAGCGTACGATCAAGTGCCAACCGCTTCAAATTTTCAATACTTTTGAAGCTAGCAAGGGCATAGATCTTTGCGTGGGCTAGAAGCAGATCTCCAAAGTGGTGATCTGCCGGTTTTATGGTGCTTAGCCAAGTGTTATAGTCCAACGGGATGGCGGGCGTTTCATCGGCCCCGAATAGTTGGTCAACAGGAGTTAGGGGGCGATTAATCTCAAAAAATTCGGCCTTTTCCTCGGGAGCTGGTGATCTGAAGGTGAAAATCTTGTTTTTCTCTTCAGCAGAACGGGGTTTCTCCGCTGCTCGCTTCGTCGGTATCGGCCATTGGTAGTCGCCGGTGTGGAGGAACTGGAGCAAGCGTTCAACCGTATCGCCATCCCAGCCATTCAGATCGATGATGCTCCCCGAAGACTTCTTCGAATTGCTTTCTACTGCACTGCTGAATGACTGGGAGCATTTAGATAGGATGCTTCCGTGGGCGTAGAAATGCCTCGCTCCTCCTTGTGCCGTGACTTGAAATATCTGTGCTTCAAACAATGACTTTGGTTCGGCAGTAGAACTATTAGAAGTGTTATCGGACATGGGGGAGCTGCGAAAAGGCCCTTTTGCATTTGTACCCGGAACCATGGGATCTGATGCAGAGCCTTCGTTACCGGCACTCATAACTTTAGCTGTAAGTCGGTTGTTGAGGTCTTGTTGTCGCTGCTGCGGGGGTGAGTGACAAATATAAGAAGAATGCTGTTCTATTTGGTACTCTACGCGCTCGAATTTAAGGGGAACGTGCTCTTGTTTGAAATATCCCCTCTAGGACAGGGGCAGAGAGCCCACCACAAACTCAGGCCTCAGTGGAGCCTTAAAAAAAAAGGAAGATATTGTTGGTTAGAAAAAGCAAGCGAACACATTTACCGTAGGTAGCAACGGGAGAAACTTTTGCGATTTTCAAAGCCGAAACCATTTACTCACATACCGGTACCGGTAAAGTATTTCCCATTATTACTGTTATTATTATCTAAAGGCGTTCAACTATTTTTGCTAATACAGTGTCTTGTCCCAGGAAAGAGGTACGCTAAAACAGGGGGGCATATTCCGCTCGAGTACCGTAGGCACAAAATTGTTCTACCAAGCATCTCTTGGATCCCTATTTCTAGGAACCAGCACTTCTTGCCTGAAACTAGTACTACGGGAGGCAATTGCAATGTCCTAGCAGACACCTCTTGTGTTAGAGTATCCTACCGTACTGTTATCTAGGGTATGGTGCTTGCCTTGCCCTACTGTACTAGTACAGTACAAGTACTGCAGGCCTGAGAACAAATCTCTTAAGTCACATAGCAAACCACTAAAGCAACACCAGAAAAACGATCCCTAGCGTCTACAGAGTTTGACCTCTGTGAGCAGGTCTGAAAGGAAGCACAAACAGTGGTAGTCAGGGAACCCATGATTGCGAATGCCACAAGGAGAAGCCGCGCAATAGCCTGCCCCCCCCCGTGGAGCATACCCTCACAAACAAGTGCCAGGAGCAGCCGAAAAAGAAAGAAACAATGTCCACCTGTGTGAATAGGAGAAAGTTTGATATCGGTATCGCACTATGCTCGGATATTGCCGAACCACGCGGACATCTACGGTATTATAGATAATTATATCTCCTCCAAGCTACCACACTGAGCTCTCTGCAAGCCCAGCACCGCTACATTAAACCGTTCACAGCTTATCCGGGAACAGAAGGGAAAGACTTCGAGAATGATAACCTTTCCGATTTCAACAATTCACTGGGAAAACAAAACAAACACTATACGGGTAATTAGTGTTATTCTGATCCCCAAATGGCTCTGGGAGGGAACTGAGAGCTAGGAATGTCAGCACTGCCCAGTCTATCTTGTCACATGCACAGTGCTATACTCTCTACCTTTTATGTGACCCCAACAAAAAGAAAAAGCACAAAAGGCCACCCCACCTTCTATACCGGTAGTGCCAGGTGCCTAGAGAGCTACTTGTAGAGCAACGCCATATCTTGAGAGAACAAACAAGCGTTTTCCATCAGTGAAGAAAGTGAGTGAGTTCCCATGTCAAAGAACTCGAGAGGTTCGACCCAGTCTAAGTAGTATATCTAGGAAGATGCAGATGCAGCATTCTGGAGCGGTTCAGGATGTCAACGTCAGGAATATGTTGTCAAAACTTAAACAATTAAACCCGAGTTTTGAGTTATCTTGGTGAGGGAAGAGGACGGGTCCTTGTTTTGTTTTTCTTAAGTTGGGTCCGAGGCGGTGAGTCTCTGCATTGGTTGTCCGGGGGAGGAAACATGGGACGTCTTAGAGCTGGGTTTGAGTTCTTACGGTAGCGAGTAAGAGCATACAAGGTCAGGAGAATCCAGGCGCCTATATACGCATTATATCCCTTAATAAGGTGCTTTCGTGCCACCCACACAGCGCATCTTTGTAAATGCTAAGAACGCTTTGATAGAGAGTTGTGTTCAGCTTCAAGATTGTCGGCTATGAGAGCGACCCTGCGCCTGTTGGTCGTTCAAGCATGTTACATGATCTGGTACCGTGGTCCTATCCAGGCCTACCGCACATTAGTAATGCTGGAGTATTATCTTACAATGCCCAAAAGACTCGGGCGGAAGATTAACGTATCAGGACTTGGTAGTTACCTCTCTATTAGTAGTGCAGCGCTGTGTATTGCATTCCCGGTATGATACTTGGTGTTCCTTGTTTGCCAAGAAGCGGTGTTCCTTAAGGTTGAATAGTCCCCGGTGTCTATAATAACTCTTCCAACAATCAAAATTACTAAGTAGAGTTAAAACCAAACACATCCCAAAAGTACCTAATAATATTTCCATGAAACTTTCACTTTGTCAGGTGGGTACTGGACGGGGAGGAAATGGCTTTTACTTAGGCCGCCACTCCTAGGCAAATGTAGTTGGTTTTAGGTACCCGGCAATCACCCATCAATAGGGGCCAGACAGGGGTTTGGCTGTTGATCAAACAGGTGCTATCGGCTGCGTTGGACTGGACACCTGAGAGCTACTTGCACAAAGCTACCCTGTTGGTTACCTTGTAAAGTTCGAAGCAAGCGTACCTACTAAAGTGATTATTCTTATCCCATGCCCACACAATCAGAAAGACAGGATTAATGGAAATGAAAAAGAGTAAATGTTGAGCTCAACATCTGAGTCATATTTTTTAGGGTGTACTTGGCTTTAACTCCACTTAGGGCCTGTTCGGCATGCCAGGATTAGACCAGGATTTGGACTTAAAGTCCTGACTTGAAAATCAAAGTCCGGAAACTTGAAAGTCCGGACTTTGTAAGCAGGCCATACCAACCATGATAGGATTTGGGTTTGAACTTTGGAAAATTTGCAGCAGTTTGTGAATCTAATATAAAGTGATAGAGATGAGATCCAGGTATGATGTGTGACTAGTTTTTCCAGATTTAAAAACCTGATCTAATCCTAACATGAAAATCCAGTCCGACTGGCCCGCCAAGCACAATTAGACTGAAAGTCTAGACTTAGGTGATAATCCGGATTTTAAGTCCAAATCCTGGCATGCCAAACAGGCCCTTAAATGATTTCGGCCTTTCATCTTGGAGCGAAGATAAGAACCCTATACTGAGATACCCCGATAATACGGTAGTTTTCCACCAAGGCCGGCTTTTACTTAAGGTTGGACGGTGCCTTGTACGATAGCTGAAACAAGGAAAACCCAACGGCCCCTAATGAAGCCTAGTAACGAACAAAAATAATAATAGGAAGATTGCGTCTTGTGAGGCTGGTAAACTAGTGTTAACGCAACCTCCCTATTCCTTTTTTGTTCAGTGTGATACTAGGCTTCACCAGAAGCCTGTGTTCTTGGTATAGAGATAAGAACCGTGTACCGAGATACCCAATTTGATGAGATAATACTTGTACGGTAGTTAGGGTTATTGGCACTAAATTGCCATTGCACAACCCTCCAAATCGATGTGCCCGGCACGGTGTTATAGTGCCTAGACAGTACCCAAGTACTTATTATTAAAAAACGGTTCAATTTTCAAGCCATATATCGGAAACATATACGCGCAAGAGATTCTCAAGAACTTCATTCAATCTCAGAGTACCAGGAAGGCCCACTATTTATACAGTGAAACAGCAACATATATCGGCAGTAGAAAAGAAGATAAAGAAGTCAATATGGAAGACAAGAGAAAACAAGTGAGAACAGAATTGCGTATCCAGTTGGCTGATTGGGCAGTGACAGGAGGGAAAAAGTCAAATGCAGTAAGTCTAACTCAGAGAGTAGGAAACTGGAACTAAGGGCGAATGACCGGCTTTGTCGTACTCTAATGCGTAGAGAGTGCATATCTGAAAGCCTAATTCCAACACATTGTAAATGCGCCAAGCTGTAGTTTGTAAGGTGGAAGGAACTTGAACTTTTATAAGGAAAACACAATACTGCTAACCATACTAACTGTACCGTACGAGTATTCTATAAGGTAAACCTTATCCCATGGACGGGTGAGACATGCGGATTCACGACCTTCCGTATGCAGTAGCTCTATGCTGTGGCTAAGCAACTTTCCACCAATAAAGGCTCGATATTTCATGATTGTTTTTTTTTTGGGCAAAGTCACTGAGCCACAGGATAGAGCCATCCCTTCGTCTGCATTTGTCGTTTTTTATTTCCCTAGAATAGGAATAAAGTTAGTGTCGCAACCGCGGGGATGTTTTTCTACCGGTCAGGTCACAGCAAGAGCTCCATGGCCATACTGCCTTTGGTAAAGATCTAAGGTTAACATATGCCATTAACTACGCTAAAAAGCTGCGAAATCTGCACACAGATTAGGAGATTGTATACTCGTAATGTCCTGATGTTTGTGAGCACAACCACTATTGCATTATGCCAAGATCGGGGCAAAAAAAGCTGAATTTTGGCGGTGTGCAATAGCAGTTGTGTTCACAAACGTCAGGACATTACCAGTACGGAAAGTCGTGAATCTGTAAGTTATGCCTCACCCGCACATGGGATAAGCCGCAATTTGTAAGCCGTTACCTTACAAAGGTTGGCCTGCCAGACCCCCTAAATTCCTTTTGGTTTAGCTTCCTCTCCAGCCAAGACACACAGTATGAAACCCACTCTCAGCCGTCACAGCTCTCATCCTATGACTCCCCGCACTCCACTTTTTTTTTCCACCCCATTCTCTCATACTTTCTTTCCTAAATACTTCTGAATCCAACAAACACCTAGGAACATAGCAAAAAAATACAACCTATCTTCATCATGTCCCAGCCTCAAGCAAATGACATGGAGAAAAATATCGAGATGTGGAAGGTACGATCGTTACCCTCAACAAATTTTGCCGCTGACACGCAGTCTCCGGCAAATTAGATCAAAAAATTGATCAAACGTCTTACCGAAGCACGCGGCAATGGAACCAGTATGATCTCCCTAATCATCCCGCCTAAGGATCAGATCTCTCGCGTGGGCAAGATGTTGTCTGATGAGTACGGCACCGCATCCAACATCAAATCCCGTGTCAATCGTCTCTCTGTTCTTTCAGCCATTACTTCTACTCAACAACGTCTCAAGCTCTACAACAAGGTTCCGCCCAACGGTCTCGTCGTCTACTGTGGTGAAATCATCACAAGCGAAGGCAAAGAGCGTAAAATCAATATTGACTTTGAGCCCTTCAAACCAATCAACACCTCTCTGTACCTCTGTGATAACAAATTTCATACGGAGGCACTGTCAGAGCTTTTGGAATCTGACTCCAGGTTTGGCTTTATTATAATGGACGGTAACGGCGCTTTGTTTGGAACTTTAAGTGGAAACACTAGAGAAATCGTCCATAAGTTCTCTGTTGACCTTCCCAAGAAGCATGGGCGCGGTGGACAATCGGCGTTGCGTTTCGCACGTCTTAGAGAGGAGAAACGCCACAATTACGTCCGTAAGGTGGCAGAGTTGGCTGTGCAGAACTTTATCACCCACGACAAGGTTAATGTCTCGGGGTTAATTCTTGCCGGATCTGCCGACTTCAAGACTGACCTTGCTCAAAGTGAACTCTTTGATCAACGCCTGCAAGCAAAGATTATCAAGGTTGTCGATGTGTCCTACGGGGGTGAGAACGGGTTTAATCAGGCTATCGAGTTGGCCGGAGAGACTTTGAGCAACGTGAAATTTGTTCAAGAAAAGAAGTTGATCGGCAAGTATTTTGAGGAGATATCTCAGGATACTGGAAAGGTTTGCTATGGCATCGATGATACCCTAAAGGCTATGGAGTTGGGTGCAGCAGAGAGTATTTATTACGTACCAACTAGTAAGAGAGTTGCTAATATGGGTCATAGCTATCATCGTCTTTGAAAATCTCGATGTGACTCGCTGGGTTCTCAAGAACTCTGACGGCGACCTTATCACTCTCCACACCAATAAGATTCAAGAGCAACATCGCGAAAAATTCATGGACAAGGCTTCTGGACAAGAAATGGAGATTATTGAACAAATTTCCTTTCTTGAGTGGTTGGCAGAAAAGTATCAGAGCTTTGGTGCTACCTTGGAGTTTGTTTCTGATCGCTCCGGCGAAGGCAATCAATTTGTGAAGGGATTTGGCGGGATCGGCGCTTTGCTCAGATACAAGGTTAATTTCGAGCAGTTGCATGAACTTGAGGATGAAGATGAATACTATGATGGTGAGTTTGGCTCCGTCGTTTGGGGTTGTCTATGCTGACCGATATGTAGAATGATGGTTTTGTTGCCTCGCAAAGCAACGCGAGGACGGATCTCCAGACGCAGGTCTGAGGGCGTCCCGCCAGCAGTCTCGCCTCTGGAATTGCGGCGGAACTGCTTCGAGGGTGTTGGTGGGATATGAACGGGTTTCTGCTACAGTGTGGTAAACGTCTATTAAACCTTAGAAATCTAAGGTACCAGTTGTGAGTCCCTTCTTTTGCCCCTGTATTTTGGGCCCTTTTCTAATAGTTGGCCCTCGATGTTTAGGGAAGCAAAATTGTTGGGGAATAAACAGGTGCAACTCACTTCTTGTTCTTGAACTCAAGCTTTTTGTTTTGTTTTGTTTTTAGTTAAACTGTCACTCCCGAATTGAATCCATTCTTAAATTGCTACCGCCATTCAGAGCAGTGTTTGTGAGTCGTGTCGCAAAGCCGCTTCAAGGAACCTTTCAAGCACTGAGACATGACACCCCTCCCATAAAGTGTGGCGTTTACAAGCCACGGTGTCCTTTGAGCCTCATTTTCGTAATGATAACCCGGCCCACCAGCATCCCACTTTGTTTCCACCACGTCTCCCAAACAATCCCAAGATCCCGAATGAAGCTTCCCACCACTACGATTTTGCTGCTAGCCACCTCGGCGGCGGCGGCGAAGCTAAAGCCCGGCCAAAAGATGCTCCTCTCGGATGTTCCTGCCTTAACTCTGCGAAGCGACCAGATGACAAAGAATCGGAGGGTTCCAGCAGTTCCGCAGGTACGAGAGCTGTAAAAAATTTCATTGACGGGCTTACTAAAGTGTTCATGAGTAGTTAAAATGCGTGGGTGGAGAAGGTAAGGGAAAATATGAGATTGATGTTATGAGATGTAAGAATATCGGAAGGTGGGTTGGGTCTTTCGATCATCCAGCGGGTTGACCTGGGTTATTGATTTTTGGTAGTGATTATAACGACGAATATGTGAGCTGGGCATGCACTGCTGATCTACCACGAGAGTTCAAACTTGGTTCTACCGATGTTATATGCGAAGGGTATGTCCCCCTATCTAGTACGTGATCTCTTCACAGGCGTTATGCTTAACTTAATCATGATACAGCTATGATAGCGAGGACGACCGATACGTCCTCAAAGGTACCGACCCACCCACTTTTCCATGCCTTTACCCCCCTCCCCTCGCTAGAGTTAACCACTGAGTGGCACAGGTTCCTGTGGAGTAGAGTACCGACTCGCACTCACGGATTACGGATACGAAAAATTTGGATATGGTGGATCGGTATTCAAACGATTACCTTCGAAGGGCATAGGTTTCCCCCCTCCCTCTTCTTTTTCATCAACCAGCTAAGCAGGGACCCAACACATGAACAGAGACAGAAACTTTCCTCTTCTGGACATTCTTCATCGGTATCGTCGTGTGGATCTTGTACTCCGTATACAAAAACTATAACAATCCAGTGCCGAGAACAAGACAGCCACGGCGACCCGGCGGTAGCGGGGGATGGTTCGGCAGCGGAGGAGATGACCCTCCACCACCGTACGATCCCCGCCCACCCCCAAAACCGACGTTCCCGTCATCCTCCTCTTCGCAGCAATGGCGTCCAGGGTTCTGGTCGGGACTAGCAACTGGCGCTGCGGGGTCGTACTTGATGGGGAATAGAGATAGAGCGAATCAGACGCAGACAGCACCGCAATGGTTCCAATCGAGTGGTGCACCGTCGGGCGGTTATGGGGGTCCGAGTTGGGGCGGCGGTAACGGTGGAGGGGAGAGTAGTAGTGCTGGAGCCATGAGGCACTCAAGTACTGGGTATGGGCAGACGAGAAGAAGGTAATGTCTGGGGATTTAAAAACCAGCCCTTGCGTTATTCATGGTCGATCTTATTGGTGATATCTATGGCGCTCGGTCGCGGTGGTAGTGGTGGATGGAAGACGATATCTGTGTCCTATGCAAAGAATAGTGAGCCTCTCTACTCTTGCTCAACCTATACACTTCTTAGGTCGTCGCTCGCAGTCTATATCCGCACTTTTATTCCCCGCCCCCGGAGTAAGATTCTAGTGAGTTCCGGTAGTGCAGTGTAAGCGGCTCGATTGAACGGTTGCGCCAGTTTCACCTTGTGACATCCCGACATTCGGGGTTTTCCATGCTAAGGCTTGAGGCAAGGAAACACGGTTCTTGGTTTGGTAGTTGTGGTCTAGCTGCCAGTGTAGCCCAAGAGAAAGAAAGAGTCGCCATCGAAGCTGTTAATCGAATCTTATCACTTGACACTTGGTGGCCATGGGTATCACAGATCTTGAACCTGGTGTGCCACTCTTCGCTCCCGGGGTAGGTACTGCACTTGAGCAGCGTAGTTAACCTAGCCAGGGACCGCCGAACTAATCGTAGACATAAAATCTACATCAGAACAACGTAGCTAGGCCCGTGGTATATATATATATATTCCGACCCACCGACCGATTCCGCCGGCGCCGTACCAGATGCGGTCAGGCGGAGCGGAGTATCATAAAGCTGGGTAAACTCTGTTCTGTCCTTGCCCCAGCTTGACTTGCTCAATGTACAGTATAGTATGATACCGTAAATGTGAGCCGCGTGAATCAGAAGCACCATATGGCACTCGCTAAACTACTCGTGATTTTCCATCTGTAGACCTATGATACCTTTTACCCTTATTCTTCTCCGAACCCCCCCTTCCTTTCCTTCATTCCCATAACCCCAGCCACCAGTACCATGCCAGATTTATTCCTAATTTCTGTCATGCTACCATTATTTGTACTGAGAAACGAGCCAGGTCATGCTCACGTCGGTGCACTCACCCCTTTTGCAAGCCCCTCTTCCACCGAGGCCGGATGGGGCTCGTTTGTTTCGTTTCCACCTTCGGTGAACAAGTTAGACTAAACTTTGTATTATTAACCCACCATAACCGAGTTGTGAGAGGTAAATTAGTCGATGGTGCCGGTGAGGTTATAGTTCTGTTGGCTGAGGGATGCGTACTAGTAGATGGGACTTGAGTTGAGTTAGTTGCTTATGCTACTGCGGGTGGTGCTATCAAACCTATTCCAGATCTCGTAATAATTGATACCTGCTGAATACGGGTACGAGTACTGTACTAGTACCTGGCAGCTGGCGATACTCGGTAGCTTGCCAAGTAACCCAACGCGAATCTAGCTCAGGAACCAGCGCCGGCACTTTACTTGCAATAAAGGCACACCCCCTACCGGACTACAGCCCTCTCCGATCCGGAGGACAAAAGGTTATCCACGAAAGCTAGCTATGCAAGGCTCTCTCTCCAATAATAAACAACATCGGCGTATGGGTAAATGGCACACCTTGATCGCGGGCGTGTGTGGAGGAGCACCCTCCGATGTAGGCAAACTAAGGGAGGAGTAGATTGGAGGTATATAAAGACAGGGAGTTACACCATCACGTCTTAAAAGACCTTCTTCACCACTACCACCTTTTTTTTTCCTTTATTTTTTTTCAGTACTATTGGGAGTTAGATCGCCTTCTTGCTGGAAGGATATTGTACAGCACATTAGCCCCTCGAGGTTTGCTCACATTTAATTACCTATTATCAACTAGATATCTACCTAGCCATCAGCCCCACAGCACATCCAAAACAAGACAAAAAAACCACTCCCCTCATTCCAAACCAAAATGGTCCAAACAGCCCTCGCCCTCTTCTCCCTCTTCCCCCTAACCTTGGCCAACCACTTCAATTCAGGCGCCTGGAAGCCAGCAATGTGGGACTCACCCTCGTGGAGGAACACATTCGACACCACAGTCCCAATTGGTCCCATAGCGGAGTCGCAGATAGTCTTCGCCTGGCCGTCGTCCGTGTCCTGTTGGAACGGGTCAGAGAGCAAGACCCCCAAGAAGGAGGGGTGCACGAACGCGGGGACCTCGGTGGGGCACATTAACAACAGCTTCCTCAAATATAATTTTACCAGTTTAGGTCAGAAGGCGGCGCTGGTCGCTACAATGCTGTACGAGAGTTCAGGGTTTAAGGAGAATGTTGGCCATATGCCTGGGAGGAGAGGGCGGGCGAGTGTGTATTCTTAATCCAGTGGGAGAGAAGCTATTATGGTGGTTTGCTAATTTTGGGGATTGGGAGGTTGTAGCGAAAGCGATGTTACTGTTCAATTACATTTATGACTATGCCTGGGATCAGCCGGAGCTCCAACAACAGCTTTTGAACTTGCGGGGTGGGTCGAGGTTGTACCTCAACCCTTCAGCGATCAATAAGATACCGGAAGATACGCAGGAAGCTGTTCGAGCACTTGTTCTTCCGGACCAGTAATCCCCCTCCCACGCCCCTTTCCTATTCCTTATTGCTCATACTAATGAATATAAGATACACATTCGGCTCCGCGGGGTGGTATCTTCGTGAAAAATGCGGTAAGGGAATCCACGAGAAGCTCACCAAGGACGGCTACGAGGGCTTCCGCACGTACGTTGAGGAATGCCTGGAAGCTGGGAAAGTAGAGCCTGACCGGCTGGAGGTGTGGTGTAAGACTATTGATGCGCTGACCCCCGCTGGGATACCGCATCCGGAACAGTGCTCACCGAAGTAGTTTTTTTTCTCTTTCGTTTGGTTTTCGTCCGGGTGATGGAAAATTATAGGATGGCTTAGGGGAAGGGGAAGGGAGAAAGGGAGGGTTAGCTTTCTTGATTTTATTTCTTTGCTTCACCTCATTTCTTTTATATGCTGTGCCAGCTTGTATTATTATCGGCGTTGTTAGGTAGAGTGTTGGGCTAGTAATGAGGGTTTGACGAGGAAGGTGTAGAAAAACTTGAAGGGTGTATGATAGCTGTAGGTATGCCAAATGTTTGAGGAGTAGGTTTGCTTGAGCGAATAGGAGTTATAGATTGGATCCCGGCGCTGAACCAGTGGTAGGTGAAGCGTGGCGGAAAGCCCGCCGAGGTCCGCTGGCAGTAGTCACCTTTTACCTTTCTTATTTGTGATCTTTCCGGACCAGAAAAGGCATGCAGCTTAAGCACTTTTGTCAAATGAAAAAGTGGTTTTTGATTCTCCCCCGGCTGGTTAAGCTCTACCCAGGGAAATTCAGATATTTGAGGAATTTCCTCTCAGGAGGACCGTGAGGCTTAGAAATCACTGCTAGTAACTTAAGATGAATGTGGTATGTGTGCGCGGGAAATCCTTTAATGAGCGAGTCAGAAAAGCAGAGGTGCAGAGCAAAAGCTAATTCGATATTAACTTAAGAGGTATGGAGATATTGCTATATTCAATATAGCAAGATAAAAGAATCACGGAATCCTTTAATTACACTCCGCAAAGCAAAATCTGTTCATAATAATATTATTATTATCACGAAGACGCATTTAATCCAACAATGTGGATTTTTTTGTTCTGCTGGGTGATACTCTATGACCCGTTTCCACCGTTGATCTAGCTTTAGAGGCCTTGTACCCTAATAAAACTATCACTTCCGGGCCCGCAGCCCCTAGGGTTAAACAAATCCAGGGACCTGTCTATACCCTAATCTACCGCGCAATATCATAAAATAAGAAAATAGCTAACCCTCAGTGCCGATTCAATCTCCTGACCTATGATAAGTGCTTGTGCTTTTTTTAATCTTGCCCCTTTCTTCACCCTCCTTCGACTCACAACCATCGCCAACTACAACCCAACAAGCTACTTCCTACTTCACAAGAATACCCAAACTAGACCTGTTTCCTTGGGTATAGTTTTCACATGTTATACTCCTGATCTACCTCTTCCCACAACTTTCCTTATTGTTTTTCCCTTCCGGGAAAACAATACTTTGGAAATTTGTCTAATTTCTATTTCTACCTTCGTGCCCTCCCGTTTTATTTCTTTAAAAGTCGGTGCGTATATGTTACTGAAATCTTAATACTTTTTAGCAAGTATCTTCCCTCAGAAAAAAGTCTACCACTGTCAGCCTCCGTCCTAGACATGGAGAACTTCGATGCTCCTGCAGCTCTTATTGAGAGCGCTCAAGAGAGGGAGGAGAGAGACCCTGCCCTTATCATGCAGTATTGTGAGTGTCCCCCTTTTCCATGAGTAGTAGCCTTCCTATCTTTTTTCTGTTTCTGGAGAAAAAATAGCCAATGTCTACTTCCACTGCTCCTCAATCAAACAGTTCCCACACCATTGCTTTGTACTGCAAGCTTCTTGTTGAAACTTGCAGTAGATTTCTTTGCTCTCTTTATAAGAAAAGAAGCATCTAACGAGCTGCCTTCCAGTCCCCGGCGCAACTGGCAGAATGATGGTTGCCCTTGGAATTCGTACTACAGTTCAAGGTTGGGTCTTCCTCAAGCATATCAGGGGGATCGTTAAAGACTACATCGTGGCCAAGCCTATTTTCGTTTCCCGCATGAATGATAGAAGTAATGCCACAGCCATTAAAGCGGAGAAAGTAAAGGCTGCCCAACACCTGGTCAACCTCCTGGAGGACAAAATGCCGTGGATAAAACCCTCCTCCTCCGAATCTGGAGCTGTTGACTGGCTGAAGGAACCGAGCTACCAAATTGTTAGCCATGAGCTAGCCCTTTATCGCGCTACCTCTCGAATCCGCCAGCAGAGGACTCAGGGACCGGGCAACCAGGATTCGATCGATATGGGTAATCCTGGACCTCTTCCTGCAGCAGCTGGGGGTGGTGAAGTGTACGGAAATTGCTGCTAAAATACCTCCTTGAGTATTGGCATATGACGGGTTGTTTGAGAAAAAAAGAAGAAAAAATCCTACCAGTAACTAGATGTAACCTAGCATGAGCTTTACTTTCTGTCTGTCCTCTAGCATTCACTCTAGCTTTACTTGCATGTATAGGAGAATTCCTAATTAAAAATAATGAAATCTTTTTTGAATTTTACTTGTTGAATGAGGTTGCCGATTATTATTTTTCGTTCTCTTTTACTGCTGCACATGCCGAACGATGTGATATTGCTTTTCGTAAATCGTCACAGGAAGTCCAAAGATTAAGTAGATGCGAAGTAATTAAAATTACGATGGGAGCCAGAGGTAGAAGTTGTGCTAAATGGTCTGTATCAAGCGTTGGAATTGGACCTCAGGTTGGCCTGGCCTGGTTAAAGACCAGAGAAAAGATAAATACAACCGAATTTACTAGGAGAGATACTCGAGTAGGCCCAGCGTCATAGCGATGTTTTTCGATTATCCCAATCTCTCTCTTTCCCTTACTATAGTTTGGTTTGTTCAATAGCTCTAGCCTGCTGGTGATTCAGTTGCTCCAGGCGTTTATCAGGAGGTTGAGGTTTTACTATAATCCCTAGGTGTTTCCTGGGCCCTGCAAGGCGCAATGCAGTGGTGTTCATCTACCTAAACGGTGGTGCGCTCGGCAAGCCACAAAAATCGAGATATTTCTAAATTTGTGCGTGTCGAACGGGGCCTAACTCTTGCTGCTCTTTTTCTTTCCCCTTCACCTTCTACTGCCTCACCGATCCCGACCTCACCCTAGATATGCAGTCCAGAGCCGGATTCTACCACCTCTTATCATAAGTCTTACCTATCCTACAGCGGTATCGATAAATCCAGGTCCTCGGCCTCCTCGAGCCCGTGGGGCAGGATTTGCCCCGCCCCACTTGATGGATCACTTCATAATAACCCATCGTGAGGGGGGGGATCGCACTCCTACCCTCCTTCTAATTGCACCTGGGACTAATCGGCTCTCGGCGCTCTAGCCACTGTGCTAGCCACTGTAGGTATTTCGCATATCACTGTAGTGCTGCAGGAATAGATACTTGCATTGCTCACGGGTATATTCAGATTTTACCCCATTCCTACCCGCAGGAAGCGATATTTCTCTCCTGAATTCTATGTAAATACATTATCGGAGCTACATTCATAAGAGAAGTTGTAAACATCGATCGCTGGTAGCTGACGACAAAATCCCTTCCTATGCAAAGGAGCAATCGGAATCGGAATATCGGTTGAATGGGGGGTGGGTTTAGCTGTCAGAGAGACAGGATTTGGGGAGGGGTCACGGATTACAAATGTGCGGCCAGAGACCGTCAAGTACCGTAAAAACTCAAATAGAAGATAAATGTGCTAGGACGTTGGAATTTCCCTTCTCAGCTACGCGAGGGGAAAACACCGCAAACTCAGCCCCCCGTTGAGACATAACAAAAGGAATATACGAGGCGCCTTACTAGGAGAGGCAACTCCAACGTCCTAGCACATTTATCTTCTATTTGAGTTTTTACGGTAGTAGTGCATCAGTAAGTGTGTACAATGGAAGAGTACTATGACACAATATAATCTCGCTCAGAGCATTGCGTCCGGCCCCCAGGCCGGGCATCACGAGCAGATCGAGTACGATACCGGTGTGTAAGTAATCTTAAATTATCTCAACTCAGACCGCAACGAAGAGTGATACCCCATGACGCCGAACCTGAGCCTATGAAACTCATGACTTTCATGTCTATCATATCATACAGAAAAAAAAGCACCCATACGCCCAACACCATTCATTCATTTGTACCCCCGTCCCCGCCTCCGCCTACTCGCCACCCACCTTGTCAATCATTACTTCCTAGACCCACTAACTGCCCTCTCTCGCTCTAATTCTGCTTTATACTCCGCGCTAGCTCCCCTCGCCTCCTCAACTTTCTTCTTAGCTGCTGAGCGATCGAGTAATCTTGCCTCGCGCTCTGCCTTCAAACGTTTCTCCAACTCGCGGAGACGCAGAATCCAGCGTTTCTCGCTGACATCCTGGGGATCGGTCGGAGCGCTAGCAACGGAACTAGTGCGGGTGATGGCGGTAGAAGCGGAAGCTGAGGTTTCCTTCTCCTTCAGTGGCTGCTGGGGGACTGCCGCAGAGGTCTTTGAACGGTGGAGGGCAGGCGGAGTTTGCTGGCTCGAGGATGCGGTTGTGGTGGTTGTGGTTGTAGTCGCTGACGAAGCCTCATTTTTCACTACGTTGAGTTCCGCACGGAGCAGACGATTTTCGGTGCGCAGCTTTGCGACTTCTGTGCGTATTCCATTCTGCTCGCCGATACCGCCTCGGACGAGGTTTTCCAGACGTTCTAGGCGGCGGGTCCGGCTTTCGAGAGCGTTCTCGACGACTTGATATTCTTTCCACAAATCGCGTTCAACGCCTCTGCATCGCGTCTTAAAGCCAGCCACTATGCTTTCTATCGTTTTTACTGCTAGGAGCATGTTCTTTTGGAAGCCTGGAAGAGCACCAACGACAGCAGCCTCCATGCTCTGTTTGCCGTTAACGTTGTTGGTATTTGTTGAGACAAGACTGTTTCTATGGGTCCAGTCGGGACCACAGAGAGCACTGAGCCGAAGCCAGATTTGTGTGAGGAGGTTGTTGCGCTCGGCGAGCTGCTCACGGTATTGCTGCTCCAGTTGGTGGATTGACTTTGACTCCTTGTTGCGAGTCTTTTCAAGCTCTGTATATTGGGTTTGATGCTGAGTGATTGTGTGGCGAGTATGATGGTGAGTGGTTTTAAGGGCTTCAAGGGCTGTTCGATCAGACTTGCGACCGGCACGCTCTTTATCGAGAAGATCTGTGAGCTTCCGGGATTCAAGAGCCTAAAGACGTCAGCCCAGGCAGAAATCCGAAAAATGGTATCGAACTTACCATGCCTTCAAGCAAGTTTTCTCTATCCTTAAGCACGCGGTCTTTCTCCACAAGCTCGTTTTTTGTATAATCCAGCTCCTCAAGCGTGCTTTCCAGTTCGCTTTGCAGATTCACAATAGACTGCATCTTGTTAGAAACCTCAATGATGGCTTCGGGAGTGGGAAATACCTTGAAGAGCCCAGTCCTAGTTCCAGAAAGATCACCAAGCGCTTCTCTAAGAGCTCTCTCCAGCTCCTCGAGCCTTTCTCTCCATTGCTTAGCCTCTTCCTCTCTGTTGCTGACCTTGCTTCTCAGCCTTCTTACTTCATCCTTAGCATTCATCACCTCTTTGCTCTTTTCATTGACCTTCCTTTCCCACTCTTGCTGTCTTTTATCGCCCATCTTCTCACGATCCTTCCTCTCACTTTCAAGTCTCTCTCTGGCATCGGCGACTTTCTCCCTCTCTTCTTCGATTGTCTCCTCGAGGCCTTTGATGACCGTTTCGAGCTCTCCGATCTTGATCTTGTCTGCATCCTGCTCCTCGCGTAAGAATGCAATCTCTCCCTTGGCGCTCTCGCTCTGGACGGTCATTCTCTCAATTTTCTCATTAGCCTCACGTAGGGATCCTTCAAGAACACCCATCTCTTGCTCATTCTCCCTCAGGGTGCGCTGGAGATCTTCTATCTTCTCTTCCAACCTTCGTACTTCACCAACATGCCCTTCGTGCACATCTTCCAGCCTGACAACAATATCACTAACATTCCTCATTTCTTGTTGCAGGCCCTTGAAGTCCTCCTCTTTGCACCTGACGTCCTCCTCCAATTTCCCAATATCACCCAACCTGATATCAAGCTCCTCCTCTAATTTCTGGATCTCTTCCTCTGCCTCTTCTTTCAATTGATCGAAATCCATTTCAATATCCTCTCTCATCCTTAATGCATCGTTCCGCTCAGCCTGCATTTCCTGGACTTCGGCGTGAGCAAGCTGCAACTCCTCATCATACTCCGATACAACTCTCTCCACGTCCTCCGTTTTTTGATCGATTTCCCTGTAGCAGTTTTCGATCTGAATCTGGAGTTCCTGGTTTTTGAGTCTCAATTCGGAAATACGATCGCGAAGTTGGCCATTCACATTCTCGAAATCCTCTCTTTCACTCTCGCTCAACATGCTCACGTGAGTCCCAGCGACACTAGCAGCTCCTCCGGCACGGGAAACTGAGCGGTCAAGAATTCGGTCGCTGATGACAGATGCAGCCCTATTCTGATGTTGGTAGTGCTGATCATGTTCTGCGACCATGCCCAAAGCAGACCCGCCCCCGTTGCGCAAATGAAGTTTGAGATCCTCAATCTCCTGATACAAGCGGTCTTTTTCACGGTTGCGGGATGTGAGCATGCTGGTCTGAGCGCCGACTTCTCTCCGGAGTTCATCGTTCTCGACTCGGAGTTGGTTCATAAGACCTCTTTCACGGCTTTCATCTCGGTCTCTTTCAGATACAGAACGTGTGGATGAATGACGAGTGTTTATGCTGTGATGAGAGCTGAGGTAAGGCGGGCCGCCGGACTCATTCTTCATTCTCCAGATTTCCTCCCTTAGGCGGCGATTTTCCATGTCAACCTTCTCCCTTCTAGCGGTCTCTGTTTCGAGAAATTCTCTCAACATTCCCTACTTCACGTTAGCATTGTTAAAATAAGGAACGTGGATAACTAACGACTTCTTCGGCTCGCTCTCCACCCGCAGTTCCCTTTCGGGAAATCTCCTCCCTCATACGGTCCTCCCTTTCCTTCTCCCGACGGCTAAGTTCTTCGATTTCAACCTCGTATCTCTCCACTCTCTCCTTCAGTTCCCAGAGCTCAGTGATGTTATCTTCGCCATCTTCCCTTCCTTCCTTCTCGCCTCCCATTTCCTGGATTTTCTTCTCTAGCTCCTTGATCCTCCGCTTTAGGGACTTTCTTTCACGCATTCCCTCAGCAAGCTTAACTTTCATGTCTACATTCTCCTTCATCATTTCCTTAACTCCTTCATCAGACTGCTTTTCCAGTTTGTCATTGAGATAAAATACTTTGATCTTGAGATCGAAATTCTCCTTTTGCAATCGGTCAATGATAGTGCTCTGTTCCTTCAATGTCATATTTTTACCCTGTCCTGGAGCTGGTGTAGCACCTGGTCCGCCGCGTTTCGATGGACTCCCGGGTGTCTGCATCGATGCAAGGTGCCCCGCTCGGTATTCCCTAGCTACTGTTGCGGGCACGTGTACCGATTTGACTTGTGCAGTGATGGCAGTGTCTGTGGGGGGGAGAGGGGTTTTTTGGAATTTTGGGGTAGTGGGCTCCGCAATAGCGTCGTCCTTAGGGCCGCTCTCCTCAACGCCACCGGCAACTGACCCTCTCCTTGAATTCTTTTCCTCCTCATCAAGTCGTGCCAAAGCTCGCTCCGCGGCGGTTGACATGGCGCCAAACAACCCTTCCGTGCCCCGTATGCTTCCTGCGCCAACTATTCCAGTAATTCCTGAAGCAATAGACCCTAGGCTCGCAGACCGTGAAAGGACACCACCACCCTCAACGGTAGTGATAGCACTCGCACCGTCGTCGCCAGCTTCCATACCCGTATCGCCAATAGAAGAAACACTAGATCTCTGCGATGATTGTCGTGAGCGTAAAAATTTCGGTCTCCGTCGATGTGTCCCTGATGCAGATCCACCAACTAAGTTTGATGAAGAGTTGCTCGACAAACCCTTCCCCCTCACAGAACCAGTCGGCCTAACGGTAGAAGTCGCCTCCTCACTCCCTAATGACTCGTAATTTCCTTCCCCCTTCACTGAAACTGTAGAGGGTCGTCTGTCAATAGCAAGACCAATTTCCTCAGGCGAAGGTTCATGCGAAGAGCTGGGTACAAACGCAGCAGCCAGGCCAGTAGAGCTTCTGTTGTTGCTCCTCGCCCAAGCCGCAAGAGTGGGGCTGCTGGATAAATTCGGCTCCCCGTCAGTTTCGCTAGTCGGAACGGGGGTCTGCAATGGAGAAAAGGGACCCGAATCCGCGAAAGATGAAGTTGTTTCCTCCGCGTCGGCCAAAACTTTCTTCCCCCGCAAATCTTCCCTACTGCCCACGACGGTAGTGGGGGTCGCCGCACCTGATCTGAGCTTGCGATGATTCGATATGCTGCTAGGTGTGCGTTGTAATCCTCTTCTGGGCACGCCAGCCGGCGGAAGTGGAGGAGGCCCCATATCTCCTATTCGCCCGGATATTGTGCTGGATTCCTCTTCGGGAGTGGTCCCTAGATCCGAATCGATTTTAAAAGAGCTCTCCAGCTCCAGCAGATGTCGGCGTTGCTCCGCAGGTAAACTCATATCCCCCATATCGACCTCCTGCCTGGAGCTATCGGGGCCCGGACTTGTCAGTAGAGTGATTTCTACACCGTTTGTTGACGATACGTTGGGAGAATGTGATGCGACATCATTAGCGGATGTAGCCTGTTGATCTTCCGTTAGTGGTCCGCGCGAGCTTCCAGACCCGTCGAAAGACATTGTAGGTCCTAGTGACGATTTTTTATTGGAAGGAATCGAGGGCCCCAATGATGGGGGGCGATGTTGGAGTGTAAATAGAGTGGTCAATGAAGGAAGTTAGCGTGACAAGAGGGTTCCCGGACTGAATGTGTTCCTCACTCGAGTAGATATTTGATGAGCCGGGTTAAGGAATGTTTGTTCGTCTATGTGTATAATATTTGAATCCAGTACCCTTTTTTTAGTCGGTGATATAGATAACAAAGTTGGTTAAAACAGGGTTTTTTTTTTTTTCATTCATTTACTTCATAGTTTTTTCCATTTCTTTTCTAAAGGGTGAGGGATGACCAATGTTACTATTTGGGTGGGGGCAGCGAAAAGTTGTTGACTGGTCGCAGACAGAAAAAGAAAGGTGGGCCAGCATTTCCACAGCAACGGCCAGGCCAACACATGTTATTATTCCCAAGACATCAATTCTCAATGCTCACGAAACGACTGCCTATACAAACATACAATATGTCAGTATATCGCCCACAGCAAAGTCAATCCCCAGTCCTCAACAAGCCTTCACATTCAGGCAAGAGCCCCGTGAACCGATTTTTGACGATCCCTCGGTAATAATACGATATTTACAATGCTCCTCTAGCGTCCGAAAATAACCCCCCCATGCTAAATAAATACCACGCGGGCTCACTGCAATTCTCTCCTCTATCTACATCTAGCTAGTCCTTCTCAAGCATTAAAACATACTCCCTAAACCTGCCGTCAGTGCCACGTTAGATAGAAAATAAAAAGGACCCAACGAACCTGGTACTCAGCCCAAAAGTAATCAAATCCCCATCCTTCAACTCCACATACCGACTCTCCGGAATCCTCTTCCCGGCAACTCCTGTCCCATTCGCGCTCTCCAAGTCTAGCAGATATGGCCTTACCCCACTCTCCTTATCCCCAAACTCACCCGTCTTTGTGACAAATCTAAATTGTATGACAGCATGCTGTTTCGAACAACTAGGGTGATCAACCGGCAAGTCCACAACAGCCCTATCCCTCCCGATAAGCCAGCAAGATGAGGAATTGAGGTTTATAGTATCAATAATGTCCTTGTCTTTGAAGACAAATAATCGCCAGCGCTGTGAGCCAGGGGGTTTTCGTGCTTCGCTAGGTTCAGAATACTTAAGGACAACACCATTCGTAGTATTTGATGCAGCGGCGAGGAGGCCGGTGGTATTGAAGTTTGCTTCCTCTCTATCTTTCGGCGGTTCGAGAACTCCGGATTCGGAGGTCGAAGTCGCCGCTCGACGGGCTAGTCGCTCGTCCGGGCTAGCAGAGGATGGTAGGCCCCTTGATCTATCTTTCGAATCTCTTGCTTCTACCCTTTGCTTTTCCACGTAGCCCCTATCTCTATCATCTCGCCGCCGCCGTCGTTCTGGGTGTCTGTCATCGGAGTCATCCCGTCGGCGAGGAGGTCGTTCGTCTTCTTCCCCCTGGTCTCTCTGATACCGCCTTTCGCGGTTGCTGTCTCTGCTAGAACGGTCATCTTGTCGCCTTCGATCGCTGCGGCTGTCGTGTGAGCGACGGTTTTGACGCCGAGGAGGCGATTGGGAGCGGGAACGAGAATAGGAGCGAGGCATATTATAGTGAACCTGTTCTCACGACAGCGGCAGCCAATTCACCCGATAGAGATCTCTCAGACTAAGGTGCGTGGGAGGGAAAATCCGAGAGAATTAAGACCTAGATTGCTCTACGAGCCCGGGTTGATGAACCATGTGACACTATGAACCTTGAGAACACGCGGCCAAAGACTTGCAATTTCAACTCTGAGAATGAGGAGTGCCGGGTAACTCTAGCACAAATGATGATGACTAATCAACTCATTATGTTTGAGTGAGTCCTCACTCGTATTAGCCACAGGTTCCTCAGACAAGCACTCGAGGAGAGGTTTTCGCACAGAGTGAGGTAGTCAGCTAGCGCAGGAACTACCTTATATGATAGGAAAAACATCTTCTTAGAGCTAATGGTCTGGTTTCCTCCGATAATCTAACAGCGAACTCCCAGCGCTATGATGATTACCCAAGTGGAGAACTCACCAGGCCTAGTCGTGCCAAGGTTGCGGCGTGCGGCCGCAACCCCCGCATGTTCGCTGGCTCACAACCGGGGCCACTCTAAAGAGTGCCTGACAGCTCAACGCAAATTTACAGTTCAACGCAAATTTGTGGCTTACCATAGTAACAGTGTGGCTCAACACAACTTTGTGGCTTGGTCCAGACACCTGAGAATACAGAACCCACCCAACCAGAAATTTAATCATTAAACCAGAATACCTTTTTTTTCTCCAACAGCTTACCCATTCACATTTCCCGAGAGGAAAACCAAGATAATACAAAATACAATCCAAATTGAACATGCTACCGGTATCTAAGTTAGTCGTTATACGACCCAGCCAATGTACCGTAAAAGCTGGCTGTATCCACTATCGCAGATCTCGCCTGTACTACAGCACCAAACTACAATATACTTAGCACGGCAGGTTACAAAATAACAAATACCAGTTAATGAGATCCCGCAAGCTTCACCTCCTCAAGCTATACTTTGTGTGGAAAGCACTATTCCTTCACGGGGTGTTTTGTCTCAGATTGTGAAAGTCAAGAGCCCGATCCCCAATAGTGGATATAGCGGGTTTTTACGGTAGGCTGGTATCAAAAAAGCCAAGCATGAGGCAGCATCCTAGGTTGTCAAATTAAATGTAAATTAAATGTTCATATATATTTAGCTACAAAGTTATTCTAAACCACAAAGTTATGCTGAGCCACATAGTTGTGTTGAGCCACACTGTTACTATGGTAAGCCACAAATTTGCGTTGAACTGTAAATTTGCGTTGAGCTGTCAGGCACTCTTTAGAGTGGCCCCGGTTGTGAGCCAGCGAACATGCGGGGGTTGCGGCCGCACGCCGCAACCTTGGCACGAGTACCGACATCAGGCAGGTTTAAGCTTATCAACGAGTACAGAACCACTGCACCAAGACCACACTGTTGCAGGACCACACCCATCCTAAGCCCTTAAGCGGAGTATACGAAGCCTCCAACTCACAAAAAAGAAAAGCTCGTGCTCCAAACCTCCCCCATCATAGTTCCTCACTCGGTGCCAGCCAGCTGTGAGTGTGAGGTTACCGACCACCCGACTGCATCTATCAAGCTTACCACGGTTAAATTTTGTCCTAGCTCAATTTCCATCCCGATGGCGTGGCGTTTAGCCCGTGCCCTTGGTTTGTACACGTGCTCTAAGCCACCACGAAAGAAGGTTCTTGTAGGTCACACAGACAACTCCCCAGCAATGTCGATTTGCGAATGTTCAACTCTCGTCTAAAAAAAGCCTGGCTACCCCCCGGGTCCGTTAGCAACGCCATTTCTCCTTTCCCCGTGCAACCCCAGCACACCCACTGAGCCTATGGAGCCCGGGTCCACGGCCCAAAGACACAGAATTCCGGAGGAGGCCGGAGGGGTGTCACTTTCGCCATGCTATGCGAACGCAACTCGGGTAGATACGCTCCCGCACCCCCAGGAGGCATCCACCGAAAAAGTGCTCCTTAACGCTACTAACCAACACACGGTATGTTTACGGCCTAATTTATACCCATTTACCCCCGCCCACTCACCTTCACCATCCATCCACTGGGATTGACTAAAATACCGGTATTCGCTTCTACCACCATTCTTGGATCGTAAATGCACTTGTGTCTCTCCTCAGTATGGTCTCGCCTACGAGCCACCAACTAAGGCACAGCCCATAGTTTCCCCCAGGTAGGACGGTGTTCGGGAGAGGGCCCGGCGGGTCGTTCGTGTTTAAAAGCTTATCCCCCGAGATCTCACCCATAATTTATGTTACATCCCGTGTTTCTCGCAGAAGGCCGCAAGGCAGGATTATGAGTGTACTTTTAGATGCTTAGGATCTAGCTATTAGAAACCTTGTAGACTCCCAATTATGTTTTGTTTAAAGGAAAATTCTAAGTTCAGTACGTTCTGTCGATTGAAGGAATACTTAAGCAAAAATGGGCCCAAGTTCCCAGGAATCTCAGGACCTTTGGCCCCAGAGCAAGAAAAGAATGGGCATCCCAGCCCAACTCCCGGGTTATACCTCTAAAGGAATGGTGTAACTGTCTTGACTAACTTGGGGTTTTCTTTTAAACGGCCGAATTGGGAGCCCGGAAGGTCTCTATTATGATAGCTTAATATGTATGCTATTGTTCTAGACCACCTGCCCTATTTACGGCGCCTGCCGATGTAACAGTGGTTCAGGTGCTACTTAGGGGCTCGCTTGTACGAATTTAGTACCTGCTAGGATGGTAGTTGCACACGGGAATTGTGTTAAAGTTGGCCATTGCTTGGCGTTGTCCACTTTTGTTGTTTCAATTATGAAAAATATTAGCTTTTCCTACCATAGTTCTCAGAGCATTCTTATTCGGGAAGTGCAAATAATAACCTTGGTACTACGTACCCCTGACTTACTCTTCGGGTACTATGAAAATAAGGTACCGGTACCGGTATTCGAGTACGAGTACTAGTACAAAGGCAAGCCTAGAGTGATAGCACACACCACCTCAAGGTCTCACCAGTCTTTAAAGATTTTGGCTAGTAAGCCACTTTGGTGTGCGCGAAGGCTTTATACCTACCCCTTATGGGATAAGCTCATGTTATCATAAAAAAAACACTTCTCACCACTCAGCACTAACTCCACCCCTATAATCATCACACTAGAGATGGTGGAAGCTAAGAGGCGGAGGTTAGCATTGGGGAGGCATGATATAAGAGATATAGGAGAAGTGCTCAGGGGAATCGGTGGCAGGGCCGGACCAGGTGTCCAGCGCAACGTGGAAGAACATAGGTCAGATCAATGATGAGGTGCTACTGTTTCTGCTAGGACAGCTACTTAAATTTCTAATCCACACTAGTACGGAAAGGAAGGTGAATAATACTCCTACGTAAACCAGAGAAGAAGGTCCACAAAACTCCGGCAAGATATAAAGCAATTATCCTTGCGCAAACCTTCTCCAACATTCCCGGAAGAGTGATAGTAAAGAACCTAACAAAGCTTCCGTGCAGATGTGCCTACAAGCAGTAGCAAATGGGATGTGCTTGTAGCTTGTTGGAACGCCTCCCCCTTTTGCAGACGATATTCCTAGCACTCCGTTGTAACCAGTATCACGAGATGCTGGCAGGAGAGAGAGAGGGGCCTCATGAACATAGCACTAATGAGGAAAGTGGAGTGTGTACGCCAAAGACAAGGGGGTGTAGGAAGCGGCTTACATCCCTTCAGATCTCTCGGGAGGGGATACGAGTGGGGACGGGTGGTGATGCTTTCATAGTGTTGGGTGGCTCTCAGCTGGGATACCAATTTCAATCACTGAAGGTGTAGAGGGGGCAGGGGATGAGCCTCAACACCCGTAACACATCCTCTATCTCCAAGAGGGTATATGGCACATTGTAGGCAATTATCACACTCCACACTCCCCCCTCGCGCACGCCCGCGGAGATAATAAAAGGAGGGGTGTGAGACACCCGAGACAGGAACAAACCGCGAGACTACAGTTCCGAGCCTTCAATCTAGATAAATACCGGCAGTCAAGGCACTTGGTCTCCTCAAAGCAAGCAACATCATGAGTTCGACTTTGGGTACCAAGATCTCAAGACCGCACCAGCAACATCAACCCTACCAACAACAGTACCAACACCCATTATCGCCGATCCGTCGGATATCGTTCTCCCTTCAAGTGAAGAACGAGACTCCTCTGGGACGGGCTGGATTTATAACAGCTGCTGGTGGAGAAATAAGTGCTACTAAAGGATGGTGGGCGGATCCGGATAAGTTGAGGTAAGTTATAATATCTTCATTTGGCAAATAGTTTGCATTGCTAATTCATGGCAATCGGTCTTCCAGCACCTTGGACCCCGCAAAACGGGCGTTTGAAGAGGCAATCCAGATTTTTAACGGAAGCCTGGCAGATGGTGAGGGGGAAAGACTCGACCCAAAGGAGGTCACCACCATGGCGGACGTGTTGGAGTACACCAACAAAGCTAAGGAGAGTTGGGAAGGTAAACCTCGTTGGAAGAAGCCTCGGAAATGGTTAGAGCGCTTCTCCAGCCGAGTAACATATTATGGCAAGATTATGGACGTCCTTGTTCAACACCACCCAGAGTATGGTTCTCTGGCGTGGGGAGCAATGAAACTGTTGTTCGTCGTAAGTTAGCCATATGCAGCGGGACCCCCAAGCTATCCAAGGTACCAGAAGTATCATACTGATTTCCCTACCCTTCGTCACAGCTGGTCATAAACCATGAAACAGCAGTAAAGGAAGTCGCAAAAACCCTCACACGTATTGGCTGCTGTCTTCCACAGGTTAACCTGCTCTCAATTTTGTATCCCAGCGACGAGATGAGAAACGCAGTCGCCACCCTCTACGCCCACATATTGTCATTCCTGCAGCGCGCAACAAGTTGGTATCGCTGCGGCCGCATCGCCCACATCTTCAGGGCCTGGTGGAAACCCTTCCAAATATCATTCGGGGACCTGGTAGATGATATCTGCGAGCAAGGGAAGCGTGTCACTGAACTAGCAGACGCCGGACACAAGCTGGAGACGAGAGCGGTAAGAGGACTGCTGGAAAGCCTGTGCGAAAGGGTGGAACTGCTGGGTACAGTAATGGAGGCTGGAAAAGAGACAGACACAAGAAAGTGCATGCTGGGACGAAGTATACGGGTGACGCAGGATAAATTCTTTGGTATGCATGATATGACCCTGTCTATTTTCGCAGAAGGAAATTTGGAAGAACTGAAGCGTGGCTAACTTTGTTGCTTTTATACACAAAGAACTACAAAGCAGATTTGTGGCTAGCAAGCGAGATCAGAAGCAACTTTGTCAAGTTATGTTTGGGAAATTAAGGCCTTGCCTTGGATACAAATCTCCCGGCTTCGAGAATCTGAAAATATCCGGGTTTTTGGGTTTACCTATAGAACTCGATTTCCGGGGCCTGCCGAAAGCCCTGGGTAGATTAGCGGTGGAGCTCAAAGACACAACAGCCGTGTTTGCCCACCAGATAGCATTCATCTTCTGCTCGAATGAAACGGTGCGCGAGTATTTGAAAAGTCCCGCGGACATAGCAAAGCTGCTGGTATTCCACGTCCTAGAACACAACCCTCACCTACTCCTAGAGCAAAAAGGCATGCTACCGATGGACCGTCTCCAAACAGCACAGACAGTCACAGACTTTCTCGCAATCCTGGAGGACATCCTCCGCTCCATCCCGAGCATTCTGTTCATCATCGACTCTATTAGCTCCCCTGCCAACTCCACTGTGCCGGAGGGCAAAGCCGAAGGCATATCTAACGACATGCACCATCTAATTGAAGGCCTGAATAAACTGGGGCGAACCTTCGAGAACTCGGTCAAGATATTATTCACCGCGCGCCCTCTGGGCAAGCACTTCACCACCACCGCCACCACCGCCACCACAAGCTCGCCCTTTGAAAAGCACACCAATAAGCTGCGCCTGGACGGCGGCATGGTCGACTGGATGGAGGGGGAGAGGGGCTTCCCACTCCCCGGGTTCCGCAGCCACACCTCCATCACAAACGCTAGGGCTGTTCCGCTGGAGCCGTCCGGTTATGAGGCGTTTCTAGAAATGACCACTCCTGAGGGAGGATACATCTCTGCAGGTACGCCGAACAGGTTCTCGCTGTTGAAGAGGCCGTCGTGGCCGGACAATCCCTACTCTATCGTTAGACATGGGTGCGAGTTTCGGGAGTGCTATGACCGTTGCACTATGGAGCGGACTCTCATGACTGCCAAGTTTCCACAGCCTTTTGATGTGCGGTAGCGGCGTTGACAGACTAGTCTTTCTTTATTTTCCCTAGTTTCCCCTGTAGAATATTTTGGATTATCTAATGGCATTGTACGTATTGCACTGGAAGTGTAGGTTCAGTTCGTTGTTTTCATCGTACCTTGCGGTTTTACAAGGTTGAGGGAAATGTTGTACTTGTATTAATTTCAAAAAAATTCCAGTCAGTTTCAGTTAACCAAGAGCCTATCAAACTAGAAGCTCACATTTTAGTAATGACACTGTGCTAGCATTAGCAATATCATACCATTATAGTCATTGTGTGATACTTGAGATGTTCCGATACATCCATCCCCACCGGAACTGCAAGCTATGGAGGGCCAGTATACCATTAGAAATCTTCAAATTGCATTTGCAACGTATTCCCTTGCCTCTCATATATTAGATCATAAAAGGTCACTCGCTGTTTGTATGCAAGATCTGGCAGGGATTTATGGCTGAGGCTAGCCAGTCAGATATACCGGTATCCTATGGGTTTTAGCGAATGGGTTCCACCCTAGTACCACGTATTTAAGCCTGGTGACCGGGGATCAGCGGGTCATCTCTTCCAAGACTCTACCAAAAATGAGGAGTGGGTTAAATCAACTCGAAATTTGCAACCTTCCGTCCTCCCGGCACTAGTGATTGCCTTGCTCCGGGGCTCCTCTATTCAAGTTCCTCTGTGTCGACTATAAGTTAGAAACGAGTGCCAAAAGTCGTCCAGGCCACCCAATATCAGTTGATGCGCCCGATGTTAGCGACGAAGGAAACAAAAGCCGTTGGGAGTTTGTGGAAGGGCTCAGGGAACGGGAGTAGGGTGCAAATGTGTCGGCGGAATCGGTCAACCCTCTGTTCTCGGGCCCATGATCAAAAGCTCTTGAAAAGGGTTTGCGCCTTGTTGAGACGGTATCGGATCAGCCTACTAGATGTGTCAGATCTAATTAACTGGTATTCGCAATTCTGTTTACTTGCAATACTGGCTGTTTCTTACATACAAGGATCTGGGGAGATGTTTTCGCACAAGGGTGGGGTAGTTAACCAGTGGAAGAATCCCGGTATTTTACGAAAACACCCCCCCTGGCACTCATCCGGTAGGATTTCTTGAAAACCGCTGTCTCCGTCAGCTCAGCAGTCCACGGACTCAGAAACAAAAGCTCCTGAAAAGGATTAGAGTTTTCCTAGTATAGGATAAGATCAGACCTTGGGCGTGCTGGATCCCCGATAGCAGCCGGTATCTAGAATTCTCTTAACTTGTCAAATTAAACCTATCCCGGGCCGGCCCCTCGATTTCTGCTGATTTTCTGATAGTGGATGCCAGTAATAGCTGCCTAAGTGGAGGGCCCACTCTGGCCTATGAACAGTCCGGAAATTCAAGCCTTCCAACCAGCACCACTACCAGCGCAGCAAGACAACCAATCCATCTTAAGCCTCCGGGCGGAGCATATGAAACCTTCAACCCCCCCGCCCCAAAAAAAAGAAACAGCTGGTGTCTCGCTCGAGCTTCGGCCATCATCATTCGTCACTCGGCGTTTGCCCTCTGCCTTTGTCGTGCTTCCGACCATCGGACTACCAGTTGAGTGATCTCGATTAAATACATAACTCCACCACAGTTGAATCTTGTCCCGGCAAGTTCGATTCTCATCCAGACGCTAGCGGCATCTGGTGCCGTACCCTTGGTTTGTATAGTATTCTACTCTGTATTCTATACGTAGGTTATCATGAAAGGGCCCTCGTGCAGGTCGCACAGATTACTCTTCAGCAATGTTGATGTGCGGAACACCAACTCTTGTATGAAAAAGTCCGGCCACCCCTCCCACTCAATCAATTATATTTCCCTCGTCGCACAGCCAAAGCAAACCACTATGCCGATGGAGCCCAAAGACATCGAGTGACAGAGGAGGCCCAAGATATCGCTTTCGCCATCCTGTGCAGAAACTACTTCCACTCGAGAAGATACACCCCATCATCGAAAAGTATCTACTGAAAAAGCGCTCCTTGATCCTCCTAACCAACACACACGGTAGGTAGGTAGCTTACAGATACTCGCCTACCTCCCCCCAATCACCCTCACACACCATTTACTTTCAGGGTCGACTGAAATATTTGCCTATTAGAACCATCATTCTTGAATCATAAATGCACTTTGTGTCTCGCCTCAGCACGGTCTCAGAAAGGGGGGGTACTGGTGCACTGGTACGGTGCCGTATGCCACCCATCTTTTCTTCAGGTGGGGCCGTATCCGAAAGCAGACCTTGAAAGTAGTTCATCTTTTGGGAGCTCATCCATGGAGATCCTACCCCACATACCACATACCGTGTTTAGCGCGGATCAATGCAAGGCAGAATTGTCAATGTGCTTTTAAGTGTTCAGGATCTGGTTATTAACCCAATATGCTATTTCTCTACATCTTCTACCTTATTCGCAGCTGACAGCACCTATTAGCGTTTCATTGATTTAGGTATCGCCCCGGAGCCCCGGAGCCCCGCTTGCCCGAACCCGATGCCAGGATGGCAACTACTGTACTCGAGTACACGTAGGAGTATCGTGTTAAAATTCAGTATTGGCTTCCCGTTGTCGGCTTTTGCTGTTTCAATTATGAAATGTATTGGTTTTTCCTGCAGGTTTCTAAGGAGACTCGTAGATCAGGGAGACCGTGCGCAACCCAATCCTAGATTCTTTATTCGACAATTCCAAACTACCTACTTCGCTGAAGGGGAACTAGGTTAAATATTCCTAACGGTGCTTTAGTTTATCGCGCATACTCCCAACACGGAATTAAAAATTGACACTATTGACACCATTAATCCCATATACTAGAAGGCTCCTCAGAAGTTTTTTTTTTGGTCAAAAAGATCAGTTGCGCAGCGATTGTTTTATTGTACTCGTAATTTTCTGACGTTTGCAAACACGACTGCTATTGCATACCGCCAAAATCTTGAGGCTCCGGTCAATTTTTGGCGGTATGCAATAGCAGTTGTGTTTGCAAACGTCAGAAAATTACGAGTA
>Ga0307509_10001124_pt1 | contig 45894 bp, 66 predicted proteins | sample 10_EM_MG_FD_202245 | JGI IMG/M metagenome (GOLD analysis project Ga0307509, IMG submission 202245) | Populus trichocarpa ectomycorrhiza microbial communities from riparian zone in the Pacific Northwest, United States - 10_EM | ecosystem: Host-associated > Plants > Roots > Unclassified | place... | reverse complement strand
TCCACGAGTTGCCAGTCAGAATACTACTGGCGTGGCACGGATGGTTACTGGCTCGAAGGAGATGCCTCGACCGGCAAGTCGAGCAGCTGTGGGTTCTCCACCTCCACCTCAAACCCCCACTACCGAATCAGCAGAGATTCGGCCTGTATATGTGAGTCATGTTCCAGTGAGTGGGTGGCCATAAAGTAACCCCAAAAAATTAGATCGCCTCCAGTCGAGATTTGGAAAATGAGTTCGCCCAAATGCTCAAACCTTTCGAGGTAAGGGTCAAATTTTGTTGGATTTTGATAATATTTCTTATAGTGATGGTTTCCAAAGGGCAAAGAAACCGAACACAACTGGGCAGCGCGAGATCAGGCCATCCAACGAGTACGGGGAATGCTCAAAGGCGATGTTCATATTCGGTACTCTGAACCATTTCTTGCAGCTCTGAAAGATGGGTTTATTTCGTGGTCCACAAAAACGGTACAGAATAATAATATGCAAATAGAACCCCATTCTCATAAACCATCTTATTTCAGCTTGCAAGCTTGCGAACGACGGTGGCGGTCAATACCTGCCTACTATACTCTGAGTTGGCCGTTGCACTTGGGACTTTGTTGGATCCTCACTGTGAAGTTCTCTACACCCACCTCCTGAAAATGGCTGGGTTTACCAAGAAGATTACTGCACAGCAATCCCAAGCTTCAGTGGCAGCAATCATGACTCATACCTCCGCACAACCACGGTTGGTGATACCCCTCCTTTGGCACACCCTTCAAGAAAAAATTGTGCAGGCCCGAGCTTATATGGTTGGAAATCTCAAAATCTACCTAGAGATTCACGGCCAGCGTTCAAAAAATGCTATCGACGCGTCGAATATGCTTGAAACCCTCGAGAAATTTTTGAAAAAGGCTCTTGCTGATGCGAATCCCGCCTCCAGGGAATCCGCTCGCCTTTTGTTTTGGGTCTTTGAGGGCATCTGGCAAGATCGCGGCCGCGCTATTTTGGAAGGTCTAGATGCTGTAGCAAGAAAGCAACTTGAAAAAGCGTGTCCTAACCCGACTGCACAACCCATATTGCCTCCTTCCACACCAGTCGCGTCAAAGAAGACTAGCGTCGCTGCAGCCATTGCAGCCAGTCGAGCAAAAGCCAGGGCGATCGCAACGGCCCCACCTTCCCTCCGCCATCAAGCAACATCTGGGTCACATTCTGCATCACCAAAACGTGCAGGGTCCCCAAGTAGTTCCTCTAGAAACTCTCTGAACCGACCAACTTCCCCCCTGCGGCTCTCCACCTCACCGCCGTCTCCTTCTCGTCGTGCCGTGTCGTCTACCATTACTCGTGCAACAAGCGCGGGGTCTATACTCACGACGTCCCATGTGCGGATTCCATCTGGCGGATCTGATAAGGCCCAAAGATCAACTTCTCCTTCGCTCTCCGATTCAGGTGCATGGAGGCGATTGTCCTCTCCTTTGGTCACCACAAGTTCTACAACGCGTAAACCCCTTTCAGCGAAACTTCCTCCCTCCCCTCCTTCATCTATAGGACAATTATCGACATTGCCCCGAGCTTCTGTTACCCGAAACAATGGTTGTGTCGACCCTCCAACGCGTCGGTCCATATCTCAGATGATGGGAATTGAAGATGATAGCGACCTTCTTATGGCTCAGAAGGTTCCCATCCCAGATGACGACAGTGATTCAGAAGATGGAAATGCAGTAAATTTGATGTCGTTCTCTTCTGCTTTTGAAGCATTTCCTCCAATCGAGTCAAGACCAAAATCTCAACCCATTACATTATCGCCGGTTTCCGACTCGAGACCAACTGTTTCCAATGCATTGTCGTCTAGTTCAGTCTCTGACATGGCGTCTAGCCAACAGCTTGTTGTAGAGGACGCTCTTCGCGCCCGCGCAGAACAGGCAGAGAGCGCTGCAGAGCGACTATTGGAATTGGTTGAACCCGAAGAAGATGAAGGTTTGAGCCACCACCATTCTCTGCCTCCTTCCCTCCTGAAGACAGCCAATGGATATGCGCATGCAACGCCCAAGGCTAAAGTCAAGCCGATACCTTTACCAATGATGCGTAATAAATTGCCTCCTGTGACTCCAAATAACAGGGCAAGCGCCATTATGAGGCAGGCTGCACTATTTGAAGATAGTCCTGCTCGAAACGGACGGTCTACTTCGCTGTTGGATGCCCTTCAAAATCAAAAACAAGAGACTGGATGGGGTTTGAAGCGGAAGGCTTGTGAGTTTTAAAAGGTTTCAAGATGTTGAAAGTAATTAACTGCTCCTCAGTGTCCGCGCAGGTCAGCGCTATCACAACCAATGTATCTTCTGCGCGGGTACAAGAACTGGAAACTCTCATTACTGCCCTGGATTCTGGGGACGCGGATGTAGCTGCACTGAAACGATTAGCCTTAATTTGTATGGAAAATACTGTCGCAGAATTGTCTTCTCCCCCTCTGAGCCCAGAAGGCCTCCCTAGCAGCCCAACTCCCAACATCCCATCCCATTCAACACGTGTTCTACATTCTGATATATGGGAGAAGAATAAAACTTTTGATAGGTTTTTCAAGGCATTGATCAAGTACTTGGAACCAAGCAGGGTGTGTAATTTTAATTATCCCCTTTTGTGGTTGTCTTAACGAGTTGCTTCGATAGGCTGAAGAAGAGCTGGCTTATGGGTTGATGGTCGCCTGGGAAGTGCTTGAAAGCCAGTCTTCTTACCTTGATGGCAAAGAGGGAGATCTATTCTCTATGATTCTGAGAGTCCGTTACCGCAACAAAGTCAATGTAAGAATACCAAATTTGTGTGACTTTGTCGTTTTTATTCCCTTTTGTCAGGTCCTTGAAGGCACAAATGCCATTCGTGATGCCCTCACGTCCAAAGCTGACCCTGTTTACGGGTTGACAACAATGCACGCCAGCCTCAGACTATTTTACTCGGATGCGCCACCTACACCAGAGGATGAAGAAATCAAAGCAGCAACTTATGCGTTTGGTCTCATGGCTTTGGGCAAATTCATCTTGAGGTTGCCTGCTGAGATTGCGGAGGAAGAGATACCCCGACTAAAAGGAACCTTGATAACAGTCCGTCCATTTATATATATATTCTTACTCCGTTGCCGATTTTTTTTTTTTTCGCGTCCAGGCATTAAACGACAAATCATCTTTGATTGTCCGAGAATCTGCTGCGGCATCCATCATCGCAGCACAGCTCGTTTTACGCGATGAAACCCACTTGTTTACGCTGCTTGACGGGCTTGCAGATGAAAAGAAAAATCTCTTAACATACTTATTCGACAAACATGGTGCCCGGGAAGCTGGGAACATCAACAGTAATGGCGGTATCGACAAATTGGAGAAAGAAATTAGGAGACTTGATACTCGCACCAGCACCCCACTCCGCAGCGGGGTCTAGTCCTGACCTAAAGCTAAAGTGACTATTCATACGTTCACTGTTCATACTTTCTCGCCATTTCTTATTATGTTGATACCCCGTAGTGTTCCGTTTCTATGTAAATTTTAATCTATCATATGATAATACAGATAGGTGATCATTGATTATCCGCGAGCTACATATAATTCGCCTTTTATGTAATTTCACACCAGTGATAATGAGTTATGCAATAATAATACAATGTGTAGATTGTAGATAAAGGAAATGAAGGGGTGATTATAAATTGAGCCTATAATGCATTTTCGAACAAGAGTTTTCGTGGTTTCCTGATCGAAGGAGCCATTGAATACAGTGCTGGCCTTTTCAATGTTTTAAATAAGGGCGTAAAGGCGATAGAAAATCACACATACATCGACGTTCCGCACATTGCGGCCGGATTCCCCATGATAATACTCTCTGAGACACCTGCTATGCTGTCGTTTTTTCCATAAGCAGAGGCATCGAACAGGTGATCCGTCGTTTTCTCGAAAGAGGCCAGCATGAGCACACTATCTTTCATTTTGGCAACACCAAAACGGGTGATACCCAAAACCTCACCCTGATAGAAAAAGATTCATTATCGCTTTTCTGGCACTTAAATCAAGAATGCCAACCTTGTATGTCATAACATCACCCAGTAGCATGACATGGCGAGGATCGATGATCATGTCGTGAGACTTCATGGTATATTGGATTTCATTAATAATTGTCTGTCGTGCTGCCTCGATTCCGAGCACCTGAGCCACCTCAATGACGTGATTGGAAGAGGTTTGTTCGCCAATTACACCTGGAGAAACTGTTAGCTAACAAACTTTGATCAATATGGATTGAATACCTTCGGTTGTCATGCACTTCTGCAGGCCATAGCCTTCCACCAGCAATTCTTTGTCACCTTTCTTGCCTTTGGCGTCATCTTTATCCTTGATGTTAATGACAGCCCGCTGAATTGTGGGAACACCCTATCGAATAAAGGTTATTATGACAAGCTGCGCGCAAGTGGCCACGAAATTTACCTTAACCACAACTGCCTCCAAACCTCTTTTTAGCTCTCGGAGCCGATAGTATTTCTCTTCGCCATCTACATAAATTCTGAGTCTGTGTTTACGAGGAATAATTGTGATGGACTAATGAGAGTGATTAACAAATGGAAACAAATGGAAAGGGGGGGGGTTGACCACTTGCCTCTTGCTTGATTTTTAATTTCTTTGCCCCTACAATAGCCCACTTGATGTCGTCGATGGTGAGCTCAAGCTGCAGAAAAGGTCACATGGGTAGGATACACCACAAGGATACAGAATGCGTACCTGGAGTTTCTGTATAGCGTCTGTGTCGATAATAATCCCGATATACGTGTACTGTGGGGCCCAAGCTTCCTCAATTACACTGGCGACCTAGACAGACTCTATAAGAACCCAGTAAAAAAAGACCGTTTGAATTCTTACATCTCCAAGCAACGTCTTCTCAAGGCGAGCTTTCACAATCCGAGCCGACGCTTCACTTTCTCGGGAAACTAATTTACAGCTGATGATGGGTGTGCTGATAGCCTTGGCGGCGTTGATAATTTCCTTGATTCGTGGGACTCCGAGTGTAACATTCATTGATGCAACACCGGCAAAATGGAACGTCTTGAGGGTCATTTGCGTCCCAGGTTCGCCAATGGATTGTGCACCCACAGCCCCAACAGTGGAACCTGAGAAAGGTTCAATAAGACTATCTTGATGATGAAGTGCGATACAAACCTGGCTCAATGCGAGCTTTGACGTATTTTACCCAACATAGATTCAGGAAGTTGCGCAGCTGTCTTTCAGTAACTTTCGAACTGTTATCCACTACTGCTTTATCTGCATCTGATATTTTTGGAAACATGGTGAGTTGTCTTCCATACGGCCCAGTGAGCCACAGACCTGAGGCGCCCATAGATAAATCCGTGTCTTCGTCCCATTCAGCTTCTCGTTCAAGGGCGTCGAACATCCCTCTGCTTTCCCTAGTACTTGCCAACTTATTCGCAAGATTTTCATAGATGAACTTCCGAACAGTCGCCAAGTATCCAGGAGAGCTTTCACTATTGAACCTTGGTGAAGCCAGTTCTTGATCTACAAGCTCCATGATTTCGAAGGGTAAGAGACCGCGGCCAGCACGCCCTCCAGATGCCTGGGATTGTGGTCAGTGAACAGGGTCCAGTAGGGAAACGACGACTTCGCATACCAAGGCATGGCCCAAGGATCTATCGAAATCAATAGGTTGCGCATCTCCTTCTAAACAAGCAGGATCCAGGCCGTCATCGCCATAACGAAATTGAACGACTCCGCCTGTGGAATTTCGTACTGATAAATCGTATTGAGTGGTCAGATCCTCCAAAGCCTTCATCAATCGCCGTTGCATGTATCCCGTTTCGGCTGTCTTCACTGCAGTATCGACCAAACCCTCACGACCAGAGATAGCATGGAACAAGAATTCCGTTGCCCGAAGTCCAGAATAGAAACTATTCCGCACGAATCCCTTCGAGGGTGGTTCTTTGGATTTTTTTGGGAAATGGGGTAAAGAACGATCTTGGAATCCATTAGGCACACGGTGTCCAGCGATGATTTGTTGTCCGACACAAGCCACCATCTGAGAGACGTTGATGACGGAACCTGCGAAAGCATGTTTAGAAGAAAGAACAAATCTTTAAATTTAAACACACCTTTTGAGCCGCAAGTAGCCATGATTAATGGTGCATTTTGGCGACTAAGCTCTCGCATGCAAATTTGACCAACCGCTTCACGGACTTTGGAGAGGACAGACGAGATCATGGCTTCTAGAGTCTGCTCCTGGTCGCAGCCTGGTTTGTTTTCGAGCTTTCCCTTTTTGGCGAGAGCAATTAGATCCTGACAGTCGGCGTAAGCCTTCTCGACCAGTTCATCCTTTGTTTTGCTCAACACCGGGCCTGGAATCACGTCGTTGATACCCAGAGAGAACCCATAGTTGGCTACAATGGAAGTCATAAGAGGACTGCTCAATTGTGAGAATAGATTACTGACCTAGGTAACGGGCACAAAGCTTTGCCAAACGATTCATGGCCGCAGCTGCTTCATGAGGCCCATAATCACGCATGATGATACCGAAAATCGACTTCTTTTTTCCGCTGCCCACTGTCGCCTTGTCCATGACACCACACATAATTTCACTGTTGACAATGACCAGCCAGCCATCGTTGGGGGACAAATCATTAGCAGGCTTCATCCATGGGTAGTTCGAAGCCTTCGCTTCTTCCCACTTGTGGCATTTAGACTCCACGTTTACAAGAATTTTTGACTGCTTGTTTGGCCGCATCAGAACATTGAAGATTTGCTTGCCAGTCCATAACCTAACAGGTTTCCATATGACGGGTGGTGGGATGTCAATTTGCATGTCTGCATCGGCTAGGTAGCAACAAATTTGGGTAAATTGCCGTCGGTCGAAAAATTGATCTTTGCGGGAAAGCAGAAAAGAAGCGGTGATAAAATCCTGGATGGCAGCAATCACGGGTTCGCCGTTTCTTGGTGTCACAAGGTTGTGCTTGACACTCATAAGTTCAAGCGCTTCCGTTCGTGCTTCCTCTGTCTGAGGCACGTCTGCAGATATTATGAGAGAAATACCTAGAAGGAGAATGATAGAACTCACGCAAGTTCATCTCGTCTCCATCGAAATCAGCATTATATGGACCGCAAACACACTCATTCAATCGGAATGTCCGCCATGGTCGAATTTTAGCCTGCGGACACGAGATCAGGTCCAGAAGATTAGAATAAAAGATGCGACAGACTCTATGGCACATGATTGATAGCTGGTGGTCAATCGTTTCTCAGTCAACAACAAAACGGTGGTGCAAGGAAAAAGACGAACCTTGTGCAAACTGGGTTGCCGGTTGAACAGAATGATATCACCATCCACAATGTGACGTTCTACAATGTCTCCAATAGCCAACCCGTCCGCAATCGCAACCCTATTTCCAAACCGCAAGAACTTCTTGTTGTCGCCCCTTGCCACGAAATTAGCTCCAGGGTGTACTTCAGTCCCGTTCCGTACTGCCTGTCGCAATTGATCGATGTTATGCGACGTCACTCTTTCTGGGTAAGTCAAGATCTTGGCGACACGCTCTGGAACTGCTACCTCGTCGATACGAAGGTTGGGGTCCGGAGAGATGACGGTCCGCGCAGAGAAATCGACACGCTTTCCGGAAAGATTTCCTCGGAATCGTCCTTGTTTACCTTTGAGTCGCTGCACGAAACCACGGATGGGTTTTTGGCCCAATTGCGATGGAACACCTGGAAGTTCGGAGTTGACATACATAGCCACAGACAATTGAAGGAATTCCCATTGTTCCTGGAGAAGTGTTTGAATGAGTTTAGGGGGAAAAGGCATAAGTCGAAATTTTACCATGAACTGGGGAGTAGGTGAACCTTTAGCTAGACCTTGCTTGATGAGGGCATTCGTGAAGACAATTTCGGTCAATTTGACTGTAAGGTCGTCTTCGTTTGAAGCACCGTCTTGAGCGACCGAAGGACGAATACAAACCGGAGGGACAGAGATATATTGCCAAATAAACTCTTCTGGCCTGCCCCAATCTGGATGCAGGCCCAGCAATTCACAGTCCTGATGAGCAAGGTGGCATCAGATAGCTCAAGGGGAATATAAATTCAAAACGCACCTCGTCCGATATCCGCCTGAATAAATCTAAAACCTTCAGCGGGTTCAAATCCTCATGCATGGCCTTGTTGATATACAATCCCAGTTCCTTCTGTGCCTCAACCGCTGGTACAAAGGTCTGCTTCCATTTTTCCAGTTCATCTGCGGTCTTTTTCGCACGGAATTTGTCGTGGATGATCTTCAGAGCACCCGCTTTCTTGACGGCGCCGTTGGTAGCAGAACAGTATGGACAGTAGACCACCTTGCGAGCCATGGAATTGACTGCTTTTGACAGTGATTGGCGTTGCATGTTTTCGAGGATGGGTCGGCGGAATCGCTTGAGGTATGTCCGACGGTCCGGTTCTTCTAGAAGTACACGAGCACATGTCTGAATGAGAAAGGTGTTAGGTTCTACAAGACCTCGACTTTGGCGGGTATTTCGTACCTTGCAAATGGCTTGCAGAACTCCTATGGTGTGTTTAAAATATCCAATGTGAAAGACCGGAACCACAAGTTTGATATACGCGTAATGACCGACGCAATTGACGGAGGATTGTCCACAGGTTTCGCAAAATGCGTTTTTGTCCGTTGTGCCCTAACAATCTAAAGTTGAAATATATCAATGACCTAACATGAAGGACATACAAGGCGACGATCAAGAACTCCATTTTTTACGGGCAAGCGATCTGTAGCGGTATATAGATCACGATGAGTGACCTCGAATTCAGATATCTTAACCGTGTCCTGGGCATTTAAGAGACTGAACTGGAGTTTTTTTCTATCGGAAGATCAGAAACTGAGAAAAGTCAATAAGAGACACAAGTACACACATTACTTTTGGAGCTTGGTGCGAGACCGCCTCCTTCATTATATTAGAGGGCCAGGATGTCAAAATGTTTTGAGGGACCTTGGAGGGACCCTGACTTGAGTGGTAGATTTCGTGACCAGCGTTACTGGTGACGATCGCGTGACGGCCTTGCATTGCGCGTCGCCTGCCTTGGATCACACCCCGTCTTCTACAATGTCCAGAACCTCTTATGACCGGTAATTTAACCCTATACAATCAAGAATAGATACTAATTGTACCTGAAAGATACCTTACCGTTTTTTCACCAGAAGGTCGGCTATATCAAGTCGGTGAGGCAACACGGTGTATTTCAATCAATGGAACCCGCATCTAACAGGAATGGGCGTAGAGTATGCATTCAAAGCCATCTCAGGCTCAGGCCACACGGCAATCTCTGTGCGGGGAAAGGATACCTCGGTCGTGATCACTCAACGCAAAGTCCCAGTGGGTGCAGGATCAATTTCAGAGATGACGTCTCCTCATACACATTTATTTCATTATCGCAGGACAAACTCCTCGACGCGTCAACTGTTACCCACCTATTCAGTATCACCCCTAGCATTGGATGTGTAATGACTGGACTAATAGGTGCGTTATGACATCTAATTCTCAACGATCGTAACTCAAACCCTACCAATTAGCCGATGCTCGAGCCCAAGTGTCCCGCGCTCGCGGCGAGGCAGCAGAGTTCAGATACAAATTCGGTTACGAAATCACACCAGACGCTCTCGCGCGACGGATGGCGAACATCAACCAAGTGTATACACAACGTGCAGGTATGCGACCACTGGGAATCTGTAGGTCCTCGTCGTCTTTGAGTTTTCACACTTGCTTCTTAACTCTGTCTGTTAGCTATGATCATGATTGGCGTGGATCCAGAACTTGGCCCTCAGTGTTTCAAACTTGATCCTGCAGGATACTTTGTCGGATTCCATGCAACAGCTGCTGGACAGAAACAACAAGAAGCGATGAACCACCTCGAGAAGAAATGGAAGAAGCTCGACAACGGAAAGGGAGGAGAGGATGCCACCAAAGCGGGGAAGAGCCTAGGCAGGGCTGAAGTTATCGAGGTAAGGTTCAGAGTTCTGTTCTGTTTCTCTTTGATATATATTGAATGTCCTTCAGATGGCCATCGAAGTTATGTCCGTAGTTCATGCGACCGACTACAAGCCCGGTGAAATTGAAATCGGAATCGTCTCGGAGAGTGAAGAGGAAGATGAGAAGGTTCGGGGCAAGTGGAGGGTGATGGGTGAGGCTGAGATCGAGAAATATTTGCTAGCATATGCCGAAAAAGATTAGGAAGTTCCGTGTAACAATTAATATGATGTCCCGCTTTCTGGGTCACCTGGAGGTTAGCTTTCAGGGTGGGCATTATACAAATCTAGAATTAGGATTGCAGTTGGTTACAGTCTAATTGTATTAATAAGAGGAGGCTCCGCCACTCTATATACAAGATCAGTGATCACACAATAAAATGCCATTGTTAACGCGCACCATAATTGCATTCATCTCGGCTTCCTCTAGGTGTCGGATTCGGGGTTTCCAGAATCGGGATGGCGCTTCCCAAAACTCGTTGTACACACCCACGCTTTTTGAAGAGGCTGACTGGGTCGAGGCCGAGGAGTTCATTTTTGCCAGGAATTCCGAAAATCGTTGTTTGAGCTCCAGGGGTGCGGCCGGATGCGGGTGAGGTGTGTCTGGGGCTGTTGGGGTGTGAGGGATGGCAATAATTCGGCGCATAAGACTTACTAGTTGGAAATGACCGTTTTCCAAGGAATTTTATAAGAGGAGTGCGAGCACCAGCTGAACAACAACGCAGAGAGGGATGCATGGTGGTCACTGTAGAACTTCCGGCGCCGCTCTCCGGGCAGCCTTGATTGATATCATCCCCGGAAACAAACAACGGGCTTCATATCTATCTACTCAGCTCTCTGATTGTTGTGCAATCGGCTCCGGTAAACTATACCAACGATGTCGCACCACCTGTTCCTGTTGTCGCCATCTGATACACCCTTGTACAGCCTCACGCACCAGTCGACGAAACCTGTTCCAAGTGTGACATCACCCCTAGCATCCAACCTGCCAACTTGGTCAACGTCTGCGTTTGCTGGTACGCTTACGGCACTGTCTGGAGCATCTAGCGCCACGCAGCACACGACTGGGGGCGCAGTGCGAGTGGGAGGCGGGCAGGACCGGCATGTTATACAAATGATTGCAAACGCCGGACTGGATGTAATTGAAGATGTAATGCGCAAGGAAAATACGATGTGCGTGTGACCTACCGAGGGTTCATGTATAATAACAATAACGTGGCAGGTATCTAAAGTCGGTAGACAAATTCAATGAATGGACGATTTCGGCGTTTGTTACACCTGGAAGTAAGATATGGATTTCGGTTTGTGTTTGAAAGAAATCTGACTGGGATATAGACATGAAATTTGTGCTGCTGCACGAAGGCAAGAACGACGATGGGATTCGACAATTTTTCATGGAAGTATGGGAGCTGTACGTGAAGGTGAGGATGAACAACAAGGGGGGACATTTTCTAATACACGGAACAAAGACGATGCTAAATCCGTTTCATACGGCGCACACAAGGATTCGAAGCAGTGTGTTTGACAATCGTGTGCGAGCGAGCGCCAGAAAGTATCTGTGACAATAGGGGGTGACCGGGGGCCGTGGATGTAATTAGTAGAAAACAAATCAACCATCTGTGTTTCTTGCGCTGACTTGGGTGGCATATTCCTTTCGTCTTTTTTCCTCTCCAGCTCGTCTTTATACCAAAAAATATATTTCTTTTCTTTTCCTTTCCAGCCAGTCCGTATTCCCTTCCTCTTTGCGCTTGCTTTCCCTCCTAAAGCCTCTCCAGCTGTATCCCCTACTTTCTTCCAATAATCGCCCGTAATCTATCCATTCTCGACTCGACAAAGCAATGACTACCGCAAACTCAAACAACCGCGCTTCGCTTCTCGCTGGTCTCCGCACAGGCGGCGTCCGTTCCTCCTCTGCCAATGTCCCCCACACCGCAGCTCCTGCTGGCTCCTTCAACGTCCCTCGTTTCCCATCCCACCACAACACCACCATCTTCCCAGAAGAGGAGGAAGATGATCAACTCGCTGAGATGCCCCAGCAGAACATGTTCAATCCTAGAAATGTTCCCATGACTGCTGCTGTAGATGGCCCCAACAATCGCTTCTCTCACCACCAGGCCGCCCGAGGCATGAACCCCAATAGCATCCCATTCAGCCCTGGCTTCGCTCCCAACATGGTGCCCCAGGCCCAAATGCAGATGCAGATGCTTCAGTTAGAGATGATGAGGATCCAGGTCAGTTCTCTTTTTCTCCCCCATACACCCCCCCGTATGCTAAACCTCCCTCGCAGACGATCCAGGCCCAGCAGTACCAGGCAGAACTCCTTGCTCAAGCTCAACTCCAGCAACAGCTTCAGCTTCAACAACAACAGCAGCAGCAGCAGCAACAACAACAACTTCAGGCTCAAAGTCGTGAGAGGCGGACCAGTCTCAATTTCAACCCTCCTGCGACCGCTGGCTCGATGATCAACTCGTTCGACCTCCGAGCAGCCACCCTAAGCGCTCAGATGCGCCGCGCAAACCAGGCCGACCCACTTCGCGCCGTGGGAAGCGGTGTTGATGATCAAGTCCCCATGACAGCGGCCCTCGGCGGAAGATTTGGCAGTCGTACCCCCAGCGCTTCCAACCCAAATCTGACTCGGTTCGATGACCATATCGACCCTCCTTCCACACCAGCTTTCACCACAGTCATTAGCGGCGGAACTTCCTTGGGAAACCCTGCCTCCAATAACGTTCACATTAACGCCGCCCCTTCCAAGTCGGATTCCGCCTCTTCCTGGAGGCGGGGAGGAAACAACAACTCCGTTCTGAGTGGTAATCGTACCGTTTCTTCTCCGAGTCTCAAGATCACTCCTCCCAGCGAAGAGCGCTCCTCTCCTTCTGCTGCGGAAGCCTCTCCTATTAGCGGTCCCAAGTTTAGGCCTCAGCCCCTTCGTTTCAGCCCTGCGGTGTCCCAGCCCTTGCCAGCTGTCACCATCGACAACACCGACGATGACACCGATGGAGATTCCTCTGGATCCTCTGTGAAATCTGCCGCGTCCAACTCGTCGCCCACCACACCTCGTTCATCGTCTTCCAACGAGATGCCTCTCTCGCCGCGCGAGGAGGCCTCGAAGAAATTGTACGAAGGGCTCGGCATCGGGCGCCCCGTTTCTGCCACGCCCTCCGAGCGGAGCACCCAAGCAAACTCGACGTCTTCGGTTGCAACTGGCCACAGGATGGTCAGCCAGCCGACCAGGCAGCCCCGCGGGCCGCCATCGGGTGCGGATGAACTGGGACCCAAGAACTTTGCGAGTCGCATCAGGAGGAAGGCCATTGGCGGTCTCGGCATGCTCATGGGCGCTCGTGAGAGGCGAGAATTTGTTGAAGCGTATTAATTGGCGCTCGTGCTAACATATCCGCATCGTAAACGCCTCCCGCTGCGAAGCCAATCCTTGCTTTCATGATCGTGACGAACTCTTTTCTTTCCTCCTCGATAACAAAGAATTCAGAAATGGCTTATATATTACTGTCGGCTGGCGGACTTTTTTTTTTTTTTTTTTTTGTGGCAAGGTATTTGGGTTCTGTAGGGCGATGGAAAACCCTAATTTTTAGCAAGTCTGGATGAGAAAGGGCTTTCTGTTATTCTTCGAAGAAAATATTCATATTCATATTCCTTCCATTTTTCCCTTCCTGTAACCCCCCTTGCGTCCTTTAGGTCATATTCCAACCCCTTGCGTACCAATAGTTGTACCCATCTTCCGCAGCCTCCTGTGCCGCGGATTACTTGCGTTCTCCACCCACACCTGTGTTGTGCCTCTATACACTCCTTCATTTCTCTTTGTCGGTTCCATTTTTTTTTCTAGCTTTGAAGTAATTCAGTCGTGCAGTGATGGGATTGAAATAACATGTTGTATATAAAGAGTATTTTTACTCTCTTGAGTAATGACATATTTATACATTCTGAACTTCACGATCTATTATTGTATTGTCAATGGTTCTCGTATGTGAGAATTTTACATACGACGTCGAATACAACATACAACTCATTTACACCTCTGGCCCACAATAGCCTTTCCATGCTCCTAATTATCATGCAGGTTAATGACTGCCTAAAAATGAGGGTGGAAAGCACGAACCTGCCACTCCTCCCGGCTGATCCAAAGCTGATGGAAAGTACCCAAACTCGCCAGAATACTTCCACCCAACCAGCCGCCATACCGGCGCTCAATAGGGTTTCCAGGGGCATGGATCTTGGTCTGCCATCCAACAGAACACCAAATCAGAAAAAGGAATGAGGAATCCCAAGAGAAGACGCACATGAGGGAAAGATCTCGTAAGCTCAGTTGACAGACGATCAGCAAACCCAGAGAATTGACTCCCTCCTCCTGTCAAGACCACATTGCCCATGAGCACCTGGCGGAGTTCAGGGTCGCAGGCTCGCAGCGCTTCGGTGATGAGGGCGGGGATACTCTTGGGCAAATTGGGATTTGAGGCCTGGAATACACATATATCAGATTGAAAGTAAATCATCCACATTTTGTGGTATATACGAACAACAAGCTGAGGTGAGTGATAGAAAAATTGTTCTCCAACTTGGTATCGCTCAGAACCAAAATATGCGTTGTATCCCGTCGGGAATTCATATTGACGAACTGGCCTTTGGGCTGCCATTCTATATCACATCAGTACCCTGATAGATTCAATAAATAACAGATGGAACTCACTGGTCATTCCAACCCTGGTCAAGAACACCGGCAATTGTTTGTATCCATTCGTCAACCTCTCGAGTCTGAGCCCAAGCACGCCAACTATCGGTGGTACCGGCAATCCTATCTTGTCGGAGAGCAAAATTTGGAGGAGCTCCTGGATCGACAGGCTAACACAAGAAATTTTCAGAAAAAAAAAAGATTAAACTGTTTGTTCTTACCAGCTTATTGGCAATCAATTGGTAAGGGATGAGGTCTATTCCACGTCTATGTGGAGTAGGCGAGACAAGAAGGTGCCGGGCATGAGCCTGGACGAGTTTAGGAAGGGGTGAATAGGCGAGACCTAGTTGGGTTAGCGAAAGGAATATAGTATATATCGATTACTTACCTTTCCGGAGAACGAACCCATCTACGACAGGGGTGACGCTTGCCATAGCCTCGCCCACATCTATTACCAGAGCAGATCCCCTTCCAGCTGCAAAACTGCACTGATATATGAGACTGGAAATGATTAAACGAAATAGTGGGCCCTCACGCGTTCAAAACACCAGTATTAGCAATATAGAATGCAGGAACATTGAAGTCTTCGAACATAATTTCGGCCATGCGTTCTCGGTTGTACGGTGTGTTCCACGTCGGCTCGGTGACTAGAATAGGGTGCTCGGAGGAGTTACATTTCATAACCTTGGTCAATGCATGATCAATAAGTGGTTTGATGGGATTGAAATCCTGGACTTGAAACATAAAGAATAAGCATTACGTGGGACGTAAAATACAAGCCACGTACTCAGGCCCTCCACCAAGGGATTTCCTATTTCCATTCCGGCCCTCCACACTGACGGACCATTGTGGCCAATAAAGATTTGCGCAAACTTGTTTCCTGGTTCTGCGTGGTTTGCGGTTTCCGACATCGTTACGTCGGTCTCAGGATTGGCGGGGTAGTAACCGTATGAAGATGGGATTATGGCTTTTGGGGTATCATCTCCGGCATACCCTGCGCGCAATGATGATGTTCCTATGTCGATCACCAGTGCCGAGACTTCATCTGGGAAAGAAAGACGTGTGAATGCTTGAAAAGTTCGATGGTCCAACTTGAGTTGCTTACCACCGCCATAATTAACCATTTCTGTGGTATCAACGCGTGTTACACGCGAAGAAAATATCAGACAAGAAATGTTCAATCGTATTTGCACTTGCTTCAAATGGGAGATTTCAAAGTTCGCACGCATCACGTCCTCTCTCCCAACCACCATGGCCACTGTAGGTTTCTCTACATTTCATCGAAAGCAGAGTTCTGATTGTCGCGCAAGGTGAACCCCGTTAACCCAAAACCGTTCTTGCAGGAGCTTACGGGGAAGCCTGTCTACGTTCGTCTAAAATGGGGACTTGAGTACAAGGGCTTCCTGGTCAGCACCGATGGCTACATGAATCTTCAGGTATACTCTTATCGTATCTTATTTGAGCAACACTAACAAGGTTTATTGGTAGCTCGCAAACACTGAGGAATACCAGGACGGAAAATCAAACGGGGCCCTAGGCGAGGTTTTTATCAGGTATGTCAAATCTTGAACATCGAGATGACCTCTCAACGATCTTCGAGGTGTAACAACGTTCTTTACATTATAAGTACCCATTTCTCTTATTTGGACTTTTGGTTAACATTCCTTTGTTTTTTACAGAGAGTCACCACCAGAAGCATCTGACTGAGGCCCTTCAATACCTTGATCAAAATTTGTGTTGGGACCGGAGGATAGCAGCAGTTTCACTCTTGGGAAATATCACCATGCACTTCATTACCGATCCTTTCTGTTGATCCAACACCTGCCGCCCGCGGTTCAATAAGCAGAAAATCGCGCCATTTTCCAGAGGTGATCGATGTAGATATTCGTTGTCATTGGTCAATCTTGAAGCACTGTGCCGAAGACGTATTGTTACCTTCAACATGAAATAGTCAGAGGCCAAATTGTGAAAATGCTGACAAAGTTCACAAGGGATAGCAGTACGGCCGAGTTCCAGTATAGAAATATTTTTTTTAAAACTGGGCATTGCAGGTGCGCGATGGCAGTATACTCCACGGCGATGCGTGTTCTTTATTTCAGATTATTTGAGTCTGGCGAGAAACAACTCGTCACGCAGAAAGTAGTAGACATCAGCAGCTCAACTGGCCTCTAATTCATCATAAGACACAAGTACCAGTTTTGAGATCGAGAACACCCCTGCGAGTGCGCTTGTGCCATTACTTAAGTCCATGCCACATTGGGTGAGGCCACGGCTGAGTCCGGCTGAGTCAAGTATTTTACACTCCGCTTGAATTATTTTCTATATGACTCCCGCAAACCTCACCATTGTACTCCACCTAACACCCCCATCATCAACGCACCTCATATTGCAAACGATTCGATTTCCAACACACAGCTCTCGATCTCTCAATTACCAATGGCAAAATCACTGAGATCCAAGACGAAACGTACTTTCCGCTCAAAAAAACGAGAGTCCGGCGTCTACGCAGCAGCTGCTGCAGGACGGTTACATCGCCTAAACTCAAAACTCATGCAGACTATACAGAAGGATTCCGATGGAGACGTCCTTTTGGAGGAAGGAGATAACGTTCCAGGTTGGTGTTGGTTCGCGACGTTTGGTCTATTGGACCCGAACGACATCACTCTGGAAGGATTGGAAAGCCTTACGACAGGCTCCCCTAATTGGAAACCGCCCCCTAGGGCACGGTTTCTCGACGAGGATTATTGATGATTTCTATTCACGACCTCTCTCGCGGATAGATTATCATTGACCTTTACCTTTATTTATTTACAGGCCAAGGACTGGAAGATTCGCAGGAGAATCAACCCGGTTCGTGAGCGCCTTTCGGGATACTCTTTTCTTTTATTTATCACGGACCTTAGACTCGATGGCCATCGACGCGGAAACCTCCACGAAAATCTCGACACACGGACCACGCGGTTCACGGAGAGAAGAATGGCGGAAATCCAAGGGGATGCCTGCAAGAGGATCATCTCATGGTATGAATCGCCAAGGGTTGGTCGCTGGAAAAAGAAAAGCAGGCCGCTCAAAGAGGAGAAGATAAGGATTCTTACTCTATTGTATGTACTACTTGCCATACGTTTATCTCTTTCACGCACAACTGGACAGCCATTCGGAAGGTTAAGAAATTTCGCTGCTCGTACGTGGTATGTTATTATGACAGTCATTTAACTGTCGGATTTTGAACCGCGATGGAACATGAGCCTTCCCTCAGGTTCGAGGAAACTCGAATGAAGACTTCTCGTCCTTGTCACAGGCGGCCTCCTCCGTTTCTCTTGACGACTGAATATCTGTGGACGATTTCGATTTTCGATGTTGACCTTCGGTTCTCATGTAAGGTGTTCCTGTCCTAGAAACCCTAGCTTGTGTATGATTTTTTGAATGAAAATGGGGTTTCCGTTGTCTGTACTTACGGGAATTCTGCCATGGTTATATGCTCCGTCGTAACATGGATTTCGGGGCGTGTAGCTCCCATTTTTGGGGGTTTGAAATGAGATGTCAGGCTTTGTCTTATCGGCACTGGTGCGTTATTGCTATTACCAGCCATTGCCGCCGACACTGAGTGTACGTAAACGTCGTTGCAATTGAAATCAAGTAATCGCATTACGGCGCGACAAGCAGCCATCGAGCTACAAGGAGCTGTTAATATTAAACCAAGCAAGAGAGACTTAGACAAACGTTATCGTTGCAGCAGGGATCTGTAAGAATGTTAATATGCACTGGCACGAACCATCATTATCGTTGAATAAACGTACAGTGGCTACGCTGATAGGAAATAAGAATCAGATAGACGAACAAGAATGGATTCAGGGGGGGAAACATACACATTCATCGGTGCTGACGAGGAGCAATAATTCGGATCAGAGAAAAACTGGACGGTTCAAGTGAAATGCATTTACTATTCAAGTTAAGGACGTTTAGCACCTGCCAATTAAACTGAGTGGTTTGTTGCCGCAATGAGAGGATGGTGGCATACTGCAGGAATGCAATTTGTTGAAAACGACACAAGGAAATACACAAGGCCATCCTGGAAGAGCAATTTCCACAGATCCGTTCTAGCAGAATGACGAGCAAGAAGAGCAATTGCGGTGAAAATAAGAATAATGAAATCAAAACCCATGGCTGTAAGCATAATAAATTGTTTTTTCGAAAGCGACATTGCAGTGAGAGACGGGGACATACTGAAAAAAAACGTCGTGTTAAGCAGCGAGGGGTTGGTTTGGACAACCACACAGGCCTTCACTGCGGGTTCCCATTCAGACACGACGATAAACATCGTTCGATACAGTAAAGTCCAATGGGCTAAGCAGAGGGTGCCGAGTATAGCAATTACTGATCGTCGTCTTTCCCAGAGGGCAATTCTGGGTTTTATATGAGAACGATATGAGAAAGACGACCTATATGAAAGCAGTCCAAGCGCACGTTCTGAGCATTAACGACGTAGAGGCACAGAGGATAGACATATTTCCTGTCCACTGGAGGTCCTCCATCGAGTACTGAAGAAATAAAATAAAGGTGCGGAGCTCACTGAGTTAAAAGTGTAGAGTGCCTAGACGCGATTAACGGAACGGCAGGAATGACAAGGGGGAAATAGAACCACCTACCCTGCAGTTAACCTATTAAGATCAGTTTAACGAACGTAATTTATGATAGACTATTTACATACCTCTGAGGTTGCAGAAAGCGAAATAATCCTAGCAGAACGCGAGATCACAACAGATACTAGTACGGAAGAAATCGAAAACTAGGACTCACAAGCCAATTATCGCAAAGAGAATACAATAGCGACAAAAGAAGAAGAAAACTGAGAATCAAGATGAGAAATATTGCAGATTTCAAGCCAATTACAGGATACAAACCCTACAAACGCCGGTGAGCATCTCTGTGTAGGCAGCTGAGAAATGGACTTTACCAACGGCCAACGGAATAAACGGCGCTGGGAGATTAAGGACCATTCAAAATCCCAAGTTACCGACAGCTCCCATACATACACCCCAAACAAGGAGAACACAATTTTCGGAATGACATCTGCACCAAAAGCCTGAGGTCAGCCTAATATTGCCTACACTAAAGGACACAACTCACCTGAATCCTTCGCAACTTCATTTTGGTCGGACCAATTCACCATTTCTATCGACAGGGTTAGATGAAGGATGTGAAATTTGGCGACAGACGACGTTTCGAGGAGAGACCAGGTTGCCCTGCATCTACCTCCTATCCACCGAGTTGTTTATAAGGGGGTCAAAGTTTCCCAAAACTTCCGATCATTCTTTGAATCCTGTCGAATTTAGATTAGCACTCGAGTTCATTACCGAAGCTTTCCAATCTGGTTTAGCCCGTTGCTTACCCTTGTGAAATATAGGATGTGGATGTGTCAACGGCCCGAAGTTTGTTATGTCCTGGCCGTGCGTCTAACTCGCCGTCAATCAACCAGATGGTCTAGCAGGAGCATTTTGGTCGGCTTAAGACGTTCGATGAGACAGAAAGCCCGAAATTGAAAGCTGTCTGTGAATACGAGATGTTAATGAGGATTGTTTCTCAAGCAGGAAAGTTAGAGGATTACGGGTCTGGGGGTTAAAGCGAGAAAAACATCCCATGCGAACGGTTGCAACGAGAGTGACTTCAATGGACAGTGTGATATGGACGATGTAAAAAGGCCATCCAGCCGAGGACTCGGAGATAACGCTGACGGTAGGAATTGCCTTCCCAGCGGAACAGCATCGCGAGGAACTTACTCATTTCACTGCTTCCCAGTGAAATTTGGAACGCTGGGAAGTTGCAACGGATGAGCTAGCAGGCTTTGATCGCTCGCACCATGAACACTGGGAGGCCTGGTAAGTGAGTGGTCTAACATATATTGACGAGCCGTTGACATATGAAACCCATGGTGCGATGCTTGGCTCATTTTCGAATTTCCGCGATATCGCATTTATGGAACAACAACGGTAGATGGAAGCATGCCACGCATTCCAGGACCTAGTATAATGAAAATGCGGCGTTCGACTGAGGAAGCCGTCTAAGAGTGTGTATTACATCATGGAGAAAGGGATACATTCCTTCCTTAACTACACCACACCGCCACGCTACCATCAGCGGCGCTGCTGACTAGCCATGGATGCCTGCTACACCATTTGACTTGAAGAACTCCTAGACCATCAATGACGTGGTGTCCTCGCAAAATTTTTAGAGGAACAATAAGAGGGTCAGTCATAAGGTCGTTGTAGACTCGGGAATGGAAGACTTGTATGGATCCGTCGTCAGATGATGAGGCAAATAATGGGTATGTCGGATGGAATTGTAGTGAGCGAATGGCACGCGAGTGATAACTTGAAGAAGAAAAATTAATGGCGATAAGGTTTGAGCAGAACAATCGATCCGTACCGCAGGACTTTGTATGGTTTTTCGCTCAACTCTAAATCAAACCAGCACAGCTTGCGATCATAGCCTCCAACAATAAGGTGGTCCCCAGAGGAATGGACATCCATTGACGATATCCATTTGATTCCAGGCACGAGAGTTTTAACGAGTTTTTGTTCCGAAAGATTGTAGATCCGAACGTATTGTTGAGTCTGCAAACAATTTGTTTGGGTATCTAATCAAGAAGAGGTGAACTTACTTACGGCAACAAAAAAGTGGGGCTTCAAGGGGTGGAAAAGTACCGATTGAACGGCGCCCTTGATTTTTTTGAAAGGCGCCTGCGAGTGCCTTCGAGTCAACTGGTGGATCCAGACACCTCCTTGAGTACCTCCTGTCGCTGAAAGCGAGAAGAATCGTTGTCAGATTTAAGAAATCGGTAAGAGAAGGTCACGACTTACAAACACTGGCGAGGTAATCCCCTCGACGATGCCAACAAAAATGCGTGGGCAGCCCAGACGATGACGATAGGTTGATGGTGAGAATGGGAGTATCTAATGACCATGCATTCGAAGGCGGCGTTATCCATTTTACAGTCGAGGGAGTTGCAGGAGGAGGAGGGAGAGTGGTAGGCGCTAATACCGATTGGGTCAAAGACAGAACCGAAGGATCAATGTTGGGAGGAATGATGAAGTGCACCGCTCCTTCACTGGAAACAAGTTAGAGAATGATTCTCAAGACGGAAAGAAATAAGGGGCCCACATTCCAACCGCGAAATAGCTCACGTCCGTCCTGGGACACCAAGCCAATGCTCCAATTTTGCCTTCAAACTTCCAGTTTTTAATTTCACGTCCGACAGTAATTTCCCAGAGACTAACGACCCCGCTTTCGTCTCCACTGACAACCCACGCGCCGTCGGGGCTGATGCTAATGCATCTCGCGCGAGATTTCGAATGGTGGAATTGAAAACTCCTGTAATTTGGGAAAGGCTTCAAACTGTTTGGGGTAGGAAGTTTAGGAATCAAGGAATTGGGGTCGATGTTTAGTTTTACGCGTTGCACCCGAGGGGCGAGATATAGATCCAATTGTCGATTGAATCGCTCCTTGACAAGGCGGTCGTAAGCGGGAACGAGACGCAGCGAGGAATATTTTTGTGGAAGGTAGTCGCGTTCACGATCCTCCGGGTCCAACGCTTCCCATGCTTTCCGCTCTTCTTCAGTTGGCAGGTACTCTTCTGGGGGATTGTAGGATTCGGCGTTGGTTGGAAGAGGGGGTTTGGGTGCTGGTAATGGGGGAGGGTGTGAAGCTGATGGTTCAGACCAAATCGCATATGGTTCGAATTTTGAGGTTGACTTCGGTTTCGATGGAAGGATCCGACCTTGACGAATAGCACGAACAATTTTCATGACCTAAGAGAATTTAACGAAGTCAGGGATCTGAACAAAAAATTCACTATTAAAAAACACCTTCTGCTTCTCCCATTTACTAGGTACCCATCGCCGTTTTGGTTGGAGGGCACCAGATAATGGCATGATTTCTTCCTTGCCCTTTCCTGTGAACCACTCCGTCATGGGTTCATATGGATCATAGTTCGCGTCTGGATTTTCATTTGTGTAAAGCCGGCGTATAAGGTCAAGTTCCTCGGCGGTGAGAGGTTTGTCGGTTTGTGTATTTTTATCGAAAGCAGAAGTCCTGGACTTGAAATGATTATATGTTTTAAGCGGGAAAAATCTTATTTACCATGCTGAAGAGTCGTCAACAGTTGCCAGGAACTTATCTAGTTCATCTCCTCGGGCAGGACGCAGAACCTGCTTGCCATTTATGTCATAACCTATGTGGGGCAGATCGTCATACCAATGCATCGGAATATTGCCAACACGATTGGGGTCCTTGCTTAAGTTTAGAAGGGGGAACAAAATGCAATAAAGTCATGGACTGCTCACCTCCTCAGTAGATGAGTCGGAGTCATAGTCTGGCTCTATTTCGGGGTACACAGTTTTTGGTTGATTGGTTATTTCAGATACCACGACTTTTGCCTTTGGGAAGACATGGAGAGAATCGTCGGATTCAGCGCCCTCGTCGTCATGTTCGACATCCTCTTGACTTTCATCATCTTCATCCTCTTCAAAATCACTCTCGTCGCTATCGCTTTCCCCAACGATTTCTGGGAACTCGTCAACTTGTCCATCGTCCGAAGATGTGTCCTCTGCGTCTTCTTCATCGCTCAACATTTCGAGGGAGCCAGTGGCCTGTAGATCTTCTGGACTGGCATCCTCTTCGTCAACCTGCTTTCTTTTGGTTGGCTTTCGGAGAGCATCCGGAACGGTCATTGTGAAATTAATAGGTGAGCAATTCGCGAAAAAAGATCCTTTGAAGCGCATATCGCACGTGACTGAGATGCCCAATGAAAGGCCAACTTTGGGCCAACTCGAAACACTCTTGCCCATTGGTCCCCATCCTCTTTCTTGTTGGCATCCAAAGCTCTCCAATCGTCATGTCCGACCGCGAGGGACACTCCGGAGGCGGTGCACCTACAGACGAAGATCTCTCACTACCAAAGGCTACGGTCGCCAAGATGATCGCTGGTACGCAGGATCTTGTTCGTCCTACGAACAAACACGTCCTTACCCAGGGTCAATCGTAAATTTTAACAGAACTACTACCCAACGATGTCGTATGTGCCAAGGAAACGCGTGATCTTGTGATAGAATGTTGTGTAGGTGAACGCTGATAGATGCTGTTTCCGACGACTGTAATCCTTATTATTTGCACTTTAGAATTCATTCATTTGATATCATCAGAAGCCAACGAAATATGCGAACAGGAGAACAAGAAGACAATTGCACCTGAACACATCATCTCTGCTCTTACAGTGCGTGAAGCCTTATCCTCTTGAATTTGAAAAATGATGTGAAACAAACTTAGCGCCTCGGATTCACCACTTTTGCACCAGAAGTCGAAAGTGTGTTGAAGGACCATAAGCAACAGCAAAAGGTCAATATAGTTTGGCTCTCCGATTTATCTGATGGAAATTGATGTTGTGTTGTAGGATCGAGAGAAGAAGGTGTCTAAGTTCGAGCAATCTGGCCTCACAGAAGAAGAGTTGTTGGCAAAGCAAGAAGAACTGTTCGCTGCAAGCCGTGCCAAGTTTCAGTCGGGACAGTAATGAAGCTATACCGTTTTATATTCTTATCTTTTCCAGTACGTACGTGTATAAAACTAATCTTTGTGGTGTCTATGACGTTTCCTGAATACGTCGAGCCGTCTAAAAGGGTTGTCTCCATTCCACGATTCTCCAGACATAACAGGCAAACCTTCCTGTTCAATTACAAAGGAGGCGGAAATACTTGCGTGTAGAGTTGCTGTGAATGGTCAGAGCATTTTCTGAAATCCTCGGAAGCCAACCATACAACCGACCTTCGTAAAAGTCACCGCCCGAGAGCCTCAAACCGGCAGCAAATCCTCCAAGGAAGCTATTTCCAGCACCTTCACTGGAATGAGGCGTTAAAATTCTATCGTGGTCATGGAAGAAATGCACCTGTGACATCAACCACTTTATTGACATTTTCTGCCCAAAACGCTTCAACCCAGTGGCCCTTAGTCGCTCGGGATTTCATATATGCTCCAAGCGCCCCACATCTGATAATGACCCAACCGCTGCACTCTTGACCCACACCAATGCCCAGAAAATCATTTGTGGCTTTCTCGATCGTTGTCTTCGTTGGAGGAAGCGGAATGGAGAGAAGAGAAAGAGCTTCTTCTGCGTTTGGGCTATTCGGAAATGTCAAACCGGTCAGTCCTAAGTAATGCCTCGGTCATCATGTCATTAACCTTAACACCGAAATGAGGGGTAGAACCTTCTTGAGGGCTGGGAGCTCCTCTGGGATACAGCGGTCCTAAATAATTCCTTCAAGTCCACGTAAATAGAAAAGAAAAGAAATGCAAACGGGTATTGGTTCGTAAATTGTGATTGGACTCCAATCATCGTGAATCTCTGACATTATGGTCGAAGCGCGTGTAGGGGAACATATAAAGTGTAAGACCTTCGGATTAGCCAACCCGGTGCCTCTGAGATCTTTTGGCGTTATGCGTATCCGGGGGGTTTTGTACTCGAAGCTGATTGGCACGGGGTGATCAGTGGGGGTATTGCACGACAAAATATGAGAATTACCCTCGGTCTTCACCCTTGTACGAATTCAGAGCCCGAGTTGTCGCATGATGAGGTTGTTCTCGGAACATCCACATTTCTTGGCCATACTGTACAAGACTGGCTTCTATAGGCTTAGGAAAATCATGTCCTTTATCTACGACCATTCCTATTTCGCTGGGAGGTAGCCTAGATGTCGTTGGTCAAGACATTTTCAACCGATGCCAAGTCACAGAGTACTCACCAGATTCGCGCTCCAATAGCAGCATAGGTGCCACCACCTCCTATCTAAGGATAAGAATGGCGATCATGATAAAATGCGCAGTCTGTCAGAAGAAATGCGACTAGCTTTCCTGTGGCTCAAGTATACGTCCAGTCGGTTGTCCATGCTCGTCCATAAACGCGAATTCATCGATAATGAACATGCCTAGTGTAACGAACGATTTTGGTATGGCCGGTTCATCCATAGAGTCGGTTGGCTTGGGTATCGAGTGCAAAAGGAATGAAGTGGTCTAGTGGGTGAACAAAAGATTAGATTAGGATCAGACTCCGAGTCGGCACTCGGCGAACGTCTTGGAAAGATCAGGACTCCCGTCTCCAACCAGCACTCCAAATGCAAGTCAGAGCTGTTATTTACCGACCAAATGCCCTCTCGGACGAGGTGGAGTCACCTTCTTCGAGTGCTTCCTACACTAACGCTGGTCTTCGTAGTTATACCAAAAGGCGCTCACCTTGGTAGATTCTGAGAACCAAGCACGGATACAGAGGTTCTACCATCGCGCAGATTCGTGTCGTGAGTGTCCTATACTTTGTGCTTACTGATAAATTTCCTGAAGTTTTTTGTATCAGGGACACTCATTGGACGCCTCCTTGTAAGAACGACACTGAAGGAACGGGGCATATCTCCCGAGGACATAATATTCAGCACAACGGTGGAAGGGAAGCCATATATCGCGCGTCGTCTGATATTCTCAGCGTTATTTAATTCTAACGGAAATTATTCCGTAGGTCAATCAGCCATCGAATCCACCGATTGCCTACAACATCACACACGATAACAATGTAATAGCCATGGCCATTGCGCCAGGCCTCCACCAACCACCTGCCTTCAGCATAGGTATCGATGTAATGAAAATCAGAGTTCCCGGACGTGAATCGTTCAAGTCCTTCGTCAACGCAGTTGGAGACCAGGTCAGCACTGAGCTGCTAACTTTCTTGACAACCTTCCAGTGACGAGCAACAGTTGACAGACCTTGAGCATAGCCTCCTCAAGGGCATGATACCAGAATCCGAGCGGCTGAAACGATTTTTCTGGATGTGGACCCTAAAGGAAGCATATACCAAAGCTCTCGGTCTTGGCCTGGGATTCGATTTCAAAAGGATCGAATTTGACGTCGTCGGGAGGATAGTGCAGGTCGACGGAAAAGTACCAGAGGGCTGGCGATTCAATATGTTCGTCATCAACGACGATGAGGACCAATACCAAGGGGTAATAGCGGAATACCATGAGGGAATTCAAACAGAGGTTATTATGGAAGCTGATGACATGTCCTGGTTGAAGACGTACGACGCGATTCCTTTCATAGAAGACGCAATAGCTCTATTGAGAGGGGCGTAATGGAGAAGGATCAAGAGTACATTGACATCAGGCTAAACCACATACATCAGGCCAAATCATAATCACGCCGCCTCCTCTTCATTCGTCATTGTACCACCCAGAAGCCATTCCCCATAATATACACATTCTTGAGGATTTACGGGGCCACCGTCTTTGCAGAATTCAAATGAAGGACAGATACCACATGGTGATTCGATCAAGCCAATGGCGCCCGTTCCCACCTTCAGTGCACGATACACAGTGCCGCCTGAACCTGTATCGAGGTCGAACGCCGCAGGCGACGAGGAGCGTTTTATCGATTTCGAGGCTTTCTTGGACCGGCGTTCATGTTCTGATTCCGAAGACGAAGCATCATCAGAGGTGGCCGTCTTTTTCTTCTTTTTGCTTTTCTTCCGCGGCCTTTCGTTTTCATTGGAGGAGTCTTCCGAATCAGAGGACATGGTTTTCTTCTTCTTCTTCGACTTTACGCGTTTTCGTCCACTCTCTGAATCTGAGGCAGAGTCTACAGATGCATTCTTCGCCCGTTTCTTCTTTGCCTTCCGTTGAGCAGAGTCGTCCGACGAACTTTCTTCATCGCTGGTAGTGGAATGCTTCCGTTTCTTTTTAGAGCGGGAGGACTCATTGTCAGAATCGTCGGCCTTTTTCTTCCGCTTCTTCTTTTTTGACGACTCGTCTGCTGATTCTCCGTCATCGAGATGAATAGCGTCAGAATTCCACAGCGCGGTCCCAAAGGCAGGCAACTGTTAAAGCCTTTAGATAAGCGGTATAGAAATATATATCACGTTACGAACCTTCTCTATTTTGCCGTCTAGAATAAGGACGTTTAACAGCATCTCAACATGTTCGACGCTCAGTTCCGTTTCAGTCAATCGGGCCTTCTTCAATGAACGTCTAATGTTATCGGCGGTGGGGTATTGTGGGGAGTTGGATATAGGGTAGAGTACCGTATCTATACCATCTCGGCGTTTTGGAAAGCTCTACAGCAGGTGCTTCAGATTTGGTTTTCGGAGAAGGGAAAATCACTCACGATATCGCGAATCAATTTATAGCAGGCTTCAGTCAGATGTTGGATGAATTCGGTGTCCAATTCGTTGTCTGTGTACCAGGGCCCACCAGTCAGGGAGATGGAAGGCTCGATACCCTCCAGCATATATATTTTCCGGGTGATGTGCTTTTTGGCAAGGTCAGGATGCAAAGCCTATTGAACGAGGTATAAATACATACCTGTACGGATTGGACGCGCTTAATGAGGCGTTTTTGAGTGAGTGTCTTCAAGCATCGATCGATAACTGTTTGGTGTAGACTGGTCTTGGCTTTGAGATGTTTCGTCCAGATGCCTTTCGTTCCGATGTTCATTCCTTTATCAGAAGGAGAAAAGTAGAAAATTACCTTCATTCCCCGAACTTTTTATATGACCTAGCACGAGATTCTCTTCCCCACTCAAGCCTTTGGTACTAGTTCAATACCATAAGAATATCAAACACGTTATGGCAAGGAGGAAAACAACGCACGCGACGATCTCCTCTTTGCTGACCGCCCTGAACGAGAGCTGACCAGATGAGCTGGTCATGCCCTTGAGCAGACCAACCCCCAGGAGGAAATTCAGGGCATTTTGCCTGGCCGTTGCATCTGGGACGATCGATTCAGCTTGGCGGGCAGTGAATTCCTGATTGAATTAATAAGTTTAGATGCGACCGGGCATGCATATGCAGCACACCTTTTTTGCTGAAGAAAGAGCTGCCTGGTGCAGACGACTTTCGATCTCGTTGGGAGGTCGTTTGCTCATTTCGAGCTTGCTTCAAGTTGAGAGATTTTCAATCAAGTCAAATAGTGTGACGGTAATAAGTAATAACGTCACGGGACGTGACAGACTAAATTCCGCCGGCCCGAGGATCCTGATCAAGCTCCTGTCAAGAACTTGTCCAATGTCTGTCTCTTCCTTGTGATCACATATAGCTCCGCCTCAGCTGAACTACTCCGTCTCTTTGTTGATCTTGCAAGGTACCCGCCGCCTCACCGCTCTGTATGCGGCTTTCTTGGAGCCTGAGTTCCCCGTCTTTGCTATTCATTCGGAGATCAGCGGGGATATTCATCCATACCTAAATACACCTCAACTTGTTGAGAGTACCATTTCGATGTGGGTCCCCACCCTGGCTAGAGATTGCTTTGGGTAAATTGGATCAAAGATCGTGGAAAACCCTGCGTGGCTGATGCTACTTATGTATCCATTCATTGATAAAAGGGACCAATCAACTCATGCCTGTCAGTGGTGTGCTTTGTGGCACGGCTGCCGACCCTTCACTCCTCCCCACGCTAAAACGATGTCAGTGTCACTCCACGCAACCAGTAGTCAACTCAAAAGGCTGTTTGACTTTATCGTTCGGAACTTGCCCCACTAAGAGTCACACGAATGACTTGCCTGTGTTTCTCCATCGAGACCAGTTCATTTATTCTAGTCCTGTACCACATTATTCAGCGAATAAAGGACAACCCACAATTCACGCAAAAGTACTGTGAGCGTTACATTCATGCCGGCAAAACCATCGGCGTTACCTGGATACTTACTCACTCAGTGTTCATCAATCATCACAAAATGTATACAGTTCTTTGCCTGAGAAATGGCCTTCGGGGGTTATATTGTCTCCCCCTTTTGAACATTGACAGGTTTCGTCCACGTTGGCCGGGCAAATGGTCAGGAGTTACGTTATTTGGTATTGCGCAATTCTTTCACAGCTCCCCAAGATGAATCTTCGATTCAATTGTAAACACAAGGAAGCCTGCATACAAATTAAATGAATACAACTTGTCATCGAATGCAGATCCACTGAGAGTGGCAATAACATATAGGCGAATATATACTGTATAATAATTTTAGACAAGTCAAAGAGAGCTAGCTTTGGTACCACGGAGTCTAGGTTTTCGTTGGTCTAAGTAAAATTTCTGGTAAACCAGTCTAGGGTCAAATGAGTAATTTCATAAGCGGCATAATTTAGTATGCAAAAGAGAAATCCGAATAGAGGTCGTCTAGGAAGGACGTGTTTAAAAGGGTATTAGGAATGTAGGTGGTATTGTTGAAAGATTCAGATTCCCAGACTCTGCCCTGGTCATGGAAACTCTTCCTAGAGGAGATCCAGTGGAGGCCCCAAATCTCGCAGCTTTGCAAATCGGGAAGCGATGTTAGAGCATCTGTGATGTCGGAGAAATATGTCTGGAGACAATCATGTGAGAAATATTTGACCAAGGGCTGATGGCGGGAGAACACTTACGGTATCGGGTGGATGGGAGAAATTGTAAGTAGTCACGATCCTGAGGTGGACGAGATGTTCCATACAGCGCGTCAGGGTGCCAATAAGGGAGACGGAGTGGGATGAGGTAGTGGCAGCGAGAACGAGGATGGAAGCAGTTGATTTAGAGAGACTGTCTGCAACCTCTTCCGTTAGATCGCCCGAATGGAGATGGATGTTTTCGACAGGACGACCAGGCACGAGATACTGAGCTGCTTGGGAGGACCCAGTAAAATGCTTGAGGAGGGGGAGAGCGCCATCACGAAGGCAAAGAAGAGGGGAGTTGAAGGGCCGAGGGTCGAGCTCGAGCTCGAGCAGGGCGTCTGCTTTGTTGAGGAAGCGGATCAAGTTGTCGTCAAGGTGGAAAGATGACGAGAAATGGGTCAGGCGACGGTAAGAGGCGTTGTCGCGTGTGGACATGATCCAACTGGCCGCCTGGTCGATGGAGACATGTAGAGAAGTAATTTCGGTCATGTTGGAGAGCGCGGTCGCGAGGAGACGGTAGAAGGACTTGAGGAGGTAGGAGAAGGGCGAGAGACGAATGGAAAAGGAGCGAACAAGAGCAGCAATGTGAGGTTTGCACGCGAGAGTGAATACGCAGGAGAGGTTGTGGTTGTCGAGGACGAGATGGCGGTAGAGAGGCCGTAGGGCGATTCGGTAGAGACGAACATCTGTGGCGGCGACAGCAGCGAGGTCTGCTGGACAGAGGTTGTCGCAGAGGAAGTTGATGAGTTCAATGGGGAGTGAAGAGAGAGAGGCCATGTTCTGATAATTATTGATGGTCATCCACGTTCTTTATATAAATATACATTGCAGGGTCCAGCCCTCCATGGCAATATTCGCCTTTTTTGTTCTTTCTACTTTTAATCATGGCACACTATCTCTCCTCACACATCTTTCGTGCCGATCTCCTCCGTTCTTCCAAACTTCTCCGGACCTTCTCCTCCTCAGTTCCATCTACGGCACTCAAGGCCCATTCCGGTTAGCAATATTTCTTTCCTCTGACACCTCAATTGAACCCCACCAGCTCCCTATCCCAAACGCACCCACACATGCGGCTCTTTGTCCGTTGGTGACGCTGGCTCCAGGGTTATTTTAACAGGCTGGATACTTCCTGAACGGTGATTGTAAACTACTACTATGTTTCCATCTCATGTCCAGCTCACGGGTTGGATACCTCAAGAAAAGTAAAGACTATAAACAAGTCTTTTTACCATCTCAAAGATTCATATGGGACGACGCAGCTCCTCGTAGACCATGTGGATGATAACTGTTATTCAGTTCTTTCCAAGATTCCGGTGGAATCCACCGTCCTCATAGAGGGCGTTGTCGCTTTGCGGCCCACCGAGGCCAGGAAACCTGTCAGTGTCGTAAAATAACTAAAACACGAATACACCTTACATCTATTTCCCCAGGGAACCACAGGCTCAATCGATGTTATTGTGGATTCCGTCAGCCTTCTCAACCCAGCAGCGGAGGACATTCCGTTTTTACCTTCCAACCCCCATAACTTGGTAAGCCCATCTTACGTCCCGGAGGCGCGCTAAAAAAAATTGTCTGGTCCATATCAGCCGAATGACGAACTTCGGGCACGGTTCCGGTATCTTGACCTTCGACGTACCCCGCTGTCAGACAATATAAAAAAACGCAGTAAAGTAGCTCATATCGTCCGCAGCGTGCTTCACAATCAAGGTAAAATTAACCCGGCTTGCCGCTATAAACACTCACGCGTTGCCGGCATAGATTTCACAGAAGTAGAGACTCCTGTGCTTTTACGGTCATCACCTGAAGGCGCTCGTGAATTTTTGGTTCCTGCCCGTTCGTCTGCCGCTACGGATACCGGCCCGAAGTTACCTGTTTTCTATGCGCTTTCCCAATCCCCACAACAACCCAAGCAAATGCTTATCTGTTCGGGAGGCATAGATAAATATTTCCAGATTGCCAAGTGTTTTCGAGACGAAGATGGTCGCAAGGACAGACAACCTGAATTCACTCAAGTCGATCTCGAGATGGCGTTTGTCTCATGGGGCGAGACGTCCGACATCGTTGACACTCTCCATCCCCGTTGGAGGATCGGTGGCGGCGAAGTTCGCGACGTAGCCGAAGAACTGGTGCGAACGATCTGGAAAGATATCCAAGGGATAGATCTCCCTGAAGCATTCAACGTTATGACCTACCACGAAGCAATGACTCGCGTACGTGATTGATACCAGGCCTCTCACAAAATTTTTGACTCAATTCAATTCTTACTTTCAGTTCGGATCGGACAAACCTGACACTCGCTTTGGGCTTGAGGTCCGTAAGTATTTGTTTACCTCGAGGAGACACAGCCTAAACCATCTTCAGATCATTAATCTTGGCGATATTTTGGGTATTACTGACAATCAAACGCCCACAACATCTGTTCCCGACTTGGTTCTCGATTGCATCGTAGTCCGCAAGTCCGGCGATTCTGGCCTCAGAAATGCCTCTCAAATCGTTGAAGCACTTCATCCTAGCACGGTGCCTTTTTTTTCGTTCTCCAGTGGGTGACATGGAGCTGACAAGAAATCAAAAAATTATTATTCACACACAGGAGCGCATAACCCTTTCGGAAACGAGTCGTGAGACATGGATTCTGGAGAGTAAGGCAGCTTCCCGAGTATTTTCCGGCCTGGATCGCACAGAGCAGATAGTCGCGAACAAAACCCTGAAATTGAAGGTTGGCGATCAAGTGTGGCTGAGTGCTAGGCCCAGGGTTCTTTCGGTATGTTTAGTCCCATAATCGCGACTACTTCTTCCTTACATTTTGACAAGGGTGGGTCCACGGCTCTCGGCAGACAACGTTTGCAGATCTTCGAGCTTGCCCAAAATCGAGGTTGGGCTTCCTGGCATACGATAGCAATGACAGGAATCTGACAATGTCTTCTATTTTTATTTATTTTCACAAGGCGAATTCGTGGTAACGACAGACCCCCATTTCCTATGGGTTACTGAATTCCCCTTGTTCACCCGTGATGATGCAGACAAGGAACACTTGTCTCATGGTAGATGGAGCAGCTCCCACCACCCATTCACTGCACCAATGTGGGAAGACATCGATGCCCTTAATCGGGGGGAAGTCGAAGGGGTTAGTCGTCAATCTGACGGACAGGCTAGGCCATCTTGAACGCTATCATTTTTAGGTTCGCGGGCAGCACTATGACCTCGTATTGAATGGAGTCGAGATTGGAGGTGGCTCGGTGCGAATCCATGACGCTGCGATGCAAAAATACATCTTCACGAACGTTCTACAGGTATGTCCCAAATAGCTTTGAGATCCCGGTCAATGTCCTCTGACTTATCTGGTTGGATATCTAAATTGTTACAGCTGAGCAAAACAGAAAAAGCTCCATTCGATCAACTTCTGCATGCTCTCCAATGCGGTGCGCCACCACATGGAGGTATCGCTCTAGGTACGTCCATCAGACCTCTGTCTTCCTCTTGGAAAAGTTTCCATTTTTGCAATACTGGGGTATTCATTTCCATTGTTCTTCTTTCTCCGCATTTAGGATTCGACCGCATCATGGCGATACTTTGTCATACACAATCTATTCGTGACGTTATCGCCTTCCCCAAAACAGCATCAGGCACTGACCTGCTATTCAAAAGCCCGGCGCCTGTCACCCCTGGAGTACTTGAAGAATATGGTATTGCGCCAAAGCAGCTTAGTTGAGAATCTCCGCAAAGTCCTGATGATACCTACGACACATGGACAATGCGACAATTAGGAGATAGATTGGAATTTAGAACTCCGGGAAGACGGGGAATAAATAGGGTCGATGAACGTCCACAACTAAAAGTAGGAATAGTAATATAATGATAAGATATAGAAGTACAATATATACAAGCTGAAGGTGATAGTTAGGCGAAAGGTTCATGGTCACCTGGTTCATAACGTTCCAGGTCGTGATTTGGAGGCGTCTCTGGTGGCGGCGGTGGAGATTGGGGTGAGAATAATGTTGTATGTCGAGGAGTCAATTGCCCTTCTTCTGTATTATCATACAAGAATGCCCCATTGTTTGGGTCCGGGTCCGTATCGGGTTGTGGCGTCACGATGTTTGTCAAAACGTGCGGTAATGGTGAAGTCGATAGCATGTTCTCTTCACCCTCTTGAGGCTTGGCCTCCTCAATAACTGTCAACACAGAACGGAGTTTGGATTCAGACTTTCGAGACACGACTGGTACAGAATGTCTTCGGTTAACCCCATTCGGGGAAGAGAAAGTTGGGACGGGAGGAGAGGTTGATCTCGGTGGTGTTGCTGACGGCGACGGTGTTGTTGCCCAGTCGGCCGATTCTGGGTTGTAGGCAGTCTTTCCATTGGCGTTAGGGAGCCAAGATGTAATTTTATTGGCCACGGAAGAAGGTAGGGGGTCGAAAGGGTCGCGTTCTGGGGTGCTTCCTGTCAAGGGGCTGGCAGTTGAGGAAGTCGCGCTTGTCATTATGGATAGGGGTGCCAGGATGCTGAATATTTGATCTTCCGATTGAGGCGGGCCGTACGAGTCAAAGGGATCTGGAACTGTCTGCAACATCGGTTCAATGATCGGGTCAGAGCTGTGAATTGAAAGGAAAAAAATTGTGCATGAGCTCCCAGCTGAAATGACATCATGGAAATACTTACGCCTTGGACGTAAATCGGTCGAAAACATCCATCTCTGACCGGACAACCACGCAAACCTTGGGAAAGACTTGAATATATAATCGGGCGATTCAAGTTACGAGTAGACAGACCTTGCTCTGTACAGCATTCCAAATCTCTGCTTCGTGTTCTACAATTTCATGGTAATGGGAAGCCTTCAAATCGTCAAGTTCATCCACTTGACGCTGGAGCACAGAGAGAGCTTCACGGAAGCTTTGAAGGTCTGGTAAAGGGAATCTATTTTAGAACACCAGAAATGTTGAATTGGGAGCTGTGGCTCGCTTACTTCGCTCCTTCTTGTTCATACTTCGCATCTCCGTATCCCGAATGACTTGACTCTTTTCTCGGAGAGCACGCTCATAGTTTTGTGAGCGCTCCTTCAAAAAAGGATATGAGGGAAGGAAGTTGGAAAGTGAAAAAGTCAACACACAGCAACGACAGCCTTGTATCCCTCCAAATGCTGGCGCAGCGGTCTCTCGAATTTCTTATCTAACGTATCCGACTGAGAAATATGCAATTAGATACTTTCCGGAGATCGGAGACATTCACTTACCAGAACATGCCACAGGTTGCCAATAAGATGATGTATTCCTGAGGCTGCTTGCAACCGCGTGCCGGCTTCATAAGTAGGACCCTTGAGACTTGTGGCAACCGCGCGACTTGAGATATAGCGAATTATTGAAAGAATAGTCTATTACTCACCCGCTACATCTCTCCATAGCATCTGCAAAACTCGCTGTGGCTTTAGACATAGTGATAAGGGCGGCGCGGTAGGCCGCACAGCTGTTGACAAGCTACATTGCGTTCGAAGAGGAGCGGGTTTAGATGACACCTAAACTGATCCGGATGGACACTCACGTCTTCGTAGGCTTGAAGGCTTGCTTTCAAATTAGCGCGGGTGATGATCTTCTCTGGACCGTTCGAGCCAAAGTGCATTGCCGAAGCATGCGTTGCATCAGAGAAGGTGGGTGAAGGAGGTCCAGCTATGTTCCGGTTGCTGGACCCAAAAGTCAGGGCACTGAGCGAACGAGGGCGACTTGGTGCCATGTTTGGGAGAGGTAAGGGGATGCGCAGAGGGCTGGCAGGATGTAACTTGTCGGCGTTATGTTCAAATTACAGTTGCCATCTCCATTCCATTTTCGTCTCTCTTTCCATCTCCGCTGACTGTGCTTTGACTGTGCTTTACATCCAATCCTCCCAAGTTAGCTCGACAATGTCCCCATCGCAAATATACATTTTATTTCGCCCAATAATTACATCTATTGGAAGAGCATTTGAAGCTCTCTTCAGGCCCGTGAGACGATATCGTCTCACGGGAGGCGTTGTCAACTTTGGATTGATGTTACTTGTGATAGATAGATAAGTTCTGCGGTTCACATATAATTATTTCAAGTATAAGAATAGCGAGTGTGGTGACAGTAACCGACACCATAGTGTTCAGCAACGAAAGCAAGAATTCAACACTTGAAAACTAGTGACAATCCATTAGCGCACAGTGGTTCAAGAGAAATATCAATATCATAGTGCAACATACATGTTATTTTTTTCCTCCAGCAAGCATGCTCATCTTCTCTGGCGAATCTCGCAGGTAATAAAGCTTTGCCCTCCGCATATGTCCTTTAGGTGGTGGTCGCAACACCTTGATCTCCTTCAACGACGGAGAGTTGGCAAAGAACAACATCTCTGTTCCAGTACGTTGCAGAATATTCCGGACACGAATTGATGAATCTGGACCTCGTCGTCGGATGGCAATCAACACGCCAGTGAAGATATTGGGCGCTTGGTCGGAAATGACGGAAACTATGCTACCAACACGGAGTTGTGAGGGGGATTGCCTCGAGAATAGCTTTTGCATCATGGCGTATTTTTCGGGCGTGAAAAGAGTTTTCCTTAGGTGATCCATGAGGCCTTTGCCCTTTTGGAGGATGGGAGGTACATCGACAAACGTTTGAGGCGTAGGAGTGAGGGCAGTTTTTGAGAAGGGATAGGACGCGACGGAGGATGTGGATTTTGTAGCCCTTGTGGACATGAATCGAACAGAAGCCCGACAGACATTGGGAATCATCGCCGTTGTGAGTTTGGCCAAACGGAAAGGAAAAAGTTCCTTGGCTTATGTAATCGTTATTTTCCAGGACAAACAAATGCTATGTATCTAAATATAATGTTTGCGACGAAAGCTATCGAGAGACCGGAATTTTGAATTATTGGTAGTGTACGCTCATGCCGGTGATTTTGTGTTTGGTATCGTACAGCAAGAAAATAAATAAAAGATACGATGTAAACTCCAGCAAGACGCCAGTCGAATTGCATGGGGTGAACAGCTGCCGCACAAGGGATGTGCGAACACGAGGGAAATTTTCTCCACGTTCAGAAACCTCGGCCTCGTCCTCTGAACCAATGATGAGAATTAAACTGGGTAGGTGGCTTAGAGCAACTCACCGGCCACGAGCACCTCTGTATGGGCTATAACCGGCATATCCTCTATATCCTCCTCTATATCCCGGTCTTCCTCGGCCTCGTCCACGATTAAAACCGGGGACATTTGTGCGTTTAGCAGTCACCTGGGGATATAATTAGATCAACATTTTTGCATACCGTGAGAAGGAAATAAAATAACCAACTTTAATGAGCCTGCCGCGGAAAAGAGAGTTATCGAGCGCTAATGCTGCATCGATATGTTCTGGTTCAGAGAATTCGACATATGCGTATCTAGGTGGCAGGATAGTTAGAATGCAGAACAAACTGGAAGGACGGCCGAATTCATACCCTTTTGGGTGACCTGTAAATTTATCACAGAGGATGGTTACTCTGTTGATTGTCCCACAAGCTTGGAAGTGTCCTTGTATTTCTTCTGGAGTAGCACTGTAGTCCACCTAAAAGTGTTTGGTGTTAAGATTTGCTAGCATGAAAACGATGTCACTCACGTTTCCAACATACACACTTCTGCTGTCAGCACCTGCCTTGTCATCATCTGTTTCCATAGCGCTGCCGCTATCATCACCAGCATTCGCTTGTTCAGCTGCTGCCTGAAGCTCTCGTAATTTGTTGGCTTCCATCTCCATTTCCGCTACCCTCTGTTTCATTAGACGAATTTCCTGGCGCAATTCGAAGTGAGTTGACGCGCTGGGCAACAGTTTTTAACGGCGTACATTGGTTTCCGCATCGTCTCCATCATCAATCGTAGGGTCAGCATTGCCGTTGGTTGTCGGCTGTGTCGATTCAATGTCGGCCATGGCGTCGAAGTATATGAGCGAGTTGGGTTGTTTGGTCCACCTTGGAGGACATGAATCCAAACACCATCATGTGACCTTAATCTGTTGGCATTGCAGCTCATTGCAGAACGACGACACAGCGTTGGTGCAGAATCTAATCCATCTCGAATAATATTTGTACGTGCGTTGACAGCGGAACTCGTACCATTAAATTTCCGGCCGGTGGGTCAACTATACCGGCGGTTATTTTCTTGCCGAAGAGTCGACGCAAATTTATTCAGCGTTCATATCATATCCGCTCACTGCCTCTTTGCGGTCCGCTGATGCGACGCCAAGCTTTCATAATAACAACAGAAAATGATTGCTGCATGGACTCTTCAAATCTACTGATTGGGGTGTAGCCTCACGTGCTTGATTGGTGGTCTCTTTGACGTATCTGGCCATTCCATGCAATCAATTTGTCTCATTCTCTTACCACGATGGCCAAGGGCGAGGAATCCTCTTCATCGCTTACGCAGTCAAAGAAAAAACACCTAGAAAATGAGCCCATCCTTGAAGACGTCGCAGCCAAACCCTTACAGCTGCAGCGGAGACGGGTTTGGCGGGCATGCGAGAGTTGCAGGTAAGCCGTGTATACTTGCGCCTGGTGCCATCGCCGTCCCCCAGCCCTAACGCATCTCTCTATCTTTCTCTCTTATCAGGCGCAAGAAGATCAAGTGCGACGGATGTGAACCAACGTGCTCCCAATGCACAATGTCTGGTTCTCAATGTACCTGGCTTCAAACCAAAGATAGGGCAGCCTTGAGCAGGCAGTGAGTTCTACACATCATTTTTTCGTAGTGGTTCTCACAAATGTAATTTTGGTGACCAGTTACGTTCAAGAGCTGGAAGCTCGACTGCTCCACATGGAGTCTCTCTTCTCTCAAATCGCACCAGCTCTAGAACAGCACATGGCAACTTCCTCGAATGGCTCTACGCACGCGAACGCCCCTGAGGCCGTAAACCCTGAGGCATTGGCCCCTGCAGCCATACTACGTTCAATTGCCCCAAAAATTCCTACCCCAGAGTCGGAACCTGCCTCCACCCCATCCCCCGTAAGTAAGTCGGACGATGACGTGAGCGAACTTTTTGGCCAACTTGCCCTTGATGAGTACGGTCATATGCGATGGATCGGTGGCTCGTCCACTATGGCACTCATCCAGTCTTTCCGTGCCCTGACGTCGTCGCCGCTCCATCGAATATCTCCCATGGAGGAGGACCCACAGGCGCCTGGCCCAAGCGTCAACAAGCTCTATTTCCCTGCCGCAGTGTTTTTTGGCAAGGTCCACGCACTTCCTGGTCCTGAGGAAGTGGAATTTCCCGAACGCGATCTTGCTGACAAGCTTGTGAGTGTTGTAACCTTCTGCCTCATCAAAGTGAAAATTAATTTGAATCAAGGTCACGGCGTACTTTTCACAATTTCATTTCCTCATGCCGGTCATTGATAAGCCATATTTCATGCAGCTATATACGAATATTATGGACAACACACACAATCTCGACGTCGTTCGCTCCGAGACACCGTTCCTCTCCCTGTTATTCGCCGTATTTGCCTGTGCCGCTAACCTAGTTCAGGATCCACGTTTGACGACTTCGGAGCGTCAGGACGATGGTGGAATGGGGATGGTCTATTACGAGCGGTAAGTTATCAACTCTGAGTTTATTCTCCACTGAATCTCAACCCATGCACCATGGAAACAGGGCTCTCATCCTACAATACATCAGTCACCCGAACATTCAGGTCGTTCATGTTCAATGCTTCATTTTGATGTCATCGTTCTTGTGCTCGGTCAACTGCCTTCCCCAAGCCTGGATTTTGATCGGGCAAGCGGTGCGGGCGGGGCAAGATTTAGGACTACACGTAAGGACAAGTATTTCTCTTACCATTTTGTCTATTCTTATTTACCCCGTGCCACATGCTTTGTAGCGATCCCCTCGGCGGCTCCTAAACACCCCCGTGGAAAAGGAAACTCGGCGAAAGATCTGGTGGGGTGTGTACACACTGGACCGCATGCTCGCTCTCGCTTTGGGTCGACCATTGGGTGTCAATGATTCCGACTGCGACGTCGAACTTCCGGTCGAAATTGATGATGAAGGCCTTCCAGAATACTTCACGGGTGCGCCAATGACTCAGAGGCAGCCATCCTTGATGACTGGTACGATAGCCTTGATTAAACTCTACGAAATTGGTGGCCGCGTGCTCAGGCAGGTTTATGCACTCGAGAACTGCAAGGACCATTTGGAGCCCGAACGTAAATCTGATATTCAGCGGCTTGTCGAGTCCCTGGATAACGAGTTGACAAAATGGTGCGACGACCTTCCTACTGTCTTCAAATCGCAATCGGAGACAGAAGAACAAGTTTCGATGGGTGCTGTTCTTTGCAGCCACTACTACTCTGTGCTCACGACACTTCATCGGAACCTCCTTCCCGTGAAGCATGACCAGCCAGTAACAGCGAAGTCAACTGTAAAGGCAGTATCCTCGGCTCGCTCTTGCATTCGCCTGGCACCTTCGATGAAACACGTAGTACCGCCGTCCCACCACCTTGCTTTCTTCATTCAACACCTCTTTAGCTCTGCTGTGATTGTCCTGTTATACGCTATGCATGCGTCCGACCCACGTGCGGCCTCTGCTGCTATGGACGAAGCCAGAAGTACGCTGGTTGCCTTGGAGTCATGGGAAGGACAGTGGCCTGGAGCAAGGAAATGCAAGGAATTACTGATAGAGCTGGTCAATATCGCAAAGGAGGCCATCGCTCAAGGCCCTCGCGAGAGGTCTTCCGGAACAACTCCCACTGGACCACCTGCTGTCTCGACGACCTCACCTTCCACGCATGAGCGACGCCGATCCGTCACGATCGCGACCGGTGCTGCAACAAGAGATGGTCCTGGTCGCGTTGTGAAAGGACGCCCAAGGCGAAATGCTTCTCGAGATCCCGGTACCTCCAGCTCCCACAGGCGTTTAGCCGCTGTGTCTCCTTATCGCATAGATGGTGGTAAGCCCCGCCCCTCTTAGTTTGCCTTTATTTTTGTCGAATTATTTTCAACTTGCAGGTCAAAGAGCAAGGTCTACATCGCGCAGACGCGGTCTTGATGACCCGGACGCCCTTGATCGGTCTACCAATACCCCCTATTTCCAGTCGTTCTCCAGCCCAACGGGCTCGGGACCTCGCACTGGAGGTTCGAGCACTCATAGCTCCCCAGCATCAGTTAACCTTCCCTCGCCCTCCATGCCACCCGTGCTTTCACCTGACCAGAATCAAACGCAACAAGACCCCAATCCCCGTCTATCTGCCAATCCCAACTACACTTTCACCTCCCCGCTCTCTCCTGCGAACTTGCCATCGCCTCACCGCTACGACTTCGAGTACGGGGTTCAGCCGAGTGCATTGAGCCAAACTAATCTGCAACAGTGGAACGGAAATAATGGCGAGCAACCAATGTTTGGAACTGGTTCACCTGATACCTCATTATATGCCAACGCGTTCGGTGCGTTCGGTTCAGGGATCGAAGGGTATGGCGGCTTTGACACCGGAGACCTTTCTGGAGGTTACATAGGTCTATCAACCACACCACCCTCGTCATCTTTCAATGCAGCAGGTCTGCCATTCCGCGGACTGGACTTTATCAGGAATTATAACCCAAGTGGATACCTGCCCGGGGATCAGGATTCTTTGTGGCAAAGTTATGATCCAGGTGCATTTGGTTATGACCCAGACCTTCCTTTCACACTCGGCGACACAATCAGCGATCCTCATGACACTATCCATCAGCCCTAACAATGTTTCAGTTGCCGTTTATCAACAACTCCTGGTCTACTTGTATATGCATATGCGTTGTCCAAGCATTGGATACCTTACGAATCATTTTTACCGATAATAGCTTTCCTATATGTATAAGTAGAATTTCATTTTTGGCTAGAATGTTTTAGTGAAAGCAACAGAAATGTGTCCGCAACCTTTAACGCCGGTCCCTAATTATATAAGTTTGACGGCCGGTTACTCACGTTGCCGCCCCGCCCAACCTTTGATTTAAGTTGGCGCCGCGTTCTCTCCATTCCCTCAACTACCATGGCCGCCCCTCATCCTGTTATTGCCTACACTTCAGAAGCCTCGTGGGCTATGGTCAGTTGCCGCAAGTGGTTGAAACCCTATGAAATGCTCACCAGTACTCTATTCAGATCGAGGACAAGTTTTCGCCTTACGCGAAGGAAACGTTGGCGAAAGTCATCCAATTCCTCGAGGTATGTCGGATCGGGTAGCGACCGTCAGAACTGCAGCTAACAATTAGACTAGGATGAAATTCTTCCCGCTGTCAAGGTTGCCCATGCGCAGCTCCCGGACGACCCAGTCAAACGCTGGCAAACCGTCATTCCCATCATCTCTGAGCTGAAGGCGAAGGCAAAGAAGCAAGGACTTTGGAACCTTTTCTTGAGCAAGCAGCATTATCCTGAATTTGGTGTCCCCCTCACTAACTTGGAGGTGTGTTTGTTCACTGGACTACCCAAGATGTTCTCCTTGAAATGATGGGGCTCATAGTATGGCGTCATGGCGGAGGTGCTTGCCCATGCTGGACACATTGGTCCTGAAGTTATGAACTGCTCAGCACCTGATACTGGCAACATGGGTGCGCCTTGTACCTCGACACTTCAACCAAATCCAAGTTCTCACATTTATTGTCATGTAGAGGTGCTGGCTCGTTATGGTTCCCCTGAGCAGCAGCAGAAGTGGCTCGTTCCCCTCTTGAATGGAGATATTCGCTCTGCCTTTTCTATGACGGAAAAAAATGGTCTGTTAACGGATTCTCAATTGTGGACCCACCCTCACAGTGTTCTGCAGTTGCTTCATCCGACGCCAAAAATATTCGCACATCTATCCGTCAAGAGGGCAAAGAGATCGTCATCAACGGCCATAAATGGTACATTCAACCATAGTTATTTGTCTCCTCAATATCGACTAACTGAAATATACAGGTGGATCAGTGGGGCTGGCGACCCCCGCACAAAGCTGCACCTCGTCATGGGAAAGAGCGACCCCCACAACAAGAATTCCTACAACCAACAAAGCGTTGTCATCGTCCCTGCTGACGCCCCCGGAGTCAAGATCATTCGTCCCATGAAGGTGTTTGGTTACGATGACGCTCCGGAAGGACACTGCGAAATCATCTATGAGAACGTGCGTGTTCCCCTAAGCAACTTGGTTCTTGGCTGGGGTCGAGGATTCGAAATCATACAAGGCCGTCTTGGGTGCGCCCTAATTTTAGCCGTCCTCTCCACATGTCATAACAGCCCTTTGTAGACCTGGTCGTATTCACCACTGCATGCGTTCGATCGGTATCGCTCAGGCTGCTCTTAACCTGATGCTCCAACGTGTTACTGACCCCGGCCGAAAAACTTTCGGCAAATACCTGCACGAACACGGTCAGTGATGGGAGTTGATGTTTAATTTTGTGCGACTTACGTTGAGCAGGTACCGTCATTGCTGACATTGCTCGGTCTCGGGCTGAGATTGAGGGCGCTCGACTTCTTGTGTTGAGCGCTGCTCTCCAGGTCAGTATTGAATTTTGATGCCTATACCAATATTCAATTGAATCCCTTCCTTCAGATTGACAAATACAAGGCCAAGGGTGCCCTCAAGGAGATTGGAATTGCCAAAGTCAGTCTTGAAGAGTTTTTTCCGTTTTACTGAACCCCTGACTTCTAAATATTCAGTTCACCGTTCCTACAATGGCCCTCAACGTCATTGATCGCGCCATTCAATCGTTTGGTGCTGAGGGTATTTCACAAGACACAGAACTGGCCCAGCGCTGGGCTGGCTTGCGCACACTCCGCATTGCTGATGTACGAATCTGATTTTACAACCCTCCCCAAGAATTTTGACGTGAATATACATACCTCTTTCTAGGGACCCGACGCCGTGCACATCCAACAAGTGGGGCAAAGGGAACTGAAGCGGGCTCCTGAGTTGGCGAGAAAGGCTCAGGACTTGAAGAGGAGGGAAAACGCGCTGTTAGAAAAGAACGGATTCAAAGCTCACCTCTAAATACGAGGCATATGTACTTCGTTAACGTATCTAAAGTATATGTAGTCTCAAAAAATGTACTAGTAATCATTGATAGTGCTTACTTAAAATAGTTAGTTGGACGCGTTTGTTTGCTGCTGTGATTTCAGGAAGCCCAGTCTACCAAAGTCGTCATCCTCCGTCCACTATAATGAATCTGGCAACATGTGCACGTCGTCGAATACCGTCTATACACTGCTTCGCACGTAGAAATGCGTCTACCCAAGCCGCACCATCGGCTTCGAAACCTGCCTCATCCACTCCTTCAAAAGTTCTATCGCATACCACGCTTCCTCCAGCGAAAATGCGAGCATTAGTCGCCCTTTACCACCAAGCAGATACATGGATCACTCCGGAGAACTTGCTGGAAAAGATAGACGAGGCTTTCGTTCCGGGGTCAGAAAAAGCAGACTTCCTCGACTTCGTCAACCGGCATATGGTCTCGTACGAGGAGATAGAAAAGGCGAGAAAGTCAATGCAAGTTTCCCCGAAGGTAGCTGTATGGGAGAAAGGTAGCAATGCATTTGTGGACCGGCCGAGTCCTGCGACGAGTTGGAGTGACAACCGTGAAAAGCGGGAGATGAAGGTTATTGAGGCGTTGTATGGGGTTGTGACGACCGTGGACGCTCGTGTTTTGCCTGGGTTGGAGGTTGTTGAGGAAACAGTGACTATGAGGGAAAGTGAACCCGTGAACCCAGAGGGGGAAATGCAAAACATTCTTCCAGACGTACCAGGTATGTTTGGACTTTCACCTTTTTTTTTTAGTACCATATTAAAACTTGTTTCTCTATTCACAGATCAAGTATAATTCATAGCGCTCTGAATATTTCAAGCTAATTCCATTATTTATCAAATTGTCTGCATGAACGAACCAATCCTTGCATCACCTTTTACCCTTGTGCTAACTGTTAGCCATGCGAAACTGTTACTTCTCCGTCATCGGACACCAAAAGAGCTAACGCCGTCGGTAGCGTCTCTTCGCAAGGACCCAAAAAAAGGTAATCGGCTTGACTATCGCCTTCGCTTCTCTCCAAATTGAACACGGCTACCTTTCCACCCCCGCTTTTTACCTCGTGCGCATACGAAGCAGCCGGATGAACCTGATCGCCGCTGTGAATGATACCCACCGACAAGAGTGAAAAAGGTATCCTTACAGTTGAGGATGTTCCAATTACAAGGCATAGATCGGCCTCTTCGACCAAGTCATCGATTAGACCTAAATGGTGTGGTTTCTCGCCAAACCATACGACCCCAGGTCGAGCAAGCGACCCACACTTGGAACAACGCGGTAGTGCGGCCAAGTCAATCTCTGGGTCATTAGCGCCCTGTTCCACCAGTTCCTCTGTTCCCGAAAGGGCTTCGCAAATGGGGGATGTAGTGTTAAATTCTCTGTGCTTACATTTTTTGTTGGTACACACAACGTCGAAAAGCCGCCCGTGCATCTCGATCAAGGTCGGCTGTGGAAGCCCCGGATCTAGGGGAGTGGGACTGATGGGGTACATTTCTCTGATTTCTTGGTCGGCTCTGGGGCTGAGGCCATCCACATTTTGGGTTATAAGGGTGAAAGTAGATTCTGGGGCGATGTGATTTCGAAATGACGCTAAAGAAAATGAGGATAGCGCTCGGTGAGCTTTGTTGGGGTTTGCGCGAAGGGCACTAGAGAGAAGCCGGTGTGAAGGAAATTATTACTTGTAAATAAATTTCACTGACACTTCGCGTCGGTAGTGGTAAAACTGCCAGACCAGAGATGGGTTTTCACTGAAGCCCTCTGGTGTGGCGAGAGAAA
>Ga0307509_10001123_pt1 | contig 45912 bp, 41 predicted proteins | sample 10_EM_MG_FD_202245 | JGI IMG/M metagenome (GOLD analysis project Ga0307509, IMG submission 202245) | Populus trichocarpa ectomycorrhiza microbial communities from riparian zone in the Pacific Northwest, United States - 10_EM | ecosystem: Host-associated > Plants > Roots > Unclassified | place... | reverse complement strand
TGTTCGCCAACAAGAAGCTCGGCGCCGTGCAGCCGCTGGCGGTCAAGTCATCGTTCGATCAGCGACCGGTCGCTGCCTGGCTGCTGACGCCGCCGGATTTCGACGCGGCGAAGAAGTATCCGCTCATCCTGGAAATTCACGGCGGCCCCTACGCGGCCTACGGGCCAACGTTTTCGACGGACTACCAGCTCTACGCCGCCGCCGGCTACATCGTGCTGTACGCCAATCCGCGCGGCTCGACTTCGTACGGCGAGGAGTTCGCCAATTTGATCCAGCACGACTATCCGAACCACGACTACGACGACCTGATGAGCGCAGTGGACGCCGCCATCGCGCAAGGCAACGTCGATGCGGACAACCTGTTCGTGACCGGCGGCTCGGGCGGCGGCATTCTCACGGCCTGGATAGTCGGCCGCACGAATCGATTCAAGGCCGCGGCGTCGCAGAAGCCCGTCGTCAACTGGGCCAGCACCGTGCTGACGACGGACGCCTACACATACATGCCGAAATCCTGGTTCAGCAAGGCGCCCTGGGAAGACCCGGAGTCGTACTGGAAGCGATCGCCACTGTCGCTGGTGGGCTCGGTGACGACACCGACGCTCATCATCGTCGGCGACAAGGACTATCGAACGCCGCTCAGCGATTCCGAGCAGCTCTATCAGGCGCTGCAGTTACGCTGCGTACCGACGGCATTGGTGAAGGTGCCGGGCGCTTCGCACGGCGGCCTCACGGCGCGGCCGTCCCAGTCAGCCGCAAAGGCCAGCGCGATTCTCGCTTGGTTCGAGAAATACCGGAAGAAATAACTCAGTGCGTGTCGTCGCGCGCAAGCGCGGCGTCGTGCGCGATGACGCCTATCATGCGCCCCGACGCCGCTTGCGGCTGCGTCGTCACGAAGCGCACCTTGTGGCCCGGCTCGACCGGGCCACGCTGGCCTTTGCGCCAGATCGCATAGATCGCCAGGCAGCCGACCAGCGCCGCCAGGCTCCAGAAGTACGCAGCCGGCCCGAAGCTTGCCATCAACGTCGCAACCAACAGCGGCCCCGCCACCGCGCCCACTCCGTTCAACAGGATCACGACCGAGCTGGCCGAAACCATTTGATCGGGCCGCAGGTGATCGTTGATGTGCGACAGCGACAGCGAGTACAGCGTGAGCGCGATGCCGCCGAAACTCGCAGCCAGCAGGAACAACAGCGGCCGCGACATCGAGCCGAATACGGCGGCCGCAAGACCAAAGCCCGCGGCGAGCAGGCAGACGACGATCAACACCGAACGCCGATCCACGCGGTCGGACAATCTGCCGATAGGCAACTGCGTCAGCACCGCTGCCAGAATGCTCACACCCATGAACGTGCCGATGTCGCGCGCCTCGAAGCCGCTCAGGCGCGCATAGACGGCGCCCATCGAAAACAGCGCGCTGGTGACCATGCCCGACGCCGTGACGCCGACGACGCCCATCGGCGAGGCGTCGTACAACTCGCGTACGCTGATCTTCTGCGGAATGTCGAACTCCGGCGCGCGCTGCACAGTCAGCGTCATCGGCACGACGGCAAGCGAGATCAACACGGCCACCAGGATGAAAAGCGTCGGCCCGCCCGCGTCGCCGAGGTTGAGCAGGAACTGCCCGCCGCCGAGGCCGACATAGAGCACCAGCATGTAGAGCGCGAGTGCGACACCGCGATTGGCATTGGTCGCGCGATCGTTCAGCCAGCTCTCCGCGACCACGTAGATGCCGGCGAAACAAAAACCGGAAGCCGCGCGCAGCAGCGCCCACACCAGCGGCGTCACGAAGAGGGCCTGCACGAGAATGGTGACCGAGGCGAGCGACGTGAGCGCGGCGAACACCCGGATGTGCCCCACCCGCTGCACGAGTTGCGGCGCACAGATCGAACCGCAGATGTAGCCGACGTAGTAGCAGGACATCACGGCGCCGATCAGCACCAGCGGAAACGCGTCCAGAGTGGCGCGCAAGCCGATAAGCGTTCCTTGCAGTCCCGCGCCGAGCATGAGCAATCCCATGCCCAGCAACAAGGGCCAGGTGGCGAGGAAGTATTGAGTGCTGATCCTTCGCATCGCTGCCAAGTTTAACAGCAACAGCTAGCAGCAATGTCCAACAGCAACGTGCGGCTGCCCCACGCTGCGGGCCGCGACTACGTAGCCGGCGTCACCCGCCAGATCGTATTGCCCACATCGTCCGCCACGAGCAACGCGCCGGCCTTGTCCACGACGACGCCGACCGGACGGCCGTAAGCATCGCCATCCTTGTTGACGAAGCCGGTGAGGATTTCCTCGGCCGCGCCGTTCGGCTTGCCCGCGGCGAAGGGCACGAAGATAACGCGATACCCGCTGAGCGGCTCGCGATTCCACGAACCGTGCTGGCCGACGAATGCGCCGCCCGAATAGTGTCGCGGCAGCAGCGAACCAGTATAGAAAGCCAGGCCCAGCGACGCCGTGTGCGGACCAAGCGCGTAGTCGGGCGCAACGGCAGTCGCGACGAGATCCGGACGCTGCGGCTTGACGCGATCATCGACATGCTGGCCGTAGTAACTATAGGGCCAGCCATAGAACGCACCCTTGGTCACCGACGTCATGTAATCGGGAACGAGATCGCTACCCAGTTCGTCGCGCTCGTTGACTGCAGTCCACAGCATCTGACTCTGCGGCTGCCAGGCGAGTCCGTTCGGGTTGCGCAATCCGCTGGCGAACACGGCGACCTCGCCGGAGCGAGGATTGATGTCGAGAATTGCCGCCCGGCGCTCTTCCGCCGCGATGCCGTTCTCGGCGACATTGCTGTTGGAGCCCACCGTCACATAGAGGTGCGAACCATCCGGACTGGCGATGAGATTCTTGGTCCAGTGATGATTGATGGCGCCGGCCGGCAGGTCGGCAACCTTCGTGCCGTTCGTGCGGATTTCGGTGTCGCCATCGCGATAGGGAAACTGCACGACAGCATCGGTGTTCGCGACGTAAAGCGTCCGGCCCACCAGCGCCATGCCGAAGGGCGAATTCAGGTGCTGCAGCAGTACGCTGCGAGTTTCAGCAACGCCGTCATGATCGGCGTCGCGCAGCAGCGTGATGCGATTCGCGCTCGGCGCCGCGGAGCCGGCGCGCTTCATCACCGCTTTCATCACCTTGCCCTTGATGCCCTTGCCGTCCTCGGGACGCGGCGGCGCGTTCGTCTCGGCGACGAGCACGTCGCCGTTTGGCAGTACATACAACCAGCGCGGATGATCCAGACCGTTCGCGAAGGCGCGAACTTGTAAACCTTGCGCTGCCGAAGGCGTCTGGCCTGCGGGCCAACCCTTGGCCGGCGCAATGTTGAGCTTGGGGATCAGCGACTTCTGCGGCGGCGGCAACGTGGGATTGGGGCCGATGCCAGCTTCAAGCGGCAGCTTGGCCTGGCCTGCACATCCGCCCAGCGCGCCCAACCACGCTACGAGCAGCAATCCGGCGGCGACGGCAGAAGTATGCATGACAATACAACGGCCCGGCCGATGGTCGGTTCCACATGTGCGGCGAAGCTGGACCTCAGCGCATGACGAGCTGCGGCGCGTCCTTGCGGCGGCAGGCGGCAAACATGTCCAGCGGTTCCTGGTATACGGCGCTGCCTATCTCGAACATGCCCAGCACGGTATGGAAAATATTGTCGTGCGACGACGCACCGGCAGTACGGCCCTGCAGGCAGCCGCGGTTCATGCGCACACGCTGTTCGTATCCGGGCGATGTCCACACCATCAGCGGCACATGTTTCTGATCGGCCGGCGCGAGTGCGTACGGCATGCCGTGCAGGTAAACGCCATTCTCACCCAACGACTCGCCGTGGTCGGACACGTACATCAGCACGCCGTCGATGCGATCCTCCGCAGCGCGCAGCAATTCGATCTGCCGCGCAAGGTTGTAGTCGGTGTAGCGGATGGTGTTGTCGTAGGCGTTGCGCACTTCCTCGCGCGTACATTGGTCCAGCTGGCTGGTATGGCATGCCGGCTTGAAGACTTCGAACTGCGGTGGATAGCGCTGCGCATACGCCGGACCGTGGCTGCCGATCTGGTGAAACACGATCACCGTGTCGTGCTGTATCTGCCGCAGCGTGTCCTGCAGCCCGACGAGCATCTTCTCGTCATAGCAATACGTGCCGGTGGGACACAACTGCGCGTCGTCCTTCGGCGAGTAGACGACGGCGGGAACGCGGGCGCATACGCCCTTGCAACCGGAGTTGTTGTCGCGCCATTGCACGTCGAGGCCGGCGCGCACGAGGATGTCGAGCAGGTTGGTCGTGCTGCCCGCGGTGGCGACGTCAAAGTCCTTGCGGCCCAAGTGCGAAAAGATGCAAGGCAGCGACGTCGCCGTCGCCGTGCCGCACGACGTAGTGTTCGGAAAGTACAGCAGGTCGTGCAACTGCGAGAGCTGCGGAGTCGTGTCGCGCGCGTAGCCTGCGAGCTTGAAATTGCTGGCGCGCGCGGTTTCACCGATCACCAGGAACAAGACCACCGGTTTGCCGTCGCCCGCCGCAGCGCGCGTGAGCTGGCCGCCGATATCTACGACCGCGCCGTGGTGCGCTTCGGCTTGCTGGCTCGCCAACAGGTTGAACGCCCCGTAGACGGCGCTGGCGGGATTCAGGAAGTAGCGCGTCGATTTGTGCTCGCGAAAAAACGAGGCGTAGCTGGCCGACAGCGCGAACAGACTCACGACGCATACCGCCAGCGCGATGCCGATGAACGCGGATCGTTCCTTCAACCGCTGGCGAAAGCCGATGCGCGGCAGATCGACGCGCCACAACAGTACGCTGGGCAGCGCGCCGAGCAGCAGCAGATAGCCGGCCAGACGCAGATTGACGAGGCCGGCGACCTCCGCCGTATCCGTTGCAAAAACGTTGCGCAGCATGTCCTTGTCCACGAACACGCCGTACGTATCGGAGAAATACGCGACGAGGGCCGCGACGATGAACAACACGCTGGCAACGCTGCGCAGCAGCACGCGCGGCAGGAACAGCAGCAGCAACGCCTGCACGAACAGGGCAAGCACGAAAAGCGAGCCCATGAACAGCACGCCATTGAACGATGGCTGCCACATCGCGGACGCCGTCTCGCGCCAGAAATGGACGTTGTAAAGCGCCAGCCAGAGCAGCGGTGCGGCTAGGATGAAGACTAGTTCGGACGGACGCTGGCGCCAAGCGCGGGCGCCTTTGCCTGGGCTGGGTGACGATCGATTCATGAACACCGCTGCGGTTTCGAGCCCTCGGGGCCCGGCACCCATTAGACGGTGTCACTGGCTGGAATCAATCGGGACGCACCGTGCCCGCGTAGCGCGAGCGGCGCGATTTAATGAACCGGACTGCGGAACTCTGCCCGGTCTATGCATCCATTGCTGCCGCGGCTATTGCTGCGGCTTGGGTTCCTGCTCGTCCCCGGGCTGACCGCCCTTGCGCGCGGCCTGCCGCTGCAACTGTTTCTCTTCCTTTTTCTTTCTCTGGGCCTCTTCCCTGCGCTTCTTTTCCTGCTTGTAGTTCGGTGCAGCCATTGAACGCTCCGGTGGTCGTCCTTACTTAAGGGAGGTAAAAACTAGCGGGTGGCTAGAAGATTACTCCCAGTCCGGCAGGCAAGGGAAACCCCTTATGCCAGGCGCCGCTGCTGTTCTTCCTTCACCTGCTCCAGCGTCAGGCCGGTCTGGGCGGCGACGGCCCGCAACAGCGGATGCGTCGGGCTACGCGGCAGCGTGAGCGAATGCAGGCGCTCCCAGATGCGCACGCGCGCCTCGGGGGTGTTCAGCGTCGACGTCTGCTCGAGCAGTTCTTCCTGCCGGCGCGCCACGTTTTCGGCCTGTTCGCGCATCACGCGTGCGCGGAAATCGGCGTTCAGCTCGCCATGGGGCGTCGAATGCGAACGGGTATCGTAATCTGACGGGGGTAACATGGCTGTCCTCTGACGAGTCGTAATCGGGATGACTCCACACTAGCACCGATCGGCAGCACAGTTCAGGGAAAACGCCGCGCGACACCCCTTCCGGCCCGGTCCGCGCTCGGCCGCCAACCCGCACGCCGATCAAGGCGCCTCCTTGCATTGTCCGCGGTGACCCCTATGTACGCAGGATGAGCGGCGAACGGCGGTGAACCAATGAGTGACGGCGGCTTCCACATCGTGTGCGGACATTGCGATTCGGTGGTGCGCGTTCCCGAGGCAAAGTTGCAGCAGGCGCCGCGCTGCCCGAAATGCCACAACGCATTGTTCGACGGTCATCCGATCACGCTGCGCACTGCCGCATTCGACAAGCACGCCAGTCGCAGCGATATCCCGCTCGTCGTGGATTTCTGGGCAGCCTGGTGCGGGCCGTGCCGCGCGATGGCGCCGGCCTTCGAGGCTGCGGCAGCCCATTTCGAGCCGCGCGCCCGGTTCGCCAAGATCAATTCGGATGAGGAACCGGCATTGTCGGCGCGCTTCAACATTCGCAGCATTCCGACGCTGCTCGTGTTGCGCGGCGGACGCGAAGTGGCGCGGCAGTCGGGCGCGATGGATCTGAGCTCGCTGACGCGTTGGCTGGCACCCGCGCTGGCTTAGCGCGCCGCGGTAGCCCGCTCACACCGACTGGTTGACGAACAACCCCGCCATCACCGAGCGCATCAGCACATCGCTCGCTTCACGAAAGCCGCCGCGGTCGTGTTCCTGTGTCACGACTCGCCATGATTTGCGCAGCCGCGCCAGGTCCAGGTAATCGTTCGCCGGCCCAGCCTCCAGTTCATCCAGGCAAGCATCCATCGTGTAAGAGTCGGCGCGAAGCCGCGAGCACAGGTCGGGCGCGTGCAGGCCGCGCTTCTGATTCAGTCGCACCATGTCAGGCAGGCGGCTCTTCATTGCCGTGCGGATGAGCATGCGATCCCCGTCTGCCGCGTCGACCAGCAGATGTTCCGGCACCGACAGGCAGTAGCTGAGCACGCGCACGTCCAGTGTCGGATCGCGCACGTCGATATCCAACGCGGCGCCATCTTCCGCATGCAGCGAGCCGAGGAGGATCTTGCGACCGAACGACTCCGCTGCCTGCGGCCAGCCCGCGGATTCGACACGGCGCGCAAGATCCGGATGAATCGCGGCGGACCGGCGCAACGGATCGACATGCTTCAGCCACGCGGCGTTTGTGCGCACGGCCCACCGGCGCTGCATCGCGCCGTTGACGAGGCGGCGCGCGACCCGCCGGAATGCACCGGGGGCGGGGTGTTCGGGTGGCGTCGCTGCGCTCCAGGAAATGCTGACGTCGCCGCCCTGCCCGTTCAACAATACCTTGCAGCCATCGGCACGCGCCGTGCGCTGCAGCGCCATGATCCAGTACGCGTTCGCGACCGAGTGCTGCGGTTCATCGTGCGCCCACAGATACCAGCGCAACCCGTCCAGCGGGGTGATCGCCTCGGCCGGGATGGGCCGATGACGCGAGATCTTCGCGTGCGTGGCGGTGGCGCTTGCCAGCCACCACTCGTCGCCGACGCGGCGCGAGGCGTCCTCCGCGGTCTTGCCGCAAGGCACGGCAGTGTACGCAGCGAGTTTCTGGCCGCTCTGCCGCGCAAATCGCGCCGCCGTCGCGGCAATCGAGCCTGAATCCAGTCCGCCGCTCAACGTCACCGCAATCGCGCCCTTGGTGCGCATGCGGCACTTCACCGCTTCGTCGAACACGGGGAGAAATCCTTCGGCGGCTTCCTCGATCGAATCGAATGGATGCCGCACGATCAGCTCCGGGTTCCAATATTGATGCAGATGCAGTTCGCCGACGCTCGCCGTCAGCGTATGCGCCGGCGGCAGGCGGTGAATGGCCGGATGTACCGTGCTGCCGCCTTGATGCGCCGGCAGCGCAAGCAGCACCCGTGCGATGAACAGATCGTCGATCGTGCGGATGGACGGCTCGTCGAGTGCGAGCAGCGCCTTGCGGCTCGATGCGAATGCGATCCGGCCGTCGCGTTCGTGGTAATAGAGGGACGTGTTGCCGTTGTGATCGCGCGCCAGGAACAGCCGGCGTTGCTGCGGTTTCCATACCGCGAATGACCAGTCGCCGTACATCTGCGCGACGCACGCTTCGCCCCACCGCAGATACGCGCGCGCGATCAACCCCTGGTCGTCGAGCTGATCCACTTCGCGCAAATGTATCGCGAGCTTCGCTGCCAGCGCGACGCGGTTGTCGATGCGCCCGGACGCGACCAGCCAACCGCCATCGGGTAGCGACTGCGCGCACTCAGCCGCATCCTGTTCGTCGTCATGCTGAAAAGATTGCAAGCTGCCTGCGGCGAGACGCGCCGGTTTCCAGTAGGCCATCGCCCGACACATCACATCCAGCCGCTGCTCATCGATCGATCCCGTGCGCAGATCGATGATCCCGACGATTCCACTCATGCACTGCTCGCCGTTGTCGAGTTGAAGTGCGCAGGATGCTAGCTGAAACAACGCCGTCACCGGGCGACGACGGATAAGTAGTTTCTGCAAGCGGCCTATCGCAACGGCAGTCAGGGGGCGACGTTCGCAGCGGGAACCGACATCGCACTGCACGCGGGTAGGCGCGTTAACCGCGCGCTGCTGCACTCGCTAGCATAGTGAATTGCTGGATTCCCCGATTCGACACGCCGGCGTCGAGCCAGTAAGGTTCCACTCCGCTCAGCAGCGCCGGCAGGTGCAATGGAGCGACCTGTCATTGCAGTCAAGGCAAGGAATCATGAGCGTGCAACTCACCCGCCAGGCCATCGACCTGGGCATCGTCACCACCAACGGCCCAGCCATGCTGTCCTTCTATCGCGATGTATTGGGGCTGAAGTACTTGCGTGCGATGGCGATGCCGGACGGCGGCGGCGTGATGCACCAGATGGCGTGCGGCGACAGCTTGATCAAGCTCATCGTCAAGGAAGAGACACCTATGCAGGCGCCGCGCGGCGGAGTCGATGGCGCGGCGGGCTATCGTTACTGGACGATGTCAGTCAGCAATTTGACGCCGCTGCTGGCGAACTGCGCCGCGCACGGCCACAAGATCGTGATCAGCGAGCGCGAACCTCGCCCGGGCGTGCGCATGGGCATGGTTGAAGACCCCGATGGCAACTGTGTTGAGTTTCTCGCCATCGGTCATTGAGCGTCGCCGCTACGAGCTGCATTGTCATCGCAGCTGCGGCGCGTCGTGACCCGTGCGGTTCCCGCCGCGGCGACGCGAACTGCGCCCCGCCACAACGAACATCAGCAGTACACCTAGACCAAGCAGCCCGAGAGTCGAAGGTTCGGGAACCGCGAGCGCCGCTGCATCGACGAGCGCGACATCTGCGAAGTCGATATCGGCCGCAATCGTCGCCAGCGTCACAGCAGGTACCGCGGCGGCGCCGGGCGACACAAGCGCATCGACGATGTCGATCGGTGACAAGGTCGCGACAGCACCAACGACAGAAGTATCTGGTGCGCCCAGGTGCTGACTCTGCGCAGCCTGATTCTGCGCAGCAAAGCGAGCGCTGGAATTGCCGCGCTTGCTATCGCGGTACGACGTGAACCAGGTGGGCAGCGAAGTCCATTCCTGGCTTCGCGAGACGTGTGGCATCGAGGGCTGTTCGTGATTCCGTCCGCTCGTCCACTCAGCCAGCCCCGCTGCGACGTTGGATGAGAACGCAGTCGCTGTTGCAGGACGCGCCGCGCCTTCGCCGAGATACGCGCCTTCGCCGAGATAGATGAACGTTGCGTTGGCCGACATGCAACCGAATGCAGCCACCAGGGCTAGTGCTGCAATACCCGAGACGACTTTCATGATGGATCCTTCCGCGGTCGCACAGAGATGCGACAGTGACGTGTAAGCGTGGTGCATATGCAATGGCGTCGTCACTATTAAAGTTCCGCAATGAAATGCCATCGCACTTGCAGGCGGTGTCATTAAAAGAAGCCGCGGATTTCAGGCTTGCGCTTCGGCCGTTTGAATAATGTGCACACCTGCGCAGCGTCGTCGCCGGCAACTGACTTGGCCGCGCGTGCCGGATATAGGTAGAATTTCGCCGCACCATCGCCTCTGCCATCACCTTTTGAAATCGCCACGATGATCCGACGCCGCGACGTTCTCAAATCCACATTCCTTCTTCCCACGCTGCTGAACTCAACAACTGAGGTTCATGCCGCCGAAGCCCTTGCCACCGGACCGGCGCGCGCTTTCGATTTCGCGGTGCTGAAAGGCCGCGCACACGCACTGGCCGGACACACGTTCAAGGCGGCGTCGGTCACTGCGCCGGACAAGCTGAAAAATCTTACCTACGATCAATATCAGTCGATCCGCTTCCGGCACGAGAAAGCGCTGTGGTTCGGCGAGGATCGCGGTTTTCGGCTGGAGTTCTTTCATCTCGGGCGCGGCTTCAAGGAGCCGGTGCAGATGTACGAACTCGCCGACGGCCAAGCCCGCGAGATTCTTTACAAGCCTGCGATGTTCGACTTCGAACGCGCCGGCGTGAAAGGCAATTCGCTGCCCGCCGATCTCGCCTTCGCGGGATTTCGCGTGCACTGCGCGACAAACTGGGACGCCGACGTCGCCGCGTTTCTCGGCGCGAGCTATTTTCGCGCCGTGGGTTCGGACTCGCGCCAGTTCGGATTGTCGGCGCGCGGCCTCGCGCTCGACACAGCCAACGGCGGCGTGGAAGAGTTTCCGCGCTTCACCGCATTCTGGTTCGAGCGCCCACCAAGCAATGCGCATTCACTGGTCATCTACGCGCTGCTGGATTCGCCGAGCACCACGGGCGCATTCCGCTTCGAGTTGAAGCCCGGCGCGCGGCACATCATGGAGGTCGATGCGGCGGTGTATCCGCGCAGGCCTATCGGCCGGCTAGGCATTGCGCCACTCACCAGCATGTATCAATGCGGTGAGAACGATCGGCGCATGGGCAACGACTGGCGTCCGGAAATCCACGACTCCGACGGCCTATCCGTCTACACCGGCAGCGGCGAATGGATCTGGCGGCCGCTCAACAATCCCGCCGACATCCGCGTCAGCTCCTTCATGGACCAGGCGCCGCGCGGATTCGGCCTGGTGCAGCGCGACCGCGACTTCGAGCATTACCAGGACGATGGCGTGTTCTATCACCGCCGCCCGAGCCTGTGGATCGAACCTAAATCGGACTGGGGCGCGGGCGCGATACAGCTCGTCGAATTGCCGACCACGGACGAGACCGCCGACAACATCGTCGCATTCTGGAATCCCGCCGCGAAACCGAAGGCCGGCGACGAATTGCTGTACAGCTATCGCATGTACTGGGGCAGCACCGTGCCGGTGTTCCAGCAGCTGGCGCACGCCGTCGCGACGCGTACGGGACTGGGCGGCGTGATCGGCCAGCCACGGCGCTATTTCTCGTGGCGCTTCGCGGTGGACTTCGCCGGCGGCGAACTGGCGATGCTGCCTGAGCAGGCGCAAGTCGAAGCGGTCATCAGTGCGTCGCGCGGCCAGGTCGAGATCACTTCCGCCCGGCCGCTGCGCGAAGGCCAAGGCGAGCAACCAGGCTATCGCGCCATGTTCGACATCAAACCCGACGACCGCCTCGATTCCATCGACCTGCGCATGTACCTGCGCTGCAACGGCCAGCCGCTGACGGAGACGTGGCTCTATCAATGGACACCGCCGCCGCTGGCCGGCCGGCGCGCGGCATTGATGCAAGCGGGCGAGTGACGATCAGCGGCTGAGCAGTGTCGAACGCAAGTCGCGCGACAGCCGCACCGCGTCTTCGATGCCACTGTAGTAGCCCGGCGTCGCGCCGGATTCGGCGTAGTGCAGCGACGCATAGAATTTGCGGGCCACATGATTGGTCGCACGCACTTCCAGGTTGATCAGGAACAGTCCGGCGATCGCGGCCGACTCCTCCACCCAGGTGATGAGCCGCCGGCCCAGGCCGCGCCGTTGATGGGTATCAGCCACACCCAGCAGCGTCACATGCACGGTCTCGGTGTGGAATTGCGCCATCACGAAACCCACGAGCGCGCCGCCGTCCTGTGCCGTGATCACCAGATTTTCGCGCTGGCGCATGTGCGCGGCCACGCGCTTGGGCGTCCAGCTCCACGGCAATCCCGGCTCGATCAGAACGCGCGACATGTTGGCGATGGCGGGCGCGTCGCCGATGCGCGCCGGGCCCAGGCTGATCGTATCCATGCGCAAAGATTACTACATTACAATGCGCTGCGATCCGATCCATCCGGGCCCACGAGAAGAATCAGGAGATGGCCATGCACCGATCGATTCCCCTGCTGCTGGCGCTGCTTGCGCAGGCGCTGACGACGCTCGCGAGCGCTCAAACCACTACGCAATCGTCAGCCCCGGCCTCAGCCCAGGCCACTGTAGCCAAGCCGCGCCTGGAAGTGGGTCCGGCGCTCGCAGCCGACCGGGTCGCGCGCATCGATCGCGAGTTGCAGCGCTACGTGGATGAGAACCGGCTGGCCGGCGTCGTGGCGCTGGTGCTGCGCGACGGCCAGCCGGTGTACGAACGCGCGGTAGGTTGGAGCGACAAGGAAGCCGGCCGCAAGATGACGCTGGACACGATCTTCCGCATCGCCTCCCAGACCAAGGCGCTCACCAGCGTCGCCATCCTGTCGCTGGTGGAGCAAGGCCGCATCGAGTTCGACGATCCGGTGAGCCGCTTCATCCCCGCGTTTGCGAAAACCACCGTCGCCGTCGCCGACCCGGACACCAGCAAGCCTGCGACCCTGGTGCCGGCGAAGCGGCAGATCACCATTCGCGACCTGCTCACGCACACGTCGGGCATTTCGTACGGCACGCAGCCACAGGTTGCGGCACTGTATCAAGCAAAGGATCTCGGCCCCGCCGCGGGCAACGGCTGGTACCTGGCCGACAAGAAAGAACCCGTCTGCACGACGATGGAACGACTCGCGACGCTGCCGTTCATTGCACAGCCCGGCGAAGCATGGGTCTACGGCTACAGCGTCGACGTGCTCGGTTGCGTCGTGGAGCGCGCAGCAGGCGTGAAGTTCGACGAATACATCCGCACGACGATCACCCAGCCTCTGGGCCTGACTGACACGCAGTTCTATCTGCCGAAGGATCAGCGCAACAGGCTCGCCGCAGTGTACTCGACAGGCGATGACGGCAAGATCAAGCGCGCACCGGAAGGCTCGAAAGGCCAGGGTAGCTATATCGACGGTCCACGGCAGAGTTTTTCCGGCGGCGCGGGATTGCTGTCGACGGCGCGCGACTACGCCCGCTTCCTCGAAATGATCCGCCGCGGCGGTGAGCTCGACGGCACACGCATTCTCGCGCCGCGCAGTGTCGCGCTGATGCGCACCAATCAGGTCGGCGAACTGCATTCGACGCAAGGCCTGGGCTTCGGCTTCGGTTTCCAGACGGTGGAGCGCTACGGCGCGAATGGCATGGACGCGCCCGGCGCCTTCGGCTGGGGCAGCGCGTACGGCTCCAGCTATCGCGTCGACCCGCAAGCAAGACTGGTCATCGTGCTGATGATCCAGCAGATGCCCAACGGCACGGACGTGCAGAAGAAATTCTCCAATCTGGTTTACCAGACGCTGCTCGATCCGCTGCCCTAAAGCGAATCGCGCTCACTGAAGCGCTCCGGCGTAGGTTGGGCTGAGTCTTCGAAGCCCAACATTTGTTGGCGCGAAGGATTGTTGGGCTTCGAAGACTCAGCCCAACCTACGAAGAATCGGTCGCGGAGCCTTGAGCAAGTGCCACCCGCTAAAGCGAATCGCGCACCGCGGCTGTGATCTCATAGGAGTGCAGCCGCGCAGCGTGATCGAAGATCTGCGACGTGATCATGAGTTCGTCGGCGCCAGTGCGATCGATGAATGCGCGCAGCGCAGCGCGCACGGTCTGCGGCGAACCGATGGCCGAACACGACAGCACTTGGGCGAGCAGCGCTCGTTCGCTGGGACCGATTTTCTCCTCGTAGTCCGCGACCGGCGGCTGCAGCTGCGATGGCCGGCCGCTGCGCAAGTTCACGAATGCCTGCTGCATCGATGAAGCGAGCAGGCCTGCCGCTGCATCCGTATCCGCCGCGAAGACGTTGAATCCCAGCATCACATACGGCGCCTGCAACTGCTCGGACGCGCGAAAGCTGTCGCGATAGATCTGGATGGCCTGCAGCATCTGCGCCGGTGCGAAGTGCGATGCAAACGCGAACGGCAATCCCAGCGCAGCGGCGACCTGCGCGCCGAACAAACTGGAGCCGAGAATCCAGATCGGAATGTTCAAGCCCGCCCCCGGCACCGCACGCACCATCTGGCCGGGCTCGACCGGCTTGAAGTAGGACATCAGCTCGAGCACATCCTGCGGAAATTCTTCCGGGTCCGACGCCAGATTGCGGCGCAAGGCGCGCGCGGTGATCTGGTCGGAACCTGGGGCTCGGCCGAGGCCGAGATCGATGCGCCCGGGAAACAGCGATTCGAGCGTGCCGAACTGTTCGGCGATCACCAGCGGCGAATGATTGGGCAGCATGACGCCGCCCGCGCCGACACGGATGCTCGACGTACCTGCCGCAACGTGACCGATAACGACGGAAGTGGCCGCGCTGGCGATGCCCGCCATGCTGTGATGCTCGGCGAGCCAGTAGCGCCGGTAGCCCCAACGCTCGACATGCTGCGCGAGCGACAGCGAGTTGCGAAACGATTGCGCTGGGGTGGAGCCCGCCAGCACGGGTGCAAGATCGAGAACGGAGAACACCGGCATCGCACGCACCTCATCGCCAGTCGGAAAGAGCAAATGGCGCTTTCGACAGTGCGGGCGATTATGACCGATGCAAGCTCAGATCGTCTTGTTCGCGACGTTCGAGTAGCTGCTTTCGACGCCGGTGGCCGTCACCGCCGTGATCGCGAAGTACCAGGTCGCAGGCGCGAGATTGTCGACCATGTACGTGGTCACACCGACAGTGTTGACGTCGATGCTCTGGCTGAGCGAACTGGCGCTGGTGCCGTAATGGATCTTGTAGCCGGACAGGTTGGTCAGCGGCGTGCCGTCGGTGTTTTCGGTGGGCGCGGTCCAGGACAGCGTGACACGGCCGTTGGAGATCGCCGTGACCGCGATGGAGAAGGCGCCGAGGCTGGCCGTCGCCTTGCCGTCGCTGACGCTGATCGCCACGTTCGAATACGTGCCGACTTCCCCCGCAGCCGGCGTGCCCGCAAGCTTGCCCGTGGCAGCGGTGAACGTGGCCCACGACGGCTTGTTCTGGATGCTGAAGCTCAGCGTGTCGCCGTCTGCATCGCTCGCGCTGGGCGTGAAGTTATAAGCGCTGCCGGCGTTGATGGCGCTGGGCGCACTGCCGGAAATCGTCGGCGCCTTATTGACGGGCGTCGGTGTTGTCGGGACCGCAGGCGTGGGAGTCGTCGTCGCCGCAGCGCTGCTTGGCGCAGCGGAATCGCCGCCGCCACCGCCACAGCCGCTCAATGCAACCGCGCCGAATGCGAGCAACAGTACGCCGAACGAAGAAGAATGCTTGGCTCGAATCATTGCGACCACTCCTGAAAGACGGAGCCTGTCGGTCGCGATGAGATAGGAAGGCGTTGACGGAAATCGCGCGGGGCAGCTGGAAGAAGCGCACGCGGTGAGTTTCCGGCAACCCCGCTATCCTGGACTCATGTCCGTCGGACCGGAGGCTTTGCGTCCCCACCTCTCGGCGGGTTTGCCCTTGAACGAAACGATCAATTCGACTTAACGGCGCACAGTGTCCCCCAGGGCGCCGCGCCGACATACCGGCGGAACACCCAACCTCGCAGACGGAAAGTTGCAATCAGGCTTGAGGCAGCCCCTTAAGGCAACCGCAATATGTCGGCCGCTTGTCGCCAAGCGGAGCCACTAATCCACGCTTGTTCCACGCTTGGTCCGCACTGGGTCCACACTGGGCCCACACTTGGCCCACAGTGGGCGCAGCGGCTACGACTCCGCCGACAGCATCCCCAGGAAGAACCCGCTGACTTCCGCGACACGGCCACGCCACCACACCGCCATGTTCGCGGGTATCGGCGCGCCGCTGGTACTGAAAAACCGCGCATTTTTCAGGTGGACGTAGCTGGCGCGGGTGAAGTCCTCGCCGGGCGGCTTTTGCGCGGTATAGATGCCGCCGTAACGGGCGTAGGCCTGCTGGATATTCTCCGACAGCCCTGGATCATCGAAGGTGCGCGCGAACTCCTGGCCGAACCCTTCGAAATACTGGTGGCCGCTGACCAGCAGCCCCGACACCAGGAAGCCGCCCGCGTGCAGCGTCAGGCCGATTTCGATCTCTCGTCCATTGACCAGGTCGATGAGGCTTTGCAGAAACCAGTCGCGGTTTTCGACGGGTGCGAGTGCGATGTCGCCGATCTGGGTCATGAGCTTGATTCCCTTTGGCTGATGGACGTTGTAGTGGGTGGGAAATTGCCGGCGCGAGTGAGCGCGCAGCCGCCATGCACGAGCGGCGCGACGCTCAGATGCGGGGTGGCTGGGGCACCTTGCCGGCCCTGAGAAACGCGTCGCGCTGGAAACTGGGCCGGTGATCGACGATGGACAGCACGCGGACATTGCCATCGAAGGACGTCATGCGATAGCTCAGATCGTGCAGTTTTTTCGCGGAGTCGCCGCGACCCTGCCAGGAATGGACGGCACGCGCCATGCGGCGAGCCTGCTCGCCGGCGGCGTCAGAGCAAGGCGTCACTTCCAACACCTCGCCGAATGCGTCCTGGACCACGAACCACGCCATTTGCCGTTCACCTTCGTCTAGCCGTTCACTTCGCCCCGCTTATCGTTGCGAATTCCACCTGTGGTTTCCCGCAATACCCCGTCGCAGGTGTGTAGCCTGCCTTGAATCGCAATGGCCCGCGCGCCGCCGCGGTTCCGTGGTCCGAGTCTGGACCGGCGAATATGCGATATTCATCGCGTTTAACACCTAGAGAAGGCGCCATGCCCGGTCCTGCGCCGTTGTATCCTGCGCGGCGTTCTCCCTACGACGGAATTCATGAAAATACCGAAAGGCCTGCAGCCTCTGCTCGACGACGGCGTCATCGACGAGGTACTGCGCGCGCTGAAGAGCGGCAAGGAAGCCTCCGTCTACGTGGTCCGCTCGGGCGCTGCAATCCGCTGCGCCAAGGTCTACAAGGACATGGGCCAGCGCAGCTTCCAGCAACGCTCGCAGTACCAGGAAGGCCGCAAGGTGCGCGGCAGCCGCCAGGCGCGCGCCATGGGCAAGAGCACGCGCTTCGGCCGCAAGGAACAGGAAAGCGCCTGGAAGAACGCCGAGGTGAACGCGCTGTACCAGCTCGATGCGGCAGGCGTGCGCGTGCCGAAACCGTACGGCTACTTCAATGACGTGCTGGTGATGGAGCTGGTCGCGGACGCGACCGGCCAGGCGGCACCGCGGCTCGGCGAAGTCGAGCTGCCGCCGGAAGTGGCGCGCGAGTATCACGCGTTCCTGATGCAGCAGATCGTGCGCATGCTGTGCAGCGGACTCATCCACGGCGACCTGTCCGAGTACAACGTGCTCATCGCCGCCGACGGCCCGGTCATCATCGACCTGCCGCAAGCCGTCAACGCCGCGGGCAACAACAACGCGAGCGCCATGCTGGAGCGCGATGTGAACAACATCACCGCCAGCCTCGGCCGCTTCGCGCCCGAATTGCTCGCCACGCGATTCGCGCAGGAGATGTGGGCGCTGTTCGGCCAGGGCGAACTGAAGCCCGACAGCAAGCTCACCGGCGTGTTCGCGCTGGATGAAACCGCCGCCGACGTCGCCAGCGTGATGGGCGCGATCGACGACGCGCGCGAGGAAGCAGTACAGCGCGAGTTGGGGCGCCTCGCGGCGCTTGCGGAAGAATAGGCGTCATCAAACCGAAACATCGGGCGAGTCTCATACGCGGTTTCAATAACTCCCACAAAGAGGCAACCGCATGCCACTGCGCGCCCGCTGCTTCCAACTCGCCGCCGCAATTTCCCTGACGCTGACCGTGGCCGCCGCTTCAGCCGACTCGCCCGCGCTCACACTGGTCCCGCTCGACACGCTCAAAGTCGGCGGCGTCGGCACCGCCGAGATCGGTGCGCACGATCCGCTGACCCAGCGCCTGTTCGTCACGAATGCAGCGGCCGCGACGGTCAGCATTCTCAGCACCCGCAACCCCGCCAAGCTCTCGCTGATCGGCACCATCGACGTCGCGCCCTTCGGCTCGCCGAACAGCGTCGCCGTGAGCCGCGGCATCGTCGCGGTTGCCATCGAGAACGCGGTCAAGACCGAGCCGGGCCGCGTCGGCTTCTACAAGTCGAACGGCGAACTCATCACGACGGTGGTCGTCGGCGCGCTACCGGACATGCTCACGTTCACTCCTGACGGCGAATATCTGCTGGTCGCGAACGAAGGCGAACCCAGCGGCTACGGCGCCGGCTTCGTCGACCCGGAAGGGTCGATCAGCATCATTCGCATGCCCCGGGAGTCCAACGGCGTGAAGAAGCTGAAGGACAGCGACGTACGCAGCGTCGGCTTCAGCAAGTTCAACGGCCAGGAAGCGGCGCTGCGCGCGCAGGGCATCCGCATCTATGGACCCGGCGCCAACGCCGCGATGGATTTCGAGCCCGAGTACATTGCCGTGTCGGGAGATTCGCGCAAGGCCTACGTGACGCTGCAGGAGAACAACGCGGTCGCGGTCATCGACGTCGGCACCGCCAGCGTGACCGGACTGCTGCCGCTGGGTTACAAGGACCAGAACGCGGCGGCGCACACGACGGCCACTTACGAATGGTCGAATGCGGCGCTGCCCGCAATAGGCGCGACCGCGGCCGGCCAGGCATTGCGGCTCGGCGGCTTCTCGGGCCTCGCCTTCGAAGGCGTGAGCGCCGACGGCAAGCTCAAGTTCATCACCAACACCGATCGCGGTCCGAACGGCGAACCCAATGCGGCGGGCGAGCGCCCGTTCCTGCTGCCGCAATTCAATCCGCGGCTGGTGCGTTTCGAACTGGATACGGCGACTGGCAGGTTCGAGCTGACGCAGCAGATCGGTTTGAAGAACGCCGCGGGCAAGCCACTCACGGGTTTGCCCAACACCCTCATCGCGGGTACGCCGAACACACCCTACAACGACGAAGCGCCGATCGACCTGTTCGGCAAGACGCTGCCGCTCGACGATCTCGGCGGCGACTTCGAAGGCATCGCGGTGGACGACGACAGCACGTTCTGGCTGCCCGATGAATACCGCCCCGCGCTCTATCACTTCGGCGCCGGCGGCCGGCTGATCGAGCGCTTCATTCCCATCGGCACGCACCAAGCTGCCGGCCGTCCGGTGCCGGCACCAGGTACAGCGGGCGTGCTCGGCACCGAAGCGCTGCCGGCGGTGCTCGGCCAGCGCCGCCAGAATCGCGGTTTCGAAGCCGTCGCGCTCAAGAACGACAAGGTGTACACCTTCGTGCAAAGCCCGCTGCGCAATCCCGCCTCGGCCAGCAACGGTGCGCTGAATGGCCTGCGCAACGTACGCGTCGTCGAGTTCGATCCGGCGACGCATGCAACGCGCCAGTTCATCTACATCATGGACAATCCCGCGCCGCTCGCCGCCACCGATACGCGCGCCGACAAGATCGGCGATGCCGTGTCCGTGCCCAGCGGCGGCTTTCTCGTCGTCGAGCGCGATGATGATGCCGTACCCGCAAGCCCGCTCGACACCATCACCAAGAAGATCTACGCATTCGACCTGGGCGCCGCAACCGACATCAGCGGCGTCGATACGCTGTATGACGTCGGTGGCGTGCAGAAGTCGCTCGACCAGATGACGGCCGCCGAACTGGCAAGCGTCGGCGTCAAACCGATTGCAAAGACGCTGTATGTGGATCTCGCGACCGCGGGATTCGCGGGCGTGCAGAAGATCGAGGGCCTGGCCATGCTCGATGACGGGCGACTCGCCGTCATCAACGACAACGACTTCCGCGTCGCGCAGATCGTCATCGACAACGCTACCGGAACGTTCACGCCGGCGCCGGCCTACGCGCCGGAATCCGTCACGCTCGGCCTGATCAGCGTGCCTGGACTCGACGCATCGGATCGCGACAGCGCCATCAACATCCGCCCCTGGCCGGTGCTCGGCATGTATGAACCCGACTCCATCGCGACGTTCGCGTCGCGCGGCAAAAGCTATTTCGTGACGGCCAACGAAGGCGATGCGCGTGACTGGCCGGGCTTCGCGGAAGAAGTGCGCGTCGGCTCCAATGCCGTCGTGCTCGATCCGACCGCGTTCCCGAATGCCGCGACGCTCAAGCAGAACGCGAACCTCGGACGACTCAACGTCACCAAGACGCTGGGCGACACCGACGGCGATGGCGACTACGACGCGCTGTACACGCTGGGTGGCCGTTCGTTCTCGATCTGGTCGAGCGACGGTACGCAGGTGTTCGACAGCGACGCCGGCCTCGAGCGCATCACCGCGGCCGCCGATGCACAGCACTTCAACGCGAGCAACGACAACAACAACTTCGACGATCGCTCCGACAACAAGGGACCGGAGCCCGAAGGGCTCGCCGTCGGTGAGATCGGCTCGCGGCGCTACGCGTTCGTCGGCCTCGAGCGCACCGGCGGCATCGCCGCCTACGACATCACGACGCCGAGCGCACCGGTGTTCGTCGACTACGTGAACAATCGCGACTTCACCGCCGACGTCGCGTTGCCGCAGGCCGGCGATCTCGGACCGGAGGGTGTCAAGTTCATTCCCGCGCACGCGAGCCCGAACTTGCGTCCGCTGCTCGTCGTGACCAACGAAATCAGCGGCACCGTGTCGACGTATCAGATTGAGACTTGCAATCGCCCGCATCGGCTGCGGCCGCACGGACCGCTGAGTTTCTGGCTGCATCGCTTCGACCGGAGCGACCGCTGCGAACCGTGAGCACGCAACGGCAGGCAGCTGTGCGCCTCAAGGGATCTTGACAATCACGCGCCATGCTTCCGGGTAGCATGGCCGCTGCGACAATTCCAAGAACGTCGGGGCGGTCATGGCAGTGGCTGAATTGCAGGGAAAAAGCGCTCGCATCACGCTTGCGCTGGTAGCGCTCGGCTTCGCGTCGTGTTCGCAACCGGGCGCACGCAAGGAGACGGCCGCGACGCCGAGCGTCGCTCAGGTTGCGCGGCCTGCAGCGCAGCCCGAAGCGAAAGCTGCGCAAGGGGACGATCCCGCCGGCAAGGCCGTGTACGAACGCGCGTGCGCGATCTGCCACGCCACTCCCGAAGCGACGCGCTCGCCTTCGTTCGACACGCTCCGGCAGATGAGCCCGCAGTCCCTCACGTTCGCGCTGACGCAAGGCAAGATGCAGGCGCAGGCAGCGATGCTGTCAGCGAATGAGAAAGCCTCAGTCATCGACTATCTCGCCGGCAGCGGCAGTACCGCGGATGACTGGATTGCCGCCATGATGTGCCCGGCCGATCGCCGCACCGTCAACTTGAACGCGCCGGCCACGGTCAACGGCTTCGGCTTCGATATCCAGAATCATCGCAATCTCACGCAGGCTCGCAGTGGCCTGGCAATGGCGGACTTTCGAAATCTCGAACTGGCCTGGGCCATCGGCTTTCCAAAAACCACGACGATGCGCGCCCAGCCGGCGATCGTCGGTTCGATGCTGTTCCTGCCTGTCGCCGATGTGTCGCGGCTGTTCGCGATCGACATCGCCGGCAACGGGCCGGGCAAGCCGTGTGTGAAATGGGTGTATCAAAGCGCAACGCCGCTGCGCACCAGCGCATCGTACGGCGAACTGCCTGGCTCGAAGCGCAAGGTGGTCGTGTTCGGCGATGCCGCCGCGAACATCCACATGGTCGATGCGCTCAGCGGCGCAAAGATATGGATGCAGCGCGTCGGGCTGTATCAGTACTCGATCACGACGGGCACGCCGCTGCTGCACAAGGACCGCGTCTACGCGCCGATCTCGCAGTACGAGATCACCATCGGCGGCAACGACAAATATGCATGCTGCAAGACGCACGGCGCGGTGAGCGCGCTCGATGCGGCGACGGGCAAGATCATCTGGACCGCGCACACCATGGAAGAAGCGCGACCGGTGCGCGATCGCGGCGACGGCCAGATGCTGTTCGGCCCGTCGGGCGCGCCCATCTGGAACTCACCCGCCATCGATGAGAAGCGCGGCCTGCTTTATGTGGGCACGGGCGAAGCGACGTCCGAGCCTGCCGCGAAAACGACGGACGCCATTCTCGCCATCGACCTGAAGGACGGCTCGATCCGCTGGAGCTTCCAGGCAACCGCGAACGACATCTTCCTCGGCGGCTGCGGTGTGCGCGGCAAAGGCCTGAACTGCGCGAAGGACACCGTAGCGCGCGACGTGGACTTTGGCGCGTCCGTGATTCTGGCGAAGCGCGCGAACGGCGCCGACATCCTGCTGGCCGGCCAGAAATCCGGCACGCTGTGGGCGCTCGATCCGGACAGCGAAGGCAAACTGGTATGGCGCCAGGATTTCGGCGACGGCTCGCCGCTCGGCGGTATTCATTGGGGCATCGCTTACGATGGCACGCACGTGTTCGCGCCCATCAACCGCGTGTCCGGCATGCGGGGCGACGCGGCAACGACACAGAAACCCGGCATCCATGCAGTGAATGCGGACGACGGCAGCGTGGCCTGGACGTTCGCGGCCGAGCCGGATTGCGGCGGCGATCGGCAGGCGCGCGTGAAGAGCTGCGGCAGCAATATCGGATTGTCCGCCGCACCCGCCGTCATCGACGGTGCCGTCGTTGCAGGCAGCCTCGATGGGTTCCTGCGCGTGTTCGACGCGCAGAGCGGCGAGCTGCTGTTCAAGTTCGACACGGCGCAGAAGTTCACGACGCTGAATGGCGTCGCGGCGAACGGCGGCGCGATCGACGGCGCATCGATCACGGCAGCGGGCGGCTATCTGTTCGTCAACTCCGGCTACGGTATGTTCGGCCAGCCGCCGGGCAACGTGTTCCTGGCGTTCCGCCCTAGGAAGTAGGCTTCTGTACTGGATCGCAGTTCGCGAGATCGCCAGGTTGTCGAGTCGCCAGCGGACCCAGCTGCCGCACCACATCGCGCAGCGCGGTTCGCAGTCCTTCCTCGAATACGGGATGGTAGAAAGGCAGGCGCAACAGTTCCTGCACGGTCAGTTCCTGTTGAATCGCCAGCGCGAGCAGGTGCGCAATATTCTCGGCGCGCGGCGCGCACATCTCCGCACCAAGCAGCCGCCCCGTCTCCCGTGCCGCGTAGACGCGCAGCACACCCCTGTTTTCCTGGGCCATGCGGGCGCGGCCCTGGCGCGAGAAATCCACCATGCCGATATGGATCTTCGCCGCATCCAGCGAATCGAAACGCGCGCCGACGCTGGCGACATTCGGATCGGTGAACACGATGGCCAGCGGCACGCGGCGCGAGAAGCAGATCGGCGCCGGACGAACCGCGTTCTGACCCGCGATGTAGCCCTCGTCGCTCGCTTCGTGCAGCACCGGCAGCCCTTCGCTCACGTCGCCCGCGATATAGATCGGCAAGTCCGCAATCTGCATGGTGTTGCGCGCGAAAGGCGGCAGGCCATGCGCGTCGAGCGTCACTCCAATGTGCTCCAGGCCCAAACCATCGAGATTCGGGCGGCGGCCGAGCGCGGCCAGCACCTTGTCGACGACCATGCTCTTGTCGCCCGCGGTCACTCGCACACCACTGCCCTCGCTATGCAGTTGCGCACGCTCGCAGGTGACCAGATCAAACTCGGCGGCCAGCAACTTTGCCGCCTGCTCGTTGACGACCGGATCAGCCAGTCCGGCAACTCGCTGCCCCGCTGAGTAGCCCGTGACGTGAACGCCAAGGCGCGCCAGCGCCTGCGCGATCTCCGCTCCGACCACGCCCATACCGATCACGGCGATGCGCGCGGGCAGCGATTCCAGATCGAACAGCGTATCGCTGGTAAGGATTCGATCCGGCAGCGCGGCCCATTCAGGCGGCAGGACGGGCTTCGATCCCGTCGCGATGACGATGGTGCGAGCGCGGCACAGCGCACCATTTACTGCCAGCACGTCGGGTTCGACGAAGCGCGCCGTCCCCGCGACGCTGCGCTCGCCAAGCTTATCGGTAGTTGCCCGCAACTCCCGCACGAAGTAATCGCGCAGCTCCCGTACGCGGCGCATGACGGCGGTGGTATCCACGCTCAACGATGCCGCGCCGCGGACGCCGAAAGCATCGAGCACCTTGCGCCGCTCGAACGCGTTGGCCGCTTCGATCAACGCCTTCGACGGCATGCACCCAACGCGCGCGCATGTCGTGCCGTAAGGGCCGGCATTGATGATGACGAAATTGTCGGTGCGTTTGCGTACTTCGTGCAGAGCCGCAAGCCCCGCGGTGCCGGCGCCGATGATGGCGACGTCGTAGTTCTTCGCAACGGTTGTCATGACACACGCTCTGCGGCGTCGAACGGATTGGCATTCACCGCCATGCTGGAACTCCGTGATTACCCAAAGGTGGATACTTAGCGCTGGGGACTTCGGCGCTGCTTGCGAATCAGCGCGGCATATCCGGACAAACGAACGGCACTGACGCGGCAACGTAGGTCTGCGCGCGATCCTGGCCCGCCACCTGCAGCGTCAGCTCATTCGGGCTGGGCATCTTCACTTCCGCCTCGATGGGAATCGTGTCTTCGAGCCAGCGGATGCGATCGCCCGCCACGCCCCATTTGGAAATGCGGTAGGTCTCGAAGCACGAGTCCATCAGCAGCGAACGATCGGGCAGGAATACGAGCATCGAACCCCGCGGACTGCCCTGCGTCGTCGCGACCCACACGCGTCCGATGAACGCAGGATTGGCGGGCTCGGACAGCTCCGCGTCCGCAGACGGCGTCCCCGCTGCGGGAGGCGGCGCGCTCGGCGTACGGCTGCACGACGCTGCAAACAATATAGGGAAGATGAGCGCCAGCGCTCTGCTGCCGTCAGGGATTGCGGGAAGTAGGTTCTTGATCGCCATCGCCGTGCTTACCTTCATCCGCGGGACGATCACGATACTGCACGTCCTTGGAATTGTCGCGGCCCGTCTGCGGGCCACGCGAATCGAGTTCGGGATTGCCGGATTGCACGTGCTGATGCTTCTGCGTCTGCTGCCGGCTGCTGGAATCCTTGGGACGGCCCGGCGTGTTCTGGCTCGACATGATGTTCTCCGCTCCTGGCCTGACGACAGTCACCAAAGAACGAAGCCCGCCGCGCTTCAGTTCCGATCGTCGGCATCGCTCTTGCTTCCTTGCTTGCGATTGATGGCGTCAGGGATGTTGGGCTTCGCGGACTCAGCCCAACCTACGCGCTAGTCCTCGTAGGTTGGGCTGAGTCCGCGAAGCCCAACGGCTAACGCTCACCAAAACCTCCCGCAGCGACGGCCTTGCCCGTCGCCCATTCGGCAGTCAACCACCCACGACGAATATAGAGATGCAGCGACGAGTGTGGCCAATCCACGGTCCGGCTGACGTACCCGTGTTTAACTGGGTTGTAGTGAATGTAGTCGACGTGCCGCCGAAGATCCTCGTCATCGCGAATCTGGTGCTCCCAGTACCGCCGCTGCCAGATTCCTCGTTCGCGCTTCCTGGCGCGGCTGCGTGAAATGGACTCATTCCGCGCGACGCGTCTTGAAAAGCCTGACTTGATCAGGGACCAGCGCGTCGCGTAGTCCGCATCCTTTTCGGGCAAGGCCCAGATGCCATGAAGATGGTCGGGCATCACAACCATCGCTACGATCTCGAACGGATGCGATGATTGGACATGGCGCATCGCCACGCGCAGTGCTTCGACGTGCTCGAGCAACAGCTGTGTCGAGCGATCCGCCAGATTGACGGTAAAGAAATAGGTGCCGCCGGCAGCGGCAGATCGTCGATAACGCGTGTGCTTCCTTGCTTGCGTTGGTCCCGTAATTGATCCCGTAGGTTGGGCAGAGTCTGCGAAGCCCAACAATCCTTCGCGCCAAGATCGTTGGGCTTCGCAGACTCTGCCCAACCTACAGGACTCACTCCTCGCTCTCGCGCCCGCGGCGCACGCCGAGGTGTGCCTCGTTGCGGCTGTCGGCCAGCTCTACTTGGCGCTGGCGTTCCATGCGCGAGCGCCGTTTTTCTTCGGTTAGCGAGTCGTGGCACAGCGGGCAGCTGATGCCGGCTACAAAGAGCGGCGAGGCCTTCTCGGCCGAGGTTATCGGCATGCGGCAGGAGCGGCAGAATTCCGCCTCGCCGGGTTTGAGGCCATGGCTCACCGAGACGCGTTCGTCGAAGACGAAACACTCGCCCTGCCAGCGGCTGTCCGCCTCGGGCACGGTTTCCAGATACTTCAGGATGCCACCTTCAAGGTGGTACACCTGCGCGAAGCCTTCGCTGCGCAGGAACGCGGTGGATTTCTCGCAGCGGATGCCGCCGGTGCAGAACATCGCGACCTTCGGCTTGCTGCGCAATGCTTCCTGGCTGCGCACCCATTCGGGCAATTCGCTGAACGACTTCGTGTGTGGATTCAACGCACCCGCGAATGTGCCGAGCGACACTTCGTAGTCGTTGCGCACGTCGACAAGCACCACATCCGGATCGTCGAGCAGGCGATTCCAATCCTGCGGCTTCACGTAAGTGCCGGCCATCGCGCTCGGGTCGACGCCCGGTACGCCGAGCGTGACGATCTCGCGCTTGAGCCGCACCTTCATCCGGTAGAACGGCAATTTGTCGCCGTACGCTTCCTTGTGGACGAGATCCGCGAAGCGCGGATCGCTGCGCAGGAACGCGAGCACGGCATACACATTTTCCGGCGCGCCTGCGATGGTGCCGTTGATGCCCTCGGACGCCAGCAGGATGGTGCCCTTCACTGCCCGCCCCTCGCACAATGCAAGCAGCGGCCCTTTGAGTTCGGCGAAGTTCTCGAGGGTGACGAACTTGTAGAGCGCGGCGGTGAGTATCCGGGACATGCTTCGTCAGCTCTTCTGGTCAGCCGGCGCCCGGCGCGGGAGCGGACGAGGCTTCGTCCATTTCGATGACGATGGCATCCGTGCGCGTGATGGTGGCCTTCTGCGTCTTGATCAGCGTGTCGCCCAGCACGATCTGCACGTCGCCTTCGAGCACCTGCGCGCCTTTGGCTTCGCGCACGGTGTTGGACTTCACTTGCAGGGGCGTCGCGAGCGGCGCGCGGATGGTGACGTTGCCGCTGTACACGGTCGTGCCATCGTCCGTCACCGCAACGCCCTCGGATGAAAACTCGATGTCTGCAAACACGGCGGCACCAAGCAAGGCGAGCACCAGCCCAAGACCGAAACGGGCCAAACGATGAATACGGCGGTTCATGAAGTCTCCGGGGAACAAGGCGCATCTTACCTGCATTGCAGGACCACGGCAGCGCGCCAGCAGCGGCCGCGGGCGGGCATGATATGGTTGCGGGCCCTTCAAATCACGCCTCGATCACCAGGGAGTTCGCATGAACGCAAGGTCGTTTTGCGCCGCAGTCGCGGCATTGATGTCAGTCACGATCGGAACCGTCGCGGCAGCGGAAATGAAACAGGAAAAGGCCGCCACCGCCGCGCCGGCTTTGACCATCTATCACCTCGAAGGACGTCGCTCCGAGCGCATCGTGTGGCTGTGCGAAGAGCTGGGCATTCCCTATAAGCTGGAATTCAAGCGCGGCGACCTCGCCGGCTCGATGCAGACCATCCGCGAGATCAGTCCGCTGATGCCCGTCGCGCCGACCGTGAAGTACGGCGATCAAGTCATGGTGGAGTCCGGCGCCATCATGGAATTGATCCTGGCGCGCGAAGGCAAAGGCCGGCTCGCGCCGGCGGTGAATTCGCCCGACTATCCTTACTACCTGCAATGGCTGCACTTCGCCGAAGGCTCGTTCGCCGCGCGCCTCATCGCAGACTATCGCGTCGCGATGCTGCAAGGCACCGCCAAGCCCGCCGCGCAGCCGGGCCGGCCGAAGCTGGTCGATTCGGACGCCGTCGTGAAGTTCGCGGATGATTTCCTGAGCAGGCATCCGTACTTCGGCGGCAAGGAATTTTCGGCGGCGGACATCATCATGCTGTTCCCGACGGCCTTCGCGGGCAGCCTCAACGTCGTCGACCTCACCCAGTATCCGCATGTCGTGGCATGGCGCGCGAAGGTGGAAGCGCGGCCCGCGTACAAGAAGATGCTCAGCATCGCGCGCCCGGACGGTCTGATCGGCGCGTTGCAGCCGCTGCCGAAGTCATAACCGACCCATCAAAGACCAGTGACCTGGCAGGAGCGACTCACCCGGCTCGAAGCGTTCCTGCATCGCTTTCCCTGGCTGCTGCCCGCGATCAGTTTCGCGGGCGGCTGGCTAGGCTTCATCATGGTCCAGCGCGGCGCCAATGCCGCGCAGATCATCGCCATGCTGGCCATCGTCGGCTGGTTGTGGCTGTTGATCGAGCCGCTGCTGCGGCGCCGGCTGGAGCGCAGCCGGCCGGGCATCGGCAACCTGTTCGTCAACTTCATCAGCCAGTCGCTGCAGCAGGAGCTGTTGTTCTTCTCGCTGCCGCTCATCATCGGCGCAATGCAGATCGACGTCGGCCAGATCGTCTTCGCGACTCTGGTCGGCGCCGCCGCATTGGTGACCACGCTCGATCCCATCTACGAACGCTACATCGCGACGCGTGCGGCACGCCGGCTGCTGTTCCATGCGTATTGCAGCTGGATCGCGGCGCTCGTCGTGCTGCCCATCGTCGTGGGACTGCCGCTGGAGAAGGCGCTGCCGCTGTCGTTGGCGGCCGTGGGTGCATGGGTGTTGCTGACGATGCCGCTGTCTTGGAAATCGTTGCAGACCGGCAAACAGAAAGCGATCTGGCTCGCCGCGCTGGTGCTATCACCGTTGCTGGTGTGGGCATTGCGCGGCCATGTGCCCGCAGCGGGACTCGCAGTCACACAAGCGCATATCACCAGAAGCATCGACGAGCTGACGCCCGGACCGTCGGTGACGACACTATCGAGCAGCGAACTGGCGAACGGAGTAGTCGCATTCGCCGCGATTCGCGCGCCAACGGGATTGGCGCAGTCGGTGGTATTCGAGTGGCGCCACGGCGAGTACTCGGAGCGCATCACCGAAGAAATTCATGGCGGCAGCCGGGACGGCTGGCGCACGTATTCGCGCAAGCAGGTGTTTCCGGAAGCCTCCGGCGGCCGATGGACGGTGGAAGTGTTGACGCCGCAGGGACAGTTGTTGAAGCGGATGGGGTTTACGGTGATACCGACTTCGCCATAGGTTGGGTGGTGACGCCGTAGGTTGGGCTGAGTCTTCGAAGCCCAACATCCAACGCGGCCAAGATCGTTGGGCTTCGAAGACTCAGCCCAACCTACCTGAACTAACGGATGGCATCTGCCGGCGGAACGGCACGTCGCCCGCCGGCGGTGCGTCCAGCTCGCGTGCGTAGCGATGGCCCGAGTAGATGGCGTGAGCGATCAGCCCCGGCGCGAGGCAATCGCCGATCGCGATCACCGACTTCACTCCCGCGTCGCGCCACTCGGGCTCGCGCGCCAGCAACGCCTGCTCGAGCTGATCGTTGGGCAATCGCGAAGTGATCGTAATGACCGAGCCGCAGCTCACTCGCCGCTCGCGCTCGCCGTAAACGCAAACGAGCTGTGCGCCGTCCGCGTCGACCGAACGCAGGTTGTGCGCCGGAATCAGCGTGACGCTCAGATCGCGCAGCCGTTTCTGGATGTGCAGATACTCGTGCGTGTAGCTCGTCCAGGCCGCGATCTTGTCGTCGGGCGTGACGAAGATCACTTCGCGGCCCGTCGCGCGCACCACTTCCGCCAGCACGCTGCCCAGATAGAACGAATCGTCATCGAACAACAGCACCGCAGCGGCGGGCAGCAGCGTATCCACGGCGCCGAGGTCGCGCAGCAGATCATCGGGCGTGAACACGTTCGCGCCATCCAGACCCGCGATGGGCCGCGTGTTGGCGCGGCCGAATCCGTCCTTGCGCCAATGCGAACCGGTGGCGAGCACGACATGCTCCGCGCCGAATCCGAGCACGTCTTCAGCCGTAAGCGTGTTGTCCCGATAGACCGTAACTGCAGGCAGCTTGCTGATCTGCGTCATGCGCCAGTCGCGCACGCGCGCCCACTCCGCGAGGCCCGGCAGTTTCGATTCGCGCGTGACGCGGCCGCCGACTTCGCGCGAGGCCTCGGCGAGATGCACTTCGTAGCCGCGCTGTCCAAGCGCGCGCGCTGCTTCCAGGCCCGCCGGCCCCGCGCCGACGACAAGCACGCGGCCTTCGCTTGCCTTGGTTGCAATGCGCTCTGGATGCCAGCCCTTGCGCCACTCTTCGCCCATCGTCGGATTCTGCGTACAGCGAATCGGCGTGCTGGTCATATCGCCGGAGACGCAGATGTTGCAGCCGATGCACTCGCGGATGTCGTCCAGATCGCCGTGTTCGATCTTGCGCGGCAAGTAGGGATCGGCAATGGACGGCCGCGCCGCGCCGATCAGATCCAGCACGCCGCGCCGCACCTGGCTCACCATCGTATCGGGTGAAGTGAAACGGCCAACGCCGACGACGGGTTTGCTGGTGATCTGCTTAACCCAGTGGGTGAACGGCTCCTGGAACCCTTCGCGCGCGAAACGCGATGTCTGCGAATCCATGTACCACGCGGCAATGTTGACATCCCACAGGTCAGGCAGGTCGGCGAGCATATGCACGATCTCGCGCGCCTCGCTCTCGCGCACGCCACTGTCGCCCTGAAACTCCTCCGTCGCGAAGCGCAACGCGACGGCGCACTTGTCGCCGACCGCATTCTTGGTGTCTTCGATCAACTCACGCAGCAGGCGCACGCGATTCTCCAGCGGGCCGCCGTAGTCGTCGGTGCGCTGATTGCGCCGCGTCTGCAGGAAATGCATGGCCAGCGACAGATCGTGCGCGGCGTAGACATAGACGATGTCGAAACCCGCCCGCTTGGCGCGCAGCGCTGCGTTGCGATGCCAGCGGCGATATTCGGCGATGTCGCGTTTCGTCATCGCGCGCGCCTGGTGCGGATACCCGTACTTCAGCGGTTGATGCGAAGGTGCAAGCGCGACCTCGCGCGAGTACAGATTCGACGCCGTCGGGCCGTTGTGCGTCAGCTCCACCGCGGCCAGCGCGCCGTGTGCGTGCACTTTCTCGCACATCAGCGCCAGCGCGGGAATGTCGTGATCGTCCCAGAGCCGCGCCTCGATGTACGGAGCGATATCGCCCGACGGGTGGATCTCGCATTCTTCCGTGCTGACGACAGCCCAACCACCCTCAGCCTTCACTTCGCGCATGGCCGCGTGCGCTTCGGGCATGGCGTAGCCCATGCCATTGCAATGCGGCACCTGGTAGAAGCGGTTCTTCGCGGTCACGGGGCCGATGCGGACTGAGTCGAAGAGAATGTCGTAGCGAGGATCGCGCGTCATAGTGTCGTTATCATATCCGCTAAAGGCACCATCCTCCCTAGCGCTCCTGCGTAGGCAACGCAGGCGAGGACTGGACGGAACGCGTGTAAAGGTACACGGGCAGTCCCGCAAGCATCAACGCAAAGCTCCACAGCACGGCTTCGCGACCCGCGCCGGTCAGTGTCCACAGCGAGTAGATCGCGCCGAGCAGCGCAGTCGCCACCAGCAAACGGAAGCGCCGTTCGCTCGTGCCCAGCTCACCGCGCCATGCGAGCCGGATCGCCGCCAGCGAACAAGCCAGGTAGACGATCAGCGTCGCGCTGGTCGAGATCAGGATCATGAAGGTGAACACCTCCACCATCGTCTTGCTGTAGTTCGCGAGCACCAGCACCGTGACGAGTGCGCTGGTGAACACGAGCCCGAACACCGGCGTGTCGAAGCGCGAATGGCGCGCGAAGATGGCCGGGAACGCGTTGTTCATCGCCATCGCGCGCGGCATTTCCGCCTGCACCAGAATCCAGCCGTTCAGGCAGCCGACACCGCTGATGACGACGAACAGCGTCAGCCACCATGCCGCCGAGTCACCCCACCACAGGCGCGCGACGTCCGCGAACGGCGCATTCGATTGCGCGAGCTGTGCGGCCGGAATCATCAGTTGCACCGCGGTGCATGCAATCACGTAGACGACCGCCGTCAACAACGTGCCGATGAGAATGGCGCGCGGCAGCACGACGCCGGCGTTGTGAACACGGTCCGCCGGCACGGTTGCGGACTCGAAGCCGAGCAGCGCCCACAGCGTGAGCGTCGCCGCCGCCGTCACCGAATCCAGGTTGAACGGCTCGACGGGAAGCGCCACGAACTCCCCCACACTCAGCTTGATCGTCGCGAACACGGCGATGGCGATCAGCGGCAGCAGCTTCAACACCGTCGTGGCGATCTGCACGATGCCGGCCATCTTCAGCCCCAGGCAGTTGATGAGCGTCAGCGTCCACACGATGATCAGCGTGACATACGGCGCCGCTGGCGCGTCGATCTGTGGAAACAACCGCAGCAGGTAACTCACGCTGCCCGATGCAATCGCCGCGCAGCCCACCCACACCGACACCCAGTAGCCCCACGCGATCATGAAGCCGGCGAGCTTGCCGAACGCCAAGCGCGTGAACACGTACGGCCCGCCCGCGTGCGGCAGCGAACGGCTCAATGCAGCGAACACGTACGCCAGCAGCAACGCGCCGGTGGCGGTGATTAGCCAGCCCCACAGGCTGTTCATGCCGTGGGGCGCGAGCGAAGCCGGCAGCAGAAAAATGCCCGAGCCGATCATGTTGCCCACGACCAGCGCGAAGCAGGTCCAGAAGCCGAAGGGCTTGGCGCCGGCGGATGCGGTGGGGGAAGAAATGAGGGGTCTCTCCGGCGCTTGCCGTCATCGCTGTTGTTGGTACCCTGCCGGCTACCTTACGCAGCGCGGCAAACCTGCGCAATGGATCGCTCGTCCTGCGGATCGGTGGAGGAAAGTATCATCAATGCACTGATAGCCACCGCGACCATGACCGGCCAGGATGGCTATCGCGCGCCCGCGATCGATCACCAGGAACTGCGCAAGCTGTTGAAGGATTACAAGCGACTGACGCCGTTCTCCAAAGATATGCACGCGGCGTGGGCTGAATCTCTACAACTTCATTGCCACCGGTGCCGTGCCTAAGTGCCAAGAATCGTCCTGATCACGCTGCTGCTGGCCAGCACGTTCTGCCAAGCCGCCCATGCCGAAGGTGAGACCAACGTCCGGCTGAACTGGGTGAAATCCTCCGAGACCGATCTCTACACCGTCGTCATCGGCGACTTCGACGGCTCGCCCGAATCCAACTACGCCATGGCCGGGAGCTGGGGACGGCAATACAGCGACACCTTGTTCGGCGCACCCATCGCGATGACCGGCAACGTCGGCGTGCAATGGTTCAACGAGCGCGGCTACCAGCCCGACGGCTGGGGCGCGAACGCGTATATCAAGGCGTTGTACGACTGGCGCTTGCCGTGGATTCGCAAGCACCTGCGGCTGGGATTGGGTGAAGGACTGAGTTACGTGACGCGCATTCCCTCAAGCGAACAGCGCGACTTCGCCAAGAAGGGCGTGGAGTCCGTGAAGCTGATGAACTACCTGGAATGGACCATGGACGTGCCGCTGCGCCAGTTCGCGCCGCTCGACAAGCTGCTGCGCAACCGCGTCGAGGAAGTGTACGTGGGCTTCATCGTGTGGCATCGCTCCACTGTGTTCGGCCTGTTCGGGGACTCGCAGGGCGGCATCAACTTCATGGGCTTCGGCTTCGAAGTGCAGTATTGATTGGCGATATCGCTAACAATCCGCGATATTTGGCCGCCATGGCCCGCCGCGCCGAGAGCGTCAGCGCGACGAGCCCAGGGCAACCGCTACAACTACACCGAGCGAGTGCGCCAACCTTCGTGATAGCCCTCGCGTGCGTCGCGCGCGTACGGAACCGGCGATACCTTGACGCGGACCTCGAGCTGCTTGTTGTGACGCTCGACCGTGGTCTTGCGCGTACCACCGCCCTCCTCGCCCCAGATCAGCGTGAGGACGTCGCCGATATTGATGTCGGCATCGACGACGCCGAGCGACAGCGCGGTGCGCTCGTTGAAGCTGTAACCGGAGAACATCGAATATCCGACTGTCCTGCCGCCCATGGTCACTTTGTCATAGGAGGCTGAGGAGTAGTTGGCCTGCGGCATTTCGAAATACTTGTAGGTGTCGCCGCCGGGCACGAACAGCGAAGCGTACGCCTTGGTGAGATCCTCACCATTCCACGCGAACGTCACTTTCTTGCGCTGCGGCTGGCCGGCCATTTTCTCCAGCGCTGCGCGACCGACGAAATCGTGGTCGAACTTCACGAACGGGCCATAGCCCAGCGCATAAGGCGTCAGGTAGTAATCCTCGATGCGCTCGGACACGAAGCTGCCGCCGATCGATCCGGCGCCTTCATAGCCGTTGGCCGGCAGCCACTCGCGATACTTCTTCATCTTCTCGCCCGTGTACACGGCGGGCAGCGGTGATGGAATCCAGCCGGACTCGAGTGCATTCGTCGAGTACGCGCGCATACCCACCTCAGCCATGCCGAACTCCCTGCCGGCCGCGACGATGGTTTCGCGAATCTCGTCGCCTTCCTCGTACGGGCCCCAGATCTCCAGGCCCGGAGCCCCCGCCATGCCGTGCCGCAGCGCGCTCACCGGGCGGCCGCCGATCTTGATCGCGCCCATGTTGAAGAACTTGATGTCGGGCAGCGGTGCGCCGTTGAGCTTTTCGAGAATCTTGGCCGCGTTCGGTCCCTGGATCTGGAAGCGGTAGTGGCGGCGCGAGACGGCCTTGCCGCGCGGATGCGAAGGCGAGCGGTCGTCGCGAATCACGTCGACCTTGAAGCCGCCCGTCTCGGCGTGGAACTGCAGCCAGTTGACCGTGGGCGCGCGGCCCACGAACAGCAGCTCCTGCTCGGCGAGATAAAACAGGATCCCGTCGCCGATGACATATCCATCATAGCTGCAGGGCACCATCTGCTTGGCCTTGCCCGGTCCGAATGAGGCGAAGCTGTTGATGGTCGTGTACGTGGCAAGCTTCAAGGCATCCGGCCCCCTGAGGGTCAGCTCCGCCATGTGATGCGACTGGTCGAACAACACGGCCGTTTCGCGCCACGCCCGCTGTTCGTCGCGCCAGTTGGTGAATTCGGTGGGCACGACGGGATAAACGTAGGCGCCCGCCTGGGAATTGCGCAGCATGTGGACCGGATTTCCGGCGGATCGCAACAGATCTTCCAAGCTTTGCCGACTCATCATTGCGCTCCTGAAGGTGATTCGAATTCGCCGCCTGGCAATTGTTGGGCCGCATTGTTGGATCTATGGGTAGCCGATGCGAGCCGGGCGGACTCCGCCAATCTAGCCTGACGGGCGCGCGCGCACTTGTCCCGCCGTGTACTACTTATTGGATGGGAGTACACGACGCGGTGCCGGAGCCCCGGTTTGACGCAATACCCGCAGGTGCCGGCCGCCCCCGCGGACGCTATGGCGCCCGGTTGTGCCGGCGTATGATCGCGGCATGCTCCAGCTTCACGACTTCTCCACCGACAACCTGCCCGCGCCCCAGCGAATCGACTATTGGAACAGTATTACCTGCCAGGCACTGACGACTCAGGTGGCCGACCCGTTCGACCGGCAGAGTTTTTGCGGGCGGATGACTTCGCTGGAGCTGGGCGACATGCGCTTCGTGGAGGTCGCATCGAGCGGCTCCACGGTGACGCACACACGTGCGCACGCCGGTGCCTCCGACCAGGCGCTGTACCTGCTGCGCCTGGCGATCAGCGGCGAGATCACCACGGTCCAGGACGGGCAGGAGATTCGCTGGCGGTCCGGCGACTTTACCTTGTGCGACACGCGCCGGCCGTACCAGATGCAGTTCCATGAACCCTGTGCGGTGCTGATTCTGCGCATTCCCCGCAGCCGGCTCGTGCAATACATCGGCAGCCCGGAAAGGCTGGTCGGCATGGTGATGCCCGGCGATGCCGGACTGAGCGGGCTGGCATCCCGCCACCTGCGCGATATCTGGTCCGCGTCCCGCGATTTCCTGTCGCAGGGAGCGGCGGATCGCATGGTCGAAATGACGCTGCAGTTGATCGCGAGCGCCTATTGCGGAGTGCCGCAGGCCAAGGCCGACAGATCCACCCTTGCGACCGGTCATCGTGCGCAGATCGTCCGCTACATCGAAACGCACCTCGCCGAGCCGGACCTGGCGCCGTCCGCCATCGCGGCGGCTTTGAAAATGACGCCCGGCTACCTGCACAGGCTGTTCTCGCGCGAGACCGACACGATATCGCGCTACATCCTGCGCCGCCGTCTGGAGAGGTCGAGTCGCGCGCTGCACGACCCGCTGCAAACGGGCCGGACCATCACGGCCATCGCCCTGGATTGCGGCTTCCACGACCTCGCCCATTTTTCGCGGACGTTCCGGGAACGCTTCGGCGCGAGTCCGCGCGAATTCCGTCGTGCCGGCACGCTTGCCCTCACCGCGACGTAGCCGGAAGCGACGTAGGTTGGGCTGAGACCGAAAGGGAATGGCGCGCCAAGTCGTCGAAGCCCAATATCGACGCCGCAAAGATAGTTGGGCTTCGAAGACTCAGCCCAACCTACGAAAACTACGAAGACTCGCACGACATCTCAGCCGGCGACACGCACTGCACGGTAGCGGGTCGTTGCCGCAATGGAGATGGGCGCAGGTTTGCCTGGTTTGTAGGCGCATCGGCCATGCACATCGACCCATCGACGGCGAGCACATGAGATAGCATCAGTTCCTGGATTGGACGCTTGCGCCCGATCATTTCAGGAGATCGGTGCGTGAGCGACCCAGCAACTTCGATTCAGCAACTGAAGGCACTGGCGGCGCACTTGCGAGACCGGCGCGACGCAATGTTGTCCGCCTGGCGGCGCGCGGTCGACCTGGACCCTGCCTTGACCACCTCCTCCACGATCACGCGCAACCAGTTCATCGATCACATCCCGGCGGTGCTGGATGCGTTCGAATCCCGGCTTTGTGCAGACAATGCGGCCGAGACGGCCCATGCGCTCGCCGACGAAAAGGCGCAGGCCGCCGAGCATGGATTGCACCGCTGGCAGCAGGGCTACAATCTGCCCGAGACCATGTGCGAGTGGGGACATCTGCATCTGTGCCTGCTGCACGAGCTGGAAACCTACGGAGCCAGCCACCCGGAAATCGAATCAAGCGCTCAGGTCACCGCGCGCCGCGAACTCGTACGCCTCTGCAGCAATGGAGTGTGCGCCAGCGCAGCACGCTACACCCACTTGCAGCAGGCGGAAGCTGCCAGCCGCGTGCGGGATCTGGAAGTCGCACTGGCGCAACTACAGGCGCTGGAGCACGAGCGCGCCGAAACCTGGCGCGAGGCGGCGCACGACCTGCGTGGCAGCGCCCATGTCATCGTGAATGCATCCGCGGCGCTGGAGCGCAACGCGAATCCGGATCCCAAACGCGCTCAATTCTCCGAGATCCTGCGCATCGGCGTCGCATCCTTGAATCACCTGCTCACGGATCTCATGGACCACGCGCGACTGGAGGCTGGGGATGAGCGGCGCAAGGTGATCGACTTCGATGCGGGCGCGATGCTCCAGGAATTCTGCGACTCGGTGCGCCCGGTGGCGACGGAACGCGGCCTGTTTCTCAAGACGGAAGGCCCTCTGCCACTGCAAGTCGAGGGAGATCCGGTAAAGATCCAGCGCATTGTCCAGAACCTGGTGCTCAACGCGCTCAAGGCAACCCAGCGCGGCGGCATCCGCGTGACGTGGGAAGAAAGCGGCAGCGAGCACCGGCAGCAATGGATGTTATGCGTTCAGGATACCGGCCCCGGCTTCAAGGCCCAATCGGCCACGCCCATCGAACGCGTGCTGAAACAGGCCACCGTGGAAGCGCACGCGGTGGAGGAACGCGGGCAGAGAGAAGGACAGTCCTCGGTTCATACCGATCCGGCGCCGACGCTGGCTTCGCAATCGGCGCATCTCGTGCGCGAGCTGCCTTCAGGAGAGGGTATCGGCCTGTCCATAGTGAAGCGGCTGTGCGAGTTGATGGATGCCAGTCTCGAGCTGGAAACCGCCGCGGGCGAGGGCACCACTTTCAGGGTGATTTTCCCGCGCCGCTACGGGTAGTCGAATGTGGCGCAGCCCTACTGCAGCCACTCCCGGAACGCGCTCGACACTTCAACCGGCTTTTCCATCGTGCTCATGTGGCCGCAGTGCTCGATGACGGCCAGACGCGAGTTGCGGATGGCGGCGTGCATCTCTTCGTGGCGGCGCAGCGGGCTCCAGGTGTCCTCGCGGCCGCACAGGATCAGTGTCGGGCAATCGATCTTCGACAGTTCGCGGCCGGCATCGGGGCGGCCGAGCAGTGCTTCGACCTGGGCGGCGAACATGTCGAGCGTGTTGCGTTCGATCATGTCGAGGATGCTTTCGAACAGCGGCGTGTCGAGGCGGCTCGGGTGCACCATCCCAGTGGCCCACGCACGGCCCATGACACGCATGCCTTCGCGGCGTGCAGTGGCCAGCAGCGCCAGGCGGCGCGAACGTTCGTCCTCGCCGTCGACGCCTTCGCCCAGCGGCGGATAAGAGGTGTCGAGTAGCGCGAGTTGTTCCACGCGTTGCGGGGCGAGGCGCATCACCTCGAACGCCACGCGGCCACCCATCGAATGACCGGCGAGCGCGAAGGTCGCGCTTGGCGCGTTGGCAAGGACGTGCTCGGCCATCGCGGTGATGGAAGTCAGCGAGCGGTAGTCGGGCACTTCGCAGTGGACGCTGCCTGCGAGGAATTCGATTTGAGGTTCCCAGACGGCGTCATCACACAGCAGGCCGGGGAGCAACAGCAGGGTTCGGGACATGGACGTTCAGTTGCAGTGAAAAACAGTTCGCGCAGAGCCGATGCCGGCGCAGGCTGCCGCTTCAAAATTCTTCGGTATCGATCTCGACCTGGGTCGCGGCGTTGTAGCGGGCGCCGGCGACGGTGCGCTGATTGATCAAGGCGGCAGCCTTCGCAATCAGTACGGGATTGAGCTTGATCGTGGCCGCGCCGAGGTTTTCTTCGAGATGGGCGCTGCTGGTCGTACCAGGGATCGGCACGATGTGCTCGGCCTTGGCGAGCAGCCACGCCAGCGCAAATTGTGCGGGCGTGCAGCCGGCTTCCTTGGCGATCTGAGTGAATGGATCGAGCAGGCGCAGGTTCGCGGCGTATTGCTCTGGCGCGAACCGCGGCATGCTGCGCCGCAGGTCTTTCTCATATAGCGTCGACACATCCAGCAGCTTGCCGCCGAGAAAGCCCCGCCCCAGCGGGCTGAACGCGACTAGCGTCGTGCCCAGCTCGCGGCACGTATCGAGCACGGCGATTTCGGGATTGCGGGTCCACAGCGAATATTCGGATTGCAGCGCCGCGATCGGATGCACGGCATGCGCGCGCCGCAGTGTCTGCGCCGACACTTCGGAGAGGCCGATGCTGCGGATCTTGCCCTCCCGCACCAGGCCCGCCAGCGCGCCGATGCTTTCCTCGATGGGCGTCTTCTTGTCCCAGCGATGCATGTAGTACAGGTCGATGACGTCCGTGCCGAGGCGCCGCAAACTGTCTTCGCACACCTGGCGGATCGCATCGGGCCGGCTGTCGATGATGCGCTTGCCGGCGATGACGCTGATACCGCATTTGCTCGCCAGCATGATCTTCGAACGATGCGGCTTGAGCACGCGGCCGACGAGCTCCTCGTTGACGCCTATGCCGTACAACGCCGCGGTATCGAAATGGGTCACGCCAAGTTCCAGCGCGCGCAGAATCACCGCCTCCGCCGCATCCACCGGCAGCGGCGCGCCGTACGCATGACTGAGGTTCATGCAACCCAGGCCGATGCTGGAGACGGTGAACTGGCCTATCTTGCGTTGATCCATGCTGGGCATGCCTGTCTTGCTTCAGGCGCCTTGCGCGTTCAACTGCTGCTCGAGCTTGTGCAGCGTCTGATAGCACGGCAGCACCTGCGCGACGCTCGCATTCGGTTCGCGACCTTCGCGGATGGCGGCGAAGAATTCGCGATCCTGCAGTTCGATGCCGTTCATCGACACGTCCACCTTGGACACGTCGATCTTCTCTTCCTTGCCGTTCACCAGGTCGTCGTAGCGCGCGATGTAGGTCGCGCTGTCGCCGATGTAGCGGAAGAACGTGCCGAGCGGGCCGTCGTTGTTGAACGAGAGCGACAACGTGCAGATCGCGCCAGTGCTGCTCTTCAACTGGATGGACATGTCCATCGCGATACCAAGGGTGGGATGAATCGGACCCTGGACGGCGTTCGCGGCGACGATCCTGCCGCCGGTCTGGTACGCGAACAGGTCGATCGTGTGCGCGGAGTGATGCCACAGCAGGTGGTCCGTCCAGCTGCGCGCCTGGCCGAGCGCATTCATGTTGGTGCGGCGGAAGAAGAAGGTCTGCACATCCATCTGCTGGATGTTGAATTCGCCGGCCTTGATCTTCTTGTGCACGAACTGGTGGCTGGGATTGAAGCGGCGGGTGTGGCCGCACATCGCGACCTTGCCGGCCTTGCGCTGCTGCGCCACGACGGCTTCGGCGCCGGCGAGCGAGTCGGCGAGAGGAATTTCGACCTGCACGTGCTTGCCGGCTTTCAGGCAGTCGATGCTCTGCTGCGCATGCATCTGCGTGGGCGTGCACAGGATCACGGCGTCCAGATCCTGCAGCGCGAGGCTGTCGGCAAGGTTCGTCGTGACATGGCCGATGCCATACTTGCCGGCCGTTTCCTGCGTCTTGTCCAGGTCACGGCTGATCAGCGAGATCACTTCCACGCCGGCGATGTTCTTGATGGCATCGAGGTGTTTGATGCCGAACGCACCGGCGCCCGCCAGCGCGACCTTGATGGTCTTGTGCATCGATTGGCTCATCTCAAGTGTTCTCCAGCACCAAGTGTCCTACCGCCGTGTTGGACGCGGGCACGTGATAGAAGCGATGCGCGACGCGTGGCTTCTTCGTCTCGCTCATCGCGCCGCGCGCGATCAGCCACATCACCAGCTCGATGCCTTCGGAGCCGGCTTCGCGCACGTACTCGATGTGCGGCTTCTTCGACAACGTCTCGGGATCATCGATGAGCTGGTCGAGGAACTTGTTGTCCCATGCCTTGTTGATCAGCCCGGCGCGCGGACCCTGCAACTGGTGGCTCATGCCACCCGTGCCCCACACCTGCACCTTCAGCGGCTCATCGAAGCTCTCGATGGCCTTGCGGATCGCCTTGCCGATCATGTAGCAACGGCGGCCCGACGGCACCGGGTACTGCACGACGTTGACGGCGAACGGAATCACCTTGAACGGCCAGGCGTCCGTGTTGCCGACCAGCAGGCTCAGCGGCACGGTCAGGCCGTGGTCCACGTCCATCTTGTTGACGATGGTGAGATCGAAGTCGTCCTGGATCACCGACTGCGCGATGTGCGCCGCCAGCACCGGATGCCCCTGCACGACGGGCACCTTGCGCGGGCCCCAGCCTTCGTCGGCAGGATTGAAATGATCGGCGCAGCCGATCGCGAACGTCGGGATCATGTCCAGGTCGAACGCGCTGGCGTGGTCGTTGAAGACCAGGAACACGACGTCGGGCTTGTTGTTGAGCAACCACGCCTTCGAGGCATCGTAGCCCTTGAACACCGGATTCCAATACGGTTCGGTTTCCTTGCCGAAGTCGTGCGCGACGCCGATCGCCGGCACGTGCGAGGTGTAAACGCTGGCGGTGACCTTGGCCATTACTTCTTCTCTCCGATGTAGCGATTGCCTTCCACCGAGCGCCCGCCGTTGACCATCATCTGCATGTATTCCTCTTGCGTCATGCCGGTCATGCTGGCCGCCATGTACTGGAAACTCCGGCCGTCGGTCGCGCCGAGCTTGGCCAGGAAATAAATATTGCCGCCGAGGCCGATGCAACGGTTCAGGTCGCGCGCCAGCAGCGCTTCCTTCTGTTCTTCCGTCATCGGCCATTCGTCGATGTAGGCGCGTTCGTTGGCCTTGAAGCGCTCGCGGTTTTCCGGCTTCATCAACGACATGCAGAACTGGTTCAGGTGATATCCGCGGCGCGACTGTTCAGCGTCGAAGATGGTCGTGCCGGGCACGTCCAGGTAGGGTTTATCGAGAGCCATGACTACTCCGTAAGCTTGTTTCACGCAGCCCAATAAAGGCGCATCGGGTTGTCGACCAGCAGCTTGCGCTGCAATTCGGGGGTTCGCGCGATATGCGGCACCCAATCCACCAGCAGGCCGTCGTCGGGCATGTGGTCTTGCAGGTTGGGGTGCGGCCAATCGGTACCCCACAGCACGCGGTCGGGGAAGGTCTCCACCAGGCGGCGCGCGAAGGGAACGACGTCGGCATAAGCATTCTGCTCGCCGTCGAGCGCGGGCGGGCCGGCCACGCTCAGGCGTTCCGGGCAGGTCACCTTCGACCAGATGTTCGGGTGCTCGCGCATCATCTTCACGAACAACTCGAACTGCGGCCCGTCGACCGGCTTGGTCACGTCGGGGCGGCCCATGTGGTCGACGACGACGGTCGTGGGTAGCGCGGTGAAAAAATCCCACAGCTCGGGCAGGTCCACCGCATCGAAATAGACGACGACATGCCAGCCCAGCGGCGCGATGCGGCTGGCGATCTCCTGCAACACTTCGCGCGGCGTGAAATCGACCAGGCGTTTGACGAAATTGAAGCGCGTGCCGCGCACGCCCGCCGCATGCATGGCCTGCAGTTCAGCGTCGGTGACGCTGCGATTCACGGTGGCGACGCCGCGGGCCTTGCCATTGGAGTGCTGCAACGCATCGATGAGCGCGCGGTTGTCGCTGCCGTGGCAGGTCGCCTGCACGATGACGTTGCGCTCGAAGCCGAGCCGGTCGCGCAGCGCGAACAACTGCTCCTTCGACGCATCGCACGGCGTGTACTTGCGCTCCGGCGCGTAGGGAAACTGCTTGCCCGGACCGAAGACATGGCAATGCGCATCCACCGCTCCCTTCGGCAGGACGAAGCGCGGCTTGGAGGGAGCCGGATGGAACGGCAGCCATCCGGGAGTCATCTGAACAGGCATTTCCGTACTGTGCTCGGTTGCTAAAACACTGTTGCTCACGGCGAATCTTTCGGCGCGGCCGGCTTTACCGCGCTGAGAATCCGGTCGGCCGCGACGCGCCAGTCGCTGCGCTTCGCCGCCTTGTCGCCGAACAGGCCGCCGTCGGCGAGGTCCGCGACCCAATCCTGGCGCAGCGCCGTGCCGGTCGACGACCAGGGCGTCAGCCCGATGTCGCGCACCGTCTCGGCCACTTCGCGCAGCTCCTCGGCGCGGCGGCGGCCGTGCTGGATGACGCGCTGGAAAAAGTAGGCGGCCTGCTTTTCCCAATCGATGCCGGGGAAGGTCTCGGCAAGCGACGCCAGCACCTGGTCTTCCACGCCGTACGCCCGCGCGGCCGTGAGGCTTTCGACCACCATCGCTTCCATGCCTTTGATCATCACGCTGCGGCACATCTTCGTGGCCGAGGCGACGCCGAGCTTTTCCGACACGACCCGCGCGTCGAAGCCGAGCACCTTCAGCGCGGGCTCGAGCGCCGCCGCGTGCGGTCCGCCAAGCAACAGCGGCACGCGGATGCGATACGGCGGGATGGACGTCATCACTGCGCCTTCGACATAGCGGCCGCCCACCGCCTCGATCATCGCCGCCGCCTTGATCTTCGCGCCCGGCGACGCCGAGTTGAAATCGAGGAAGAACGCGCCGGCCTTCACGCTGCGCGCGCAGCTTTCCGCCACCGCCACCGCCTGGCTGGCCGTCACCGCCGAGACGATCAGGTCGGACACCGCTGCGAGATCGGCATGCGACCCGGCGAGCTTCACGCCATGCGTCCTGGCGTGGTCGCGCAGCGCGCCGCAATGATCGCCGTCCAGCTTCAGGTCGTAGACGCTGACCTGCACCATGCGCTGGCGCAGATCCTCGGCAAGAATACGACCCACCTCGCCGAAGCCAACCAGGCCGACGTGCCAGCGCAGCGGATCTTCTTGCAGGTTAATCAATGTACTTCAGTCCGGCTTGGGCCAACGGCTCGCGCATCTTGTACATGTCCAGGCCAAGTACGCCGGCAGCCAGTTTCGCGCGCTTTTCCGCCTCGTTGGCCTCGCGCGCCGCGGCGGCATCCGCCGCCTGGTGGGCGATTGTAGCCGGAACCACCACCACCCCGTCGTCATCTGCAATGACTACATCGCCGGGATTGACCACCGCGCCGGCGCACACGACGGGGATGTTCACCGAGCCCAGCGTGGCCTTGATCGTGCCCTTGGCGCTGACCGCACGCGAGAACACCGGGAACTGCATGGTCGTGAGGTCTTTGACATCACGCACGCCGGCGTCGATGACCAGGCCCTTGGCGCCGCGCGCCCGGAACGAGGTCGCGAGCAGGTCGCCGAAGAAGCCGTCGGTGCATTCGGCGGTGACCGCCGCGACGACCACGTCGCCTTCCTTAATCTGCTCGGCAACGACGTGCATCATCCAGTTGTCGCCCGGATGCAGCAGCACCGTTACGGCCGTGCCGCAGAGGTTCGCGCCCGTGTAGACGCCGCGCATGTAGGAATGCATCAGACCGACGCGCCCCATGGCCTCGTGAATGGTGGCGACGCCGAAGCGCGCCAGCTTGTCCACGGCGGCCTTGTCGGCGCGCACGATATTGCGCTTCACGATACCGAGATTGTTCATCGCACCGGGATGCAGGGGAGTGTTGCTCATACGGCTTATTTTCCTTTGGACTTCAATGCGGCATCCAGGCGCGAGAACACGCGGCGCGGATTGCCTTCGTAAATCGCATGGCGGTCGGCGGCGCTCAAGGTCTTCGCGCCTTCGATATAACGCTTCGTGTCGTCGTAGTAGTTGCCCGTCTCCGGATCGATGCCGCGCACCGCGCCGATCATCTCGGATGCGAACAGGATGTTCTTGACCGGGATCACCTTGGTGAGCAAGTCGATGCCCGGCTGGTGATACACGCATGTGTCGAAGAAGATGTTGTTGAGCAGGTGCTCGGTCAGCAGCGGTTTCTTCAGCTCCTGCGCCAGGCCGCGGAAGCGGCCCCAGTGATACGGCACCGCGCCGCCGCCGTGCGGGATCAGGAACTTCAGCGTCGGAAAATCCTTGAACAGGTCGGAAGTCAGGCACTGCATGAACGCCGTGGTGTCCGCGTTCAGGTAGTGCGCGCCGGTGGTGTGGAAGCACGCGTTGCAGCTCGTGCTCACGTGGATCATCGCCGGGATGTCGTACTCCACCATCTTTTCGTAGATCGGATACCAGTGCCGGTCGGACAGCGGCGGCGAGGTCCAGTGGCCACCCGATGGATCGGGATTCAGGTTGATGCCGACGCAGCCGTATTCCTTGACGCACTTTTCCAGTTCGGGAATGCAGGTTTTCGGGTCGACGCCGGGTGACTGCGGCAGCATGGCCGCAGGGATGAAGTTGTCGGGAAACAATCGCGCGACGCGCGCGCACAGTTCGTTGCAGATCGCCGCCCAGGTGGAGCTGACGTTGAAGTCGCCGATGTGATGCGCCATGAAACTGGCGCGCGGCGAGAACACGGTCAGGTCGCTGCCGCGTTCCTGCATCTTCTTGAGCTGGTTCTCGACGATGGTCTGGCGCAGGTCGTCGTCGCTGATCTTCAGCTCGGCCACCTTCGGCATCTGGGCAGGATCCTTGATGCCGGCAATCTGGCGATTGCGCCATTCTTCGAGCGCCTTGGGCGCGGTGGTGTAGTGACCGTGAACGTCGATGATCATTTCAGTCTCGTGTAAATACAGCGGATGGCGCCGGCCTGCCGGCCGGGACCGGGGATTCTGTCGACCCACGGCGGTGATCGCAATGGGTGGGTGCAACGCCTGGAAAGGAGACGGCCTTTCCTTCGGCCTCATCGTGGAGTGAAAGCGCGCCCCCTCCCTGCCCTCCCCCGTAAACGGGGGAGGGTGAGATCCAATCCGGCCCCCCGTCTTGACGGCGACCAACGGGAATCCCCAAGGGGAGGGAGGGTTAGGGAGGGGGGCGGTCTTCCAA
>Ga0307509_10001122_pt1 | contig 45925 bp, 32 predicted proteins | sample 10_EM_MG_FD_202245 | JGI IMG/M metagenome (GOLD analysis project Ga0307509, IMG submission 202245) | Populus trichocarpa ectomycorrhiza microbial communities from riparian zone in the Pacific Northwest, United States - 10_EM | ecosystem: Host-associated > Plants > Roots > Unclassified | place... | reverse complement strand
AGAAACTCATATCCTATTGACGGAGTTAAGTGTACCCAAGTTGGTCCGACACTTCCGGCAGGATAAATCCTGATGGAGGGTAGACCTCGGACAGACCCTGAGCAGGACAGGGTGCTCGCACAAGGTCGGAAGTAGTGGTGAATGTCAAAGGCTTAAATCTGATATCTACTTAAGTTTAAGCGTTTGGCATTCTACTTCAACAACCAACTTTTCCTCGCGAGAACTAAATTGAGTAAAGCTTCGAGCTTAATTATATTAAGTTTTACCGTTGATTCTTCTGAATTATTTTACCTCATCTTTATCTTCTACTTTGAGTGTTTTGGTGCGGTCGCAACCTTAGAGTTCACCTCTCTATAGGGTGCCCCCGTTACAGGCGGATAGGACGGCAAACTGAAAAAGAGGGTTTGCAGGGGGGGTGTGCAGGGAGGAGGCAAGCGGGGGCATCCCAAGAGGGAAACCGGTGGCGGTGGTGCAAATGAACTGAGCCAGCGCAATGAGCAGCTGCTGGTCGGACCAGATTGGGGCCTCGGAGGCCAAGTCCGAGACCCCTTGAACGAGGTGGGATCCCTGATAGGGGGAGGAGGGGCAGGACAGGATGTCATGTTGGAAGGTCTGTGGGGCCTCAGAGCACAGCGGGCAGGACGTGTCGGTATCGGGATTGTCCCATGAGGGGTGAGCCGCGTGATAACCTTTCCCAGAGCTCATCTGCTGTATTCCACCGGCAACAAACTTCCCCAAGCCCATGAAGCGATAGGGGTGCGTTGAGGGCAAATAGGGGTAGTACGGGGGGCTGGGGTGGCAGACCAGGCGGAGAGAAGAAGTTGTTTAGCCCTCAGTTTGAGGCAGGCATAAGATGCGACAATCCCTGGAACCTGGGGCAGGTAGTCTGTTAACTGGAGGGAGATGGGCGGCAACGTAGCGACGTCGTGTACGAGGGGGGGTGGCGGTACTCGCCAAAGCTGTGACAGCGTTGTGTCAGTACCTTGGGTTCTTGGCCTTGTCTTGGGCTAAGGGCCAGTCGAGGTTGAAGAAAAGATAGGGTTGGGAGGTAATCTTCCCACGCGCCAGCAAAGGGGCACGATGGGGCGGGAAGGTGGGACAGGATTTAGGGAGGTGTGTCGTGGCAGGGTTTATCTCCGGGGGGGAGCAAATGAGCCTTAGGCCAGCAAGACGGCGTTGGTGGCGTATAAGAGTGGGTAATGGAGGCAGACAGGCTTCTCTGTGCAAACATGATGTGATGGTGGTGGAAAAACAGTTCGTGATCCACCTACAGACCCGATGCCAGAAGACGGACATCGGATCTAACTACGCTGATTTTTATTTTTTTTACTTTTTTTTATTTTTTTTACATCATTTTAAATTTTGTTCCTCAAGCTAAGAAGCTAACCAGGTACAAAAGGCCCGTTCACCCTGCGGTATGGAGCCAAACAACCTCCGGCAACAGTCTATCCCTCATCCCTCCTGCTAAAAACCCTCTGACCCTGCCCGATACCGTGGGGACTAACGAACTATCCGGTGCTATGGGTAGAAAACTACAAGAGAAAATTCAAGCCTGAAAACAACGAATCAAAAACCTCCGCAGACGTGCAGCCCATAAGAAAAAACCCCACCCCGACAGTGAACAACCGAGGAAAAGTAAGGAAACCTCCAGCCCATCTAGAAAGGAACACCAAAACCCAAGAACCGTAGACAACCCACCCTTAGCCCAACAGTAGACCCCATTCTGACGAATCAGGGAAGGGATCAAGGAGCCAGCAGGACAAAGTCATGGCCTCAACAGCACACACAAAGGGGTAAAAGTACCCGGGGCGTAAAGCCTGGCCCAAGGGGCAAGCGAACCCCAGAGGGAGATCCGAATCCAAACCAACAGATAGGAAGTGTGTGGCAGGACAGAGTAAAGACTGTAGGCCCACCGGAAACCGGACCGGGGGAGGTGCATATCCCGCGAGGGACAGAGGCGGCAGCATGATACCCCTAGAAACAAGAGAATTTCACCAGCCTGCACCCAGCCATGCCAGATCCCAACTCGAGACCATCATGAGGGAACAGAGGCCAGGCGGTGGGCACAGTAGGGTGCCAGCCAAGGAGAGAAGGCAGTAGGGTGCGAGCCGATGAAACCGTAGGAGCAGAGAAAGGAGGGGTAGACCAAAACTGAGAAGTACGAGGGAAGGTGACCGAAGCGAGATCATGACTTTTCGACGATGCCGACCGTACCGGACAGGACTCTCAGGAGATAGTGCAATACCAGAGAGCAGAGCCACCGGGGCCACTACTTCACCGATAGCCCGAGACTGCGACCGACCCGTTGACCAAGTAAGGGGGTTGCCGACTATGCAAGTGTTAAGCGAGCGCAGCGCAACACAGTGCGGAGAGAGGAGGAGAGAGTAACCGTGAAACCCCTAGACAAAGACTGCCCGTAGACAATGCCATCAGGAGGGAATCAGAGTGGAGAGGCAGAGGGGTGTAGCTTCACCCTTCTAGGCAACTAGGCCATCAAAGAAGGGGAGAGGGACCAACCGTGATGATTTCCCATGGGGTTGAGATTTCAATCGCTGGAGGTGTAGGGGGGAAGGTTCGTGATCTAACTACTGTGACTTTTTTCTTTTTTTTTCTTTTTTTTTTTTGAATCATATGCATTTGTTTAAGGTACAAAGACAGCATTCAGCTTTAACGCTATGGCCAACAAAAACCGTATCCTCCTCACCCCAGGAAACATCCAAACCCCCAAGTCCCTCTGGTATGAGACCAACCGCACATCTCGGGAAATCGCCCAACCAAATCCTACGAACATACTCGTACACCCGAAGGAAGTAGAAAGAAAAGAAGCAAGCAGGAAGGAGAGGAGAACCCTTAGCGACATCTACTACAAAAAGTATAAAAACATAAGGAATGAATGAACCCCTGACAAAGGAAATTTACGTCTGATAAGTGACGTGGATCAGCCTGAGTTAGGAAGTGAGAGTATGGACCTGCACACCGGAGCGGTGCCGGGGGACGAAGCGGTGCCCGATGGCAGGATAGGATGGTGTGTGGAGGCGACCCTGGTGAGGGGTCACTGGGGGGAGTGGCAAAGCGGCATTAGCGACCGGCAGGAGGACGGGTGTAACCAAGGCAGGTTTTTGTATAGCCACCGAAGATCGACCGCGGGAGGTGAGCAGTAAGGTGCCAGCTGAGGGGGTGGGAAGGGGGGGGTGGATGTAGCTGTAACCGAGCAACGGGACGAAGACCCAGAGGGTGGAGGGAGGGGGATGTGAGGAGGAAGGACAGTCCGAACACTTGAGATAACCGACTAGAGTAACCGCGGCCGATGCTTTTCCGAATGCGAAACGAAGACGAGGTGCTGAAGTTACTAACCGAAGTGTTCCCCGACAGGACCACACAATCGAGACGGAAAGGTACTTCGCAAAGGGCTTGGCAAGCTCAGCGCCGACCGTGAGCGAAGAGGACAGAATGCCGACCGTGCAAAACCTAAGCGAGGTGCAAAGGAAGTGCGGGGTAAGGGGGAGAACCGAACTTCATGAGCGGAGTAAACGATGAACAGGAACAAGAACCCCATGGAGGAGGGGGTAGACCCCAGAGGGAGAGGAGGGGTTGTAGCATCGCTCCCCTAGGCAGAGGCCATCAAGGGGGAGGAGAGGGGGTGGTGGTGGAATCCCAAGATGATTTCCCTGGTGTTGAGATTTCAATCGCCGGAGGTGTAGGGGAGATGGTTCGTGGATCTAACTACTGTGACAGAGTCTCATTTATATAGACTCTTCACGCCAACAACCCTAACCCTGGTGACTCATAACTATGCTCACACGGTCCTATGACTCATAATGAGTCATGCCCGAAATCCATCTGATGACTCCTATAAGTCACTGAGCAACATGCCTTAAAACAATCAAAACACATAAAGCAAGTCCGCTGCGCAAACCACGTTATATGAGTGAACCTCGTGACTCATAATGCGAGTCACGCGCAAAAGTCATTACATCATTATCACTTACAATCGTGTTTCATCAAAATATCAACTAATCATAATATAACAATGACACGCAAGTGTGAGTCATGTGAGAACTATTAGTCAACTGACTGCATAGCGCGAAACATAAACATTCCTATGACTAATATGTATTAGTCATGTGAAATTAACCTTGCTCAGTAACAATTTGTGACCGAACCATGTCAATGGATGGATCACTAACTACTTCTATTTCACAAATATCAACATTCTATCTGCTGAGGCCTTTATAGTGCCAGTAGACATGTACCTCAAACAGAGAAATGATATAGCTAAAATTTAGCGGCTCACTACTTTACCTGACAACGAGATTGCCACCCCCCTTTCTCCTCCTTCATTTTCCACTCTACAATAGCTTCCACCTTCCCTCGAACAAAAGGGGTGCTTTCTTCAAAGCTGGGGGCATTAAACCAAAAACATATGACTCATCTTTGCTCACACCAGTCCAAAGGATCTTGACCATAGATGATATAGCCTGAAGAGTAAGGTTGCTTTTTGCCAAGTGGCCAGTTCCTAGAACACCAAATATGTGATCATCACCTGAATCTAACAAGTAGGAATACTCCGACTCTACCCTCTAACAGGTCTGGGATTGTATATACCAAAAATAGAAACTGCTCAACTACCCTGAATACTATGGCTATAGGCCTGTGTTAAGGACATGTTGGTGTTTCATGACAGTCAATAAGTTCGCCGCTGTGAGGCTGTAGCCTATCTCTAAGACTTTGTAAGATAACTAAGGCTGATAATCTTTATTGTAGATAGAGATTGTCTAGGAAGGCTCAAGTGAACTGTCAATATAAAATTAGGTAGAATGATAAAAGATTTTTTGAGTGTAAAACTTATTATATTGATAAGATCTCTTCTCCGGTACTTGATGATTTTTGCTAAAGCGTAAAAGGTACTTTGATATTTATACACCACATCTGAGTATTCATAGGCTACATCTAACTCTCATACTAATTTAGTATCTACTAACTAAATCCTATCTTTTCAAAAAGTGCGAATACCTTTTGACCCTGAGAACTGATCGCCCCATTAACTAACCTCTTGCCCGAAGTGCTCTTTTTTCTGGCGTTTGTTAGATTTGACCAGAGAGATGCACGGTCCCATTATCAGCAAGAAGATGGTCCACTGTATAGGCATTCTAGCTTTTTGGTTGAAACAACAAAGTGGCCATCTTTGTCATCGAACCTTGCTTAGTTCATGGTCTAAGACCGCGCAAAGATATGCAAGGCATAGGATAGACTCGTGTTTGTGATTATATCAATGGTAAATATCCCTCACTATGTCTATCTTTATCAATAGGTTCTTATTGACAGTTCTAGCAAGCATATCAATATATGTCGGTGTTAACATATCCTCTTTCCATGTAGGTGGGATAGTTACATCAAGATTGTCTCATTACTCTCTACCCATGTTCTATACTACCAGAGAACACTAGCCATAACTTTATGCGACTTCAACCGATTCTGTCCAAAGTACTTGAATAGGCTTGCCAAAGCTCCCCACTTATATCTCCTGTGAATGTGATCTGGTCAGATGAATGGCCATGATGTATACAGTATTATGAGGATGGTTCCAATGAGAGTGTCTTTGGTCATGGGACGCAACTACCCTGGTGTTCTCCTGTGTAGCGCTATCCCAATGTTGGTGTCAGAGGGGAGTGTTAGCTTGACACACTTCAACTCAGAACCCTAGGTAGGGTAACTATCAGTCTTTATTCACTAAGGGAAGACTAAGCCTTCCAGTATGCCTAACAGCCGCCTTCCGTCTGCATTAGATGAGAGCTGGCAAGAGTTACCCCAAAGCACAGAAGGACTCAAGAAATCCCAAAGAGAGCTTGCTATATCCCAGTTGTGAGTATGAACCTGAAACCTTTATACATGTGATAGCTGATTGCCTTGCTCTGACAAGTGCCTGAGTTGGGTAACCTGACCAGATCATTGATATTTAGCTGGAGTCTAAGATTTGGGCTGAGAATAAGAAAGGATGAGATTTGATGAAATGTTTGGTTTCTTTTATTTCATTGAATAAGTTAAATTTTCTTAGTAATATAGAGGTTTTTCCTTTTATGAGAGTATTACAGATACAGTTCTGATTTTGTGAAGGGCAATGTTCAAGGAACACTGATAACAGGGAATTTCCACATTGATTTTATAATGTTTGGTACTTTTGTTTTTGTTTATGATATTATTTCTTTTGTTGTGTCTTGATTTAGGGTTTTGTTTGCCATGGGATATTTTCCGAATGTAGCGGTTGGACCTTAGGATGTGCTAGTCATGTTTGATACCTAAAATCATACCAAGGATTCAACAAAAAAAAAAATACTTTAAAATACTTTTTGCACCTGTGGCCTATGCTCACAATAAGTTGTCGTACCGTTCGCTGTATTTCTCGTGTTGATTACACGCCCTCCCTCCCCCCCCTAGCGCCTCGTCTCGCATCGTCGCCGCTCCTTGAAAGCATGGCATCCGTTTCTCCTATGCCTTCGTCTTCCCGTATGTATCACCCTCAATTATCTCCATTGAAAACATGTCTTGATTATGTCATAGACCGCTTGCCGACACTTTCGGCCTCTCAAGCCCTCTCAGCTTCTCAGGTCACCGGTTCAAGAATAAGCACGGGGTCAGAAGAGCTTGATCGGGCTATTGGCGGAGGTCTCTCGCGTGGAAAGATCACAGAGCTATGCGGACCTCCTGGCAGCGGAAAAACCACGGTTGGGTACATCTTCGACCCCCCCACTCTGCACTACCCACCACCATCAGGTCATTGTTCCCGTTGGCCTCGACTGAACGTAATTGCGTACGCCATGCTTTCAGGTTACAATCCGCCGCCAACGCCCTCCTCTCCGGGGACGGGAACCGAGTCGTTTGGATAGACACCTCCCACCCACTTCCCATATCCCGCTTGGGTGCTATACTCTCTCGCTCTGCCGATCCTCGAGAGCTCTTCCCAAACCTACAGACAATTCGAGCGCCTACGCTTGCCCATTTGCTTGCGTTAGTAGTACACTCCTTGCCCACGTTCCCGCCAGAACATACGAGTTTGGTAGTTATTGATAATGTGTCGACACCTTTCACCGCTGCGTTTCCCCCAGGGATGGAGGATGGGGGAGGGGGGGGAGGGAGGGGGAAGAAGGAGCCCGTGGGTGTGAGGCGATTTGCTATCATCGGGGATTTGATTTCTGCACTGGGGAAGCTGGCTGGGTCGAAGGGTGTTGCCGTGCGTTTTTTATCCACAACTTCACAAATCGTAGTGCTTAGGAGCTCACCGGGTCTAATGTTTTGCTTTCACATAGGTACTGTTATTAAACCAAATGACAACAAAGGTTATACCCGGAGCCGGGGCGATGCTCACGCCCTCTATTAGTGAGTACATCCCTCCCACTATTCTCCCCCCCTACGATTCACCATAGCACATTATTATAACACCAACAGCAGGCTCACCCGCGTGGATAACATCACTGAACTCCCGTTTATTGATTCACTACAACAAGACTTCCCCGTCACTCCTCGCAAACCCTGACGATACCCCAACCTCTCGGATCCGTTATGTGACGATCCTGAAAGCTGATGGGGTGTTGCACGCCCCCGATTCGTCACCCCCAGTGGTGCTTTTACAAATTCAAGAGACTGGTGTGGGTGATATCGAGCTTGTGTCCGAAGTATCGCTTGCGGCGGCAGAGGTTAAGGCGTACGGGCCTGGGAGGAAGAAACGAAAGAGGGGGCCCGAGGCGGGGCTTATTCTAACTAGCGATGAGGAGGGTGGCGAGTCAGAGGAGGATGAGTGGGAGGAGGGAGTAGAGGATGGTATGGGCGCAACAATCAATTGCTCTGCACTGGATTTCGCAAACTAATCAGGGGTCTACTAAAACTGGCGTTAATAGTGCACAAGAGGCCGTGAATTGATATCTGAAGGGGCAATTGGCGATTGCCCACACCCGCACCTGTGTTGGGTTTACCTCTGGCACACTGCGGTTCTCATAGCTGTAGATATGTATTGCATAGCACAAGTAATAATGCCATAATTAAATCCGTGTGGTTACATTGATTATCACTCGCGAACCCCTTCCGCTGCTTGGGGTAGGTAAAAAACAGTCAGCCGAGTCGTCCGACCCAAACAGCGAATACAGGCATTAACAATTATGGACAGTCAAAGTTCTATTCATCCCCTCGTCGGATACTCTTGCTCTCCCGGGCGTGCTTATCAGAACGTCGCGAGGGGAACTATTGGCTATATTTACGCACAGAGCTCCACCAACGAGGTTTTCCTTGCACGATCCTGTACAAAGTTAAGTTGCACGATTGTCTATTTAGCGGATTGGGTTGGAATATCGTGGGCGGGCCCGTGGTTGGGTCAATTCCCCACACTCTCAGCAATATGGATTTGATGCCGATATGCAGCGATCAGCGTTGGATATTGTGGTAGTGAAGGAGGGTAGAGAGGGAGAGGAGGCGGTAATGGCATACGAAAACTTAGTGAAACGTGTTCCCCGTCTATAACTCTCCAACATGAATCTCGACATGCTACAGGATTCTATGCATGATAAAATACTTTTCCTTGATAGGCGGCAGCTAGCTGCTTCGCTTCTAGGAGATAGTTGTGTTTTTCAAAATTGTGGAATGAGGCCCCTTATGAACAGCCCCTAATGTTGGTCCTTCCATCTCGAATATCACCCATTATTGGCCGCCCTATGAATTGTGTAGCATCCCGATGCCCCCGGAGATGAATAGACTAGGAACCTACTAAACCTTCAGAACACCGAGAGCTGAGACGGAGGTAAGTTACCAAATGAGATGACCCGCCCGGAAGGGGGTTGTAACTGTTGTACCCGAGGGATCAGTGGGGATTGGTGTTGGATGTTGGATGCCGTTCATCAGGTATCACTCGTCCTATTTTTAAAGAGCAGATGGGGTCATGGGAATTAGGGGCGGGGCAGGGGGATGATAGGTTATATAGCCTCGTAAGATTCTCTCTAGGAACCGCCCTGCTTGGTATAGAGGGACTATGGTTAGGGTATGGGGATTGATGGAATCTCCATTAATTGGACGACGGGCGGAGAGAAAATAGCTGGATGGATATACGTGCCGGCGGATGCTCCGCCTTCTGCACCACTTGGCTATTGGTATTTCTGGGTGGATACCTAGGAGAAGCCATTCATCGAAGGGATGCGGGAGTCAACTTGGCCTCGGGGTTTAGGCCTAGCTATAGCGTGGGTTGTTCGAGTTTCAATAAGGGCATGAAGAAGATATCGGCGGTCCTAATCTAAGCCGTTGATCCCAGTCGCAGCGTTTAGGCCACGGAGCTGAAAGTGCCATGATTTTATGCTGAAATATTTGAGTTCTGGTTGAGTACATTGGTGCTGAAGGGCACACTTCATCAATCCAGATTACAGAAGTTTCCTTTGATTGGAGCACATTGTGGGTAGTCAAATCTTCATGGCTTTGAAATGAGTCAAAGAGCAGCTTCTACACATGGGGATTTCCACTTTGTGTTGAAGATGGTGCTGCTGCTGGCCATACTCTCTTGATACTTCCTTTGTTGTTTAGCTAGCTTCCGGGAGAGCGCTTGTTTGTCTTCAAAAATGCGCTGAGGAGTCAGGCATATAGATACAGCTCTGGGCGTGTGTTTAGACGATCGGGAAAGCATTTCCTATGTAGGAATGTCGCGATCGGACAGGAAACGGATAGGATTTAAGGACGGCCGGAAAGGAAGGGAAAAAGAGCGGAGGTTGTGAGAAGTAGTGTTTGTTTTCCTTTTGTTAGCCTAGCAGAGCTCACATGGGGAAGGGAAGGCTCACATGGACTAGCATGGAGGATAGGGTGCTATTGTTGATATATACTCCTGTCTGTGCCAGTGAGTTAGACTGAGATAGAGAGCGCCGTGGAGTTGTTGAGCGTGAGCCTGTGGTTGCTAGTGAAAAGATGTTTCACAGAACTTGAGTCTGGAATCTTTTTTGGTGTGAGTTGCTTGGCATTCGTTTCGTTTCACCGCCCATCACTCGTCGTTCAATCCTATCGCCGCCGTTGAAGTTTGATACTTTGTTATAGTGGAAGTGCGGGGGAAGCCCGAGACACGCGTGGATGGATGGGCGGAGATAGCTGCGTTGATCAGTTGGAAGGCTTAAGGCGAGCTCATTGCTCGAGTACATCTTGTGTATATTCACCCCACTCGGCCCGCGAGGATCGGGCTCGGGTGGGGATGGGGAAACAGATGAACATCTACTGACTATGTGGTCTTCTCTTCCAAATTCCGATTTAGTTCGTTCACCTTCCCGGGATGCAAATTAGGCAGATTGAGGGGTTTCATGGGTGGGCAGGTTTGGGTCACAACGATACTTCACTAGAGGGTAGTCGCATTGAGCAAGTTCTTGAAGGGATAGTTGAGGGAGGGCGAGTGCGGCACGTTTTGCTAATGGGGAATATGGAGGATATCTTAAGGTTGTGCGAAGCTCTGGGATGCAGCCTGTAGGGCAGGGAAAGGAGAGGCGTGTGATACCAATGGAAGATAGACAGGAGAGGGTTCTGAGTCCAGTGCTTCTGGAGTGGGGAGTGATTAGAAATAGTGAATATTAGGCCGGGGTGAGTGTTGTACAAGTGAGTTTGCGGATGACACTCAGCAGCTACTTCTTTCTGCCTCCTGCAGCATATTATATATGACCTCTGTCTGTCCCATTTTTAATATATTGACCTGCCACCTTGTAGATACCACCACCCCCACAATTTATCGTGCTTCTCATAGAGAAAGTTAGGGAGATAGGTGTCTCTAGAAGGGGAGATGAGGTTATGTAGGTGCGGGATATGAGGCAGCTGGTATAGCTGGATAAAGGCTCAATGTGGGGTTGCTTAATAAGGAGTGTGCGCACACATAAGTAAGTGAATGGGTGAATAGAAGGATGGGCAAAGGAGTGAACGAGTGAGAGAGTGAGAGAACAATAGAACAATCAAATAAATTAAATAGTAGAAATAGAAATAATAATAGCAAGTAGTTTTTATAAGCTTCTCTTGCATCCAAAACCTTAGCTACCCTATGAGGTATTAATTGCTAAAACTTCTCAAAAAACTCCTTAAGACTTGTATTCTGAACAAAGAGTAATACATGTGCAAGCAGCTTCTTGACAGCTTCTTTTTCTCCTAGAGGATCACCAACCCAGGAATACTAATACTATAATTACTTTTTGAGCTTAACCTATATATGCTCAGATAGCTGGAATCTCAGAGTTGTTAGAGTATCATAGTTGGTTTGGGGTATGACTGGTTTAGGATCATGACTGCCACTTGGCAGTTTTTTCGGTATGTGAGTTTTTCCCATTATATGAGTTTTTTTTGTATATTTCTGTACTCTCTCCTATATCTAGTCTGAGCTAGTAGTAGAGAGCTTCCTGTATTGTTCATTGAATATCCTCATCATTATCATCATATTCTAGAAACACTACTTACATGATTTTCCCTATGCTTAGTGCCATTACCTATGCTACACCAGTAATTATTGGGATTTGAGGGAGGTTCCACCAGAGTGTTGCAATCATGCTCAATACGATTCAAATTGGGGAAATAGGGGGAGTTTTCCTTAACCTTAATATAATTTTTCTTAAATCAATCCATAACATAATAAGCAAGGTGACAGAGGTATTATCTTGTTGAAAAAGAAATATCTTGAATACTAAAGATAATCATTTGATTGATAACAGGAAAAAGATAGAATTTTAAAGGCCAAATATATCTAGTCTTATTGATACTTCAAGTAATCAGAACAAAAGGACATCTTCTCTTACCCCAAAAGGACTTCCAAACCATCAGAGATATTCCCATATGCTGTTTCTTTGAATGAATACAGTAAGGCAGTCACTTCTCACCAGGTGTGTAAAAACAGGATTCTTGTCTTAAATATTTGGATTTCTCTATACTGAATTCATTACTTGAAGTAACTCCTTCAAAGTCTGTTAGGTGGTAGTCCAAATGTAGATATCCTGGAGCTTCTATGTCCTTTAGTACAGCGTGAGACTCCTGATACTGAACAAATCCAGTGTCCTGCAAGATTCACTTGATATGTATTATCGTGTCATCAATCATCTTAGTTCTCACCTGGGGAGGTAGTCCTTACCAAGTAGTATCTTGTGGAAGATAAATATCTAAATTTGCTGGATAGAATGATATCCTTTGGAATGACACATTTGGGCTCCTTGGAAATTACATATTGTGGGCAGTTTGAATAGAGAAGTCTGAAGGTTGGGTATATAATCCAGGAGTTCAAGCCTTGAGAGTATGATAAATACAGGCCATAGTAAGGCATATCAGGATGTCGTTAAAATGATTATGGAATGTTTTACTACTGCTTCAGCGCATTTTCCAATGTGTGAACAACTTCTGGTAGAAGAGTTTTGCTATTTCTGGGGCAGCAAAGTGGAACCCAAATTCATTTCTGGATTGATCCTTTGCTGGCGCAGCAGGGCAATATTAGAGTTAAACTAACCTCTTGTATGCTTTGGATGACATATAAACAGATTACATTCAATCAAATAGGTAATTTTCACCTTTACTTGAAGTAGTGGTTTACGAGCTAAGTCAAAAAGATTCTGAATGATGCTTCTGGTCTCAGAAACCAGGTGTGACCTGACACAAGATGTAACGACCCTACGATAGGTAGCTACAATAACTACCACGTTAGCCCAAATGGTATACCAAGAGGGAGCCGAAGGTGGTATGGTCTAGTATACTTTGTATACAAGAATGCTGATTCGCCTAAGGGCAAGGCCTAGGAAACAGTAGAGTAGCCAGGGGCACTTTATTAGGCAGGGTAACCTTTTGGGGGAACATTCGCATAAGGTCAAGAGAATTATGGGAATGTTACACAGATTGATGAGATGACTTTTGTGGTTGATTGGAGGACTTCCGAAGTGGTTAAAGGCATAAGAGGACAAAGTTACCCTACCTTGGGAATTTGGCCATTATGCCCATGGATCTAAGTTACCCTAGTGAAGTATCCAAGTTACCCTACCTTCACCGGCAAAGTCATCCTAGAACTTAGAGGTTGATTGCCTCACATTCTATGGGCTTTTAGATGTTCATAGGCACACACGCACCTGCGCGGGGAGGCCCCACGCCTGAGTAAGGGTGGCCCCAACATGCTATTGAACTTGGGCGGGTTTTGCTAACACGCCCCTCTGCCCCCAGCTTTGGGACGGCGCGTCATAGGCAGACGGCTGCATAGTTGCTCGTTTGCTAGTAAAAAGAGATCATGGGAGCGGCAGCTGTAACACCCTATACATCGTGGCCATCCATCCGACTGAATGTCTTTCGCAGGATATATAAGGTGAGCATGGGTAACCGCCAAAATGTGGGTCGCCCATATATGGTCTCTCCGGCACCTAGGAGTCAATCTTACCCTACGGGTAGTAGGGTAGTCTTCCTAGTGGTACTTGGGTAGTCCAAGGAGGCCAGGGTGCTTTCGGGACAAATACCTTAGTAACCAGCTGGGAGCTTCTCCCCTTGATTTGTAGCATTACTATGGGTTGTCAATGGACTCTAGAGGTATGAGTCTTATCACGGTAGAGTATGTCCTGAGAGGCTGGCTATGGGTAGCACCCACTTAGCCAACCATCGGCTACATCTCACCGGAGGAGCTTGTATCTCAATTTATCACATTAGACAATCACGTAGATTAAATGATGGACTGCATAGGTTGTATAGGCGAAACTCCCACTATGCCAGTGAGTCCACCACCTATGTATTGACTCCGGTTGTTGTCATAACAGTTAGCCACTGGTATGACTTTGATAGGAAGAGTTTTTCTACCTGTGGTTATATTGAAGATGCATTGCAGAAACGCATATTCTATTGACGGAGTTAAGTGTACCTGAGTTGGTCCGATCCTTCCGGAAGGATAATTCCTGATAGAGGGTAGAACTTGGACAAGGCCTGAGCAGGACAGGGTACTCACACAAGGTCAGAGTAGTGGTGAATGTCAAAGGCTTTAATCTGATATCTTACTTAAGTTTAAGCGTTTGGCATCCTACTTCGACAACCAACTTTTACTCGAGAGAACTAAATTGAGTGAAGCTTCGAGCTTAACTATATTAAGTTTTACCGTTTGATTCTTTTTGCATTTTTACCTCATCTTTATCTTCTACTTTGAGTATTTGGTGAGGTCATAACCTTAGAGTTCACCTCTCTATAGGGTGCCCCCGTTACACAGGCTGCCTGACTTTCAACTAAACAAATCAAGTAGGCTATGCTAAGTCTCAAATTAGATGTTCTCTCTTAATTAGAAGAGTTACAAAACTCATTGCCACCTTTCTCATCTCTATATTTCTCCAACCTAACTTGGTCGCTACCTTTACCTAATAGCTCTTCCGAAGGGTATTATTTTCACCTGGGTTCATAAAGAGGCATCAGGAAAAGTACTAATTTGATCCCTATACCTCATGAGATATAGGAGGTATAGGGGGCCAAATTATAAAACTGTGAATGACATACAAAGTGATAACGATAGAAGAAGCCATGTATTGGTAAGGAGTAAACAGTATTATTAGTATGGTCACAGTGGTGTGGCTGTACAAGCTAAGCGAGATGATCAGAGTCTCATTTGGGACTTCAGGAAGTACTTAGGTGGTGCTGGGGCTATTTCAGATGCAACAGGGAGATAGAGTCCTTAATTGAAGAATACCGGAAAACACCTGAAATACAGGATAATTTCTCCCAGCTCTCCAGAGAGCCTTCTGACACCCCAAATATCCTATAGCTCACCACCAGGTTTCAGGTCACACTTTAGTCCTGATTGCCTATTCAGGCTAGTAAACTAATATTCAAGTATTTGATAATTGTTTTAATTTTTATATCTTCATTTACCGGTAAACTAGCTACTACTATACTATATACAGAAAAGAGAGAAAGAAAAGCCTAGAAAGAGCGCAAATGGGATGTTTAAAGGGTCTGGAAAATGCCCTGGAGGAGGGGAGACTAACTGTGGTATTTGCCTAGCTATAGCATGCCTGTAGCCTAGGGTAACCTACAGGATTGTCAGAGGTTTAAAATTCTGCCCAAGTGGAAAAGTGTAAAGAAGGGACCTTGCAAAGGGTGCAAATAGGATGTTTAAGGGCCTGAATGAAGGCACTTGATGAGGGGAACCTAATGGTGGTATCTGCTTAGCGATAGCATTCCTGTAGCCTAAGATAACCTGCATGATTGTCAGATGTGCAAAATTCCACCCAAGTGTAAAACTGTGAAGAAGGAACATTGAAAATGGTATAAATAGGACATTTATCAGCTCAAATGGATGCTCTCGATGAGGGGAACCTAACGGTAGTAACCCCATCTTGATGGGAAATCTGTAGCCTGAGCTGTCGTGTAGAATACTTGTATTGGCCCTTAATGTCATCTTTAGAGATAGAACTCATCCATGAATGCCTGTGAAATGTGTTCTAAGTATTTCAGAAGGCCCAATCATCTCACGTCACTCAGACTTGCTTTTGTGTAAAGTAAATAAAGTATTGACAGTTGAGAAGGTGGAGAGTAGGTTGAACAAAAGGTAAAAATGACCTTTCAGAAGTGCAAATGTGCCAGGTAATGGGTGGTGTGTTCCAAAATCTGGCACTAGTTAGAACATAAGTGAGCCTTCCAGAGTTCCATTTGCACCTCACAGAGTCCTATTGGGTCTCTGCTGAGTCTTTTCTAACTAGGATGATAGCATTTTGTGAAAAGGTCAGAGCAAAAATGTTTAAATAAGATTTAGGAAGGGGTTAAAAAATCTGAGGACTGCTTCGAACATAAACGAGCCTCTTAAAGTCTCATTTGCACCTCACAGAGTCCTATTGGGTCTTTGTCAAAATCTTTCTAACTAGTATGGCAGCTAGTTGTGAAAAGGTCTGAGCAAAAAAGTAAATTTGATTTAAGTAGGGGCTAAAAATCTTGAGATTCAGGTATTCCCACACCTCATAGTGCTTAGAGTCTCATTGGGGACTTCAGGGGGCAACAGAGCATAACGGAAAGACTCAGGTGTAGAGAGCCTATAGCAGAACAACACCTAGGCTGGAATGGTCTTACTAGAGGCCCTTGCGACTCCAGTCAGCTTGGGATCCCCCACCAATTCCTCTTGCACAATTTGATAAGCACTATACTTCATAAGCTTACCATGTATATTTTAATATTACCAGTTGGCTGCTGGCTTTTGTGGTAGTGGTAGATGCCTCTGGGCGTCCCCTGGTGGCTCAGTCAATACCTAATGCCTGATAATATATGAGAGGCATAGGTCTTGGTGGTAATACCAGCTGCCATGAGGATTATAGTATGATATACAGGTGGCAAAATATGTTTTTGCTAATTGTTAGGCGGGAGCCTATCTCAAAGTCCTGCGAGATAACTCAGGCCGATAATCTTAATTGTTGACAGAGATTATTTAGGAAGGGTCAATGTCTAAAGTAGAGGTCGGTAAAGTGATAAAAGATTTCTAGCGTAAACGTTTTATATTGATAAGATATCTTCTCCGTTGCTTGATAATGTTCAAATAGCTCGGGAGGAACCTCTATATTTATATGCTGTGTCTGGGTGGTCGCGGGCTACATCTAGTTCTCATACTAACTAAGTACCTGCTAACAACTCCAGCTTTGTTCTGAAAGTGCGAATACCATTTGACCCTGACAATTCTGTTATCTCACTCGACTACCGAATCGTAACACCATGAATTTTCCTGACGGTGCTCCCACACATTAGTCCATTGGTTACGATCCATCTTCGTCGGCATGGAGTCTTGCTTACCATTACATACGCAGAATGGTCTTTATGATTGAACCAACAAAGGGGCCAGCTTTGTTATCGAACCTCTCAGCATTGCAGATGTGTTCTGCACTCGACAGCTGCGAGGCATAAGACAGACTTGTCCCAACAATCGCACCAATGGCCATTATCTCTTCATAGTCATATCGTTATCATATGGTTCCGTCAGTATCCGAGAATACTAGTGACGTATGTGAGTGTGGGTATGCTTGATCTCTCAAACTACCTCATCCAACAACACCAGTCAGTTCTGCAACTTTCTTCGCGAGAGCGTGGAGTATAGAATGTGTTGCTTAACCATTGTCTGTAAACCGTCCCGTTACTTAGTGACTACCTTCGCAACTGTTGTCTTTAGCGCTCAGGACCCTTATGCGACCTCGACCGAATTGGCTCGAACCACTTGCATAAGCTCGCCAAAGGTCTTCCCTCATATATCCTGCGAACGGGATCCGGTCGGAGGGACGGCCGCAAAGTGTATGAGGTTACAAGGAGGGCTCCAATGACCATGTCTTTGGTGAGAGGACACGACTATGTCGGTGTCTGCCGATTTAGCGCCGTCCCAACGCTGGTGCGGGTGGGGGATGTTGGCTTGTCTTTTTGAACTCAGAATCCTAAGGTAGGGTAACTATAGGTCTTTATTCACCAAAGGAAGACTAGGCCTTCCGGTATGCCTAACACTAATGCAGTCACCTCACTATCGGTGAGAAGCAATTCCTTACAGGGTGATGAATGGATAGTCTTTAAGAATACTGCAAATATGGTAGGTATCACATATTCTTTGTTTATCCATGAGCAAAAAATATTTTCCCTCATGTATATCATACTATAATTCATGTGGCAGCTGGTATTACCATAAAGCCCTATCTCTTGCATGTCTAATATGGTATAAGGTGTTGACTAAGCCACCAGGGGAGAACCAGAGGCGCCTACCACTAGAACTAAAGCCAGCAGCTAACCGGTAATATTAAAATATACATGGTAAGCTGCTAAAGTATAGTGCTTATCAAATTGTTCAAGAGGTCTTGCAGGTGGTTTCAGAGCTGATTGGAGTCCCAAGGGGCCTCCGGAAAGAGAATTCCACCCTGGGGCTTGTTCTGCTATAGGCTCGCTACTTCTTAGTTGTTCCGGTATGGACTCACTACTCCTGAGTTTTTCTGTTATTGTCGTTTACCCCCTGAAGTTCCCAATGAGACTCTGAGCACTATGAGGTGTGGGAATACCTGAGTGCCAAAACCTTTAGCCCCCACTTGAATCACATTTTACATTTGTGTTCAGACCTTTTCACAACTAGCTGCCATACTACTTAGAAAAAATGTAACAAAGACCCAATAGGACTCTGGGAGGTGCAAATGAGACTTTAGGAGGCTCGCTTCTGTTCTAAGTCATGCAGAGATTTTTTAGCCCCTACTTAAATCATATTTTATATTTTTGCTCAGACCTTTTCACAACTAGCTGTCACTGTAGTTAGGATAAACTTGGAAGAGAGCCAATATGACTCTGGGAGGTGCAAATGGGAGTCTAGAAGGCTCGCTTATGATCTAAGTAGTGGTGAGATTTTGAAACACACGACCTATTCACTGGCCTATTTGCACTTCTGAAAGGTCCTTTTCATCTTTTGTTCAACCAACTCTCCACCTTCTCCACTGTCAATACTTTATTACTTTACACAAACGTGAGTCAGAGTGATCTGAGATGATTGGGCCTTCAGAAAGACTTAGAACACATTTCACCAGCATTCATGGATGAGTTCCCTCTCTAAAGATGACATTAAAGGCTGATACTAGTATTCTACACGACAGCTCAGGCTACAGATGTCCAATTAAGATGGGGTTACTATCTTTTATTCCTCTAATTGAGAGCATTCATTTGAGGCATTAAATGTCCTACTTGCACCATTTTCAAGGTCACATCTTCACACTTTGACACTTGGGTGGAATTTTGAACCTCTGACAATGATGCAGATTATCTGAGGCTACAGGCATGCTATCGCTAAGCGGATACCACCTTTAGATTCCCCTTATCAGGAGCATTCATTTGGGCCATTAAATGTTCCACTTGCACAGTTTGCATGGTCCCTTCTTCACAAGTTTACACTTGGCCGAATTTTAAACATCTGACTATCTCAGGATATTACATAGGCTACAGGAATGCTATTCTTAAGCGGATCCCAGTGTTAGATTCCCCACATCGAGGGCAGTCATTTGTGCCATTAAACATTCTATTTGCACCATTTTCAAGGTCTCTTCTTCACACTTTTGCACTGGGGCAGAATTTTGAACATCTGACCATCTGCACAGATTACTGAGACTACAGGCATGCTATCGCGAGGCTGATAGCACAGTTAAATTCCCCCCATCGAGAGCATTTATCTGGGCTACTAAAAGTCTAATGTGCACAATTTTCAAGGTCTCTTCTTGACACTTTTACCCTTGGGCAGAATTTTGAACCTCTGACAATCCTGCAGGGTCTCATAGGCTACAGGCATGGTATGGCTAAGGGAATACCATAGTTAGATTTCCCTCCTCCAGGGCATTCTCTCGAGCCTTTAAATGTCCATTTTGCGCCGTTTCCAGGCTTTTCTTTCAGTCTTTTCTGTATATATTATAGTAGTAGCTAGTTTACCAGTAAATAAACATAAATAAATTAAAACGATTATCAAATACTTGAATAGTGGTTTACTAGCATGAATAGGCAATTTAAACTGGACAGGAACCTGAAACCTGCAGGGGACCTAGAGGATATTTGGCCTGTCAGAAGGCTCTCTGGAGCTCATTGAACAATTATCCGATATTTCAGGTATTATTACAGTATTCTTTCATTATAGACTCTTTCTCCCTGTGGCATCTGACAAAGCCCTAGCGCCCCTGGAGATCTTCTTGGAGTCTCAAATAAGACTCTGAGCATCTCGCTTAGCTTGTACAACCACCCCACCATGACTATACTAATAATACTATTTACTCCTGACCATTACATGACTTCTTCTATCCTTATTACACTCTACATCACTGGCAGTTATATAATTTGGCCCCTTATAGCCCCTATACCTCATGAGGTATAGGGATCAAATTTGTACTCTTGCTGATACTTAAACAAGCCAAGGTGACAACTGACCTTGTCAAGAGACACGTTTTCCAATAGTAATCTTCTTGTCCACAGTGTGAGCACTGGTTCAACAGTCTATGTTTGTTTCATGGAGTTTGAGGTTTGTCACTATAACGGGGCACCCGTGTAACGACCCTACGATAGGTAGCTACAATAACTACCACCTTAGCCCAAATGGTATACCAAGAGGTAGTCAAAGGTGGTATGGTCTAGTATACGTAGTATGCAAGAATGCCAGTTCACCTAAGAGCAAGGCCTAGGGAACAGTAGAGTGACCTTAGGCATTCTATTAGGCAGGGTAACCTTTTGGGAGAACATTCACATAAGGTCAAGAGAATTATGGGAATGTTACACGGACCTCCGAGACGACTTTTGTGGTCGACTGGAGGACTTCCGAAGTGGTTAATGCAATAAGAGGGCAAAGTTACCCTACTGAGAGTCCAAGTTACCCTACCTTCACCGGCAAAGTCATCCTAGAACTTAGAGGTTGCTTGCCTCACATTCTATGGGCTCTTAGATGTTGTTGGGCGCACACGCATCTGCGCGGGAATGCCCCACACCTGCTTGAGAGTGGCCCGAACATACTAGTGAACTTGGGCGGGTTTTGCTAACACCCCCCTCTGGCCCCAGCCTTGGGGCTGGGCGTCATAGGCAGACGGCTGTCTAGTTGCTCGTCTGCTAGTTAAAAGAGGTCATTGGAGCAGCTGCCGTAACACCATATAAGTCGTCGCCGTCTGTCCGACTGAATGTCGTTCACAGGATATAAAGGGGAGTATAGGTAACCGCCAAAATGGAAGAGAGCAGGCTGCGCTCCCGGCCCCCACTTCCCCAATCTCCCGGGTGCCTCGTCCCCCAGGGAGATGAACCCAGCCCTGCTGGACCACTTTTTTCCGCCCCGCCCCTGCGCTCCCCTCCCTTTGATCCTCCTCCCCTACGGTGACTGCCCTGAGCTCACCGAGGAGGATATCTCCCTCTCTCTCCTCAGGTGTTCTCCCTCCTCGGCCCCCGGGCCCGATAGCATCCCCTACTCATTTTGGAAGTCGGTCCACCGTGTCTCCCCAGGCATTTTGGTGTCCCTCCTCGCCCCCCTTCTCCGTTTCGCCCGCCACACCTCCTCCCTGAAGAAAGCTAATGGGGTCGTCCTTGACAAACCTGGCAAACAGTCCTACAGCTCCCCTGCTGCCTTTAGAATTATTGTCCTCCTCCAGACTGTCTCAAAGATCCTGGAAAGAATAGTCGCCTCCTGCCTCGCCCCCATCGCCAGGAACACCGGCCTCCTTCACCGAAACCAGTGCGGGTCGCTCCCCTCTCTATCCTCGTTTGACGCCTGCTCCGCTCTCACCGACACTGTCCGTTCCCTCCAGCGCCTAGGTCGCAAGGTCTCCTCACTCTTGCTCGATATCAAGGGTGGGTTTGACCATGTCAACTCCAAGATCCTCTGCTCCGACCTCCGACGCAAAGGGGTCAACCACTACCTGGTGGCCTGGGTCAGGTCCTTCCTGTCCGACCGCTCCTGCCGTTTGCTTTTTCAGGGTTCGCCCCGCTCTTTTTCCCGTCTCAGTTGGTACCCCTCAGGGCTCTCCAGTCTCTCCCCTGCTGTTCGTTATCTACCTCTCACCCCTCCATATCCCGGTTCCAAAAGGTTTGGTCCTCTCATACGTGGATGATTTCTCTGTCACTACGTCCTCCCCCTCCTATCGCTCTAACTCCAGGACCCTGCAGAGTGTCTTCGGACGATTGAGGGCAGTCGCCCATGCGAGGCGTGTCGACTTCTCTGTTCCCAAGACGGAGCTTATACACTGGCGTACCCCGGTGCAAAGGGACCCCCCCTCTGCCCACAGGCCTCCCCCAGTGGCTCTTGACGGCCAACTCTTTCACCCCTCCCCTGAACTCAGATGGCTAGGGTACTGGTGCGTCCCCAACCTCGCCTCCTCCGCCCACTTCTCCCGCCGGCTCGCCCTTTCCCAGGCGGCCTTTGCTACGATTAGACGTCTCTCCTCCTATGGTTCGGGGGTTTCCCCCCACCTCTGTCACCGCCTCGCTTTCTCCCTCCTCTTTCCTATCCTCTCCTATGGTGGGGATCTTTTCGTTCCCTCCAAAGGCCTCCTCTCCAAGATGGAAGTCCATTGGAGACAGGTCCAACGCTGGGTTTCGAACAGCTTCCTGGCCACACCCACGCCAATGCTTTCTGCCGAGGCCTGCCTGCCCCCCCTGTCTGTCCTGCTTTCCCACAAGAGGCGCATGGCCACCCTTCGGCTAGTGTGCTCCCCTCCTCAGATTAATCCTGCATCCGCCCACCTGTGCAGGTCCTTCCCCTCCCTCCTCAGGTTTGGTGCCCCCGATTCCCATCGTTCCCTTTGTACCCGACTTGACCCCAACGATATGCCACACAATTGGAAAACACCATGCGCCTCTCCCCCGATCAGGACCCACCTACCTGTGGATGCCATGGCCCACCTTACCCTTCCCCACCTCTAGGGCCTCTCATTCACCCCTCTTATAAACTCTTCACTCCTCCCGGACCTCCATCCTCTTCCTCCTGACAGTGTCATGAGAGCCGCTTACTCCTCCCTTAAGGCCAAGGCCCGTCTCCTCATCCTCGATTCCTGACGCCTGGATCATCCTCCCCCACCGTACTACTCCTTCCCCCTTTCACTCACTCCTCACCCTTTTATGGGGCTAGGGAAATTCATGGCCGGCCGGATTCATCAGATGAGGGCCCAGAAAGGTTACCTTGCCGCCCACCCCTCCTGGTCGTCCCCTGACGTCTCCCGCCTCTGTCCTCTCTGTGGCGAAGAACAAGAAACTTTCAGCCACGCCATAGTGCGCTGCTCAGCGAAAGCTGCAGCCAGGTCGCGCCACCTCTAAGGCTTGACCTCAGTCAGTCCTGACGCTCCTCTTTGGTCCTCTGTCTCCCTCCTCTCCTCCCTCGCTGCCTACATCAAGGCTACTGCTACGAACTACCCGCCGGACATGTTCCCCTCTTTGCTACTTTCACCGGACTCGATGGTCTTCCCCTCCCCTCCTGCCTCCCCCCTTCCTAGGGGTCTCCTCTCCTCTGCTCCAGCTCGTCCCGTTTAGGTTTTCTACTGCAGTGGACGTTAGTTTTCTCTCCTTCAGTAGCGAGTTAGTTGTTTAGCTAGTATCGTGTTAGTACTTTCCTATGTCAACAGTATGTTGGTGCGGCGTCGAATACTTGACGCATTTGGTGACGATAGTGTGGTTTTTCTTATGTTACGAGTTTTTTGGGATTAAAGTTTTGTTTACGCCATAGCTAGCCCTGCATGCGAGTTCATGTACCTTTCTTTTTCTCTTTTTCTTTTAGCATCATTTTAGTATTGTTTAAGGTACAAACTCCCGTATGCAGATCGCGCGAACACAGGAAAAAGCTCCACCTACAGTCCATCCCGCACCCCTTGTGGTAAAACCCTCTGACCCTGCCCGGCACCAAAGCGCCCGTTACTATGAGTAGAAACTACAGAAGAGCGTACAGGCCTGAATCCAACGAACGAAAAAACCTCCGTAGACGTGTAGCCCATAAGAAAACTGCCCACCCCAACAGTGAACAACCAAGGAAAGTACAGAAAGCTCAACAAACTCAAGGAAGAAAAATCCCAGCCCAATGGTCTCACACTAAGAGGTAAATATATATATACCTGGGGCTCTTACGTCCCGGACCCAAGGGCAGACAAGACCACCAAGAGAAAGATCGGTAACCGAAACCAACACAAATGGAAGTGTGTGGCAGGGCGAAGCAGCGACCGTAGGCCCACCAGAAACGAAACCAGGAGGGAGTGCATGTCACCCGGAGGCAACAGAGGCGGCAGGCATGAAACCCCTACCCCAAACTCAGGCAAAAGCCACGCACGCAGCCATGACAAGCACTCAAGCCCAGAGATCAGAAGGGAACAGAGGCCCAGGGTGTAGAAGCAGTAGGGTGCCAGCCAGAGAGCGAAGCAGTAGGGTGCCAGCCGATCCGACCGTGAGAAGAAGAGGAGAAGGAGGTGTAGACCCAACTCTATGCCATGGAAACTATCGGTAACCGCGTTCGTGACTGACTCGGCAGCCTCTCAAAGAGAAGAGAGAACAGAGAAATCGACGGTGGCCTGTTGAATGTTTTCGCTTACTGCAAACCGTATTCCCGGCCGTCTGGAACATGGGCGTTGAGGAGAGTGTTGCCGACCGTGCAGATACTCTAAGCGAGGTAGAGCAAAAGCGGGGCAGGGAGAGGAAACATCTTCAAAAGAAGACGAAATCCATCAACGCAGAGTGAAGAAAGCCCAAAGGGATAAACCTAAGGGCAGGAGAAGATAAGGCGAGATGCACTCCACCCCCTAGGGCGAACCCATAGCGGGGGGTGGAGTTGGCAAAAGTGGTGATAATCTCGTGGTGTTGAGATTTCAATCGCCGGGTGTGTAGAGGAGACGGAGGATGGAGTTCTTGTACCTTAACATTGAATACATGATATAAATAAAAAACAAAAAAAGAGAAAAGAAAAAAAAGTAACCGCCAAAATGGAGGTCGCCCATATATGGTCTCTCGGGCACCTAGGAGTCTATTCTAGCCCACGGATAGTAGGGTAGTCTTCCTAGTGGTACTAAGGTAGTCTCAGAAGGCCAGGGTGCTTTCGAGACAAAATACCTTAGTAACCAGCCCGGACCTTCTCCCCTTGATTTGTAGCATTACTATGGCTTGTTATTGGACTCTAGAGGTATGAGTCGTATCACGGTAGAGTATGTCCTGAGAGGCTGGCTATGGGTTGCGCCCACTTAGCCAACCATCGGCTACATCTCACCGGGCGAGCTTGCATGTCAATTTATCACATTGGATAGTCAAGTAGATTAAATGATGGACGGCATAGCTTGTATAGACGAAACTACCACTGGGCCAGTGAGTCCACGACCTAGGTATTGACTCCGGTTGTCATAACAGTTAGCCACAGGTATGACTTCGATACGAAGAGTTTTTTCGACCAGCAGTTGTATTGGAGATGCATTGCAGAAACTCATATCCTATTGACCGAGTTGAGTGTACCCGAGTTGGTCCGACACCTCCTGCAGGATATATCTTGATGGAGGGCAGACATCGTACAGGTTCTGACCAGGACAGGGTACTCGCACAAGGTCGGAGTCGTGGTGAATGTCAAAGACTTAAATCTGATATCTACCTAAGTTTATGCGTTTGGCAATCTACTTCGATAACCAACTTTTCCTCGAGAGAACTAATTGAGTAAACCTTCGAGCTTAACGATATTAAGTTTAACCTTTTTTATTCTTCGTGAAATTTTTACTCTATCTTTATCTTCTACTTTGAGTTTTGGTACGGTGGCAACCTTAGAGTTTACCTCTCCATAGAGTGCCCCCGTTACAACCCGATAGAGAGGTCAACTCTAAGGTTGCCCCCACACCAAACACTTAAAGTAGAAGATAAAGATGAGCTCAAACAATTCAAGTGATTCAAAACGGTAAAACTTAATATTGTTAAGTTGACAGCTTCATTCAATAATTTCTCTTGCGGAAAGTTGGTTATCGAAGTAGAATGCCAAACGCTTAAACTTAACTAGATATCAGATTTAAGCCTTTGACATTTCCCACTACTCCGTCCTTGTGCGAGTACCCTGTCCTGCACAGGGCTTGTCCAAGGTCTACCCTCCATCAGGAATTATCCTGCGGGAAGTATCAGACCAACTCAGGTAGGCTTAACTCTGTCAATAGGATATGAGTTTCTGCAATACATCTCCAATACAATGGCAGGTGGAAAAACTCTTTCTATCGAAGTCATGCCACTAGCTAACTGTTATGACAACAACTGGAATCAATACCTAGGTGGTGGACTCACAGGCTCTGGGGTAGCTTCGTCTATACAAGCTATGCTATCAATTATTTAATCTACTCGACTACTGAATGTGATAATCTGACATTCAAGCTCTTCACGTGAGATGTAACTGATGGTTGCCTTAATGGGAGCTACCAATAGCCAACCTTTCAGGACACCCTCTACTATGATACGACTTTTACCTTGAGAGTCCACGGACAACCCATGGTAATGCTACACATCAAGAGGAGAAGGTTCTGGCTGGCTACTAAGGTAATTGTCCGAAAGCAACCTGCCCTCCTGGGACTACAAAATTACCTCTAGAAAGACTACCTGACTACCTGTTGACCAAGATAGACTCCTCAGTGCCGGAGGGACCATTTATGTGAAACCCCATATTTGGTGGTTACCCATAGTCCCCGTATATATCCTGTGAACTATATTTAGTTGCACAGATGGTGACGAAGTTTATGGTGTTATGGCAGCTGCTCCAATGACCTCTTTCTACTAGCAAACGAGCAACATTGCTGCTGTCTGCCTATGACCCTCCGTCCCAACGAGGAGGGCAGAAAAGGGTGTTAGCTAAACCCGCCAAAGTTTAATAGCAAGTTCGGGCCACCTTTTTTCATCTCCGTGCAGTTGCCTAAGCGTCCATCAACATCCAACAGCCTTTAGAATGTGAGGCAATTGACCTCTACGTTCTAGAATGACTTTGCCGGTGAAGGTAGGGTACCTTGGATACATCAGTAGGGTAACTGAGATCTATGGGCATAATGGCCAAATCTCTAAGGTGCGGTTAGCTTGCCCATTTATGCCATTAACCACTTTGGTAGTCCTGCTGTAGACATTGAACGTTATCTTGGTGACCCGTGTAACATTCCCATAGTTCTTTTGACTCTATGCCAACTTACTCTCGAAAGGTTACACAGCCTTATCGAGTACCCAAGGCTACTCAACTGTTCCCTAGGGCCTGCCCTTTGTTCACAACCTATTTGTATTAGATACTATACCTCCTCTGGTTACCACTTGGTAGACCATTTGGGATAAGGCGATAGTCATTGTAGCTACCTATCTTACGGTCATTACACTACTTTCCTCTTCTCTTGGTCTGTCCCCAGACCGTTAATGTCGTCTTTTAGTCCCAAGGTTTGGATTATATATAACCCGATAGTCTCTAGATTTAGCCGGATACCTCTACTGAAACTGTTGCAATGCTTCCATCGCGGTATCTTCTAACATCTTGAACTGTTCCCATGAATTCTCTTCTGGACCTTACCCTTCCCAAGCAACCATACACTGCACAAAGTGGTGGGGGAATTTTGACTTAGGATTCTCATACCATCGGCTATCAACCACTTCCGCAACAACATAGCTTGGCTTATTGTCCACTATGTCAGGTGTTGGTATTATCTTTTGAGGTCTGCCCATAGGATCCTCATCATAGGATTCTAACAAACTGACATGAAATACAGGATGGATGTCTCATCTTTCTAGCAGCTAAATCATATAGGCCCTAGAACCAACCTTGCATTTGACAACAAAGGGTCCAAACATCTTATGGACTAGTTTCTCCATAGCCCTTTTTGTATGGAGGTTCTTGTGGTTTAGCATAACTCTATCTGCTTTCTTAGCACTGCCCTTCATGACACCTTATAATGTGATCTATACTGGAGCAGGCTGTCTCTTTTGATCATGCCATTTCCGTTGTCTTTCCTGTGACTCCTGTATTGTTTCTCGGATCTCTTGCCATGTGCCTTCCCAATCCTTCACAACAAGCACACTTTCTGGGTGTATTTCTTTGTTATCTGACACTATTCCCGACCACTGAGTATGTGGGGAGAATCCATAATTTATTTCAAAGGGACTTGGCTTTGTGGATTCCGACATTGCAGTATTATATGCATATTCCGCAAAGGGCAACAGCGATACCCAATCGTCATGCTAATATCAACAATAATTGTTTAAATATTGTTCTAGTATCTAATTAACCCATTCAGTTTGCCCATCGCTCTCAGGGCGGAATGCAGTAGAGATGTTTAGCTTTAGTTGCAGTAGTTGCATTATGCTTGTCCAAAATTTAGATGTGAATTGCGTATACCTGTGAGAGAGAATTGACTCTGAAAGCCCATAGAGGCACCAGATTTCTTTCACGAACATCAAACCCAGTTCCTTAATATGTTCCTCCATCCTTAGGGGTATGACATGTGCTATCTTGCAGAACCTGTCTACAATGATTCATATCTTCGGATAGAAGGCGGACTTTGGTAACCCAACAATGAAGGCCATGGATATTGCCGTCCATGGCCTCATAGGAACTTGTAAGGGTTGTCAGAGTCTATACTTCTTATCCCGAATGCCTTTAGCACATTGGTATATATCACAAGAGCAAATTTACAGGCTAATATTTTCATCTTTCTTTGGCCAATAGAAGGTAGCCCTAACCCTTCCAATGGTCTGGTATATTCTGAAGTGTCCAGCAATCTTTGAATCATGTTCTGCCTCAATGATTGTTCGCCTCAGACTTTCATGCTTTGGAATATACCACCTGTTCTAATATAGGAGCAAGTCTTTTCTGATACTAAAATTTCTATCAATCTTACTATCGCCTTTGAGGAGTGCCTTTAGCATTACTAAATAGGTTTGATCACTCTCGGCGGCCTTCATAAGAGCCCAATGAAATGTTTTCTGCAACCGAAAACCTTGGCAAGTCTGCAACACGTGTGGTCGCAAGATGCCGGGCTTTGCAGCAATATATTATCCAGGGCGAAAAAATTGAAAAGGTTTGGAATTACTCCCCCCTTCAGGACGGTAGTCCCTATGCCTTGACCACCCATGAGACTTTTCATTCAACCATGGTTCCCTATAAATTACCCTAAAATTGAATGGTTGTAGAAACTCTGCCCAGTGATGTTGTCTTCGGTTTAGAGTCTTACTAGTATTAAAGTACTCTAAATTCTTGTGATTAGTATACACCAATGTCTGATCATCAACCGAAGTCAACATATATGCCAATTCCTTAAAGGCTGCCACTATTGTGGCCATCTCCTTATCATGGACTTCATAATTTATCTCAGCTAGCGAGAACTTTCTACGATGAAAAGCTACAGGGTGCCATTTCTCATCCTCACTGAGTTGAGATAATATGGCCCCCAACCCAAAGTCACTAGCCTCGGTATTCAACCTAGTTGCACAAGTGTCATTAACGAGTATTAGAATTGGACACCTTGTCAACATTTCCTTTAATGTGTCAAATGGATTTTGACACGAAGGAGTTCATGCCCAGATCTCTTTAATCTTTGTACTTATCATAGAGATTCCTCCATCGGATATCTTATACTGAAGGAACTCTACCTCTACTTGATGGATATGTTAGGCATACCGAAAGGCTTAGCCTTCCTTTAGTGAATCAAGACCTATAGTTACCTTACCTTAGGATTCTGGGTTCAAAAGGACAAGCCAACACCCCCCTCTGGTAGCATATGTGGAAGTTACACAGGCATTATTGCCGAAGGTCACGTGTTCGATTCTCATCACCGACAAAATTATTACACAATACTTTACCTTTGAACGGACCAAGATAAGACGGCACAACTTCCATCTGATGGTGCGGCCTAACCCACCGACCAATCGGGTCGCCCTGCAAGGGTGACAGAGAAACTACCTTTGGCGAGCTTATGCAAGAGGTTCAAGCCAAATCGGTCGACGTTGCATGAAGTTACTGAACACTAAAGACGGAAGTCGCAAAGGTGATCATTAAGTAACGGGACGTTTTTATGGACAATGGTGAAACAACACATTCTATACTCCATGCTCTCGCGATGGAAGCCGCAGAAGTTAATCGTGTTGTTGGATAAGGTAGTTGGAGAAATCAAGCATACCCGCACTCACATACGTCATGAGGATTCTTCGGATACTGACAGAACCATACGATAACGATATGACTATGAAGAGATAATCACTATTGGTGCGACTATTAGGAAAAGTCTATCTGATGCCTCGCAGCTGTCGAGTGCAGAATTCACCTGCAATGCTGAGAGGTTCGATAACAAAGCTGGCCCCTTTCTTGGTTGGATCATGGAGACCATTCTGCGTATGCAATGGTAAGAAAGATTCCATGCCGACGAAGATGGATCGTAACCAATGGACTGATGTGTGGGAGCACCGTCAGGAAAATTCATGGTGTTACGATTCGGAAGTCGAGTTAGATAATAGAATTGTCAGGGTCAAATGGTGTTCGCACTTTCAGAAAAAGCTGGAGTTTGTTAGCAGGTACTTAGTTAGTATGAGAACTAGATGTAGCCCGTAACCACCCAGACGCAGCATATCAATATTGTGGTGCCTCCCGAGTTATTTGTACATCATCAAGCAACGGAGAAGAGATCTTATGAATATAAAATGTTTACGAGAGAAATGTTTTATCTCTTCACCTACCTCTACTTTAGACGTTGAGCCTTCCTAGACAATCTCCATCTACAATTAAGATTATCGGCCTGAGTTATCTCGCAAGACTTTGAGATAGGCTCCCGCCTAACAGGAAGCTAGACTTCTTCATACTAAGGCAAAGGCGTGCCTTCCTTAGCCTTTCTATGACTTGCCTAATCAGGGTGATATGTTCTTCAACTGTTTCTGTATTGATTAGAATGTTATCCATATAAGCGATGACTCCGACATCTAGCATGTCCCAGAATACATCATTGATCATACTTGGGAAAGGTGAGAGTGCGTTTCATAACCCAAATGGTATCCTTGTGTACTCATAAAGACTGTATCTGCTTTTAAAACCGGTCTTCTATTCTTCCCCTTCCACCATGCGGATAAGGTAATAGCCATTCTTCAAATTCAATATTGTGAACATTGTGGCCTTACCGAGCCTACTTCTAAGCTCTCTCATTAAGGGCAACAGATACTTATTCTTGATAGTAATCTTGTTTAACCCTAGGTAATCAACACACAACTGAAGCTTTTTATCTGTCTTTGGCACAAACAATATAGGAGCGCTAATTGGCGAGGAAGATCTTCTGATCTTTCCATGGTCCTCTATTTCCCTAATATAATCCCACAATGAGTATAATTCTTTCTTACACAAGGGATAGTTAAGCCATTCTGGCAACTTGGCATCAGGAATGAAGTCAATACGATGATCGTATTTTGAATGCTCTGGTAAAGCATTGATTTTTTCTGGACTGAATATATCAGCATAGTCTCTCTATTCAGGGAGAATCTTGTCCTTGATGTCCTCACCTTCTTGGTCAGTGGAGAGGGCCATGCCTATGACAAAGATATTGTCAGGGTTCTCGGCTTAGAGTTCTTCCTCAGTAATCAACTCTAAGTGGCTTTCTTTTCTTTCGTAGTAGGCGTTACAATAGTCAGAACGCCACTTATGACTGCCCTTTTCCCTGTTAATATCTTGGTTGTGGTTCTTCAATCATGACTTTGGCAGGTAACTATTCACTTGGCCTGCCGGCATATCTGGGACTTCAAATCGCATTTTATTCATATGATCCCCTATGTACAAATTTCCAATAGTAGTATAGTGGAGACCTGAGCCAGGAAAGTGATTTCCGCTAGCATCTAATATTGGTGTCGCATCCTTCCTACATACACAAGGTACTTGGGCATTCTTAACCCAATTGCTGCTTAATACAGCCCCTGTTGTGCCACTATCTAACAATAAGAGGGCTTCACTACTCAGCCTCTCTTGGTTGTGGCGCTATTCTACTCTCACTCTCAGATGAATGGATCTTGTATGTGGCGGTGGGCGTGCAAGCCTCAAACGCCTATCGGGTCTCTCATCCTTAGATATTGCGGTCAGTACTTTCAGAAGGATTTGCTGTAGTTTAAGGTAACTAGGCAATATGTCTTGTCTTTCGGCACAAGAGCGGCCACAACAGGTCGTGAATAGTTTTATCACTTGATAAATTTACTGGGCTTCAATGACTAGGGTGTTTACTATCATGCCAGCATGATTTCGGGTATTCAATCCTCCTCAGGTAAACTTGCAAAATAACTTCAATTGCTAAGTCAAGTACAGCCTGACAAAATTCACATCAAACCCAACCAAATTCAATTCAAAATTCCAAACAGTAGGAGATAACCAAATATCACTTCGCAAAATCACATAAGAAAACAAAACAAAAGCGTAAAACAAATTACCATAACTAATCCCAATGTAACAAAAGAAACTCGACCAATCTGGCTATTCCTATAGCCAGATATTAGTTTCAATTGGTAATACCACCTGAGAGGGAACATTACTCCTTCGCTTCCATTCTCTATCTCATCTGCCTCATTGGGCTCTGGAGTAGACTTAGCTTTGTGTTTCTATGGCCTTTCAGGGATAGAGCTTACCTAGTCGTCCATGTTGGTATCAAGCTTGAAGATATCCACATCTGGAGGCAGTGTATCACGAATTTTGGTAACTACTTGCTTAACAGCAGGTTTTGGAGGGGCTTTAATATGTCACAATTTCGGAAATTGGTTGGCTTTGTGTTCAGCTTCACTGGCGCCTTGCTTTTGATTAATTCGAGAGGATCCAACAACTGTGCTTGCCGAAGGACACTTTGCACAGTAGTGACCTGCTTGTCCACATCGAGAGCATTGGTTCAACCGTTTGCATTTGTCCATCAGAGCCTGGAGCATATCACGAGGCATTTTTGTGTTCTCTGTTTCCTGAGGTCTTGAAGACCCAGACGCATGGTTGCCGGGTTTCTGTTGTCGTGGTCCCAGGCCATTCCTATTCTTTCACTGTCTCTTAGCGGGAGATTGCCTATTGTCGCTCTTTTCCAGCGTGGAATGATGTTTATCCCTTGTAACCGTGAGGTTAATGGAAGCAACGTCTTCCAGCTCATGACCTGTTTGATGGAGGAGATTGATGTATTTGACATAATCGTCAGGGAGCGGAGTTTTCAGAACCCATGCAAGGCAATGGTTGATAGTTATACTTACATGGGCTTTGTCCTTGACAAAATTGCCCTTATATCCGAACTCTAAAGCTCGTCTCATCAGTTTGTCGCAAGAGTGATTGATCTTACTAGACTTCATAGTCAAATCATTCCACTCACAAAGAGTGCAATTCCAATCAGAATGTCCTCTAAAGATTGACACCAGCCATTGCCGAAAACCTTCGTTAGTGCGAACAACTCTTTTTGGATTGTGCGGGAATACCTTCTCAACTGGCATCCTCTTCGCTAACGTAAGGGTATAGACTCTAGTACTACTTTTTTGGTGGGACCTTGGAGAAGGGGGATTACCAAACTGACTTTATTTCAATCCTTGCAGAGGGATTCCCTAAAATAGTCCAGATTGATTTCGCAATCATGTATGAAGCATTCAGTATTGGTAGAGTCAGCCTTAAAAGGCGGGATGCCTAATTTCTCAGGTTTCTTCGGTCGCTGGAATGACTTCTTCCCCTTGTGTTGTTTCTGAAGGTACTCAGCAAGCTGATGATACTGTCAATCATACTTTTCCTTCCTTGCATGATTCTAGTGCGACTTACTTCTTCCTAGAAACTTTGGTGGATCAGGATGGGAGGAGTCGGAATCACCATCTGACTAGTAGTTGGTGTCACCCGGATCTCCACCGCCTCCGGAGTTTCCACTACAGGCAGGAAGATTTCCTCCACAGCCAACAGCCCTTCTACTGGGGCCTATCCTAGGTGAATCATACCCACTATAAACATCCTTATCAGGTGCATCTTCATCCATCCTTTCGGGCAATGGGTTAGAAGGTGGGGGAGGAGGTTGTTGGCCAACGGCATGAGTCGTAACCAAATAGTCTCTCAAAAAATCTGGGCAATCACTATGCCTAGTGTGCCTTACACTGTCACAGAACCCACATCGGTTTTGTTTTGACCTTGGCTGAAGAGCGTCTTTCGCAGGTTTGGATCAAAACTTCAATGGCTCAAAGTCACCCTTGAGACCTGGAATCCTGTATGCATACATAATATCGCTTCCTTCAGCCACAACCTTCCAGCCAGGAGAACAAACACCCATAGGTGCTAGCCCTTCTGGCCTTGGGGCAGAACTGGAAGATCCAACACTACCTGCAGGCTTCCTGGGAGCAGGAGGTAATACCGCCGTAGAAAAGGCACCTGGGATTTGTGTAGTGACGCGTAGAGGGGTTTGCCCTGCTACAGCGAAGTGTCGCTCTCGTTGGATACGGATTTCTGGCGTGCTTTGTTCGACTGCTAGAAGGGCAGGTGTGGTTGACAATCGTTCTACGGGAGAGGGTGTTGTGGGACAGCATCCAGAGGTGGCGACTGTGGAGAATTATCTCTCGATGAGCTCCCTGACAAGGTGGAGATGGTTTGGTAACCCCACGAGGACTGGAAAGTTTCTGGAGGTTTTGGACGGAAGGGGTTGTTCTCCAAGAGCGGACAACTTCACTAAAGCCCACTTCAAGAGGGGTTCGACATTCCTGCCCGTCAGCTACCTGCTTTTGCAATTCCACCAGCTGCTCTTGCTGTGGGATGAATTGCCTACGGACCTCATTCAACCAAGGTTGATATATCACATTAATCATGCAGGCTGCAACTTCAGCAGAGTAATGATGAGAGGGTTGTATAGCGAAGGGAAGGGCAGGGGCAGAGTTGATGATAACATCATTCTCAGCGTCATGGAATACACCGGGGCAGTGGCCAGCTCCAAGGCCTTTGTCAGTTTCCGGACCATCTGATCGGACATAGCCAACTGGCAGAAGTTCTTTCGCTGGTACTCAATCCAATGATTGGAATTTTCCACAATATCTATGTCAAATTCACACTGGTGCTCTTCAGCAACATTAAGCAGGAGGCTTGATGCACCTTGCATCTGGCATGTAATTTCCTCAAGTATGTAGTGTTCAATGAGATCCTTTGTGAAATCAGTAAAAATCATCTGCCGCCATCTATTTTGGGGTATTCTTCATCCTATGGATAAGGCATGAGTGAAACTTTGGTGAAAGGCACAAGAGTCTTCAATCACCACCTCTCTGACTATGGGGGGAATTTCTTCCTCAAAGGAAGTCTGATTGTCAATGTCATATGTCAAGAGCGGCTGGATTGGATGCCAACCGAGTTCCCTCAGGTCTGCTCTTGCGGCTGCTTGGGACATTTCTCACTCAATTACAGCCATATGCTCAGGACTAGGATGAATGCGGGACATAGCAATAGTTGAAGAGGTTGTTCTTTCCACCCGATGCTTCTTGTACCAGACAAGCGACTCGTAATTGAACAATATCACAACTGTAGGACAACAGAACAATTCTCAGAAGAGAGTTAAGCGAGTGCGCTTAACAATATACTGTAATGGAGGCACCATATAGAGAGGTGAACTCTAAGGTTGAGACAGCACCAAACATTCAAAGGAGAAGATAAAGATGAGGTTAAATAATTCAAAAGAATCAAAGGGTAAAACTTACTATCGTTAAGCAGAAAGCTTCACTCAATAAGTCCTCTCCAGGAAAGTTTGTCATTGAAGTAGAATGCCAAACAGTTAAATTTAAGTAGATATCAGATTGAAGCCATTGATATTCACCACTCCTCCGACCTTGTGGGAGCACCATGTCCTGCTCATGGCTGTCGGAGGTCTACCCTTGATCAGGGATTATTCTGCGGGAAGTATCGGACCAACTGCAGTACGCTGAATACCGTTAATAGGGTATGAGTTTCTGTTATGTATATTTAATACAACATCAGGTGGAAAAACTCTTCCTAACGAAGTAATACGAGCGGCTAAATATTATGGTAACAACCGGAGTCAATACCTAGGTGGTAGACTCACTAGAACAGTGGTAGTTTCGTCTATACAAGCTATGCAGTCCATCATTTAATCTACTCGACTACTCAATGCGATAATCCGACATGCAAGCTCCCCCTCTGAGATGTTACAGATGGTTGGCTCAATGGGAGCTACCCATAGCCAACCTCGCGAGACATACACCACTGTGATAAGACTCATACCTCTAGAGTCCACGGACAACACATAGTAATACTACAAATCAAGAGGAGAAGGTTCTGGCTGGCTACTAAGGTAATTGTCCCGAAAGCACTCTAGCCTTCTGGGATTACCTAAGTACTTCTAGGAAGACTATCCTACTCCCTGTAAACAAACATATACTCCTAGGTGCTGGAGGGACCATTTCTGTGCAACCCCATATTTGGTGGTTACCCATACTCCACTTATATATCCTGCGAACGCCATTGAGTCTGATGGATGGCGACAACGTATACGATGTTACAGTAGCTGCTTCAATACCCTCCTGTTACTAGCAAACGAGCAACCATGCAGCCGTCTGCATATGATGTGCCGTCCCAACACTGAGGCCAGAAGGGGGTGTTAGCTCAACCCGCCCAAGTTCAACAGCATGTTCGGGCCACCATTACTCAGGGGTCAGACATCTTCATGCTGATGAGTGTACACCCATTAAGATCAAAGAGCCTGTAGAATATGAGGCAATTGACCTCTAAGTTCCTGGATGACTTTGCCGGTGAAGGTAAAGTAACTTGGATAGCTCAGTAGGGTAACTGGGATCCATAGGCATAATGGCCAAATCCCTAAGATAGGATAACTTTGCCCTTTTTCTGCCATTAACCAGTATGGAAGTCCTCCTGTAGACGTTTAAAGTTGTCTCGGAGACCCCTATAACCTTCCCATAGTTCTCTTGACTCTATGCGAACTTACTCCCCAAAGGTTACCCTTCCTTATCGTGTCCCCATGGCTACTCCACTGTTTTCTACCCCTTGCCCTAGGTTAACTGGCAATTTGCATCCGACACCATATTACCTCTGATTACCACTTGTTATACCATTTGGGCTTATGTGATAGTCATTGTAGCTACCTATTGTAGGGTTGTTAGAGTTACGGTGTATTTACGTATACTCTGTTTCTCGAGGTCTGGAGGACCTGGACATTTCATAATCCTGTTTCCGTTGTTGTGTCCCCTATCCCTTTCTCTCCGTTTTCTGCTTCCTTTCCGAGGTATGCCTATTGCCCCTCTTCCTTCGCTTAGAACAATGTTCTTCCTTTTCTACTTGGTCACTGAAGTTGGAGGTATCTTCGAGCTTATGCCTAATTTGGTATACCAGGTCTAGGTATTCCATATAGGTTACTGGATGGGGGGTCATGATGGCCCAGGTCACATTACCTTCATTTGTCATCCCCATGCATGCTGTCTTCTTTACAAACCCTCTACTATATGCTAACACTGCAGCAAGGTGCCTAAGTTCACTCATGAAACAATCAAGCCTTCCAACCTACATGAACAACTGGCTTCTTTGCTTCACATCGTGATTTCTATCAGAGTGACTATTAAAGATTCGATCTCAACATTTGTGAAATCCTTCCCAGGTTCGCAACTCATTTGTTGGGTCAAACTTAATGACTTTCTTTTGACAGCTTCTCTATTGATGAGCTGATGGATAGCATTACACTATTATTTGGCGCTATCTTCCATGAGCATGATCACGAGGCTGACTTTCTCTCTTTCCTTTCTCAAAGAATCTCTGAAAATGTCCAGCTTATTCTCGACATCATGTACGAAGGGTTATCTGCCTTTCAGATCCCTGGTAAAGGGGTCGACTCAAAGTTGTACAGTCTTCTTAGGCCAATAAGACAACTTCTTGGCCCTATGACACACCAGAATAAACCTACTCAGTGGTGTGTATTGTTTATCGTACTTGGGCTTCTTTTGTCGACTCCAATAGCACTTGCGACTAACAAGGAAGTTGCTCAGATCAAGGGGTGAGGCACCAGAACTATTACTATCAGAAGAGGAAGAACGGGAATCACCCATATCATCTTCGCCAGCAACTTTCCCACCTCTGAGAGGTTGTCCCCCTCCAGTCCCTCTTGTGTTTACATCTTGGCTTCCCCGAGGAAAGTCACAACCATCAAACTGTTCCTCCAATGATTTGTCTCCACCATGTTGTCAGACTTCGGATGTGCAGGTGAACGTGGTGGGGGAGATTGGTGTAATGCATGTTCGGGTCTCAGGTAATAATGCTGGAAACTCCGACAGTCGGCTGCCTTGTAGCGGGTCAACTCAGTATAGATGCCATGCTTCACTGTAGTTTTCAAGGTTGCTAGCGGCTTTCCTATCGGGCCTAACTCAATAGCTTGACCTTTGTTCCTAAAGTACAGCACTGGAAGTGAAGCGTAAAATTCACGACCTTCACTTCCTATCAGTGGACAACAATCCTGCAATACCTTGAAGTAAATTGCGCCAGTGCCTCTGAGAAGCCTGCCCATGCAGCTATACCCAGATATTTGGCCAGAACCGGGGGACCTGATCCGAAGTAGAGGCTGCAAGGTTGTTTGGGATCATTGGTGCTGGTATTGGCTTGCAAGCTGCAACTGCGGGGGGCCAATTTGCTTGTATCTGTACAGCCAGTAGTTGTGTGCTTGGTTCAACTACCAGTGGGGTAGGTGGGTTCGGTGGAACTCAAGAGAGTGCCTGTGGTGAGGGCTGCCTCAAGCTTTATCTAGAAGCTAGGCTTCTTGTCTGTCAGATACCACTTCGCTGAGTGGCTGGTTGGAGATTCTTGAGCTAGGCCACAGGACTAACACCTCTGGATCTCATTGCTTCTTCGCAGGCCACTATCAATGGGGTGGTTGTGCAACAATTGTCAGCTGTAACTACTACTCCAGTTACTGGACGTTCTCTAGCTAGTGCAAGGCAGTCTGCGCCATTTGAGTGAAAATTGGCTCTGTCTCCTTGTGCAGTATTACTGCAGCTATCTTAACTTTGTACAGTGGAGGGGGCTCTATCACAAGAGGCAGCAGAGGTGGTGGGTTCATTGAAATATCATTTTTGAAGTCAATTGAAGACCCTACATGAACAGCTAATTCTAAACCTGTCATACGTCATCTGATTATTTAATTAGACAAGGCTAATGTACAGTATTCAGCAGGCTGAATTTTGATCTAGCGGTTGGCATTGGCTACCAATGTGCTTCGCAATGCGAGTTGTGTAGTATCAACGAACTCTCACAAGGAAGCCTGAGCTTTACAAAATCTCTTCTTCATTTCTCTCACTATATATAATTCAAACACTTTGCTATTGAAGTTGGCAAACGTGATGAGTGTTCTTCTATGAAGGTGTACTCTCCACCTTACTTATAACGACCCCATGATAGGTAGCTACAATGACTACAACCTTAGCCCAAATGGTATACCAAGTGGTAACTAGAGGTGGTATGATGTTGTATACTTAGTATACAAAGGGCTGGAAAACCTAGGGCAAGGCCCAGGGAACAATAGAGAAGCTTTGGCTGGTCAAGTAGGCAGGGTAACCTTTCTGGAGTAAGTTCATATAAAGTCAAGATAACTATGGGAAGGTTACACAGGTCTTCAAGACAACATTAGGTGTCGACAGAAGGACTTTCGAAGTTAAAGACATATGAGGACAAAGTTATCCTACCTTAGGGATTTATCAATTTTGCCCAGGGGTCCTAGTTACCCTACAGAGGAATCCAAGTTACTCTTCATTCACAGGCAAAGTCATCCTGGAACTTAGAGGGCAATTGCCTCACATTCTCAAGGCTCTTAAATGTTCACCGGCGCACATGCACCTGCGAAGAAAGGTCTGACACCTGAGCAGGGGTGGCCCGAACATGGAATTGAACTTGGGTGGGTTTAGCTAACCCCCTCTGACCCCTGCGTTAGGACAGCGCGTTATAGCCAGCCAGCTGCATACTTGCTCGTTTGCTAGTAAAAAGAGGTTATCGGAGCAGCTACCATAACATGGTATATGTTGTTGCTGTCAGTCGGACTAAATGTCATTCGCATGATATTAAAGGGGTGTATAGGTAACTGTCAACATTGGCCTGACACGTAAATGGTGCCTCCAGTACCTAGAAGTCTATCTTTGCCTACGGGTAGTAGGGTAGTCTTCCGAAAGGTACCTAGGTAAGCCATGGAGGCCAGGGTGCTTTCAGGACAATCATTAAAGTCACCAGCCAGAACCTTCTCCTCTTCATTTGTCACATTACTAGGTGTTGTCGGCATGAGTCTTAGCATAGTAGAGTATGTTCTGAGAGGGTGGCTATGGGTAGTGCCCATTAAGCAAACTATCGCTTACATCTCACCGGGGGAGCTTGAATGTCTGATTATTTTATTGACTTGACAAGTAGATTAAATGATATACTGTATAGCTTGTACAAACGAACTACTACAGGGCCAGTCAGTCCACTACCTAGGTATTAACTCCGGTAGTTGTCATGGCAGTTTGCCACTGGCATGACTTCGATAGTAAGAGTTTTTCCACCTGTGGTGGTATTGGATATAAATTGCAGACACACATATCCTATTGACGGAGTTAAGCATACCCGACTTGGTCCGATAAAGCCAGCAGAATAGTCCCTGATAGACGGTTGACCCTGGACTGCCCTCAGCACGGCATGGTACTCGCACAATGTCCTACTAGAAGTAAATATCAAAATCTTTAATCTGAGCTCTACTTAAGTTTTAGCGTTTGACATTCTACTTTAATAACCAACTTCTCCTGGAGAGAAATTATTGAGTAAAGCTTTCTGCTTAATAATATTAAGTTTTACTATTTTGATTCTTCATGAATTATTTGCTCTATCTGTATCTTATATTGTGAGCTTTGGTGCGGTTGCAACCTCTGAGTTCACCTCCCTACAGGGTGCCCGGGTTACACAACTAAAGGGTCTCAAGTCAAATCATGAAGGAAAGTGACAGGGTTGATGATTTCTAACCTCTCAACGTCCTGAGGTATTTCAGGAGGTTGTAGATTCGGTATCTGCTTCTTGATGGGCAGTCATCCTATTCCCTGCAAGTCTGCAATAGTATTGAATATGGAAAAGTCATAACCCTATTTGACTTAATACATTTCTGAAGACATTGTTCATTCCACTCAATGCTTCTTGTACTGGACAAGCAACGGGTACTCAAACAAATGTCAAGAAAATGAATTGATTAAACCATTCTCAGAAGAGAGTTAAGCGAGTGCACTTCACAATATACTGTAACTGTGGCAGCCTATACTGAGGTGAACTCTAAGGTTGCAACTGCAGACAAACTGAAGGTAGAAAATAAAAATAAGGTAATTAATGTAAGAAGAATTGAAGCGTTAAAAGTTACTATGGTTAAGCTGCAATCACTCAATACGTTATCTTGAGGATTATTGTTTAACGAAGTAGAATGCCAAATGCTTAAACTCAAGTAGATATCAGATTTAAGCCTTAGGCATTTACCACTACCCCAACTGTGTGCTAGCCCCCAGTCCTACTTAGTGCTGTCTGAGATCAACCCTCAATCAGGAATTTGCCTGCAAGAAGTATCGGACCAACTTGGGTGCTGTTAGCGCTGTCAATAGGATATCAGTTTCTACAATGTATCTCTAATACAGCCGCAGGTGGAAAAACTCTTCCTATCTAATTCATGCCAGAGGCTAACTGCCATGACAACAACCAGAGTCAATACCTCGGTGGTGGACTCACTGGCCAAGTGGTGGTTTCTTCTATACAGGCTATGCAGTACGTTATTAAATCTACATGGCTACTCAATAGGATATTCATACATGTGAGCTCCCCAGTGAGATGTAACTAATTGTTGGCTCAATGGGCACTACCCACAGTCCGACTCATGGAACTTACTCTATTATGATACGACTCATAACTCTAGAGTCAACTCACAACCCATAGTAGAGGCATTTTTCAAAAGTATCCGGATGAGGTGAATTGGCTTGGCGCCAATGACTTGACAGTCGGGCGGCTGAGTGTCTGTTTAATGACAGTGTCAGTCATCTTCTTGGTTAAATTAAGCTTCATGGGAGAGTGTAGGAATCTGCGAGATCAAGTACGGTAGGGGAGAAGCATGAAGCTTGAAAATGATTTCCACCTTTTTGGACAATATGTCGTCTCAGAACTCGGAGTTCTCCAGGCCCAACTGAAATATTAGCGCCAACCCACTTTGCGGCATCTGGATACTTTTGAAAAATGCAACTAAGGTAGACGGAGATTGTCTAGGAAGGCTCAATGTCTTAAGTAGAAGTAAATAGAGTGATAAAGGATTTTCTAGTGTAAACAATTTTATATTGATAAGATCTCTTCTCCCTTGCTTGAAATGTTGAAATTGCTTGGAAGGCACCTCGATATTTATATCCCACGTCTGGGCGGTTGCGGGCTACATCTAGTTCTCATCTAACTAAGTATCTACTAACAAACCCCAACTTCCTTTCAAAAGTGCGACCACCATTTGACCCTGACAATTCTGTTTTCTCACTTGACTTTGGAATCGCAACACCATGAGTTTTTCTGACGGTACTCCCACACATCAGTCCATTGGTCACAATCCGTCTTCGTCCGCATAGTGTCTTGTTTACTATTGCATACGCAGAATGGTCTCCATGATTGAACCAACAAAGGGGCCAGCTTTGTTATCGAAGCTCTCAGCATTGCAGATGTATCCTGCCCTCGACAGCTGCGAGGCATGAGATAGACTTGTCCCTATTATCGCACAAGGGCTATTATTTCTCCATTGTTATATCGTTATCGTATGGTTCCGTCAGTATCCGAAGAATACTAGTGACATATGTGAGTGTGGATATGCTTGATTTCTCAAGCCACCTCATCCAACAACACCATTCACTTCTGCGACTTTCATTACGGGAGCGCGGAGTATAGAATGTGTTGCTTAACCATTGTCCGTAAAAACGTCCCATTACCTAGTGACCACTTTCGCGACTCTCGTTTTAGTGCTCAGTAACCTTATGCGACGTCCACCGATTTGGCTTGAACCACTTGGATAAGCTCACCAAAGGTCTTCCCTCATATATACCCTCTGAACGGGATTTGGTCGGACGGACGGCCACTAGGTATACGGGTTACAAGGAGGGCTCCAATGACCATGCCTTTGGTGAGGGGACGCAACTACGGCGGCGTCTGCCGATATAGCACCGTCCCAACAATAGGGCAGGATGGGGGTGTTGGCTTGTTCTTTTCAACTCAGACTCCTAAGGTAGGGTAACTATAGGTCTTTATTCACTAAAGGAAGGCTGAGCCTTCCGGTATGCCTAACAGAAGGTTCCGGCTGGTGACTTAGGTCCTTGTTCTGCAAGCACCTTAGCCCCCTTGGACTAGCCATGTACCTCTCAGAAGACTATCTTACGACCTGTAGGTAAAGATAAATTCCGAGGAGCTCGAGGGTCCTTTTATGTGTGACTTATATTTGGCGGCAACACAAACCCCGCTTATATAGCCTGCAAACGACATTTAGTTAGTCGGACAACGACAACTTGAATCGTGTTATAGTAGCCTCCACAACGACTGCTCTTAATTAGCAAACGAGCAATCATGCAACCCTCTGCCTATGACATGCCGTCCCAATGCTGGGGCCAGAGGGTGGTCTTAGCTAAGCCAGTCCAAGTTCAATAGCATGTTCAGTCCCCTAGCTCAGGCTCCCGACCTTTGTACCCCAGTGTGCTTGCGCCGCTTTACCTCTCACAGCCCATACAATGTGAGGCAATTGACCTCTAAGTCCTAGAATGACTTTGCTGGTGAAGGTAGGCTAACTTGAGTTCCTCAGTAGGGTAACTTGGTTCTATGGGCACAATGGCTAAATCCCTAATGTAGGGTAACTTTGCCCTCTTATACTTTTAACTGCCTCAGAAGTCCTTCTGTCAACACGAACTGTCTTCTCAGAGACTCAGGTAATGTTTTCATAGTTCTCTTGACTTTATCTGAACGTACTCCAGAAATATTACCCTGTCTAACAGAATAACAGAAGCTACTCTATTGTTCTCTGGGCCTCATCCTAGGTTAACCAGCCTTTTGTATACTGAGTATACCCAACCATGCCACCTCTGGTTACCAGTTGGTATGCCATTTGGGCTAAGGTGGTACTCATTGTAGATACCTATCGTATGGTCGTTACACTAAGTCAAGTCCAGCCTGATGAACTCAAAACAAAACCCAACCAAACTTCTTCCAAACAATCAAGACAGTATAGGATATGCAAGTAACACTTTGCACGATATCATATAAGAAATAAAACAAAAGCTAATAGATAGAGTTTTACCTATCTCCACATGTTACAAAAAAAACCTTCCTCCATTCTCCATTCTCTAGCCCGACATATTAGTTTCAGGTTGCTGTGCCTAAGGCTGGGGAACATACAACCAACATCTTTCATCTCCACCTACCATACACAACGTTGGCCTAGCATCAAGTTTAGCATCTTCGCATCCATGATTTCTAGTTATAGGATAAAGCTTTTCTGGTCATCCCTGTTAGTATCAACCTCCAAGATATTCAAATCAATTGGAGGTGATCCATGGAGCTAGGTAACAATTTGTTTCACAGCAGGAGTAGGAGGGGCTTCAATGGGTCACTCTTCAGGTACCAGTTTGGCTGTAAGGCCAGTATCACTAGCGCTTCGTTTACTGCTTAACCAAGCGCAGGCAACAACCAGACTTGTGGTGGAACACCTTTTCCAATAGTAACCCTCTTGTCTGCAAGGTGAGAACTGATTTAACCATCTTCATTTATCACTGAGAGTTTGTGGGATACTTTTTTTTGTTTAAGTCATGTATTCGTTTGTTTAAAGGTACAAAGAACTCGCATGCAGCGGTAAGCTATGGTGTAAACAAAACCTATAATAAAAGAACAAACAAAAGCAAATCCTAACCACCCAATTCTCCAAAGCGTAGCTAAACCATGACGCATAAACCAACCAAGGGAAAACATCATAAACTAGTAAAGAAATATTCAAAACCAATAAACCTCTCGGTCCCTGTTAAAAACAAACAGTAAGGAAACACCCATCACATCAACCATCCTCCACAGGAGAAAACCTCAAGCGGGGCGAGGGGGAGAAAGAAGGGGAGGGAGGAGGGCTGTGGGCAATAGAGGAACTAGGGCTCGGGGGGAACATGTCAGGCGGGTAGCCAGTGGCCGTGAGTGCAATAAAGCGGGAGAGAGCGGCGATATCGTGATCAGAAGTCCAGAGGGGCGAGGCAGCGTCAAGCGAGGTGAGGGCCGGGAGGAGGCTCTCTTTCAGGCAGCGGCGGGCTTCGCAGTGAAGGATGGCGTGCTCGAAGGTTTCTTCCGCAAAGTGGCACCTGGGGCAGGTAGAGGGAGTGTCCCGATTGTACCAGGAGGGATGTGCTGCCAGATAGCTCTTGCCCGACCTCATCTGATGAAGGCGGCCAGCAAGGAATTTGGGGAGGCCCATGAAAGGATGAGGCGTGAGTGAGGGGAGGTATTCGTAATCAGGGGGGGGGTGGGTGAGAGCAGTCCAATGTAGGAGGAGGATTGCCCTAGATTCTTTTTTAAGGGCAGCGAATGAGTCCGCGGCGGGGCCCGCTGGGGGAACGGACAAGGTGGGGACCAACTGGGGGTTGTGGAGTGGGAAGGAGGGTCTGCCTTTCAGCAGCGGAAGGGTTCTGTGAGCGATCTCGTCGATTGGGAGGTGCTTTCGAATGGTTGTCCGAGGTGTTTTCCACATGAGGGGGCGGAGGGCTGGGTTCAGCTTGACCAGGAGGGAACGGTGACACTGTGGGGAGCGATAGGGGGAACAGTTCGGAACTGACTTATGCAGCTGGGCCGACGCCGGGTTGATTTCGGGAGGAGAGCAGACCACCCTTAAGGCTGCCATGCGCTAACGATGCTCTATCAGGAGGACCAGTGGGGGGAGGGAGGCTTCAATAGCCAAGATAGGGACCGGTATGGAGGAAAAGCAGTTAGTTACCCATCTCTGAACGCGGTGCCAAAATACGTCTAACTTGTCCTGCATCCTCGTAAGGGGTGTGTATAGATCCGCACCGTACAGGAGGACAGGGGCGAGGAGGGAAGAGGCCAGCCTGTGGCAGAGATACGGGGGGAGGCCTTTCCCTGGAAGAGATAGTCTTTTGATCGTGTCGAAGGCGCCCTGGGCGAGGGACAGCCTCTTGCTGAAGTGAGCACTCGTAGAGATAGGCTGTGTGAACCAATACCCCAGCCACCTCACCGTGTCTTTGGGGGAGAAGTATAGGTCGTCCAATCGGACTCCCGCCTGTAACGACCCTACGATAGGTAGCTACAATCACTATCACCTTAGCCCAAATGGTATACCAAGAGGTAACCAGAGGTGGTATGGTCTCGTATACTTGATACAAATAGCTGGTAAGCCTAGGATAAGGCCTAGGGAATAGTTGAGTAGCCTTGAGGTACTCTACTAGGCAGGGTAACCTTTCGGGAGCACATTCGCATAAGGTCAAGAGAATTATGGGAATGTTACACGGACCTCCGAGGCGA